>FTFF01000628.1_pt1 | contig 22420 bp, 18 predicted proteins | sample 1640361 | NCBI WGS metagenome assembly FTFF01 (sample SAMEA3914816, study PRJEB12502) | metagenome | biome: forest; material: soil | place: USA | collected 2011-09-16 | depth 0.3 m | reverse complement strand
CTCCGCGGATCGCTTCAACTACACGGTGATGGGCGACGCGGTGAACCTCGCGTCCCGCCTCGAGGGGCTCACGAAGACGTACGGCGTCTTCTGCATCGTCGGGCAGGACGCCCGCGAGGCGGCGCCCGGGCTCGAGTACCGCGAGCTCGACCTCGTGCAGGTGAAGGGGAAGGCGGAGCCGACGCGGATCTTCGAGCTGCTCGGTGGGCCGCAGCGGCGCGTCGCGCGCTACGCCGAGCTCGACGCGTGGCGCGCGGGCGTCGCGGCGTTCCGCGCCGGCCGCTTCGCCGAGGCGCGCGAGGCGCTCGCCGGCTTCGCCGCGGCCAACCCAGGCGACGTCGCCGCCGGCCTGTACCTCGCGCGGCTCGAGGGGCTCGGGCCGACGCCCCCGAGCGGCTGGCGGGGGGTCCACGTCTTCGACCACAAGTAGGGCGTCAGGGGCTCGGCGCGACGCAAGCGGCGGAAACCGCACCGACCGACTCCACAGGAGTTGTCAGGCAAACTGTAAAACTGGTAATCTACTACGTCCTTGGCCTTGGCGATGACATCGAACGCCCCCGCAGCCCCTAAGGTGCTCCTGGTCGACGACGACGACGACCTCCGCAAGGCGTTGGGGCGTGCGCTCCGCCTGGCCGGGTTCGCTGTCGAAGACGTCCCGTCGGGGGAGCTCGCCTTCGCCCGCCTGGACACGGAGAGCTTCGATTGCGTCGTGAGCGACATCTCGATGCCCGGGATGACCGGGCTCGAGCTCCTGCGCAACGTGCGCAGCCGCGACCTCGACCTCCCCGTCGTCCTCATGACCGCGGGCGCCAGCGTCTCGACCGCGGTCGAGGCCGTGAAGTACGGCGCCCTCCGCTACCTCATCAAGCCCTTCGACATCCCCGAGCTGACGGCGATCGTGCTCCACGCGGTCAGCCTCGCCCAGCTCGCGCGCACGAAGCGCGACGCTTTGGTCCTGCTCGGGCGCGAGAGCCGGCTGCTCGGCGACCGCACGGCGCTCGAGGCCGGCTTCGCCGACGCCCTCGAGCAGCTCTACATGGCGTACCAGCCGATCGTGTCGTTCGCGGAGCAGCGCGTCTTCGCCTACGAGGCGCTGGTGCGCAGCGGGTCGTCGACGCTCGGCAACCCCGGCGCGCTCTTCGACGCGGCCACGCGTCTCGGTCGCCTGCACGACCTCGGCCGCGCGATCCGCCACGCCGTCGCGCGGACGCCCGCGATCGGCCAGGCGCCGCATATCTTCGTCAACCTCCACACCCACGACCTCACCGACGAGACGCTCTTCTCCGCCGACGGCCCGCTGACCCCGCTCGCCGACCGCATCGTGCTCGAGGTGACCGAGCGCGCCTCGCTCGACGAGGTCTCGGACGCGGCGGCGCGCGTCGCCCGACTCCGCCGCCTCGGCTTCCGCATCGCCGTCGACGATCTCGGCGCGGGGTACGCCGGCCTGACCAGCTTCGCGCAGCTGCAGCCCGACGTGGTCAAGCTCGACATGGCGCTCATCCGCGGCGTCGACACCGACGAGACGAAGCGCCGCCTCGTCGGCTCGCTCATCACGGTGTGCCGCGATCTCAAGATGCGGGTCGTCTCGGAGGGGATCGAGACGGCCGGAGAGCGCGACGCGCTGCTCGCGCTCGGCGGGGACCTCTTCCAGGGGTACTTCTTCGCGCGCCCGGAGCGATCATTCCCGGCGGTGCGCTGGTGACTCGGGAGGCGAAGACCTGATGGCCGGCATCCTGATCGTCGACGACGAGGCCCTGAACCGCGAGCTGCTCTCCGCCTTCCTCGAGGCGAGCGGGCACGTGCTCATGCAGGCGGAGTCCGGTGAGCGCGCGCTCGCGATGGCGCGCGACCTCAAGCCCGATCTCGTGCTCCTCGACGTCATGATGCCCGGCCTCGACGGCTTCGAGACGACGCTGCGCCTGAAGGAGATGGCCGGGCCCGAGTACCTGCCGGTGGTGCTGCTGACCGCGCTCAACGATCAGACGTCGCGCACGAAGGGCCTCCGGATGGGCGCCGACGAGTTCCTGACGAAGCCGGTCGATCGGCAGGAGCTGCTGGTGCGCGTGAACAACCTCCTCGCGCTGCGCGCGAAGGAGTCCGCGCTCGTGAAGAAGAACGTCGAGCTGATGGAGCTCTTCCGCTTCAAGGACGAGATGTCGTCGCTGCTCGTCCATGATCTCAAGAGCCCGCTCGGCGTCATCCTCGCGAACTACGACTACGTCGCCGAGGGCCTGAAGGGCGCCGACGGCGCGTACCTCGAGGCGCTGGAGGACTCGCAGAACGCGGGCCGGCGCATGATGCGGCTCCTCGCGAACCTGCTCGACGTCGCGCAGCTCGAGGCGAACCGGCTCGCCATCCGGCGCACGACCACGCGCCCCGCCGAGATGCTGCACGAGATCGTCGGCCAGCGCCGCATCGCCGCCTCCTGCCGCAACATCTCGATCGAGACCGCGCTCGACGAGGGCCTCGAGGTCGAGGCCGACGCGGACCTCGTCACGCGCGTGATGGAGAACCTGTACGACAACGCGCTCCGCTACACGCCGGCGGGCGGGCGCATCGAGATCGGCTGCAGCGTGCACGGCGCCGAGGCCAAGATCCAGATCGGCAACACCGGCCCGCCGGTGCCGCGCGACGTGCGCGGCCTCGTCTTCGAGAAGTTCGGGCAGGCGAGCGGCCGCGCCGGACGGATGAACCTCGGGCTCGGCCTCTACTTCTGCCGCCTCGCCATCGAGGCCCACGCCGGGCGCATCTGGATCGACGAGACGCCGGCCCTGCCGACCGTCTTCGCCGTCGAGATCCCGACGCACGCCCCGCTGGCCGCTTAGCGGCTGCGGAGGAGGCGCGCCACGTCCGCGTCGCCGAGGGCGCGGGCCGCGCCGGGCGGGAGCTCGCCGAGCTCGAGCTCGCCGATCGCCGCGCGCACCAGCCGCAGCGTCGGGTGCCCGACGGCGGCGGTCATCCGCCGCACCTGGCGGTTGCGCCCCTCCGTGATCGTGAGCTCGATCCAGCAGTCGGGGACCGACCGCCGCGCGCGGATCGGCGGATCGCGCGGCGGCAGCGGCGGCGCGTCGATGCGGCGGGCGACCGCGCGGCGCGTGGGCGTGCCGTCGAGGACCACGCCCGCCGCGAGCCGATCGAGGGCCTCGTTGGTGGGGATGCGCTCCACCTGCGCCCAGTAGACCTTGCGGTGCGCCCGCGCCGGCGAGAGCAGGCGGTCGACGAGCGCCTTCTCCGACGAGAGGACGAGGAGCCCCTCCGAGTCGGCGTCGAGGCGGCCGACCGGCCACACGTCCCTCGGCAGCCCGAACTCGCCGAGCGTGCGCCAGCGGCTCCCGTCGCTGGTGAAGCGCGAGAGCACGCCGTACGGCTTGTGGAACGCGAGCGTCGGCATGCTAGTAGCGGAGGATCGCGACGACCTCGTTGCGGTGGCTCGGCAGCTGGACGCAGCGCACCTCGCGCGCGCCCAGCTTGCCGATCCGCGCGAGCAGCCCCGGCAGCGCCTGGAAGATGCCGTCGTCGTTGAGCTTGAGCGTGATGAACGCGCCGCGCAGGCCGCCGTCAGCGAGCGCGACGAAGCGCTCGACGTACTTGAGCGCGACCATCGGCGCGAGGTTCATGTCGCTGAGGAGCCACTGGTACGGGCGCGGCACCGCACGCCGATCGACCTCGGCCGCCGGCACCGCGTGGTGCACGAAGCGGTTGCCGCGCGGTCCGACGTAAGCGAGCACGCGCGGCGCCACCGCGCCGGGGTCGATCCCGTGGACGGTGAGGCCGCGCTCGAGCAGCGCGAAGCTCGCGCCTCCGGGCGCGGCGCCGAGCTCGATGGCGACGTCGCCGGCCCGCGGCTCGATCGCCGACCAGCGGATGGCCTCTTCGATCTTGGCCCAGGCGCGGGACGGCGCCTCGGCGGGGATCGCCGCGTGCGGCACGCCGCCGGGCCAGCGCCCGCGCGCGCGATCGGCGCGGTGCCATCCGACGAGGAGCCCGTCGTCCGCCGCCTCCGCCGGCGCCGTCACGACGTCGAGCACGAGCTCCCCGTCGCGCGCCTCGTCGCCGTCGACGAAGCGCCCGGGCGCCGCGGCGCGCAGCTCGGCGGCGAGGGCGGCCGCGCGCGTCCCGGCGACGCCGGGGTCGCGCTCGTCGGCCGGACGATCGGGATCGCGCTCGAAGGCGTGGAGCCGGAGCGGGCCGGGGAGCGCGGCCGCCAGCGTGACCACCTCGGCGGCGCTCGACGCCCGTCCGAGCGAACGGCCCCACGCGCGCGCGAACGAGCTCGCGATCGCCTCGTCGGCCCGCGCAGGCTCCACCTTGTAGGTCGTCAGCCCGGGGCGAGCGAACGCGAACCGCAGGTCCGGCCGGCGCGCGGCGAGCTCGCGCTTGAGCCAGCCCGCCGCGGCGGGCTGGTGCAGGAGCCAGACGAAGGCACGATCGTCCACGAGGCGCCCGTTCTACCGCGCCCCGAGGTGGCGGCGCCACCACCGCGCGGTTCAGGCGTAGAGTCCGCGCATGCGCCCCGCCCTCTTCTGCGCGGTCCTCGTCGCCGTCGGCTGCGCGAACCGCCTCTTCCCGCCCGACGCCACGCCGACCTTTCACCGGTCGGACGGCGAGCTGCGCTACTACACGTACGTGCCGAGCGACTGGAGCGCGGAGCGCGCGTGGCCCGTCATCGTCTACCTCCACGGCGGCGAGGAGCGCGGCACCGATCCCGCCGTCCCGACCCAGCACGGGCTCGGACCGGTGGTCTACCGCAGCGGCGGCGCGTTCCCCGCGATCGTCGTCTTCCCGCAGGCGCCGCGCGGCACCTACTTCGGCATGCCGGACAACAACGCGCGCGTGCTCCGCGCCCTCGACGAGGTGATGGCGAAGTACCACGGCGATCCGACGCGCGTGTACCTCACCGGCAACTCGCTCGGCGGGTACGGCACCTGGTTCCTCGGCGCGCTGCACCCGGAGCGCTTCGCCGCGCTCGTGCCCATCTGCGGGGGCGTCCGCGGCAAGGCGCCGCGCCCCGACGCGCCGTTCGCCGCGGTGCCCGAGGATCGCCGCGCCGACGAGGTCGCGCGGCGGATCGGCGGGACGCCGGTCTGGATCTTCCACGGCGCGAAGGACTGGCTGGTGCCGGTCGCGTCGTCGCGCGAGCTCGCCGCGGCGCTCCGGCGCGCGGGCGGCGACGTGCGCTACACCGAGTACCCCGACCTCGGCCACGTCAGCTGGAACCGCGCCTACGCCGATCCCAAGCTCTTCGAGTGGCTGTTCGCCCAGCGACGCGCCGGGCCCTGAGCTACCGCGCGGGGATCACCTCGCCTATGATCGAGGGCGCGTGGTGGCTCGCCGGCAGGTCCTGGGCACGGTCCTCATCCGCGAGGCGCTGCGCGCGCTCGCGCGGCACAAGCTGCGCACCGCGCTCACCACCCTCGGCGTGACGATCGGCACCGCCGCGGTCGTCCTCGTCGTCGCGGTGAGCGAGGCCGGCGTCGAGCGCGCGCGCGAGGCCTTCCGCGCGCTGGGCGACAACCTCGTCTGGCTGGAGGCCGGCGGGCGCAACATCGCCGGCGTGCGCACCGGCAACCACGGCACCACCTCGCTCACCGTCGAGGACGCCGAGGCGATCGCGAACGAGGTGCCGCTCGTCCACCGCCTGTCGCCGCAGATCGACGGCTCGGTCCAGATCGTGGCCCCCGGCCGCAACTGGTACACGCGCTTCCGCGGCGAGACGCCCGACTACCTCGCGATCAAGCAGTGGACGATCGCCCAGGGCGCGATGTTCTCGCACCTCGACGTCGAGGGAGGCGCGCGGAAGGTGGTCCTCGGCGCGACGGTCGCCCGCGAGCTCTTCTCGGGGCTCGATCCCGTCGGCGAGGTCGTGCGCATGCGCGGCCAGCCGTTCGACGTGGTCGGCGTCCTCGAGGGCAAGGGCATGTCCGCCTCCGGGCAGGATCAGGACGACTGGATCCTCCTCCCGTACACCACCGCGGGCCGCGTCCTGCGCGGCGGCGCCCAGAGCTGGCTCGACGACATCCTCTGCTCGGCGCGGTCGACCGAGGACGTCGAGCCCGCCACCGACCGCATCATCGCGCTCATGCGCGATCGCCACCACATCCGCGCGGGCGAGGAGGACGACTTCAACATCCGCCGGCCTGGCGAGCTCCTCAAGGCGGAGCTCGAGGCCAGCCACACCTTCGCCGCGCTCCTCATCGCGGTCGCCGCGGTCTCGCTCGTGATCGGCGGCATCGGGATCATGAACGTGATGCTCGCCGCGGTGGCGCAGCGCTCCCGCGAGATCGGGCTGCGGCTCGCCGTGGGCGCCACCGAGGGCGAGGTGCAGGCCCAGTTCCTCGGCGAGGCCGTCATCTTGAGCCTCATCGGCGGCGGCGTCGGGCTCCTCGTCAGCATCGGCGCGGCGATCGGCTACGAGCCGTTCTGGGGCGCCCCCATCCCGATCCCGCCGTCGGCGGTGGCGCTCGCGGTGGCGTCGTCGACCGCCGTCGGGATCCTGTTCGGCTACTACCCGGCGCGGCGCGCCGCCCGGCTCGATCCGATCGAGGTCCTCCGCCGCGAATGACCGCACCCGGGCGCACCGCCGGGTCGCGGGGCCTCGTCGCCGCGGTCGTCTGCTCCGGCCTCGGCGGGCTCCTGTGGGAGGTGCTGTGGCAGCAGCGCGCCGCCCTCGCGCTCGGCGCGTCGGCGTTCGGCGCGGCGATCACGCTCGCGTCGATGATGCTCGGCTTCGCGCTCGGCGCCGCGTGGGTTGCCCGCGCCGCGCGCCGCCGCCGGCTCGGCGCGGCGCTCGCCGCGTACGGCGCCGCCGAGCTGGTCGTCGCGGCCGGCGGCCTCCTCGTGGCGCCGGGGCTCGACGCGGTCGCCGCGCTCGACACGCACCTCTGGGCCGTCAGCCCGACCCTGGCGACGGCCGCGCAGCTGCTCGGCACCGCCGCGCTCGTCGTCGTGCCGTCGACGGCGATGGGCGCCACGATCCCGCTCCTCGCCGCGTGCGCGACGCGCACCTCGTTGCCCACGCTCTACGCGCTCAACACCGCGGGCGCGGCGATCGGGATCCTCATCGGCACCTTCGCGCTCGTGCCCGCCCTCGGCCTCACGCGCACCGGGCTCGTCGCCGCCGCGCTGGAGCTCGGCGTCGCGCTCTGGGCCCTGCGACAGCCGCGCGTCGCCGCGATCGCCGAGGCGACGGCGGCCGCGATCGTGCCCGCGTCGCGCGCGGCGATCGCGTTCGGGAGCGGCCTCGCGACCTTCCTGCTCGAGGTGGCGTGGTTCCGCTCGGTGCGCGCAGCCTACCAGTCCTCGACCGAGACGTTCGGCGTCCTGCTCGCGGCGTTCCTGCTGCCGCTGGCGCTCGGCGCCGCGCTCGCGCCGCGCCTGCGCCGGCGGGTCCCGGACGCCTTGCCGCTCGTCGTCGCGCTCGCCGCCGCCGCCGCGCTCTGCGCCACGCCCGCGGTCGATCAGCTCGACGAGCACGCGCTCGTCGGGCCGGTGGCGCTCCTCCCCGCGTGGCGGCTCCTCCAGCTCCTCCTGTGGATCGGCCCGGCGGTGGTCCTCCTCGGCGCGGTCTTCCCGTGGCTCCTCGACGAGCGTCCGGGCGCCATCGGCGGCGGCACGCTGTACGCCGCCAACACCGCCGGCGCGGTGATCGGCGCGCTCGGCGCGGGCTTCGTGCTCCTGCCGACGATCGGCGCGACCCGCACCGCCTGGATCGCCGCCGGCACGCTCGCGCTCCTCGGGGTCGCGATCGCGCGCGGCGCGCGGACCCGCGCGGCGGTCGTCGCGCTGGCGGCGCTCGGGCTCGGCGTGGCGGTCCGGCTCGACGGCGGCGCCGGGCGCACGCGCGTGCAGGGCGCCGCCTCCCCGCGCTGGGGCCGCCCGATCTACGTCGCCGAGGGCCCCGACGCGACCGTGTCGATCGCCGAGGAGGCGGGCGGCGTCCGCGACCTCGTCATCGACGGCTTCGAGGCGTCGAGCGACTCGAAGGAGGCCCACTACATGCGCTGGATGGGCCACCTGCCCGCGCTCGCCGCCGCCAGGCTCGACCGCGCGCTGGTGATCTGCTTCGGCACCGGGCAGACCGCGAACGCGGTGCGCCGCCACCGCCCGCGCGCGCTCGACGTCGTCGACGTGAGCGCCGCGGTGCTGCGCGGCGGCCGGCTGTTCCCGGTGAACGAGGGCGTGCTCGACGATCCCTCGGTGCGCGCGACGGTGATGGACGGCCGGGCGTTCCTGCGGCGGGCGAGGGACCGCGCCTACGACCTCGTCACCCTCGAGCCGATGCCGCCCAACTTCGCGGGCGTGAACGCGCTCTACGCGCGCGAGTTCTACGCGCTCGTGCGCGCACGCCTCGCGCCGGGCGGCGTCGCCGCGCAGTGGCTGCCCATCCACCTCGTCTCGCCCGCGCACATGGCGGCGATCGTCGCGACGTTCGTGGAGGCGTTCCCGCACAGCCGGCTGTGGATCGATCCCGTCGAGGGGACCGGCATCCTCGTCGGCGGCGCGCGGCCGTGGCGCTTCCGCCCCGCCGACGTGGCGCTCGATCTCGACGACGCGGCGATCGCGCGGGCCGTGCTCCTCGACGAGGAGGCGCTCGCCGCCGTCGCCGCGCTCGGGACCGTCATCACCGACGACAACCAGCTCCTGTCGTACGGCCACGATCGGCTGCGGCGGTACCGCTTCGCCGGCGTCGGCCAGGGCCTCGCCGACGCGAACCGCGGCGTCCTCGGGCGGATCGCCGCTCAGCCGAGGTAGCCGGCGCAGCACCAGGCGTGGAGGAGCGCCGCGGCGGCCGGCGGCGCGGCGACCGGGAGCCGCAGGGTCCGCTCGTCGAAGAGCCGGCGGAGGAGCCGCGCGGTCGCCGCGTCGACCCGGTGCGCCGCCCCGTTGAGGTAGACGACGCCGCGCCGCGTGAGGCCACGGGTCGGCAGCGCGAGCCGCAGCGCGCCGCGGCCCCGGAGCCGGCGCGCGAAGGCGGCGCGCGAAGGCGGCCGGCGCGGCGGGAGGAACCGCGCGTGCGCCCGCGGCCGCGTGAGGAAGCAGCCGAGGAACTGCGCCACGCGCGCGCGGTCCCAGCGGATCCCGTCGAGCGCGGCGGCCACCTGCGCGACCATCGCGTCGCCGACGGCGATCCGATCGCGCGCGGGCGCGAGGTCGGGATCGGCGTAGCGCGCCGTCGGCGCGAGCTCCTGGCCGAGCGTGCCCGCGAGGTACGTGAGGAACGCCTCGGCGAGCTCGGCGTGCGACGGCGCGAGGAACCCGACCGAGTAGGTGAAGCACGGATCGACCGCGACGCCGTGGTGCGCGACGCCGGGGGGCAGGTACAGCATGTCGCCCGGCTCCAGCACCCACTCCTCCTCGGGACGGAAGCGCCGCAGGACGTCGATCGCCGCGCCCGGCTCGAGGCTCCGATCGCGCTGCGCGCTCACCTGCCACCGCCGGCGCCCGGGACCTTGGAGGAGGAACACGTCGTAGTCGTCGACGTGCGGCCCGACCGAGCCGCCGGGCGCGGCGTAGCTCACCATGAGGTCGTCGATCCGCGCCGCCGGCAGGAACGCGAACGCGCGCAGGAGCTCCCAGCCGCCCGGGACCAGGCTCTCGACGCCGTGGACGAGCAACGTCCACGCGCGCCCGGAGAGCATGGCGGCGTCGAGGCCGCCGAACGGGCCGTCGTGCCGCTCCCAGCGCCGACGCCCGGCGCGCGCGCCGCGATCGACGATCAGCCGCGAGACCGCGTCGGGCCGCGTGGCCAGCTGCAGGAGCGCGTCGCGATCGAGGAGCCCCGCGAAGCCCGGCAAGGCCCCGCGCACGAGGAGCGGGCGCTTCTGCCAGTGATCCCGGAGGAACGCCCGCGGCGATCGGCCGCCGAGGATGGACGCCACCTCGGCATCATCGCAGACTGGGGGACCTTGCGCGTGCTCCTCCTCACGCCGCCGATGACGCAGCTCAACACGCCGTACCCGGCGACGGCGTACCTCGCCGGCTTCTTGCGCCAGCACGAGGCGCGCCTCGGGCTCACGGTGCACCAGGCCGATCCGGCGATCGAGCTCTTCCTGCGGCTCTTCTCCACCGCGGGCCTGCGCCGCGCGCTGGTCCCGCTCCGCCGGCGGCGCCGCGCCTCGCCGGCGACGGCTGCGGTGGTCGCACGCGCCGACGACTACCTCGCCACCGTCGACGCGGTCATCCGCTTCCTGCAGGGCCGCGATCCCCAGCTCGCGCTCCGCATCGTCGGCCGTGGCTTTTTACCCGAGGGGCCGCGCTTCGCCCAGCTCGACGCGCACGACGACGACCGGCTCGCGTCGGCGTTCGGCGACCTCGGGCTCGACGACCGCGCGCGTCACCTGGCGAGCCTCTACGTCGACGACCTCGCCGACGCGATCCGTGACGGCGTCGATCCGCGCTGGGAGCTCGCCCGCTACGGCGAGCGGCTCGCCGCGAGCGCGCCGAGCTTCGCGCCGCTGCGCGCGGCGCTCGAGGGCAAGCCCACCGTCGTCGACGAGCTCCTCGACGAGCTGACCGCCGAGCTCCTCGCCACGCACGCGCCCGATCTGCTCGGGCTCACGGTGCCGTTCCCGGGGAACGTCTACGGGGCGTTCCGCATCGCGCGCACGGTCCGGCAGCTCGCGCCGCGCGCGCGCGTCGCGCTCGGCGGCGGCTACGTGAACACCGAGCTGCGCGATCTCGCCGACCCCGGCGTCTTCGACTACGTCGACTACGTCACGCTCGACGACGGCGAGCGGCCCCTCCTCGCGCTCCTCGAGCACCTGGCCGATCCCGCCCGGCCGCTCTTCCGCACGTTCGTGCGCGCCGGCGGTCGCGTCGAGCTCCGCACCGACGCCGCGCTGCACGACGTCCCCTTGCGCGACGCCGGCACGCCGACCTATCGCGGGCTGCCGCTCGACCGCTACGTCTCGATGCTGGAGCTCCTCAACCCGATGCACCGCATGTGGTCTCAGGGGCGCTGGAACAAGCTCACCGTGGCGCACGGCTGCTACTGGAAGAAGTGCAGCTTCTGCGACGTGACGCTCGACTACATCGCGCGCTACGACCTCGCCTCCGCCGATCTCCTCGTCGATCGCATCGAGGCGCTCATCGCCGAGACCGGGCAGACCGGCTTCCACTTCGTCGACGAGGCGGCGCCGCCCGCGGGCCTGCGCGCGCTCGCGCGGCGGCTCCTCGATCGCAAGGTCGTCTGTACCTGGTGGGGCAACATCCGCTTCGAGAAGACCTTCACGCCCGAGCTGGCCCGCCTGCTCGCGCGCTCCGGCTGCGTCGCGCTCACGGGGGGCCTCGAGGTCGCCTCGGACCGCCTCCTCGCGCGCATGCAGAAGGGCGTCACCGTCGCGCAGGTCGCGCGGGTCACGCGCGCGCTCACCGACGCCGGCATCATGGTGCACGCCTACCTCATGTACGGCTTCCCGACGGAGACGACCCAGGAGACGATCGACGCGCTCGAGCGCGTCCGCCAGCTCTTCGCCGCGGGCTGCCTGCAGTCGGCGTTCTGGCACCGCTTCGCCGCGACCGCGCACAGCCCCATCGGGCGCGACCCGGAGCTCTTCGGCATCCAGCTGCGCCGCCAGCCGCGCAGCACGTTCGCGCGCAACGATCTCGCCTTCGACGATCCGACCGGCTGCGACCACGACCGCCTGGGCGAGGGGCTGCGCCGCGCGCTGTACAACTACATGCACGGCGTCGGCCTCGACGAGGACGTCCGCAGCTGGTTCGACGGTCGCCGCCCGCGCGTGCCGCAAGCGACGGTGGCGGCGGACTTCGTGCGCTCCGCGCTCCGCGCCGCGCGCTGAGCGGGGCCGGGGCAGAGCGCCTCGCCGTGGCGCCATCGCGGGCGCGCCGCGCGCCCGGCTGCGAGATCCCGCGTCGGGAACGGGCACGCTTCTTGGAGCTTCGCGGTCGGGTGGAGGCCCCATGGGCACGCAAGCGCAGACCGGAAGGACGACCGAGCAGCTCAACGCCTTTCTGCGCGGCGAGCTCAGCGCGCTCGAGAGCTATCGCCGCGCGCTCGAGAAGATCGACGCCGACAGCCCGCTCCGGGAGGAGCTGGTCTCGTGCCGCGCCTCGCACGAGCAGCGCGCCCACATGCTGCTCCGCACCATCGAGATCCTGGGCGGCGAGCCCACCGGGCCGCCGGAGTCGGTCGACGAGAGCCCGTCGCCGGCGATCGAGGCGACCATCGAGGCGCTGGAGCTCGGCGAGGAGCTGCGCCTGCGCAGCTACGAGACGGACCTCGACAAGCTCGAGGGCGAGGCGCGCCTCCTCGTCGCCGCCGAGGTCCTGCCCGCGCAGGAGCAGACCTACCGCACCCTCGCCGAGCTGCGCCGCATCACGCGGTGACGATCACCGCAGGTGCAGCGGCGGGTGCTCGATGCGCAGCTGACGCACCGCGTTCACGACCGGCGTGCTCCCGGCGATGAGCTGGTGCGGGTGCCGCGCCGCGAGGTCCGACCACTGGATGGGGAAGAAGGCGAGCCCGCTCGAGCGCACCGTCGTCGCGCCGGCGAGGTGCAGGATCGTCGCCGCCGGGATCGTCTCGTGATACGGCGCGCCCGACGTGATCGTCCCGTCGGGGCTCGGCAGCGCCGGGTCGCGCCGCACCATGCGCGCGGCGGCGAGCTGGAACGATCCGAAGCGATCGGTGACCTCGAACGACCGCGGCAGGATCGGCCCGAGCGGGTCCGGCGGGTCGACCCAGTAGAGCCCCGCGGCGAGCAGCCGCGGCGGGGTCGCGAGCGACGCCCCGTAGGCCGGCACCCGCGCGCCGTTCCAGCGCGCGCCCTCGCCCGCGCGCGCCTCGTAGCGCTCGTCGGCCTCGGGCGCGATCGCCACGTAGTAGATGGGCTCGCCCCGGCGCAGCACCGCGGCGACGGTCGCGTACTTCACCGTGTCCGAGCCCACGTACCCGCGCGTGTTGTCGAGCGGATCCACGACCACGACGAGCTGGGCGTTGCCGAAGGCCATCCGGTTCTGATCGATGATCGTCTGGCCGATGCCCGCGCCGGTGAAGCTCTCCTCGCCGAGGAAGTACACGCGCCCGGCCAGCCGCGGGCGCTCGAAGATCGCCTCGACGTAGAGGCGCTCCACCTCGTAGTCGAGCGCGGTGACGACCGTGTCGTCCGCCTTCCGCTGGACGCTGGCCGCCGCGGTCGAGCGCCGCTCGCGCAAGAGCACCGCCGCCCGCTCGGCCGCCGCGCGCACGACCTCGACGAGCTCGTCGGCGAGGGCGCGCCCCTCCTCCTCGTCCGGATCCGCGCCGAGGCGGCGGTACCCGCGCGCGAAGCTGGCCGCGTGGATCGCGTAGACGTCGCCCTGCTTGAGGACCAGCACGCTGCCGGCCGGCGCGTACTGCATCGCGCCCCACGGCGCGCGGAAGCGGATCGGCGCGGTGATCCGCACCATGGGCAGCGGCTGCGGCGACGGTAGGTGCAGGCCCCGCGCGTCGGGCGTCGGGTGGTAGCGCGCGCGGAGCTTCTCGTCGGAGAGGAAGTACTGGTCGCCCGCGCCGGTCGTGACGATCCAGTCGCCGTCCTGCGCGATGTTCACCGACACCGCGAAGCCGCCGACCGTGGTCTGCAGCGAGGCGCCCTTGCGCGCGCGCTCGGCCCGCACCCCCTCGGTCTTGTACGCCCAGAAGACCTCGAGGTCGCACCACGCGGGATCGAGGCGCGTCGGCTGCGTCACCGAGAGGAAGGCGCCCGCGTCGGGGCGGTCCCAGTCGACGATGACGTTGCGGAGGTTGCGGATCTCCGGGTTGCGCGGGACCCAGAACCAGTCGTCGTAGCGGAAGAGCGGGTTCTGCGCGTTGCCCGCCCGGTTGAACCGCTCCCGGCTGAAGGTGATCTTCACGAACGTGCGGAGGCGCGGCGCGTCGTCGTGGTTCACCGCCGGCGAGTGCACGTCGTAGGGCGTGATGCGAGCGACGACGTAAGGCGCCATGGTGAGCGTCGGCTGCGCGGCCGCGAGCTCGTCGAAGCGCGCCAGGCAGCGGGCGATGTCGGGATAGACGTCGGCGAGCTCGAACGGCCCGGGCTTGAACTCCGTCGGCAGCGTGTCGCACACGAGGTACGTGTTCTCGGTGAGCGCGGCGCGGCCGAGATCGGCGTTCTCCGGGGTCATGAAGGCGTCGCCGTGGAAGCCCTGGCGGCGCTGGGTGCGGTGCGGCTCGACGCGCTTCTGATCGACCGTGACGTAGGCGTGGTAGGCGTCCTCGTCGGCGGCGAAGTCGGCGTTGAGCGCGCGCTCGGCCTCGACGGCGATGCGGATCGCCTCGAGGTATGGCTGCAGGAGGCGCGGCAGCCGCCAGCCCTGGCCGGGCATGCGGAACGCGAGGTCCTGCACGCGGTCACCACGCTGCGCGCTGAACGCCGCGCGCGACGCCGCGCCGAGCTCGCCGACGACCGCCGGTGCGTTGCGGCGCGCGTAGCCCGAGAGATCCCACGTCGGGGTGGCGAGGAGCGCGCGGTGATCGCGGTCCGGGTTGAGCGCGACGATCCGCCGCCGCGTCTCGCCGACGTCGCGCGGCCGCACCGCGTCGGCGATCTCGGCGTCGGAGAGCGGCGCCCAGGCGGGCCCCTCGGGGCGATCGGTCGGCGTCACGCGGCGCCATCGTTACAGACCTCGGGAGCGGTGGAAAGGGCCCGCGAGGCGGCCTTCGTGGGGCAAGAGCGTCGCCCTGCGGCAGAACGCCCCTCTCCGGCCGCGAACTCGCGAGGCCGGCGCTGGCCTCGCGCGTGCACGGGCCAGCCCGCATGAAGATCCTGCGGGCGTGGTCGCTGGTGCTCGTCGTGGCCTCGTGCGGCGGCGAGCCGCCGGAAGACGTGACGGCGGAGGCGACGCCGATCGATCCCGGCGCGGAGTCCGCGCTCACGCGCCCGCCGCCCGACCTCGGCTGGCCCACGACGACGCCGGACGGCCCGGTGATCACGCCGCGCAGCAACATCAACGCGAGCGCCGCGACGGGCGCCCAGACGGACGCGGACATCGCGGTCGACCCGACCGACACGCCCTACTTCAACCACCTCGTGGCCGCCGCCGACGACGCGGTGACGCACACGCTCAACATCTACGAGAGCTGGAACGGCGCCACCACCTGGGTGACGCACAAGGCGCCGTCTCCCACCGGCGCGTTCGGCGGCGCGACCCGGCACGGGGCCGTCGCCTACGACCTCGCCGGCGACGCCTTCGTCTCGGCGATCGCCTACGACGCCGCGGGCGCGCACGGCCGCGTCGCCGTCAGCCGCCGGCCGGTCGGCGCGGGCAGCTTCTCCCGCTTCGCCGTCGTCAACGCCGCCGACGTCGATCGGCAGCGCATCGCGGTCGACCGGATCTCGTCGAGCCCGTACCAGGGCCGCGTCTACGTCGCGTGGAGCGACGGCCAGGCCGTGCTCGTGAGCGCCTCGGGCGACGGCGGCGCGACGTTCGGCGCGGCGGTCCGCGTCAGCGACGACGGCGCCGCGACCAGCCCCTACCCCGCCGTCGCCGCCGACGGCGCGCTCTACGTCGCCTGGCTCGATCCGGGCCGCGGGCAGCTGCGCATCGATCGCTCGACCGACGGCGGCGCGACGTTCGGCGTCGACCACGTGGTGCACGCGCTCGCCACCACCGGCGCGACGATCGCGAGCCCGGCCGCGCCGGGCGGCGTGCGCCTGGCGCCGTTCTGCGATGTCGATCGATCCACCGGGCCGCGCCGCGGCACGGTCTTCTGCGCGTACACCGACCGCGCGGGCGCGAACGGGCTCGACGTCTTCCTGCGCCGCTCCGTGGACGGCGGCGCGACCTGGTCGCCGCCCCGCCGCATGAGCGACGATCCGACCGGCAGCGGCGCCGATCAGCTGCTGCCCCGCGTGCAGATCGACGACGGCAGCGGGAAGGTCAGCGTCGCCTGGTACGACACCCGCGACGACGCCGCGCACGCAAAGACCCACGTCTACTTCACGCGCGCGAACGACGGCGTCTCGTTCGTGCCGAGCGTCCGCGTCACGAAGGCGCAGTCGAACGAGGCGCGCGCGGGCGCCGCGCCGGAGGGCTATGGCGAGGCGCTCGGCATGGAGGCATGGAAGGGCCGGATCCGCGTGCTGTGGACCGACAGCCGCGCCGCCGACGAAGAGACGTACTCCTGCATCATCGACTTCGCGCACTTCAGCTTCTACTTCGCCGGCAGCGACACCCTGACGATGCCGCGCGGCGGCACGGCGCAGCTCGGGATCCGCATCGACGCGGTGGGCCCGTTCGTCGCGCCGGTGCAGCTCTCGCTGCTCGGCATGCCCCCCGGCACCTCCGGCACGCTCTCGGTCAACCCGGTGTCGCCGGGCGGGACCGCCACGCTCACGGTGTCGGCCGGCAGCGCGCCCGCGGGGCGCTACCCGATCTCGCTCAAGGGCAAGGGCGGCGGCGAAGAGACGTCGCGCCCGATCACCCTCGTGGTCCAGTAGCGAGGCCGGAGGCGCCATGACCGCAGCCGGCATCGTCGGTCCGCGCGAGCTCGAGATCCCCGCCGAGCCCGGCGTGCGCCTGCGCGCACGGCTCGCGCTGCCCGACGCGGTGAGCGGCATCGTCGTCTTCGCGCAGGCGACCGGCGCGTGCGACGACGCGCTCGCGGGCGCGCTCGCGCGGAGCGGCCTCGGCACCCTGCGGCTCTCGCTGGCGCCGCCCGACGACGACGACGCGGAGCCGCGGCGCATCGCCCGGCAGGACCGCGCCGACGTGGAGCTGCTCGCGCGGCGGCTCATGAGCGCGCGCGCGTGGATCGGCGCGGCGGACGCGACGCTGCCGGTGGGCTACGTCGGCGAGGGCGTGGGCGCGGCGGCGGCGCTCGTCGCGGCCGCGCGCCGCCCCGACGGCGTGCGCGCGATCGTCTCGCACAGCGGCCGCCCCGACCTGGCCGGCACCGAGCTCGCCCGCGTGCACGCCGCGACCCTGCTCGTGGTGGCCGGCGCGGACCGCGAGCTCGCCGCGCGCAACGAGCGCGCGCTCGAGCGGCTGCTCGCGCACGCGCAGCTCGAGGTGGTCGAGGACGCGACGCGAAGGTTCGTCGAGCCCGGGATCCTCGATCGCGTGGCGACGATCTCCGCGCGCTGGCTCGCGCAGGCCCTCCAGCCCGAGGTCGCGGTCGAGCCGCACGCCCCGATGTGAGGCGCGGACCCACCCCGGCGGCATCGAAGCAGGCATTCGGCGAAGACCTTCGCGGAGGGCGATCATGACGAGAGCGATGATGAAGAGCGTATCGGTGTGGAGCATCGGAGCGGCGGCGATCGGCTGCGCCCTCGTCGCGGGCTGCGCGGCGGGGATGAGCTCCGGCAGCTGGAAGCTGAACGCGGCCGAGACGATCCCCGCCGCGGAGGGCTCGGTCAGCCTCGCGGAGGCCAACAACGGCAACACCCGCATGGCGGTGCGCGTGCGGCACCTCGCCGTCCCCGACAAGGTGTCGCCGGGCGCGGCGAGCTACGTCGTCTGGGTGACCCCGCAGCAGGACCCGAAGACGCCGATGAACGTCGGCGCGCTCCGCGTCGACAAGGACCTCGACGGCCAGCTCGACACGATCACCCCGCTGCGCAGCTTCGAGGTCACGGTGACGGCGGAGCCGGACCCGACCGCGACGGAGCCGACCGGCGACGTCCTCATGTCGACGAAGGTCGACCGCAACTGACCTGAGCGGGTCGCGCGCGTCTCGCCAGGCGGGGACGACAGTCCCCACTGGCCGCGCACCGCCTCGCCAAGTGGCGGACAGCACGGCGGGGCGCGCTGGTACGGAACTCGCTGCGTTCGCCTGGCGGGCCCATGCGACGCACGATCGTGATCCGAGCGCTCCTGGCGGCGACGCTGTCGTCGCCCGGCGCGCTCGCGTTCGCCGCCGGCGCGCGCGCCCTCCGTCCGGGCGAGCTCTCGCGGGCGGTGCGCGCGACCCGCATCGAGACGCTGCGCGCGGGCGATCGCGGGCTCTCGGACGACGAGTTCCACGGCAAGATGAAGGCGGCCCTGCGGAGCCCGCTGCACCTCAAGCAGACCTTCCCCGGCCTCCTCGGCACGATGCTCCGCCCGCTCGTCCGCACGCGCGCGCTCCCCGGCGAGGTGGCGCCGATCGGCTTCGATGCCCACGTGGAGAACGCGGGGATCGTGCGCCTCGGCAAGGATCGGCCGGGCGGTCGCAGCCGATCGATCGCCACGCTCATCGACGTCGACGACTCCGGCCTCGGCCCCGCGGGCGTCGACGCGGTGAGCCTCGGCGCGTCGCTCGTGCAGCGCGGCTACGGGAAGCGCGTCGTCAAGAAGGCGATCCGCGCCTTCGCGCGCGCCGCGACCGAGGGCGCGAGCGGGCCCGAGGCGGTCGAGGGTCCGCGGTGGGGCAAGCTTCGCCGTCGCTGGATCGAGAAGAACACGCGCGACGAGAAGCGCGACGGGAAGAAGATCCTCTCCTTCAAGGACGGCGAGCGCGCCGCGCCCGACCGCTACGCCGCGATCGAGCGGGCGGCGCGCCGCGACGGCGTGCTCCGCGACTACGACGTCCTCGACGTCGCCGAGCACGGCAAGCGCGGCGGCGGATCGGGCGGGCTGACCGAGTTCATGGTGCTCGCGCAGCGCCGCGGCACCGACAAGCTGCGCGTCTACCTCTTGAAGGAGCAGAAGGCGCCGGCGGTGCGCGAGCTCGGCATCGGTCAGCCGAGCGGCCGCGAGCGCATCGGCCAGCTGCAGGCGGCGCTGTGGCAAGAGGTGCCGAAGGACGTGCTCTTCCCGCTGCACGACGTGAAGCTGCCCGGCGAGCGCCCGACCGATTTTCTCGTCCGCAACAAGTTCGCCATGGTCGGCGACGACACGACCGGCAAGGACAAGGACAGGACCGCGGTCAAGGTGGCCCGGCTCTACGGGCGCGCGCACGCCGGGCAGTTCGGCGACCTGACCGCGCCCGAGCTCGCCGACTGGACGAGGCAGAGCACGCGCTCGGTGGTGAAGGCGTTCGCCGAGCTGCGCGATCGCCTGGCCGCCTCGTTCGACCGCGCCCGCTGAGGGCCTGCAGGCCCGACCGGGACGTGCCGGCCGACCCGAGCGACCCCTCGGCCCGTCGCGAGATCGCGCCCTTGGCGACGCGCACGGGTGGCTTGGCAGCTGCACTGAGGACGATCATGAGCACCCTTCGGATCACCCTCCCCGCGGCCCTCCTGTGGACCGGCCTCGTCCTCTTCGGCGCCGCGTGCGGCGCCGGGCCGGGCTACGAGCTCATCGACGAGAGCGACGGCAAGGCCGATGGGAGCCCGGCGCTCCTGCCGATGACCGACGCCGATCGCAAGGCGTACCTGCGCGACGCCGCGCTCTTCGTCGCGACCGACGTCGCCGCGATGGACCTCGTGAACGGCCCCGCCGGCAAGGACGCGTTCTCGCCGAGCGAGGCCGTGACCTGCCGCTTCAGCGAGCCGAGCGCGGACAACCTCCCCGGCACCGGGAAGAGCCCGAAGTTCGCCTGCACGATCGCCGGCGCCGACGGCCCCGACGAGGTGAAGGTCAAGTACGGCACCAGCAACGGCGAGCTCTACGGCGAGCTCATCTCGAGCCGCCTCCTGTGGGCGCTCGGCTTCGGCGCCGATCGCAACTACGCGGTGCGCGTGACGTGCCTCGACTGCCCCAAGGACGATCCGTGGGAGGCGTACCAGGCCTACCCGCGCCCATACACCGGCCCGCGCGAGGCGACGCGCGCGTTCCCGTCAGCGATCGTGGAGCGCAAGTTCGCCGGCAAGAAGATGGTGCAGTGCGCGAAGATCGACGGCGCGCGCTGCCTCGCGGAGGTCCCCGACGAGAAGCAGGGCTGGAGCTGGGACGAGGTCGACCGCCTGAAGGCCGACGTCGGCGGCGACGCCAAGGTGCAGTGGGACGCCTTCAAGCTCCTCGCCGCGTTCATGAAGCACGCCGACAACAAGATGGCCAACCAACGCCTCGTCTGCCTGAAGGGCGGCATCGGCACCGACGGCAAGTGTCACCGGCCGTTCATCCTCGTGCAGGACGGCGGCGCGACCTTCGGCGGCGGCGCGCAGACGATCTTCAACATCATCAATGACAACACCAAGGCACGGCTGCAGGCGTGGGCCGACGAGCCCGTGTGGCAGGATCGGCGCCGCTGCAAGGCGAACGTCGACAGCCGCTTCACGCTCAGCGATCCGACGGTGACCGAGGCCGCGCGGCAGTTCCTCGCCGGGCTCCTCGCGCAGCTCACGCCGGATCAGCAGCTGGCGCTGTTCACCGCGGCGCGCGTGGCCGAGCACGGCGAGCTCGTGCGCACCGACAAGCTGCGCGAGCTGTTCCCGAAGGCCGACCTCGGCGAGGCCGGGCTGCGCCGCCTCTTCCCCGAGGAGGATCCGGGCGCGCCGATCCCCGACCAGCACGTCGTGAACGCGGCGGTTTGGGTGCTCGCGTTCCAGGCCAAGCTCGCGGAGCTCGGCCAGCCCTGCGGCGGCTGAGCGCATTTTCGCCACAGCTGGGCGCTCGAGATTTTCGCGGATCGCGCCGGCCCTCCGCGCGCGACGTGACATCTACCCATCATGGGCTCTCCGCCGCTGCACGCCGTCCTCGCCGCCCGCCGCCAAGAGGTCATCCTGCGCTGGAAGGCGATCGTCCGCGGCACGCTCGCACCGGCGGACATGCCGAACGTGGAGCTGCTCGACCACCTGCCCGTCTTCCTGGACGAGGTCATCCTGGCCCTGGCGGTCGAAGGCCCCACGCCGCCCACCACGCCCGCGGGCAGCGCCATCGCCGCGGTCCACGGCGAGCAGCGCCTGCGCCTCGGCTTCAGCCTCGACGCCGTCGTCCGCGAATACGGCGCGCTCCGCGACGCGATCATGCTGACCGCGCGGGAGGCCGGCGCGGCGATCTCGTTTCGCGAGGCGCAGAAGATCTTCGACCTCATCGTCTCGGGGATCGCGAACGCGGTCACCGAGTACTCGCGGCAGCGGGACGCGGAGCTCCAGCGCCAGCACAACGAGCACTTCGCCTTCATCGCCCACGAGCTGCGCAACCCGCTGTCGTCGTCGAAGATGGCGTGCGATCAGCTCAAGCGGAAGGGGCTCCTGCCGCCGGACGTGCGCGCCGTCGCCATGCTCGAGCGAGGCCTGCACGAGATGCTCGAGCTCGTCGACCATACGCTGAACCTCGCGCGGATCGCCTCGGGGATCGAGCTGCGTCCCGCGGCGCTGCCGCTGCGATCGCTGCTGGAGGAGACACGGCTCAGCGTCCTGTCGGCCGCGGAGGAGAAGGCGATCGAGGTCGAGCTCGCCGTCGAAGGGAACGACGAGATCTGGATCGATCGGCGCTTGCTGCTCTCCGCGCTGGTCAACGTCACGCGCAACGCGGTCAAGTACACGCCTCCCGGCGGGCACGTCGAGCTGGCCGGGGGCGTCTCGGGCGGGAGCCTCCGCATCGAGGTGAAGGACGGCTGCGGCGGCCTCCCGCCCGGCAAGGTCGAGGAGGCCTTCGCCCCGTTCGTGCGGATGAACAGCCGCGAGGGCGGGTTCGGCCTCGGCCTCGCGATCGCGAAGCAGGCGGTCGACGCGCACGGGGGGTCGATCCGCGTGCAGAACCTCCCCGGCAAGGGCTGCATCTTCGTCTTGGAGCTCCCCGCCGCGCCGGCCGCGAGCACGGCGTGACCCGTCGGCGCGGCTCGTCGCTGCGGGGCGCACCGGCATCACATCCACGATGCCGAGAACCAGCCCGACCCTCCACGGCAGCGCGCCCGACGAGCGGGCCTGGGCGGTGCTGGTCGTCGACATGATCAACGACCTGGCCTTCGACGGCGGCGCGGCCTTGCGACCGGGCGCGCTCGCGGCGGCGTCGGCGCTCCGGCCGCTGCTCCGCGCCTGTCGGGGTGCGCGCGTGCCCGTCGTGTACTGCAACGACAACGTCGGGCGCTGGCGGTCGGACGCGCGGGCGCTCGTCGCCTGGGCCGGGCGGCGCGGATCGCGCGGCCGCGATCTCGTCGCCGCCGTGCGGCCGACGCGGCGTGACTACTTCGTCATCAAGCCGCAGCACGGCGCGTTCTACGGCAGCACGCTCGAGGTGCTGCTCCATCACCTGGGCGCGCGCCACCTCATCGTCACCGGCGTGGCCACCGATCGCTGCGTGCTGTTCAGCGCGTACGAGGCCTACGTGCGCGGCTACACGCTCCACATCCCGGCGAACTGCGCCGCGGCCGAGGATCCGGCCGAGCATGCAAGGGCGCTCGCCTACGCGCGCCGCGTCCTCGGCGCGCGCACCGACGCGCTCACGTCGGCCGATCTGCCGTCGCTTTTGCGCGCCCGTCCGCCGGACCGCTAGTCCGCCGTCCGCGAGGTCTTGCACATGCGCAGGTGCGTCTGCGCGTGCTCCTCCGCCCGGGGATCGGAGTCGCCGGCGACCGCGGAGTACCGCCGCTACGCCGCGGTCGCCGGCGACGCCG
>FTFF01000612.1_pt1 | contig 24444 bp, 23 predicted proteins | sample 1640361 | NCBI WGS metagenome assembly FTFF01 (sample SAMEA3914816, study PRJEB12502) | metagenome | biome: forest; material: soil | place: USA | collected 2011-09-16 | depth 0.3 m | reverse complement strand
GATCTTCTTCTCGTGGATGAGGATGTAGGCGTCCTCGATGACCGCCTCCATGCGCTCCGAGTCGGTCACGAAGTACGGCGAGAGGTAGCCGCGGTCGAACTGCATGCCCTCGACCACGTCGAGGGTCGACTCCATCGATTTGGCCTCCTCGACGGTGATGACGCCCTCCTTGCCGACCTTCTCCATCGCCTCGGCGATCATGTTGCCGATCGTCGTGTCGCCGTTGGCGGAGATGGTGCCGACCTGGGCGATCTCCTTCTGGCCCTTCGTCGCCTTCGACTGCTTCTTGAGCTCCTCGCAGATGAGGATGACGGCCTTGTCGATGCCGCGCTTGAGCTCCATCGGGTTGTGACCCGCGGCGACCATCTTGCTGCCCTCGCGGAAGATCGCCTGGGCGAGGACGGTGGCGGTGGTGGTGCCGTCGCCGGCCACGTCGGAGGTCTTGGACGCGACCTCCTTCACCATCTGCGCGCCCATGTTCTCGAACTTGTTCTCGAGCTCGATCTCCTTGGCGACGGTGACGCCGTCCTTGGTGACCGTGGGGGCGCCCCACGACTTCTCGATGACCACGTTGCGACCGCGCGGCCCGAGCGTGACCTTGACCGCGTCGGCGAGGGTGTTCACGCCGGCGAGGATGCGCGCGCGAGCATTCTCGTCAAACAGAATTTCCTTGGCTCCCATGATGATATCTCCGTGTTCTTATAAAGAGGTTGAGGTTTGAACGGGCTACTTCTCGATGATCCCGAGGACCTCTTCCTCGCGGAGGATGAGGTGGTCCTCGCCGTTCACCTTGATCTCGGTGCCGGCGTACTTGCCGAACAGGACTCGGTCGCCCTTCTTCACGTCGAGCGCGCGGACGGTGCCGCCGTCCAGTACCTTGCCGTTGCCGACGGCGATGACCTCGCCCTCGATCGGCTTCTCCTTCGCGGAGTCCGGGATGATGATCCCGCCCTTCGACTTCTCCTCTTCGGCGACGCGCTTGACGACGAGCCGATCCTGCAGCGGACGTACCTTCATGCTCTCCTCCGAACTGTGGCGACCTGGGTGGTTCTGACGATTTTCGTTAGCACTCATGCGTAACGAGTGCTGACGCGCGCCGGATAGTAATCATTCGGAAATTCGGCGCAACCTCATTCTGCAGGTGCACCTTCGGGCGCCGATCCCGAATCCCATGAGGAGGACGGAATTTGACAGGAGGCGGCTCTTGGCCGCCAAAATAAAAGGGTCGCAGCTTACGGAGGTGTGCCGACGATGGAGCTGGTTCCGGTCGCTTCGCTCGCCGAGTTCTTCCACGACGCCCTCGGGCGCGCGCTGAAGAACCAAGGACTCCCGACGGACTCGGAGGTCGAGGCCTACCTCGTCCACCTCTTGTCCGCGCATCTGGCCACGCCGCCGGACGATGAGCCGCTCGGGCCGAAGCTCGCGAGCGCGCTCACCGCGGCGCCCGACGAGCGCCTGCGCCAGCTGAGGGACGTGGGCGATACGTCCCTCTACCTTTCGGGCTTCTTCGCGGACTCGTTGTCGCGGCGGCTGGTCGACGTCGACTACTACATCTCGCTCGGCGGCTCGGCGTACGGCCAGCTCGCGCGGGCCTACGAGAAGCGCCAGACCGGCCGCGCCGAGGTCTTCGACGAGCTGGGGCACCGGTTCGGCGAGTACGTCGACGTCCTGGCCGAGGTCTCGCACACGAGCGCGGTGTCGACGCCGTCCGGGGTGGTGCAGCTCTACGAGCGCTGGCTCAAGACCGGCTCCGGCTGGGCCGAGCGCCGGCTGCGCCGCTCGGGCGTGGTCCCGCGCCGATCGGGCGAGAGCGACTAGGTTGGCGTCCCCGCTCCTCCGCGCGATCCAGGGCGGCCTCGAGTCGCTGTACCGGGTCACGACGGAGCTCGACGTGGGGGACTTCCTCATCGACGACGCCGAGCGCCGCACGGTGAGCCTGACGCGCACCCCCGGCGAGCAGCTGCTCCTCCACGAGGCCGACGGCGTGGTCTCGGTCGGCCTCTACGTCGACGACGAGGCGCTCGACCGGCTGCGGCGCCGCGATCCGCGCGTCCGGCTCGACGACGACAACCTCGCCGACTTCATGCTCGCCCTCGAGGGCGTGTCCCACTTCGTCTACGTCGCGAGCCGCGCACGCGTCGAGCGCGCGGTGTCCGCCGTCGAGCTCGAGCTCCAGGCCGAGGTCGACAAGTGGGCGGTCGCCCTCCTCGTCACCTGGGACCAGCGCGGCGCGCCGCCCGCCGATCTGCGCGCGCGGCTCTTCCGCCGCGTGCGGCTCCTCCCGGATCTGTCCGCGGAGGAGCACGACCGCTACGCGCTGGCCAACGAGGCCGCGAACGGGTACGCCGCCTCGCTCGAGGCGCGCTTCGTCCACCGCCGCGCCGTCGACGAGCTGCGCGAGGAGCTCCGCCGCTTCTACCAAGAAGGCCTGGCCGGCAAGCTCGGCCGCATCGCGCGCGCGGCGTAGCAGCGAGGGCCTTGCAGAAGCGCGTCGACGCGTCCATATGATGGGCGCCTCTCGCGACCCATGCGCTACCTCGTCCCGATCGGAATCGTGGCCCTCCTCGTCGCGGCCCTTGCCGGCATCAAGGTCAAGCAGATCTCCGGGATGATGAAGGCCGGGGCGGCGATGAAGAAGCTCGGCCCGCCGCCGGAGTCGGTCGGCACCGCGGCCGCGCGCGAGGACCGCTGGGAGGGCACGCTCTCGTCGGTGGGCACGGTGGCCGCGGTGCGCGGCGTCGCGATCACGACCGAGGTCCCCGGCGTGGTGGCCGCGATCCGCTTCGAGTCCGGACAGACGGTGCGCGCGGGCCAGGTGCTCCTCGAGCTCGACTCGAGCGTCGAGCGCGCGCAGCTGGCGTCGGCGAAGGCGCGCAAGGACCTCGCCGAGTCGAGCCTGGCCCGCTCCGAGAACCTGGCGGGCAACGCCGCCATCTCGAAGGCGCAGCTCGACACCGACCAGTCGGCGCTCAAGACCTCGGCCGCCGACGTCGCGGCGCTCCAGGCGCAGATCGAGCGCAAGACGATCCGCGCCCCCTTCGCGGGCCGCCTCGGGATCCGCGCGGTGAACCTCGGCCAGTTCCTCTCGCCGGGGACGGTGGCGACCGTGCTCGAGTCGCAGGGCGCCGTCTACGTCGACTTCTCGCTCCCGCAGGAGGAGCACGCGCGGATCAAGGTCGGGACGCCGGTGCGGATCACGCTCGAGGGCCGGGGCGGCGAGACGCTCGACGGGGCGATCGCCGCGATCGATCCGTCGGTGGACGCCGCGACCCGCGCGCTGAAGCTCCGCGCCGGGATCGCCAACCCGGGCGATCGGCTGCAGGCGGGGATGTTCGTGCGGGTGGCGGTGGTCCTGCCCGATCGCGGCGTCGTCGTGACCGCGCCGGCCACCGCGGTGGTGCACGCCTCCTACGGCGACTCGGTCTTCGTCGTCGAGGACAAGCACGACGAGGCCGGCGGCGCGGTGAAGGACGCGGCGGGGAACCCGGCCAAGGTCGCGCGGCAGCAGTTCGTGCGCGTCGGCGCCTCGCGGGGCGACTTCGTCGCGATCGCCGAGGGCGTGCGGCCGGGCCAGGAGCTGGTCAGCGCGGGCGCGTTCAAGCTGCGCAACGGCGCGAACATCGTCATCCACAACGAGGTGCGGCCGACGCCCGCGCTCGCGCCGCACGTCGAGAACCGCTAGCGGACGGCCCGGCCCCTTGCGCTTCACCGACGTCTTCGTCCGCCGCCCGGTCCTGGCGATCGTCGTCAACCTCGTGGTCATCATCGCGGGGCTGCAGGCGGTGCGGACGCTGAACGTCCGCCAGTACCCCCGCCTCGAGAGCGCGTCGGTGACGGTGCGCACCGCCTACGTGGGCGCGAACGCCGCGCTCGTCCGCGGCTTCATCACGACGCCGCTCGAGCGCGCGATCGCCGCCGCCGACGGCATCGACTACATCGAGTCGCAGAGCATCCAGGGCCTGTCGACCGTCAGCGTGCGCCTGAAGCTCAACTTCAGCGGGGCCGCCGCGCTCGCCGACATCAGCGCGCGCGTGAACCAGGTCCGCGCCGACCTGCCGCCCGAGGCGGAGATCCCGGCGATCACGCTCGAGCCGTCGGACGCGGTGATCGCGTCGATGTACCTGAGCTTCGGCTCGGAGATCCTGGCCGACAACCAGGTCACCGACTACCTCATCCGCATCGTCCAGCCGCGGCTCTCCGCGCTCGAGGGCGTGCAAAAGGCGGACATCCTCGGCGGCCGGACGTTCGCGATCCGCGCCTGGCTGAAGCCCGAGCGCATGGCGGCGCTCGACGTCAGCCCGGCGCAGGTCCGCCAGGCGCTCGCCGCCAACAACTACCTGTCGGCGATCGGCCAGACCAAGGGCCAGCTCATCCAGCTCAACCTCACCGCGTCCACCGACCTCCGCTCCGTCGAGGAGTTCCGGCGGCTGGTGATCCGGCGCGAGGGCGGCACGCTCGTGCGCCTGGCCGACGTGGCCGACGTGGTGCTCGGCGCGGACAGCTACGACCAGGACGTGCGCATGTCCGGCAAGCCCGCCGTCTTCATGGGCGTGTGGGTGCTGCCGAACGCGAACTCGCTCGACGTGATCCGCCGGGTGCGCGCCGAGGTCGAGACGATCGGCAAGGAGCTCCCGACGGGGATGCACGCCGAGGTCGCCTTCGACTCCACCAAGTACATCAACAACGCCATCACGGAGGTCGAGCACACCCTCCTCGAGACGGTGCTCATCGTGATCGTGGTCATCTTCCTCTTCCTCGGCTCGCTGCGGACGGTGCTCGTCCCGCTCGTCGCGATCCCGGTCTCGCTGATCGGCGCGGTGTTCCTCATGCAGGCGTTCGGCTTCACGCTGAACCTGCTCACCCTCCTCGCGGTGGTGCTCGCGGTCGGCCTCGTCGTCGACGACGCGATCGTCGTGGTCGAGAACGTCGAGCGGCACATCCGCGCGGGCAAGACGCCCCTCGACGCCGCGCTCGTCGGCGCGCGCGAGCTGGTCGGGCCCATCGTCGCCATGACCATCACGCTCGCCGCGGTGTACGCCCCGATCGGGCTGCAGGGCGGGCTGACCGGCGCGCTGTTCCGCGAGTTCGCGTTCACGCTCGCCGGCGCGGTGTTCATCTCCGGCGTGGTCGCGCTGACGCTGTCGCCGATGATGTCCTCGAAGCTGCTCTCGCCCGAGCACGGCCAGGCGCGGCTCGTGCGCCTGGTCGACCACGCCTTCTCGGCGCTGCGCCGCGGCTACGAGCGCGCCCTCGGCGCGACGCTGGCGGCGCGCGGCGGCGTCTACGCCTTGTGGATCGCGCTCACGGTGCTGGTGGTGCCGCTGTACCTCTTCTCGCCGGCGGAGCTCGCGCCGTACGAGGATCAGGGCGTCGTCTTCGGCGCGATCGACGTGCCGCCCAACGCGACGCTCGAGCAGCTCACGCCCTACACCGAGCAGGTCGGCGCGATCTACCGCTCCACGCCGGAGTTCGACCACGGCTTCCAGCTGACGTTCCCGAACGCCGGCTTCGGCGGGATGCTGGTCAAGCCGTGGAGCGAGCGCAAGCGCAACATCTTCGCGATCCAGGAGGAGGTCGGCCGGAAGCTCTCGGTCGTGTCGGGCATCCGCGCGCCGGCGTTCCTGCCCGCGGCGTTGCCGAGCGCCGGCACGTTCCCCGTCGAGCTCGTGATCGCGTCGACGGCCGACCACGCGGAGCTGGTCCGCTTCGCCGAGGTGCTCGCGCAGGAGGCGATGAAGAGCGGGCAGTTCGCGTTCCCCCCGGTGATGGACGTCCGCATCGATCAGGCGGAGAGCGAGGTCGTGGTCGATCGCGACAAGGTCGCCTCGATGGGGCTCACGCTGCAGCAGGTGGGCGCCGACCTCGCCGCGATGTTCGGCGGCAACTTCGTCAACCGGTTCAACATCGAGGGGCGCAGCTACAAGGTCATCGCGCAGATCGAGCGGATCGGCCGGCTCACGCCGGAGCAGCTGCTCGACGTGCACGTCACGGGGCCGGACGGACGGGTCGTGCCGCTGCGCGCGATCGCGGCGGTGCGGGAGCACGTCGCGCCGCGCACGCTCAACCGGTTCCAGCAGCTCAACGCGGTCAAGATCTCGGGGCTCGCGCCGCGCTCGCTCGAGGCGGGGCTGCGCGTGCTCGAGGACGCCGCCGCCAAGATCCTGCCGCCGGGGTACCGCGTCGACTACACGGGCGAGTCGCGGCAGCTCCGGCAGGAGAGCGGGAAGTTCCTGCCCGCCATGGTGCTCGCGCTCGTCCTCATCTTCCTGGTGCTGGCGGCGCAGTTCAACTCGTTCCGCGATCCGTTCGTGATCCTCGCCGGCTCGGTGCCGCTCGCGATGTTCGGCGCGCTCATCTTCACGTTCCTCAAGTTCGCCGGACCACCGGGGATGCACGACCGGCTCACCGAGGGCTGGACCACGACGCTCAACATCTACTCGCAGGTGGGCCTGGTGACGCTCGTCGGCCTCGTCTCCAAGAACGGCATCCTCATCGTCGAGTTCGCGAACGCGGAGCAGGCGCGCGGTCGCTCCAAGCTCGAGGCGGTCCGCGCGGCGGCCACGACGCGGCTGCGGCCGATCCTCATGACCACCGTCGCGACGGTCGTCGGCCACTTCCCGCTCACCCTCGTGAGCGGCGCCGGCGCGGTCGCGCGCAACTCGATCGGCATCGTCCTCGTCGGCGGGATGAGCATCGGCACGCTCTTCACGCTCTTCGTGGTGCCGGCGGTCTACGTGCTCATCGCCAAGGACCACCGCGCCGAGCGGTCGGCCGCGACGCCGGAGGCTACGGCAGGACCGTGAAGTTGTCGCGCGAGAGCTTCGCCGTGGTGGTGAGCATCTCGGGCTCCTTGGCGATGCCCATCGTCACCACGAGCTTGAACGCCTCGGCGACGGACATGTCGAGCTCGCGCACGAGCGCGCGATCGACGACGAGGTAGTAGCCCGAGGTCGGGTTGGGCGTCGTCGGCACGAAGACGCTGATCGGATCCGCGCCGTCGGGCATCGGCAGCCCGGGCGCGGCGTGCGCCGAGGTCACGAACGCGATCGCCCACATCCCGGGGCGCGGGTACTCGACGAGCACCGCCTGCTGGAAGCTCTCCGCGCCCTGCGAGAAGACCGACTCGAACACCTGCTTGATGAGGCCGTACGTGCCGCCGAAGAGCGGCACGCGCTGGAACGCGCGATCGAACCACGAGACCAGGCGCCGGCCGAGGAAGTTGTGCGCGAACAGGCCGACGAGGAGCGCGAGCAGCAGCGCGAAGACGATGCCGAGCCCCGGCACCGGGCCGCCGAACAGGCGGCGGCGCAGCTCGAGCGGGAAGAGACCGTCGAGGGTGCGCACCACCCAGAAGATGAGGTAGAGGGTGCCGAGCACCGGTGCGAGCAGGACCGCGCCGGTGACGAGCTCGTTGCGGAGCAGCTTGAAGAGGCCCTTCACGGGCGCGACTCTACCACCGCTCCGCCGCCGGGCGCCGCGCGCACCGGCCCGCATCCGTCGCGCGCCAGCGCGCATCGTTTGACCGCGGCCGCGACACGCGTGCCCGTCGGGAGGTGTCGGTGCGCCGTCGCCAGCGACGCGGAGACGCCGCCGTTGTAAGATGTGGGCCCCCGCTGCATCCGCGCCCTTGCGCCCACCGAGCGTAGGCGCGCACACGCCGGTTGCGTCCCGGCCCGTCGCTTGCTGCGAGGAGGATCACACCCCAAGGAGGAGCGGATGCGTATCTCGATGCTGTCTGTCGGTCTTTGTACGTCGCTCGCGGGATGCGGCTCGGCCACGATCTCGGAGCCCGGGCGCGGCTCGTCGACGCTCGACGTCGGTGCCCACATCACCGTCGTCAACCAGGTGCCGAACGCCGCCTCCGCCGATCAGTTCGCCACGGCGCTGTCCGCGCGGCTGACCAAGGCCGGCGCGCCGCTGCACGGCGCGGCGGTGACGATCGCGAGCAGCAAGGGGGACGTCGTCCTCGTCGAGCAGGACCCGACCGGCAACCACGCCGACTACGCGGGCGAGCAGGCGGGCTACGCGCAGGCGTACACGCTGACGGCGCGCCTCGGCGACGACTACATCGAGGGCGTATCGCTCTCGGGGCCCGACGTGCACAGCTTCTCGGTGCCCGCGCTCGCCGCGCAGGTGGCCTACGGCCAGCCGCTCGTGGTGGAGTGGTCGCCGTCCGGCGCGACGCTCGCGACGCTCGAGACGCGCGAGCTCAACCCGCTCGACGTGCCCGACACGGGCAGCTACAGCGTCCCCGGGTCGGGCCTGCGCAAGCCCGACCCCGGCAAGACGCAGGACGAGCGGGTGCGGGTGACGCGCTCCTCGACGGTGAACATCGCCGGCGGGACGGCGGGGAGTGACCTGACGGTGACCGTTCGTAATGAGGTGACGTTCCTCGTCGTCAACTGATCAGATCGGAAACAGGGGGCAGGGAGCGGGCAACGGGCAACGGGCATTGGCGGAGCCGAGACGAGCTCCGAAATTGCCGGTTGCCCGTTGCCCGTTCCCTGTCCCCTGTTTCCGATCCGTCAGGGCGAAAGCACCACGTTATCGATCAGCCGCGTCTTCCCCACCCGCGCCGCCACCGCCAGCACCGCCGCGCGCTCGACGCGCGACAGCGCCTCGAGCGACTCTCCGTCGCGCACGTCCACGTAGTCGATCGCGAGCTGCTGTTCCTCGAGCGGCCGCCGCGCCTCCGTGGCCAGGCGCGCGGCGTCGCGCTCGCCGCCTGCGAACGCCGCTTCCGCCGCGCGCAGCCCGCGTGACAGCGCCAGCGCGCGCGCTCGCTCCTCCGCAGAGAGATAGGCGTTCCGCGACGACATCGCGAGGCCGTCGGGCTCGCGGACGATCGGCATCCCCACGATCTCGACGCCGAGATCGAGGTCCCGCACCATCCGCCGGATGATCTGCAGCTGCTGGTAGTCCTTCCGGCCGAAGAGCGCGACGTGGGGGCGCACCGCGTGGAGCAGCTTCAGCACCACCGTCGCGACGCCGGTGAAGTGGCCGGGGCGCGACGCGCCGCACATCGGCGCGTCGAGGCCCTCGACCCGCACGCGGGTGGCGAACCCGGACGGGTACATCGCCTCGGGCGCCGGCGCGTAGATCACGTCGACGCCGGCCGCGCGCGCGCGCGCCTCGTCGGCCTCCGGCGTGCGCGGGTAGCGGGCGAGGTCCTCGGTCGGGCCGAACTGGAGCGGGTTCACGAAGATCGACAGCACCGACAGCCCGCCGCGCCGCCGCGCCTCGGCGAGCAGCGAGCCGTGGCCGTCGTGCAGCGCGCCCATCGTCGGGACGAACGCGATCGTGCCGCCCTCCCCGCGGGTGCGCTCCGCGATCGCGGCCATCTCGGCCGCGGACCCGATGCGCCGCACGCTCAGCCCTTGCTCGGCCGCAGCGGGATGCAGCCCGCGGCGATCGCGTCGGCCTCGGCGCCACTGCCCCCACCGTCGGGAGGCCCCGCCGCCGGGCCCGCGGGCGCGACGGTGCCGTACAGCTGGCCCTCGCCGCGCGGGGCGGGCTCGGCGCCGTACGAGTGCTCCTCGTCGGGGAACCGGCCCGCGCGCACGTCGCTCACGTAGGCCTCGGCGGCGGTGCGGATGCGGACGCCGAGCTGGTCGTACCGCTTCACGAAGCGCGGCCGGAACTCGTCGTTCATGCCGAGGAGGTCGTACGAGACGAGCACCTGCCCGTCGCAGTCGGGCCCGGCGCCGATGCCGATCGTCGCCGCGCGCACGGCGCGCGTGAGCTCGCCGCCGAGGTCGCGCGGGATGCCCTCGAGCACGATCGCGTAGCAGCCGGCCTCGTCGAGCGCGCGCGCGTCGTCGAGCAGCTTCTTGCGCCCCTCGGGGCCGCGGCCTTGCACGCGGTGGCCGCCGAGCGCGTGCACGCTCTGCGGCGTCAGGCCCACGTGCCCCATCACCGGGATCCCCGCACCGACGAGCCGCCGCACGAGCTCGGCCTGCTCAGCGCCGCCCTCGATCTTCACCGCCTCGGCGCCGCCCTCCTTGATCAGGCGGCCGGCGTTGCGCAGGCCCTCGTCGAGGGCGCTCTGGTACGACATGAAGGGCATGTCGCCGACGACCTGCGCCCGCCGCGTGCCGCGCCCGACGGCGCGCAGGTGGTAGATGACCTCATCGACGGTGACCGAGAGCGTCGACGACTCGCCCTTCACCACCATGCCGAGCGAGTCGCCGACGAGGAGGATGTCGCAGCCGGCCTCGTCGAGCAGGCGGGCGAAGGTGGCGTCGTACGCCGTCACCATCGCGATCTTCTGCGGGGCGCCCGCGTCCGCGCCCTCCGTCTTGCCCGCCATGCGGGCGATCGTCCGGACCGTGACCTTCTTGGGCTGCATGGCTCACCTCCGTCTCGGGCCGCCGTCGGCGGCTCCAAGCGGGCTGTAGTGTTGCGCACCGCTCTTCGTACGCTGGATGACCGCCACGAGCTCGTCGAGGTCCTCTCGACGGGCGACGAAGTCGATCTCCGACGTATTGACTACCAGGAGCGGCCCTTCCGTGTAGTGGAAAAAGAACTCGGCGTACGCCTCGTTGACGCGGGCCGCGTAGTCCCTGGGGACGCGCCGTCCCTCGGGGGTCCGCCGCAGCCTCTCGACCAGCACCTCGGTGCGCGCCTGCAGGTACACGACCAGGTCCGGGCGTGGCATCGCGTCGTCGAGGAGCGCGTAGACCTTGTCGTAGAGCGAGAGCTCCGCGCTCGACAGGTTGACGTGCGCGAACAGGCGGTCGCGGCCGAACAGGTAGTCGGTCACGACGCCGCGGGCGAACAGCTCCTCCTGCTTCAGCTCGTCGCGCTGCTGGTAGCGCGCCAGGAGGAACGCGAGCTGCGCCTGCAGCGCGTAGCGCCTCGGATCGGCGTAGAACCCGTCGAGGAAGGGGTTGTCGCTCGGCTGGAGCACGAGCCGCGCCTCGAGGCGCTCGGCGAGGAGGCGCGCGAACGCCGTCTTGCCGACGCCGATCGGCCCCTCGACCGCGATGTGACGCGTCCGCACCCCCCGAGTATAAGGACGGCGGGGGTCTTCTTCAACGCGGCGCGGCGAGCGCGCCGGGCGCGAACGACATGGGGACGACGACCCCCTCGGGATCGTCGCCGCCGCCCGAGAGCGGGGCGAAGCGCCAGCCGTCGGCGGAGAGCTCGACGCAGCGGACCAGCGGCAGGGCCGACTCGCTCGTCGAGACCACGCGCGCGCGCTGGGTGAGGCCGCCGCGCGGGGAGATCTCGAGCGCGACCGCGAGGCGCACCGAGAGGCCGGGGTGCTCGCGGAGGAGCCGCGCGTAGCAGACCGACAGCTCGGGCAGGTGGGCCTCGATGCGCGCGCGCACGCCCTCGGGGGGACGGCGCGGCCGATCGCTCACCGGCAGGTCCACCACGATCGCGAGCGGGGGCCTGCCCAGGGCGGCCCCCGCGCGGCGGCCGAGCGCGGCGACGTGCGCGCGCGCGCGCGCGGCGTGCCGCGAGGCCGGCTGCGCGGCGAGGTAGCGAAGCCACGCCTCGAGCGCGGCGGCCTCGTCGCCCGCGACCTCGTGCGCGAGCGCCTCGTAGTAGGCGAGGTCGCCCGGCGGCTCGAAGAAGACGCCGTCCTCGTGGAGGCGCGCCAGGCCCGGATCGCGCTCGAGCGCGCGCCCGATCGCCTGCCGCGCGCGCTCGACCTGGCCGTCGCGGTCGAGCGCGACGCCGAGCCCGTAGTGGGAGAGCACCCACTCGGTCTCGCCGTAGCTTGCCTGCTCGATCGCGAGCTCGTAGCGGCGGATGGCCTCGTCGAGGCGCCCGAGCGCCATCGCCGTCTCGGCCGAGTTGCTCCACACGAGGACGAGGCCGCCGCGGTCGTCGAGCGCGTTCGCGCGGCGCGTCGGCTCGACGAGCGGCAGCGCGCGCTCGTACGCGGCGAGCGCCTCCTCGAAGCGCTGCATGCGGGACAGCACGATCGCCTCCTCCGACGCCGCGCGCGCCGCCTCGAGCCCGTGCGGATCGATCTTGGGCAGGCGGCGGAGCTGCTCGAGCGCGCGCTCGCAGCGTCCCGGGCGGCACGTCTCCGGGCGATCGGGGTCGGCGATGGTGAGCGCCTGCACGAGGCGCAGCACCGGCTCGGGATCCGTGGGCCGCGCCGCCGCCGCGCGCTCGCACAGCGCGACCGCGCGATCGGCGAGGCGGAAGCGCTCCGCCGCGTCGCGCGCGAGGAACGCGCCGTCGAGGAGGAGCGAGGCCTGGGTGAGCAGGTCGGGCGGCGCAGCCGGGGCCGGCGCCGCGGCGCGGGCGCCACCGCCGAGCGCCGCGGCCCCGAGGACGGCCGCGGCGACGATCATCGCGCGGCCGCGTGCGCTCTTGCTCACGGCGCGAGGATAACCGGCGGCCGCGGTCCGCGCCGGGCGATTTTATTTGGGACCCTGAGAGGGTCCTAATCCCCCCGCGACGAGACTCCGGCGAGCCAAGCTCGCCTGCGTCTCACCCCATTTTATCTGGGACCCTGAGAGGGTCCCAAGCCCCCCGCGACGAGACTCCGGCGAGCCAAGCTCGCCTGCGTCTCACGCGGTTTTCCGGTATCGTCGGGCGTGCGCGCGGTCGTGCTGGTCGCGGTCGTCAAGCTCGCGCTGCGGCTCGAGCTCGGCCCGGAGTACGACTCGAACGCGAACCGCGCCGAGGTGGTCGAGGGCGCCGACACCGGCGATCCGCCGGTCGGCTCGGCGCTCCTGCGCACCACGGCGCGCCTCGGCCTATCTTGGCGCAGCGGCCGCAGCCTCCTCAAGGTCTCGGCCGGCCTCGGCGCGAAGGTCTTCTTCAACCCGGCCGTGCTCGATCAGTCGGTGCTGGTGGTGCAAGGTGGGCTCGAGGAGCGCGTCCGCCTCTCACGGTCCGCCGAGCTCACGCTCGCGGGCGACTACTACGACGCGTTCCAGGACCTCATCGCGCCCACGTGCGACAACTGCCTTCGGCGCCGCGACTTCCGCACCGGCACCGTCGGCGGGCGGCTCACCGCGTACGACGGCGTCGGCGCGTTCTTCGTCGGGGCGGGCTACCGCGGCTTCCAGTTCAAGCCCGACGGGTACTTCGACTTCCACGCGCCCACCGCCGACGCGGGCGCGAGCGTGGCGCTCCAGCTCGGTCCGACCGATCGCCCGGCCGACCTCACGCTCGGCGCGGCGTACCACGTCGAGCGGCGCGCGTACGGCGGCCTCGCGCAGGACCGCAGCCGTGCGCCGGAGTGCGCACCCGATCTGCCGCTCGCCGATGGCTGCCTCGCGACCGGGGTCGACGACCGCGTCGACTGGTTCCACGAGGCGTCGGCCGAGATCGCCTACCTCGGCGCCCTCCTCGCCTCGCTGCAGTACGCGCTCCAGATCGACCGGTCGAACAGCTACGGGCAGTCGCTCCTGCGCCACGTCGTCACCCTGAAGATCGGCTACCGCCTGCCGTGGGAGCTCTACGCGACGGTGAAGGGCCAGCTCATGATCTCCGCGGGGCTCGACCGCGTGCAGCTCGACACGCGCATCTCGAACCTCACGTTCGCCACCATCGAGGACGAGAACCGCAACGCGGTGATCGTGGACCTCGAGCGCGCGATCCCGAAGATCGGGCTCGCAGTCGACGCGCGCTACTCGTTCTTCGCGAACGAGCTCGGCGCGCAGCACACGAGCTTCCGCCGCCACGTCGGGTACCTCGGGTTGACCTACCGCTTCGGAGCGCGCTAAGACTCCGGCGTGGCGCTCCGCACGGCTTATGACGATCTCTGCGACGGAGATCTGGTCCGCGCGGTGATCGCTCGCGAGCCGGCCGCGTGGCCGACGTTCTTCGCGAAGTACGAGCGGCTCGTGCTCGCCTGCATCCGCCGCGCGCTCCGGCGCTACGGCGCCGCGCACGGCGAGGAGGACATCGAGGACCTCGCCTCGCAGACCGCCTTCAACCTGGTGAAGGACGACTACAAGAAGCTGCGCACCTTCGATCCGGGGCGCGGCTACAAGCTCTCGAGCTGGGTCGGGCTCATCGCCACGAACACCGCGCTCGACGCCCTGCGACGCCGCGGCCCGACCGATGTGTGGAGCGCGGCGTCGCTCGACGACACCGACCCCATCGTCCCGACGCTCGCGAGCGGGGAGAGCGGGCCGGCGGACGCCCTCGCGCAGAAGGACGAGGTGCGGCTCGTGCGCGCCGCGATCGACGAGCTCTCCGACGTCGACCGCCTGTTCCTCGAGTACTACTACGTCGACGAGCTCGAGCCCGACCAGATCGCGCGGCTCATGGGCATCTCGCTCAACACCGTGTACTCGAGGAAGAACAAGATCCGCGAGAAGCTCGCGCGCCACGTGCGCGGCCAGGCCGAGGACGACGGGCTGGCGCGCGCGGACGATGATTCACGGAAGGACCCTCCCCGCCGTGCGTAGGAAGATCTGAATGGGCCGTCGAGACAACGATGACGCGGGTCGTCAGGACCGGGACACCAAGGACCTGCTCCTCACGGTGATCACGCGCCGCGCGCTCGGTCGCAGCCAGCGCTCGCTGCCCGCACCGTCCGCGATCGACGACACGCTGCTCGTCCGCTGCGCCGACGGCCTCCTGTCTGCGGCGGAGCGCGACGACCTCGAGCGGCGGCTCGTCAGCGACGCGGACGCGCGCGATCGTCTCGGCATCCTCGCCGGCGGGCTCGACGAGGCCGGCCTGCCGCACGCCCCCGTCACCGACGAGTCGGCGGTCGCGCACGCCGCGGGCGCGGTGTCGCGCTACGTGTTCCACGTCGCCGGCGGGCTCTTCGAGCTCTTGCGGGGCGGCGCGGGCGGCACCGCGCTCCAGCCGGCCGCCGTCCGCGGCACGGCCAGCGCTGCGCCGACCGGCTTCCAGATCGATCGCGAGTTCCAGACCGCGCAGGGGGTGGTGCAGGCCCGCTTCGAGCTGCACGCCGAGCGGGCCGACGAAGGCGACGGCGCGCTCGTCGACCTGGTCGTGCACGTCGCGCCGTTGGGCGGCGGCCCGATCGAAGGGATCCGCTGCAAGCTGCTCCGCGACGGGCGTCCCATCGACTCGCGCGAGGTCGAGACGGTCGGCTGCACTTTCAGCCACCTCGGGCCGGCCCGGTACGACATCGAGCTGCGCAAGGGCGGCGTCGAGATCGGCCGCGTCCTCTTCGATCTGCGCGGCTAATGTCGGCAGACCCCCGGCTGGGGGATCGATCCCCCGCCCGGGCGCCTAAATCGTTGCCATTTATTGCTAACTACTGAGATCGGATCTTGCAGACACTCGTGCGCACGATGCGCCATCTACCCTGGGCCATCCTCCTTTCGATGACTTGCCCATCCGCCGTCCAGGCGGTGGAAGCAGGCGCGCTGGCCGCTGTCCAGAAACAGGACATCCACCTGCTCGGCCGCCTCAACATCAACACCGCGCGGCGCGAGGAGCTGCTCGCGATCCCGTCGCTCACCGAGCAGCTCGTCGACCAGCTGCTCGAGGCCCGCGGCCGCGGCCCGCTCACCTCGCTCGCCTCGTTCCAGCTGCCGAGCGAAGCCGCCGCGCGTCTGTCGCTGTCCGGCGCCTCGACGCTGCGCCGGATCCGGCCGCTCCCGCTCGAGACCTTCACGCCCACCGCCCAGTCCGCCACGCGCTGAACCTCGGTTTCGCGTTATCCTCGCGCGCCGATGGTGGACGAGGAGATCCATGCGCTCGCCGGGATCGGCGTCTGGGAGGCCGACGTCGCGACCTGGACGTCGCGCTGGTCGCCCGTGCTGCGCCGTCTCGTGGGCCTCGCCGACGGTGAGCCGGCCCCGGGGATCGACGGCTACCTCGGCCGCGTCCACCTGGACGACCAGCCGCAGGTGAAGGCGGCGATGATCGCGCTCCTGCGCGCGGGCACGCCCTTCCAGCTCGAGCATCGCCTCGTCCGCAACGACGGTTCGATCGCGCGCGTCGACGCGCGGGGCAGCGCTCGTGCCGGGCGCGAAGGACGCACGACGACGGTGTTCGGCACGGTGCAGGAGCTCAAGGCGGCGCCGCTCGAGCGCGCGCTCGAGCAGGCCGAGGCGCTCAACCGGACGATCGGACGGAACGTGCCGAACGGGCTCGTCCTCGTCGTCGATCGCGACCTGCGCTGCACCTTCGCCGAGGGGGACCTCGAGCAGCTCGCCGGCGACGCCGCGCGGCTGGTCGGTCGCACGTTCGAGGAGGCCGGGTGGCCCGAGGACCGCGCCACGCTCGAGACCTGCGCACGCGAGGCGCTCCGGGGACAGCCGCAGCACGTCGAGGTCAGCGCGAGCGGACACGAGCTCGAGGCCACGTTGGCGCCCGTCGCGGATCGCGACGGGACGATCTTCGCCGTCGCGGCGATCCTGTCGGACGTGACCGCGGGCCGCAAGACCTGGCGCGCCCTCCGCCGGCAGACCGGCTTCGCGATGATCCATGCCGGCGTCGCGGTCGCCGCGAACGAGGCGAAGACCTTCCGCGAGGCGCTGCCGACCTGCATCAACCTCATCTGCACGCACGGCGACTGGACGCTGGGGCACGCCTACGTCCCGTCGCTGGAGCGCGGCGACGAGCTCTTGCCGAGCGGTTGCTGGAACGCCACCGCGGACCACGACTTCGCGGCGTTCAAGGCGGCGACGATGGCGCTGCCGTACTCCGCCGGCCAGGGCCTCGTCGGCGGCGTGCTGCGCGACAAGCAACCGGTGTGGATCGAGGACCTCGCCGCGGAGGACGGCTTTCTCCGCGCCGAGGCCGCGGCCGGCGACGGGCTGCGGAGCGTGCTGTTCTTCCCGGTGGTGGCGGACGGGTACCTGGCCGCCGTCCTCGAGCTCTTCTCGACGACGGCGCGCCCGCGGGACGACGAGCTCCTCCTCATGATGGACATCGTCACGGTGCAGCTGACGCGGCTCGTCGGGCGCGAGCGCGATCGCACCCGCTTGATCGAGGACGCCGAGGCGATGCGGTCGCTCTCGCTCGTCGACGAGCTCACCGGCCTGCAGAACCGCCGCGGCTTCCTCGACCTCGGCGGCGAGGTCCTCCGCCGGGCGCACGCCGAGCAGCGGCGCGCGTTCCTCGTCTTCGTCGACCTCGACGGCATGAAGCAGATCAACGATCGCCTCGGCCACGAGGTGGGCGACCAGGCGCTCGTCGAGACGGCCGCCATCCTGCGCCGCGGCTTCCGCGGCACCGACGTGATCGCGCGCCTCGGCGGCGACGAGTTCGTCGTGCTCGCGGCCGAGCGGGCCAACGTCGATCCCACCGTGTTCGCCGATCGCATCCGGGCGATCGTCGGCACGGAGAACGAGCGGCCCGGCCGCACGTTCGAGCTGCAGCTCAGCATCGGGATCGAGGCGAGCGATCCGGCGCGGCTGGAGCCCCTCGAGGCGCTCCTCGCGCGCGCCGATCGGCGCATGTACGAGGAGAAGCGGACGCGCAAGGCCCAGCAGCGGTGACCGCGACGTCGCTCGAGGTCGCGGGGCTCGACGACGAGGGCCGGGGGACGGGCGAGGTCGAGGGCGCGACGTGGCACGTCGGCGGCGCGCTGCCCGGCGACCGCGTGCGCGCCACGGTCGAGCACCGCTCGCCGCACCGGCCCGAGGCCTGGGCCCGCCTCGTCGCGCTCGAGCGTCCCTCGCTCGATCGCGTCGCGCCGGTCTGCCCGGCGACCGGGCGCTGCGGCGGGTGCCCGCTCGGCGCGCTGCGCTACGAGGCGCAGGCGGCGTGGAAGGCGGCGCGGCTCGAGCGCGCGCTCGCGCGGGTGCCGGGGGCGCCGCCGCCGGCCCCGTTCGGCGCGGCGCCGGCGCCGACGGGGTACCGCGGCTCGTCCAAGCTGGTCTACGGCATCGCGACGCCGGGCGCGTGGCCGACGCTCGGCGGCTACGCACCGCGCTCGCACGCCGTCGTCGACCTCGCGGGCTGCAAGGTGGTGCGGCCCGTGCTCGAGGCGGTGCGCGGCGCCGTCCTCGCCGTGCTGCGCGACGCGCGCATCGAGCCCCACGACGAGGCCGCCGGCGCCGGCGATCTCGCGTACGTCGTGCTCCGCGCGGGCGCGCGCGACGACGTGATGGTGACGCTGGTCGGGCCCGACCTCGATCGCCTGGCCGCGCTCGGCCCCGCGATCGCCGGCGCGCACGCCGCGATCGCGGGCGTCGCCGCGAACCGCCGCCCGCGCGGCAACGCGATCTTCGGTGGAGAGACGCGCGCGCTCGTCGGCGCGACGGAGCTCGTCGAGGCGGTGGGGCCGGTGCAGGTCCTGCTCTCGCCGACGGCGTTCTTCCAGGTGAACCGCGAGGTCGCGGCGTAGATCCGCGCCGACCTCGCCGACTTCGTGGTGCCGCGCGCCGGCGGCGCGGTGATCGACGCCTACGCCGGCGTGGGCGGGATCGCGCTCACGCTCGCCGCGCGCGGCGTCGCGGACGTGACCGGCCTCGAGCTCAACGCCGACGCGGTGCGCGACGCGGTCCGCGCCGCCGCGCGTGCGGGCGTGGGCGCGCGCTTCGTCGCCGCCGACGCCGCCGACGGCCTCCTCGCGCGCGCCGCCGAGGGCCCGATCGACGCGGTGGTGGTCAATCCGCCGCGCCGCGGCCTCGACGGGCCGATGGCCGCGGCGCTCGGCCGCGCGCGCCCGCGTCTCCTCGCGTACGTGAGCTGCGATCCCGACACGCTCGCGCGCGATCTCGAGCGCCTCTCCGCGGACGGGCTCCGGATCGCCTCGGTGCGCGGCTACGACATGCACCCGCAGACCCCGCACGTCGAGGCGCTCGCGCTCCTCGAGCGCGGTCTAGCGTAGGGCGCTAGGCGGGCGAGCCCGGGTGCGTCTCGGGGTACGTCTCGAGCAGCGCGACGATGCGATCGCGGCCGCGCGGATAGTCCGGCGCGCCGGCGCCCACCACGAAGCCGACCAGCTCGTTCACGAGCGCGTGCGGGCCGCCCCCGCCGCGGCCGAAGAGCTGCGGCAGATCGAGCTCGACGAGCTGGAAGCCGCGGCGGATGAGGTGGCTGCGCACCGCGGTGGAGAGGCCCGGCGGGTGGAGGACCGTGCCGTGGACGCACAGCGCCGTGCAGGCGCCGGCGGCCGCGTCCTCGGCGTCGACCGAGATGACGTCGACCTTGTTGAAGGCGCTGCGCAGGTCGGCGATGGTGCGATCGGCGAGCCCGGCCTCGTGCACGAGCATGACGCCGTCGCCCGCCTTGTTGACGAGCATCGCCGCGACCTCGTCGCCGAAGGCGAACGGCGGCCGCACGCGCGCGGCGACGAAGCGCGCGGTCTCGCCGAGCTCGCGCGCGACGAGGGCGGCGGCGTCGGGCGTGGCGCGCGCGCCGGCGACGAAGAGGTAGCGCCCGGGCCCGACCTGCACGAGGTCGCCGCGGCCGGCGAACGCGCACGGCAGCGGCTGCACCTCGACGCCCGCGGCGGCGAAGAAGTCGGTCACGATCGGCGTGTCGGCGGCGCGGTGGGCCGCGGCGGCGCGCGGCACGAGGAAGAGCGGCCGATCGTCGCGGCGGACGAGCGCGCCCCAGTCCGCGGCGTACGGCAACCCGGTCGGCCGCGGCGCGGCGCCGGCGGGCGGATCGCAGACGAGCACGTGGCCGCCCGCGGTGGTCACCGCGTCGGCGAGCGCGATCCACTCCGCGAGCGCGGCGCGCGGGCTCGCCGGCCCCGCCTTCGCGCGCGGGGTCGCGGCCGCCGCCACGTGCCAGTCGGACGCCGGATAGGACATGACGAAGGTGGCGCGCATGGGGAGCATCCACGCTACCATGCCGGCGGCCCATGACGCGCGGCAGCACCCGACGGAGCTTCCTGCGGGTCGGCCTCGCCGGCGGCGCGCTCCTCACGCTCTCCGCGATCGTCGGGCGATCGCTCACCGGCTACTCGCTGCCGCCGGGGACGCCGCGCCCGAGGACGCTCTCGGAGAAGGAGCTGCTCGTGCTCGCCGCCGCGGTGGGCCGCCTCGTCGCGCCCGACGGCCCCGACGCGCCTCCCGCCGATCCCCTCGCGCTGGCGCTCTGGCTCGACGGGCACCTCGCGACGATGGACGCCGCGATCGTCGCCGACGTGCGCGCGCTCCTCCACTTCGTCGAGCACGGCGGCCCGCTCTTCCGGCTGCGCGCCACCCGCTTCACGCGGATGGGCGCCGCCGAGCAGGACGCGACGCTCGACGCCTTCGCCGACAGCCCGCTGGCGCTGCGGCGGCAGGGGCTGCAGGGCCTGCGCGCGCTCGCGTTCCTCGCGTACTACCGCGACGACCGCACGTTCGCGCTGCTCGGGTACCCGGGCCCGATGATCGCGCGCGCGGCCGCGCCATGATCGAGCGCGGCGGCGAGCTCTCGGAGGCGCGCCTCGCCGCCGACCTCTGCGTCGTCGGCTCGGGGGCGGGCGGCGCGATGGTCGCGGCCGAGGCGGCCGCCGCCGGCCTGCGCGTCGTCCTCCTCGAGGAGGGCCCGCACGTCGCGCCCGCCGCGATGACCCAGCGCGAGGACGAGATGCTGCCGCGCCTCTTCGCCGACGGCGGTGGCCGCACCACCGCCGACGGCGCGATCACCGTGCTGCACGGGCGCGGCGTGGGCGGCTCGACGGTCCACAACACCAACCTGTGCAAGCGCGCGCCCGCCGAGGTGCTCGACGGCTGGGCGCTCCCGGGGTGGCGCGCCGCGGACCTCGCGCCGCACTACGCGGCCGTCGAGGAGCGGCTCTCCGTCACCGAGATCGAGCCGTCGCGCATCAACCGCAACAACGCGCTCCTGCGCCTCGGCTGCGAGCGCCTCGGCTGGCGCGGCGGCGTGCTCCGCCACAACCGCAAGGGCTGCATCGGCTCCGGCTTCTGCGAGCTCGGCTGCACCTACGACGCCAAAGAGAGCGCGGCGAAGGTGCTCGTGCCCGATGCGCTCGCGCACGGCGCGCGCGTCGTCGCCGAGTGCCGCGCCGAGGCGATCCTCGTCGAGCGCGGCCGCGCGGTGGGCGTCCGCGCGCGCGCGGGCGATCGGACGATCGAGGTGGCGGCGCCGGTCTGCCTCGCGGGCGGCGCGATCGGCTCGGCGCTGCTCGCGCGGCGCAGCGGCCTGCCCGATCCGTCGGGGCAGCTCGGCCGCCGGCTGCGCCTGCACCCGGGCGCCGCGGTGGCCGGCGTGTTCGACGATCCGGTCGAGGCCTGGAGCGGGATCCCGCAGAGCTGGGAGTGCACCGAGCACCTCGACTTCTCCGGGGTCGATCCGCTGCGGCGCACGTGGATCGTGCCCGGCTTCGCGCACCCGGTGGGCCTCGCCGCGATGCTGCCCGGCTTCGGCGCGGCGCACATGCGCACGATGCGGCTGTACCCGCGCCTGGCGGTGCTGGTGGCGATGCTCCACGACGAGAGCGCCGGCGAGGTGCGCGTGGACGGCGCGCGCCCGCGGATCGCGTACGCGCTCTCCGACGCGGACGCCCGCGCGCTCCTCGCCGGGATGCGCGCGTGCGCGGCGCTGCTCTTCGCCGCGGGCGCGCGCCGCGTGATCGTCCCGTTCGCGCGGCCCATCGAGCTCGCGTCGCCGGCGGAGCTCGACCGCGTGACGCAGCACCGCTACCGCGCGCTCGATCCGCTGCTGGCGGCGGTGCACCCGATGGGCACGCTGCCGCTCGGCGCGGTCGTCGACGAGCGCGGGCGCTACCGCGGCGTCGAGGGCCTGTGGGTCGCCGACGGGAGCCTGTTCCCGACGAGCCTCGGCGGCCCGCCGCAGCTCACGATCTACGCCGCCGCGCACAAGATCGCGGGCGAGCTCACGCGTATGCTCGGGCGGCGATGACCGGTCTACGCTGCCGACCTCACGTCGAGTCGAGCCTGGCCGCCGTGCTGGTCATGCTCGCCGCGGCCGGCTGCGTCGACGCGCGCGACGTGTTCCTCCCGTACCAGCCGTCGGCCGCCGAGGTCGCCGCGGTCCTCGCCATGCCGCGCGCCGACCGCTACGACGCGGCGCTCGTGCTCGGCTGCCCGGCGGACAACGACGGCACGCCGTCCTTGTGCCAGCGCTGCCGCGTGAAGAGCGCGGTGCGCCTCTACCGGCGGGGCGTGGTGCGGCGCCTGATCTTCTCCGGCGGCGCCGCGCACTCGCCCTTCGTCGAGGCCGACGTGATGGCCGACCTCGCGGTGAAGCGCGGCGTGCCTGCCGGCGCCGTCCTGCGCGAGGGCCGCGCGCTCACGACCTGGCAGAACGTCCGGTTCGCCAGGCAGCTGCTCGAGGACGCCGGCGCGAAGACGGCGCTCGTGATCTCGACCTCGGATCACCTGCCGCGCGCGCGGCGCATCGCGCAGTTCTGGGGCCTCTCCGACGAGAGGACGGGATACTTCGCGTGCGACAAGGACCCGCCTCCGGATGGCGAGGCGGAGTGGGTTGCTCGGCCTGCGGGGGCGCCGGCGCTGGCGGACTGACGGATCGGAAACCGGGGACAGGGAGCGGGCAACCGGCAACGGGCAATGTCGGAGTCGGAGTCCGAGCCGGAGACGAGATCCGAACATTACCCGTTGCCGGTTGCCCGCTCCCTGTTCCCTGTTTCTCTAGATCGAGTACTTCTTCACCTTCTCGTACAGCGTCGACGTCGAGATCCCGAGCGTCCTCGCCGCGTGCGTCTTGTTCCCCTTGCAGCGCTCGAGCGTCTGCAGGATTGCCGCCCGCTCGATCGTCTCGAGCGACTTGCCGGCGAGCTCGAGGCCCGAGAGCGACGCCTCCTTGCGCCGCGGCTTGAAGAAGACGAGGTGGCGCGGCTCGAGCTCGCCGTCGGTGGCGGCGAGGGCGGCCGCGCTCTCCACGACGTTGCGCAGCTCGCGGACGTTGCCGGGCCAGTCGTAGGCCCGCAGGACGTTCAGCGTCTCGGGCGACACGGTGAGCTTGCGTCCGAGCTGCGCGAGGAGCGCGTCGACCACGAGCGCCAGATCCTCGAGGCGCTGGCGCAGCGGCGGCACCTCGATCGTCACCACCGAGAGGCGGAAGAAGAGATCCTGGCGCCAGGTCCCCTGCTTCACCGCGCGCTCGAGGTTGATGTGGCTCGCGGCGATGATGCGCACGTCGACCGGCACCTCGCGCGCGCCGCCGACGGGGCGGATGGTCCGCTGCTCGAGCGCGCGCAGGAGCTTCGGCTGCAGCTCGAGCGACAGATCGCCGATCTCGTCGAGGAGCAGCGTCCCGCCGTGCGCGCGCTCGAACGCGCCGACCGCGTCGTTCGTGGCGCCGGTGAACGCGCCGCGCACGTGCCCGAAGAGCTCGCTCTCGATCAGCGTCGGCGCGACCGCGGCGCAGTCGAACACCACGAAGGGACCGCTCGCGCGGCTGCTGCGCTCGTGGAGCGCGCGCGCGATCACGTCCTTGCCGACGCCGGTCTCGCCCGCGAGCAGCACCGTGAGATCGGTCGGCGCGATCCGCTCGAGCACGCCGAAGACCTCGCGCATGCGGACCGAGGTCCCGACCACGTCGCCGAACTGGTTCGACGCCGAGGCGGCGATCTCGTCGGGGCGACCGTCGTCGACGAGGAAGCGGATCTTCGTCTCGCCGATGAGCAGCGTCGCGCCGGGCCGGAGCAGCCCCTCCTTCACGTCGACCTCGCCGACCCGCGTCCCGTTCGTCGAGCCGAGATCGCGCAAGAGGTGGCCCTCATCGGTGACGCGGATCTCGCAGTGGAAGCGCGAGGCGTGCGGATCGCCGAGCACGACGTCGTTCGCCGGCGAGGTGCCGATGCGCACGTGCTTCGTCGAGAGCACGACGCTGCGCTCGCCCGTCCCGTCGGAGACGTGCAGCCGCGCCACGCGGATCGGCGGCGCCTCATCGCGACGGAACGCGATCGTCGGCTCCGCTTCGCGGTCCCGCTTACGAGTCACGGGACGATTCTTTCAGTGCGGGGCGGGTGGGTCAATCGGCGGTGATCTGCGCACACCGGGGCGGGTCTGCGGCCGAGATCCGAAACGGCGTCCGGAATCCGGAGGGTGACCGGCGGGGGAGCACGCTGTCACGTCGCTGCGATTCCGCGTAGGTGGGCCCGGCGCGGACGTCGGCACCGGGCTTGCTGTGGGTGGGGGGATGGGCAACGCGATCCTCCTCTTCCTGGGCTCCCTCATCGGGGCCTTGCCGCACGCGCCGGGCAGCGGCGACGAGCGGGTCCTCCTCGAGACGCCGTCCCAGCCTCCGTCCGCCGACGGCGCCGACGCGGCCGACGCTCCCGACGACGGCCCGACGTGGCCGATCACGTTCTACTTCGAGAACCGCGCCGAGGCGGTCGCGCTCTCGCTCTTCGACGCGCGCGACCCGCTCTCGGTCGTCCGCGACGCGGTGGCCGCGCTCTCGCACCACGTCCGCTGCTTCCGGACCGACCGCGAGCGCGCGGTGCACCCCCGCCTCGCCGAGATCGTCGCGCGCGTCAGCGAGGCCTTCGGCCGCGACCGGGTCGACGTGATCTCCGGCTTCCGCGCGCCGCCTTTCGGCGCGCCGCACTCGAAGCACTTCCTCGGCCGCGCGATGGACCTGCGGCTC
>FTFF01000745.1_pt1 | contig 26116 bp, 11 predicted proteins | sample 1640361 | NCBI WGS metagenome assembly FTFF01 (sample SAMEA3914816, study PRJEB12502) | metagenome | biome: forest; material: soil | place: USA | collected 2011-09-16 | depth 0.3 m | reverse complement strand
CTGAGGCCTCGCGCAGTTCGCGCAAAGGTGGTGCGCAAGGCGCGCAAGACCGACAGCGCTGCGCAGGTCGTCCCAGCTCCGACAGGGGCCCCATGGGGCGACGATCTACGAGGAACGGCGGCAGGTTGGGCGTTCGACCTACCCGCCGATGCCCGCGCTGGTTCACTCGTTGCAACCCATCGCTCTCGGGGGAGAAGTGGGAGAGCGGGTATGTCGTCGATCTTGGAGCTACCGGGGAACAACGATGGCGCAAGCGTGGGGGGGATCGGGATCACCGAGCCGCTGATCTATTCCATGGTAGTCCGCGCGCTCGTCGCGGCGGTCCGCGCACGCGGCGCCGACGCCGACGCGCTCATCGCGCGGCACGGGCTGCCCGCGAACGTCGAGCAGCTGCCCGACCTCGTCTTGCCGCTGCCGGCGTTGCGGGCGGTCGCGGACGACGCGGCGACCGTGCTCGGCGACACGTTCCTCGGCCTCCACCTCAGCCTGGCGACGCAGCGCGGCCAGCTCGGCATGTTCGAGTTCATCTTGCGGAGCGCGCCGACGGTCCGCGACGCGATGCGCTGCGGCGCCCGCTACAACGCGCTCGTCACCGGGCTCACCCAGCTGTCGATCGAGGAGCGCGGCGGCGAGGCGCTCTTCGACGAGCGCCTCCCGGGGCAGCCCGGGTGCCTCGGCACGCAGTGCAACGAGTACTTCATCGCGATGGCGGTCCGGTTCCTGCGCGACGTCACGCGGTCGGAGTGGCGGCCACGACGCGTCTGGCTCGCGCACGAGCGCACCGGCGACGTCGCGCCGCTCGTGGCGTTCTTCGGGACGGATCGCATCGCGTTCGGCGCCGGCTCGAACGGCTTCGCCTTCGACGCGCGCGACCTCGACTGCCCGATGCCCGCCGCCGATCGCGCGCTGCACGGCGTGCTCGCCGCGCAGGCGCAGCGCATCGTGGCCGAGCGCCCCGTCGTGGCGAGCGAGAGCGACCGCATCCGCGAGCGGGTGCGCGTCGCCCTGCGCGACGGCGCGCCGCGCATCGAGCAGGTCGCCGCCGAGGTCGGGATGAGCACGCGCAGCCTGCAGCGGCGCCTCGCCGAGCAGGGCACGTCGTTCGTCGCGCTCGTCGATGAGGTCCGCGCCGGCCTGGCCGTCGTCTACCTCGGCGACGCCAAGCTGGCGCTCGGCGAGGTCGGGCTCCGCCTCGGGTACTCGGACGCGCGCGCGTTCCTGCGCGCGTTCAAGCGGTGGACGGGACGCACCCCCGGCAACTACCGCGAGGCGCAACGCGCCCGCGAGGCCAGCCGATGACCGGCCGCCGCAGCCACGCGCGCGTGCCCTTCGTGGGCTCGCTGCACCTCCGCTGCTGGCGCGGGGACGAGCTCGATCCGCCCGTCGCGGCGCACGGCGTCGACGTCAGCGTCGGCGGCGTCGCGTTCACGAGCGCGGTCCCGCTCGCGAACGGCGACCGCGTCTGCCTCGCGCTCGCGCGCGACGCCGAGGCCCGGCACTTCGTCCACGCGGTGGTCCGGCACGCGACGCCCCTCGGGACGAGCTGGGTGATCGGCGTCGAGCGACGCCCCGGCTCCTGACCCACCCCTACGGCACGTCGTCGACGAGGCGCTTCGTGAGCGACACCTCCTCGCCGGGGCCGACCGCGACCTCGAAGCTGTAGCGCATCTCGTTCGCGACGAAGGTGATCGCGTGCGTCCCGGCGCGGACCGGGATGCGCGCCCGCGCGGGGATGGGCGTCGAGCGCCCGGTGTCGACGCCGTCGATCCACACGCGCGCGAACGGCTGCGTGTTCGCGACGAGCCACCCGGCCGGGGCCGCGGCGTCGGCGACGACCGCGCCTTCGTCGAGGTCGCCCTTCGGCTTCGGCGCGGGGGGCGGCGCGGGGATCACCGCGCGCGCGAGCGCCACCGGCGGGCGGCGGACGCGTGCCGGGACGAGCGCCACCTCACGCACCACCGTCTCGCCCGGCGCGACGCGCACGGTGAAGGTGCGCGACGTCATGCCGCGCTGCTCGACGCGCAGCTCGTGCGCCGTGTCCGCGCGGAGCGCGATGGGCGCCGCCGGATCGCCGCCCGCGAGCGCGCCGTCGACGTAGATCTGCACGGCCTCCCCGCGGTGGCCGCTGAGCTCGATCCGCAGGACGCCCGTCTCGAGCGGCGCCGGGGGCGGCGGTGGGACGGCGACCACGCTCACGTCCCCGGGGACGATGCGCACGCGCCGCGCGTACGGCGCGCCGGGCCCGCGCACCACCAGCTCGTGCTCGCCGAGCGACACGTCCTTCAGGGTGATCGCGCCGGCGGCGATCGGGCCGCGCGAGCGCCCGTCGATGACGAGCTCGCCGGCGCCCGACGACGTCATGATCACGAGCGCGCCGGTCGCCGGACGCGTGTCGCGCCGCTGCTGCACGTAGAAGCCGATCGCCGCCGCTGCGCAGAGCCCGATCGCCGCCGCCGCGTCCCACCGCGCCGCGCGCCGCGGGACCGGCCCCCGCAGCACCATCTCCCCGCGGTGCGGGGTGGCCGACGGCTCGCTCCACGGCGCGTTGCCCGCCGCGGGCCCGGGATCCGCGGCCGCCGCGAGCGGGTCGATGGAGACGATCATGGAGGAGTCGAGGAGCGCGTCGAGGCTGATCGACGTCTCGCGCGCGGCCTCGGCGCCCGCGGGGACCGCGTCGATCCGCGTCTCGTAGAGACCGGTCTCCTCGCGGACGCCCTCCTCGTGATCGTCGGCGACCGCGCTCGTCACCGCGCGCTGCGCCGCGAGCACCGCGGTCTCGCGCGCGAGCTCCACGGGGAAGAGCCCGCGCATCCACGCGGCGACGTCCGCCGCCCCGATCCGCGTCGGCTGCGCGGCCGCGAACGCCTCGAGGTCGGCCGCCATCTCCGAGGCCCACTGGTAGCGCGTCTCCGGATCGCGGCTGAGCGCACGCATGACGATCCGCTCGAGCTCGGCGGGCACGCCCGGGTTCACCGACGAGGGCGTGGCGACCACCGGGTTGCGGATCCGCTCGAGCATCTCGAGGTCGTTGTCGCCGTGGAACAGGCGCTGCCCGGTCGCGAGCTCGTAGAGCACCGTCCCGACGGAGAAGAGGTCGCTGCGGCGATCGAGCGGCTGCGCGCGCGCCTGCTCGGGCGACATGTAGCCGAGCTTGCCCTTCACCACGCCCGCGCGCGTGTGCACCGTGCGGCTCTCGGCCTTGGCGATGCCGAAGTCGATGATCTTGAGGGCGCCCTCGTAGCTGACGAGCACGTTCTGCGGCGAGACGTCGCGGTGGATGATCCCGAGCGGGCGGCCGTCCGCGTCGGCCTTCCGGTGCGCGTGGTCGAGCCCGGCGCAGATCTCGCGGCCGAGGTAGGCGACCATCTCCGGCGAGGCGATCGTCTTCCGCTGGCGCAGCCGCACCTGGAGCTCGCGCAGATCCTTGCCGCAGACGTACTCCATCGCGATGAAGTAGGCGCCCTCGACCTGCCCGAGCGCGTGGGTCTCGCAGACGTTCGGGTGCTTCAGCCGGCCGCAGATCTTCGCCTCGTCGACGAACATGCGGATGAAGTCGGCGTTCTCCGCCATGTGCGGCAGGATCCGCTTGATCGCGAAGATCGCGCCGCCGTCGCCGGCCGCCTTGGCCTTGTACACCTCGGCCATCCCCCCGCGCGAGACGCGCTCGAGGAGGAGGTACTTGCCGAACGCGGCGGCGTCGGTCATCGGCGTGCCGGAACATAACGCGCGCGGGCGATCGCCCGCGAGGACCACCGGCGCCAAAGAATGGACCGTGCGCGCCACCGCGGCGCGCCGTCGCTACACGTCGATGTCCCTCGCCTCCGCCGCGCGCTCCATGATGAACCGGAAGCGCGCCTGCGGGTCCTTGCCCATGAGCTCGTTCATCACGCGATCGGTGTTGAGCGCGTCGTGGATGGTCACGCGCATCACCGCGCGCCGCTTGATGTCGAGCGTGGGCTTGAGCTCGTCGGCGGTCATCTCGCCGAGGCCCTTGAAGCGGGAGACGTCGGGCTTGGCGTTCTTGGGCGCCTTGCGGAGGATCGCGTCCTTCGCGGCGTCGTCGAGCGCCCAGTGGATCTCCTTGCCGATGTCGATGCGGTACAGCGGCGGGAGCGCCAGGTACACGTGGCCGTTGGTGATGAGCTTCGGGATGTGGCGGTAGAAGAACGTGAGGAGGAGCGTCGAGATGTGGTGGCCGTCGGAGTCGGCGTCGGTGAGGATGATGATCTTGCCGTAGCGCAGCCGCCCGTCGTCGTAGGCGTCGCCGACGCCGCAGCCGAGCGCGGTGACGATGTTGTTGAGCTCGACGTTGTGCAGCACCTTCTCGGTCGTCGCCTGCTCGACGTTCAGCACCTTGCCGCGCAGGGGGAGGATGGCCTGCGTGCGCCGATCGCGCGCCTGCTTGGCGGTGCCGCCCGCGGAGTCGCCCTCGACGATGAAGAGCTCCGAGTCGTCCTGCGACGTCGACGCGCAGTCGGTCAGCTTGCCGGGGAGGCGGTTGTGCGAGACCACGCCCTTGCGCGTGACCGCCTGGACGGCCGCGCGCGAGGCCTCGCGGGCGCGCGCCGCGAGGATGATGCGCGCGACGATGCCCTCGGCCAGCGTGCGGTTCTCGGTGAGCCACTGCTCGAGCGCGACGCGCACCGCGCCGTCGACCTCGCCCTGCACGTCGGGGTTGTTGAGCTTGTCCTTGGTCTGGCCCTGGAACTGCGGATCGACGATGTAGAGCGACAGGATCGCGGTCAGGCCCTCGCGGATGTCCTCCGCGGCGAGCGTCACGCCCTTCGGCGCGAGCCCGTGCGTCTCGACGAAGTTGCGCACCGCCTTCACCAGGCCCGCGCGCAGCCCCAGCTCGTGCGTGCCGCCGGCGCCGGTCGGGATCCCGTTGACGTAGGAGCGGATGTGCTCGTCGGTGGCCTCGGTCCACAGCAGCGCCAGCTCCAGCCGCGGCTGCTCCTTGGCCAGGTAGAACGCCTGGGGTTGGATCGACGCCTTGTCGCGCTCGACGACGACCTTCTGCAGGTACTCCTTGATGCCGCCCTCGTGCGAGAACTCGACCGTCTCCTTCGTCTTCTTGTCGACGAAGACCACGTGCAGCCCGCCGTGGAGGTACGTCTTCGACTCGAGCCGCTCCCTCACCTCGCCGGCGTCGAAGTGCGCGCGCGCGCCGAAGATCTCCGTGTCGGGCGCGAACTCGATGCGCGTGCCGTTCTTCTTCCCGCGCGGCAGTGAGCCGACCTTCATCTTCGACGTCGGCTTGCCGCGGGAGAACGTCTGGACGTGCTCCTTGCCCTCGCGCCAGACCGTGGCGGTGAGCTCCTCGGACAGCGCGTTCACGACGGAGCTGCCGACGCCGTGCAGCCCGCCCGAGTGGACGTAGTTGCCCTGCTCGAACTTTCCGCCCGCGTGCAACGTGCACAGGATGAGCTCGAGCGCGTTCTTGCCGTACTTCGGGATCAGATCGACCGGGATGCCGCGGCCGTCGTCCTCGACGGTGACCGTCTTGTGGTCGGCCGCGAGCGTGACGCTGATCTTCTTCGCGAAGCCGTTGATCACCTCGTCGATCGAGTTGTCGACGATCTCCCACAGCAGGTGGTGGTAGCCGCGCTCGTCGACGCCGCCGATGTACATGCCCGGGCGCTTGCGCACCGGCTCGAGGCCCTCGAGGACGGTGATGTCCTGCCCGCTGTACCGCTTCTCCGACTTGCCCTTGCCGCTCACTGCGTGCTCGCCATGTCCTAGTTGGAGAGGGGCTCGGGTTTGTTCGGCTCGAGCGTCGGCACCGTCGGCGCGGGAGGCACCACGCGCGCGACGCGCTCCTTCTTCCACGCCTGCGTGCCCTTGCCGCCGCGCGCGACCGCCTCCTTCTTGAGGGGCCGGAGGTCCTCGGTGCGGCCCTTCTCGCTCTCGATCGTGAGCGGCGCGTCGACGGCGAAGCCCATCAGCCGATCGTCGTCGGCGAGCTTCATGAAGGTGACGCCGCGGCCCGGGTTGGCGAGCACGTTCACCTCGTGGGCGGGACAGACGAGCACGTGCGCGCGCTCGCTCACGGCGACGACCATCGAGGCGTCGCCGACGGGCTGGACGCCGATCACCTCGTCGCCCTCCTCCACCCGCGCGAAGCGGCGGCCGGTGCGCGTCGACACCTCGGCGTGGCCCTCCAGCGCGAAGCGCAGCGAGTAGCCGTGCCGGGTCATGGCGAGGAGCATCGGCTCCTTCGTGCGGACACGCGGATCGAGCGAGAGCGCGGAGACGACGCGCTCGCCGTCCTTGAACTTGAAGAGCTTCTGCACCGGGTCGCCGTACCCGGTCGACGCCGTGATGTCGACGATGCGCGCGACGTAGGCGGTGCCGAAGTTCGTGAAGAAGACGACCGGCTGCTTGGTGTTGCCGGGCAGGACCGCCGCGACGACGTCGCCCTCGCGCACACGCGTGGTCGCGAGGTCCTTGATCTCTCGCGCGCGCTTGACCCACCCGTCGCGCGTGAGGATGACGTTGGCGTCCTCATCGACGATGTAGGCCTCGGGGTCGAACTCCACCTCGTCGGCGACGGCGATCTTGGTGCGGCGCTTGTCGGCGAACGCCTGCCCCGCCTCGGTGAGCTCGTCCTTCACCAGCGTCCAGCGGCGGTCCTCGCTCTTGAGGAGGCCCTCGAGCCGACGCGACTCCTTCTGCTTCTCGCCGAGCTCCTTCTGGATGACGAGGATCTCGAGGCGCGCGAGCCGGTAGAGCTTGAGCTCGAGGATCGCGTCGACCTGCTCGTCGTCGAGCGTGAAGCGCTTCATCAGCTTCTCGGCGGCGTCGGCCTTGCCCTCCGACTTGCGGATGATCTTCAGCACCTCGTCGAGCGCGTCGTAGACGGTGGCGAAGCCCTCGAGGAGGTGGATGCGCCGCTGCAGCTCCTCGAGCTCGTAGGTCAGCCGCCGGGTGACGACGTCGAGGCGGTAGTCGAGGAAGTGCCGCAGGCACGCCTTCAGGCCGAGGCGCTCGGGACGGCCGACCTCCGGGTTGTCCGTCGGGACGAGGCACGTCATGTTGACCTGCACCGTCGTCTGGAGGTGCGTGTTCTTGAACAGGTACGCCATCACGAGGTTCGGATCGGCGTCCTTCTTCAGCTCCACCTCGACGCGCAGGTCGGTCGTCGACTGATCGAGCACGTCGATGATCTGCGGCAGCTTCCGCTCGCGGATGATCTCGCCGATCTTCTCGACGATGGCCTGCTTGGTCGGGCCGTACGGGATCGAGGTGATGATGAGGGTCGCCGTCTGCTTGCGGCCCTTCGGCTCCTCGACGCGCCACTCGCCGCGCAGCTTCAGCGTGCCGGAGCCGGTCTCGTAGATCTGGCGCAGGGCCGCCTTGCTGGCGAGGAGCTGGCCGCCGGTCGGGAAGTCGGGACCGCGCACGTACTTCAAGAGGTCCTTCGACTCGAGGGCGGGATCGTCGACGAGGGCCTTGCAGGCCTCGAGCACCTCACCGAGGTTGTGCGGCGGGATCGAGGTGGCCATGCCGACCGCGATGCCCTGCGTGCCGTTCACGAGCAGGTTCGGCAGGCGCGCGGGCAACGTGACCGGCTCGTTCTTCGTGCCGTCGAAGTTCGGCCGCCAGTGCACGGTGCGCTGCTTGAGCTCGGAGAGGAGCTCCGCCGACACCGCCCGCAGGCGGCACTCGGTGTAGCGCATCGCCGCGGGCGCGTCGCCGTCGATCGAGCCGAAGTTGCCGCGCCCGTCGACGAGCGGGTACCGCAGCGAGAAGTCCTGCGCCATGCGCACGAGCGCCTCGTAGATCGCGGAGTCGCCGTGCGGGTGGTAGCCGCCCATCACGTTGCCGACCACGGTCGCGCACTTCCGGTACTTGGCGTCCGGGCCGAGGTGCAGCTCGGTCCACATCGCGTAGAGGATGCGGCGCTGCACTGGCTTTAGCCCGTCGCGCACGTCCGGCAGCGCGCGCGCCGTGATGACCGAGAGCGCGTAGTTGAGGTACCGGCGCTGCGTCTCGTCGGACAGCGCGACGTCGCGGATCTCTTCCATGGGCGGGCGGTAGCATTTAACACGCGAGGCCGCCGCGCGAGCAAGGATTCGGCGCTACGGCATCTCCGGCTTCCACAGCGGCTCCGCCTCGCCGCGCTCCCGCACGTTCCAGCGGCCGAGCACGTAGAGCGCGTCGGAGAGGCGGTTGAGGTAGCGGATCGCCTCGGGGTCGACCTCGTCGCCCTCGGCCAGCCGCACGAGCGCGCGCTCGGCGCGCCGGCAGACGGTGCGCCCGAGGTGCAGGTACGAAGAGGTCCAGCCGCCGCCGGGCAGCGTGAACGTGCGCAGCGGCGGCAAGGTCGCGTTGAGCTCGTCGATCTCGCGCTCGAGCGCCTCGGTGTGCCGCGGGAGGATCCGCGGCTGCTGCTCGCCGAGCTCGCCGGGCTTGGTGGCGAGGACCGAGCCCAAGCTGAAGAGCTCGCCCTGCACGCGCTGGAGGATCGTATCGAGGCGCGCCTGGGCGGCGTCGGGCCCCGCCTCGTCCGCGTTCGCCCGGCGCACCAGGCCGAGGACGGCGTTCAGCTCGTCGACGGTGCCGTACGCCTCGATGCGCGGGGCGCCCTTCGAGACCTCGTGGCCACCGACGAGCGAGGTCGTGCCGCGATCGCCATGCTTCGTGTAGACCTTGGAGATGACGATCGACATGGGCGGCTCCTGGCCTAGCGCGAGCGACGCAGCCGGTCGAAGTGCTCGCGGAGCGAACGGCGCCGCGTCGCGGGGCGGACGATCGGCCGCCGGTCGGCGGGCGCCCGGCTGACGGCGTAGAGCCGCCGCGGCGGCGGCGCCGTCTCGGGCGGCGCGCCCAGCTTGTCGATGCGCGCGAAGACGCCGATCTCGGTGACGACGTTCTGCAGGTACTTGACCGCGAAGTCCACGTCGACGCCGGCGTCCTCGAGCTCGGCGACGACGTCGCCCGCGATCGCGAAGACGATCTCCTCGATCTGCCACCACCCCCCGAGCTGCTCCGCCCAGTAGCGCGGCTGGTGGCTCGTGATGTGGAGGTAGTGCTCCTCGGTGAGGAACGCCTTGTGGTCGAAGAGGAAGGCGTTGTTGTGAAAGGCATAGGGGTGCCACAGCTCGACGCGCGCCCCGTCGCGGCAGACGCGCGTCATCTCCTTCAAGACCGGCACCGGATCGGCGATGTGCTCGATGCAGTGCGACGAGAAGACGCGCCCGACGCTGCCGTCGGGGAACGGCAGCGGCTGCTTCACGAGATCGAGCACGTGGTCGACGCCGGGGTACGGCGCGTGATCGATGCCGATGGCGCCCGGCTGCTTCTTCGCGCCGCAGCCCACGTCGAGGAACAGGCCTTCTTCGCTCATAGGATGTACCGGGAGAGGTCCTCGTTGTCGACGACGCCGGCCAGCCGCTCGCGCACGTACGCCGCGGTGATCGGCACCTGCGTGCCGGAGAGCCCCGGGGCCTCGAAGGAGAGCTCGTCGAGCAGGCGCTCGAGGATCGTGTGCAGCCGCCGCGCGCCGATGTTCTCCATGCGCTCGTTGGCGAGCGTGGCGAGCCGCGCCAGCTCGGTCACCGCCTCGGGGTGCCATTCGATGCGGACGCCCTCGGTGGCGAGGAGCGCCTCGTACTGCCTCGTCAGCGCGTTCTCCGGCTCGGTGAGGATGCGCACGAAGTCCGCGTTCGAGAGCGCCTCGAGCTCGACGCGGATCGGGAAGCGACCCTGGAGCTCGGGGATGAGGTCCGACGGACGCGCCACGTGGAAGGCGCCCGCCGCGATGAAGAGCACGTGGTCGGTGCGCACGACGCCGTACTTGGTCGTCACCGACGAGCCCTCGACGATGGGCAGGAGATCGCGCTGCACGCCCTCGCGGGAGACGTCGGGGCCGCCGCCGGCCTGCCGCCCGCCGGCGATCTTGTCGATCTCGTCGAGGAAGACGATGCCCGAGTTCTCGGCGCGGTAGATGGCCTCGGCCACGACCTTGTCCATGTCGATGAGGCGGCCGGCCTCCTCGGCGATGATGAGCTCGAGCGCCTGCGGCACCTTCGCCTTGCGGCGCCGCGTGCCTCCTCCCTGCCGCCCCTGGAAGAGCGACTGGATCTTGCCGACGTCGAAGCCGATCTGATCCATGCCCGGGCCGGAGAAGACCTCGAGCATCCCCTGGTGCGTGTCCTGGACGTCGAGCTCGACCTCGCGGTCGTCGAGCTTGCCGTCGCGCAGGAGCTGGCGCAGCTTCTCGCGCGTCGCGCCGCCGTGCTCGGCGTCGGCGGCGGGCCCGCTCGTGAGCGGGATCGCGCCCGACGGCGTGCGCACCGGCGCCGCGGTGCGCGGCAGGAGCAGGTCGAGCAGCCGCTCCTCCGCCGCCTCCGCCGCGCGCGCGCGCACCTTGTGCTGCTCCTCGTCCTTCACGAGCTTGACCGAGATCTCGGTGAGGTCGCGGACGATCGAGTCGACGTCGCGGCCGACGTAGCCGACCTCGGTGAACTTCGACGCCTCCACCTTGAGGAAGGGCGCCGAGACGAGGCGCGCCAGCCGCCGCGCGATCTCGGTCTTGCCGACGCCGGTGGGCCCGATCATGATGATGTTCTTCGGCGCGATCTCGTCGCGCAGATCGGGCGAGACCTGCTGCCGGCGCCAGCGGTTGCGCAGCGCGATCGCCACCGCCCGCTTGGCGGCCCGCTGGCCGACGATGTACCGGTCCAGCTCCTCGACGATCGCCCGGGGCGTCAGCGTGCGCGGATCGCGGGGCGGCGGCGGGGCCTTGGCGCGGGAGCTCATCGCGGGGCCAGAGCCTACACCCGACCCTAGGGGGCCGGCAGCAGCTCTTCGAAGGAGAGCTGCTGGTTGGTGTAGATGCAGATGTCGGCGGCGATGAGGAGCGCACGCTCGGCGATCTGCCGCGCGTCGAGCTCGGTCGCGGCGAGGAGCGCGCGCGCGGCGGCGAGCGCGAAGCCGCCGCCGGAGCCGACGGCGACCACGCCCCCGTCGGGCTCGAGCACGTCGCCCGAGCCGGTGAGGAGGAACGTGCGATCCGCGTCGGCGACGACGAGCAGCGCCTCGAGGCGGCGCAGCGCGCGATCGGTGCGCCAGTCCTTGGCGAGGTCGACGGCCGCGCGCTGCAGGCTCCCGCCGGCGGCACGCAGGCGCTCCTCGAGCCGCTCGAACAGCGCGATGCCGTCGGCGGCCGAGCCGGCGAACCCGGCGATCACGCGGCCGTCGCCGAGCCGACGCACCTTGCGCGCGGTGCCCTTCACGATCGTCTGGCCGAGCGTCACCTGCCCGTCGCCGGCGATCACCACCCGCCCTCCGCGCCGGACCGCGATCACCGTCGTCGAATGCGTCTTCATCGCTTGCCCTTCCCGTCCTTCTCGGCGCGCGGGTGGCTCTTAGCATATTCCTTGACCAGGTACTCGACGTCGACGTGGGCGTACCGCGCGGTGGTCTTCAAGGAGGCGTGGCCGAGCAGCTCCTGGATCGAGCGCAGATCGGCGCCGCCGCCGAGGAGGTGGGTCGCGTACGAGTGGCGCAGCGCGTGCGGATGCGTGTGGCCGAGACCGGCGCCGAGCGCGTGCCGGTCGATCAACCGCCGCACGCTGCGCGGATCGAGGCGACCGCCGCGCACGTTGCAGAACAGGTGCGGCCCGCTCGGCGCGAGCGACCCGCGCAGCGCCCGCCAGGCGGCGAGCGCCTCGCGGGCCTTCGTGCCGATCGGGACGACGCGGTCCTTGCGGCCCTTGCCGGCGCGCACGCGCACGTCCTCGCCGTCGACGTCGCCGAGATCGAGGCCGACGCACTCGCCGACGCGGAGGCCGCAGCCGTAGAGGACCTCGATCACAGCGGCGTCGCGCGCGGCCAGCGCCGGCGGCTGCGGCCGGGCGCCCGTCCGCCTGGCCGGCGCCTCGGCGAGCGCGATCGCGGCGTCGACGGTGAGGAAGCTCGGCAGCGCGCGCTTCCCCTTCGGCGCGCTCAGGAGGAGCGCGACGTTCTCGTCGACCTCGCCCGCGCGCTTGCAGAAGCGCAGGAACGCGCGCACCGACGAGAGCTTGCGCCCGATGGTCGCCGCGTCGTTCACCGCGTGCAGCTGGGCCAGGAACGAGCGCACGACGAGGACGTCGATCGCGCGCGCCTCGGCGCGACCGCGCGCGGCCGCGTGGGCGACGAGCGATCGCGCGTCCTCGACGTAGGCGCGCACGGTGTGCGCGGACGCGCGCCGCTCCGCCTCGAGGTGGACCCGGAAGCGCTCGAGGAGCGCCGCCATCGGCGACGGCGAGGCGCCCGCGCTCACCGGCCGCGCCCGCGCGCGGGGCGGCCGCCGCGCGTGTGGTGCCCGCCGGTCAGCTGCGGCGTGAGCTCGCCGAGGTCGGGATCGAGGACGATCGTGAGCTCGCGATCGAGCGTGGCGTCGATCGCGCGCTCGAGCGTGCGGTACCCGCGCGCGGTCACGCGGAGCCGGCGCGGCTCGGAGCGCCACGGCACGACGACCGTCGCGCCGGTGATCGGCCGCTCGTCGAGCACCACCTGCGCGTTCGACGGCGTGAGCCGGAACGCGATGCGCACCTCGCTGGGCGGGATCGCGGCCGGCGCGGCCGGCGGCATCCTCACATCGACCGCGCCGCTGCGCGTCGAGGGGCCGCGGCCCTTGCGCACGCCGACGGTGATCGCGCTCGCGAGGAGCACGAGCAGCGCGGCCGCGGCGACGAGGCGCGGCGGGTCGAGGCGCGGCGGGCGTGAGGCCGCGCGCACCGGCACGGCCTCGCCGCTCACGTGCGACGGCGGAGAGGGCGACGGCGAGGGCGGCGCGCTCGTCGAGCCGGTGGCCGGGTCGGCGAGCGTGTCGGGCGCGGTGGACGCGGTCGCGCCCGGCGGCTGGCTCGGGTTGCCGTTGCTGCCGCCCGGGCGGTATCGATCGATGCCGATCGCCGTCTCGCTCGCGTGCAGCACGCTCGCCGCGAGGGGCAGGAGCGGCTGGAGCGCCGCGCGCAGCGCCTGCGCGAACTCGGTGCCCGAGCGGTAGCGGAGCCGCATGTCCTTGGCGAGGACCTGCGCGAACACCGCGTCGACGTCGCGCGCCGCGGCGCGCGACGTCGACGCGGTGTTCGCGCAGGTCCTCGCCAAGGACATGCGGCTCCGCTACCGCTCGGGCACCGAGTTCGCGCAGGCGCTGCGCGCGGCGCTCCAGCCGCTCCTGCCCCTCGCGGCGAGCGTGCTGCACGCGAGCGAGACGGCGATCGGCATCGATCGATACCGCCCGGGCGGCAGCAACGGCAACCCGAGCCAGCCGCCGGGCGCGACCGCGTCCACCGCGCCCGACACGCTCGCCGACCCGGCCACCGGCTCGACGAGCGCGCCGCCCTCGCCGTCGCCCTCTCCGCCGTCGCACGTGAGCGGCGAGGCCGTGCCGGTGCGCGCGGCCTCACGCCCGCCGCGCCTCGACCCGCCGCGCCTCGTCGCCGCGGCCGCGCTGCTCGTGCTCCTCGCGAGCGCGATCACCGTCGGCGTGCGCAAGGGCCGCGGCCCCTCGACGCGCAGCGGCGCGGTCGATGTGAGGATGCCGCCGGCCGCGCCGGCCGCGATCCCGCCCAGCGAGGTGCGCATCGCGTTCCGGCTCACGCCGTCGAACGCGCAGGTGGTGCTCGACGAGCGGCCGATCACCGGCGCGACGGTCGTCGTGCCGTGGCGCTCCGAGCCGCGCCGGCTCCGCGTGACCGCGCGCGGGTACCGCACGCTCGAGCGCGCGATCGACGCCACGCTCGATCGCGAGCTCACGATCGTCCTCGATCCCGACCTCGGCGAGCTCACGCCGCAGCTGACCGGCGGGCACCACACGCGCGGCGGCCGCCCCGCGCGCGGGCGCGGCCGGTGAGCGCGGGCGCCTCGCCGTCGCCGATGGCGGCGCTCCTCGAGCGCTTCCGGGTCCACCTCGAGGCGGAGCGGCGCGCGTCCGCGCACACCGTGCGCGCCTACGTCGAGGACGCGCGATCGCTCGTCGCCCACGCGGCCGCGCGCGGTCGCGCCGAGGCGCGCGCGATCGACGTCCTCGTCGTGCGCTCGTTCCTGGCCCAGCTGCACGCGGTGAACGACGCGGCGACCATCGGGCGCAAGCTCTCGTCGGTGCGCGCGTTCCTGCGCTTCTGCAAGCGCGCGGGCGAGGTCGACGAGAACGTCGCGCTCCTCCTGAGCGCGCCGAAGGGGAAGCGCGCGCTGCCGAGCTTCCTCACCGTCGACGCCGCGATCGCGCTCGCCGAGGCGCCGGCCAGGCGGACGGGCGCCCGGCCGCAGCCGCCGGCGCTGGCCGCGCGCGACGCCGCTGTGATCGAGGTCCTCTACGGCTGCGGCCTCCGCGTCGGCGAGTGCGTCGGCCTCGATCTCGGCGACGTCGACGGCGAGGACGTGCGCGTGCGCGCCGGCAAGGGCCGCAAGGACCGCGTCGTCCCGATCGGCACGAAGGCCCGCGAGGCGCTCGCCGCCTGGCGGGCGCTGCGCGGGTCGCTCGCGCCGAGCGGGCCGCACCTGTTCTGCAACGTGCGCGGCGGTCGCCTCGATCCGCGCAGCGTGCGGCGGTTGATCGACCGGCACGCGCTCGGCGCCGGTCTCGGCCACACGCATCCGCACGCGCTGCGCCACTCGTACGCGACCCACCTCCTCGGCGGCGGCGCCGATCTGCGCTCGATCCAGGAGCTGCTCGGCCACGCCTCCTTGAAGACCACCGCGCGGTACGCCCACGTCGACGTCGAGTACCTGGTCAAGGAATATGCTAAGAGCCACCCGCGCGCCGAGAAGGACGGGAAGGGCAAGCGATGAAGACGCATTCGACGACGGTGATCGCGGTCCGGCGCGGAGGGCGGGTGGTGATCGCCGGCGACGGGCAGGTGACGCTCGGCCAGACGATCGTGAAGGGCACCGCGCGCAAGGTGCGTCGGCTCGGCGACGGCCGCGTGATCGCCGGGTTCGCCGGCTCGGCCGCCGACGGCATCGCGCTGTTCGAGCGGCTCGAGGAGCGCCTGCGTGCCGCCGGCGGGAGCCTGCAGCGCGCGGCCGTCGACCTCGCCAAGGACTGGCGCACCGATCGCGCGCTGCGCCGCCTCGAGGCGCTGCTCGTCGTCGCCGACGCGGATCGCACGTTCCTCCTCACCGGCTCGGGCGACGTGCTCGAGCCCGACGGGGGCGTGGTCGCCGTCGGCTCCGGCGGCGGCTTCGCGCTCGCCGCCGCGCGCGCGCTCCTCGCCGCGACCGAGCTCGACGCGCGGCAGATCGCCGAGCGTGCGCTCCTCATCGCCGCCGACATCTGCATCTACACCAACCAGCAGCTCTCCTTCGAAGAGCTGCTGCCGGCCCCCTAGGGTCGGGTGTAGGCTCTGGCCCCGCGATGAGCTCCCGCGCCAAGGCCCCGCCGCCGCCCCGCGATCCGCGCACGCTGACGCCCCGGGCGATCGTCGAGGAGCTGGACCGGTACATCGTCGGCCAGCGGGCCGCCAAGCGGGCGGTGGCGATCGCGCTGCGCAACCGCTGGCGCCGGCAGCAGGTCTCGCCCGATCTGCGCGACGAGATCGCGCCGAAGAACATCATCATGATCGGGCCCACCGGCGTCGGCAAGACCGAGATCGCGCGGCGGCTGGCGCGCCTCGTCTCGGCGCCCTTCCTCAAGGTGGAGGCGTCGAAGTTCACCGAGGTCGGCTACGTCGGCCGCGACGTCGACTCGATCGTCCGCGACCTCACCGAGATCTCGGTCAAGCTCGTGAAGGACGAGGAGCAGCACAAGGTGCGCGCGCGCGCGGCGGAGGCGGCGGAGGAGCGGCTGCTCGACCTGCTCCTGCCGCGCACCGCGGCGCCGGTGCGCACGCCGTCGGGCGCGATCCCGCTCACGAGCGGGCCCGCCGCCGACGCCGAGCACGGCGGCGCGACGCGCGAGAAGCTGCGCCAGCTCCTGCGCGACGGCAAGCTCGACGACCGCGAGGTCGAGCTCGACGTCCAGGACACGCACCAGGGGATGCTCGAGGTCTTCTCCGGCCCGGGCATGGATCAGATCGGCTTCGACGTCGGCAAGATCCAGTCGCTCTTCCAGGGGCGGCAGGGAGGAGGCACGCGGCGCCGCAAGGCGAAGGTGCCGCAGGCGCTCGAGCTCATCATCGCCGAGGAGGCCGGCCGCCTCATCGACATGGACAAGGTCGTGGCCGAGGCCATCTACCGCGCCGAGAACTCGGGCATCGTCTTCCTCGACGAGATCGACAAGATCGCCGGCGGGCGGCAGGCCGGCGGCGGCCCCGACGTCTCCCGCGAGGGCGTGCAGCGCGATCTCCTGCCCATCGTCGAGGGCTCGTCGGTGACGACCAAGTACGGCGTCGTGCGCACCGACCACGTGCTCTTCATCGCGGCGGGCGCCTTCCACGTGGCGCGTCCGTCGGACCTCATCCCCGAGCTCCAGGGTCGCTTCCCGATCCGCGTCGAGCTCGAGGCGCTCTCGAACGCGGACTTCGTGCGCATCCTCACCGAGCCGGAGAACGCGCTGACGAGGCAGTACGAGGCGCTCCTCGCCACCGAGGGCGTCCGCATCGAATGGCACCCCGAGGCGGTGACCGAGCTGGCGCGGCTCGCCACGCTCGCCAACGAGCGCATGGAGAACATCGGCGCGCGGCGGCTGCACACGATCCTCGAGCGCCTGCTCGACGAGCTCTCCTTCGAGGCCCCGGGGCTCTCCGGCACGCAGGTGCCGATCACCGCGGCGTACGTGCGCGAGCGGCTGGCCGGCGTCGTCGACAACGAGGACCTCTCCCGGTACATCCTATGAGCGAAGAAGGCCTGTTCCTCGACGTGGGCTGCGGCGCGAAGAAGCAGCCGGGCGCCATCGGCATCGATCACGCGCCGTACCCCGGCGTCGACCACGTGCTCGATCTCGTGAAGCAGCCGCTGCCGTTCCCCGACGGCAGCGTCGGGCGCGTCTTCTCGTCGCACTGCATCGAGCACATCGCCGATCCGGTGCCGGTCTTGAAGGAGATGACGCGCGTCTGCCGCGACGGGGCGCGCGTCGAGCTGTGGCACCCCTATGCCTTTCACAACAACGCCTTCCTCTTCGACCACAAGGCGTTCCTCACCGAGGAGCACTACCTCCACATCACGAGCCACCAGCCGCGCTACTGGGCGGAGCAGCTCGGGGGGTGGTGGCAGATCGAGGAGATCGTCTTCGCGATCGCGGGCGACGTCGTCGCCGAGCTCGAGGACGCCGGCGTCGACGTGGACTTCGCGGTCAAGTACCTGCAGAACGTCGTCACCGAGATCGGCGTCTTCGCGCGCATCGACAAGCTGGGCGCGCCGCCCGAGACGGCGCCGCCGCCGCGGCGGCTCTACGCCGTCAGCCGGGCGCCCGCCGACCGGCGGCCGATCGTCCGCCCCGCGACGCGGCGCCGTTCGCTCCGCGAGCACTTCGACCGGCTGCGTCGCTCGCGCTAGGCCAGGAGCCGCCCATGTCGATCGTCATCTCCAAGGTCTACACGAAGCATGGCGATCGCGGCACGACCTCGCTCGTCGGTGGCCACGAGGTCTCGAAGGGCGCCCCGCGCATCGAGGCGTACGGCACCGTCGACGAGCTGAACGCCGTCCTCGGCCTGGTGCGCCGGGCGAACGCGGACGAGGCGGGGCCCGACGCCGCCCAGGCGCGCCTCGATACGATCCTCCAGCGCGTGCAGGGCGAGCTCTTCAGCTTGGGCTCGGTCCTCGCCACCAAGCCCGGCGAGCTCGGCGAGCAGCAGCCGCGGATCCTCCCGCGGCACACCGAGGCGCTCGAGCGCGAGATCGACGAGCTCAACGCGACCTTGCCGCCGCTGCGCACGTTCACGCTGCCCGGCGGCGGCTGGACCTCTTCGTACCTGCACCTCGGGCGCACCGTCTGCCGGCGCGCCGAGCGCGCGCTCGTGCGGCTGGCCGAGGGCGACGAGGTCGACCCCGAGGCGATCCGCTACCTCAACCGCCTCTCCGACGCGCTCTACGTGCTCGGCCGCTGGAACGTGCGGGAGCGCGGCGAGGCGGAGCCGCTGTGGAAGCCGGAGATGCCGTAGCGCCGAATCCTTGCTCGCGCGGCGGCCTCGCGTGTTAAATGCTACCGCCCGCCCATGGAAGAGATCCGCGACGTCGCGCTGTCCGACGAGACGCAGCGCCGGTACCTCAACTACGCGCTCTCGGTCATCACGGCGCGCGCGCTGCCGGACGTGCGCGACGGGCTAAAGCCAGTGCAGCGCCGCATCCTCTACGCGATGTGGACCGAGCTGCACCTCGGCCCGGACGCCAAGTACCGGAAGTGCGCGACCGTGGTCGGCAACGTGATGGGCGGCTACCACCCGCACGGCGACTCCGCGATCTACGAGGCGCTCGTGCGCATGGCGCAGGACTTCTCGCTGCGGTACCCGCTCGTCGACGGGCGCGGCAACTTCGGCTCGATCGACGGCGACGCGCCCGCGGCGATGCGCTACACCGAGTGCCGCCTGCGGGCGGTGTCGGCGGAGCTCCTCTCCGAGCTCAAGCAGCGCACCGTGCACTGGCGGCCGAACTTCGACGGCACGAAGAACGAGCCGGTCACGTTGCCCGCGCGCCTGCCGAACCTGCTCGTGAACGGCACGCAGGGCATCGCGGTCGGCATGGCCACCTCGATCCCGCCGCACAACCTCGGTGAGGTGCTCGAGGCCTGCAAGGCCCTCGTCGACGATCCCGCCCTCGAGTCGAAGGACCTCTTGAAGTACGTGCGCGGTCCCGACTTCCCGACCGGCGGCCAGCTCCTCGCCAGCAAGGCGGCCCTGCGCCAGATCTACGAGACCGGCTCCGGCACGCTGAAGCTGCGCGGCGAGTGGCGCGTCGAGGAGCCGAAGGGCCGCAAGCAGACGGCGACCCTCATCATCACCTCGATCCCGTACGGCCCGACCAAGCAGGCCATCGTCGAGAAGATCGGCGAGATCATCCGCGAGCGGAAGCTGCCGCAGATCATCGACGTGCTCGATCAGTCGACGACCGACCTGCGCGTCGAGGTGGAGCTGAAGAAGGACGCCGATCCGAACCTCGTGATGGCGTACCTGTTCAAGAACACGCACCTCCAGACGACGGTGCAGGTCAACATGACGTGCCTCGTCCCGACGGACAACCCGGAGGTCGGCCGTCCCGAGCGCCTCGGCCTGAAGGCGTGCCTGCGGCACTTCCTCGACTACCGCCTCGACGTCGTCACCCGGCGGCTGACCTACGAGCTCGAGGAGCTGCAGCGGCGCATCCACCTCCTCGAGGGCTTCGCCACCGTCTACGACGCGCTCGACGAGGTGCTGAAGATCATCCGCAAGTCGGAGGGCAAGGCCGACGCCGCCGAGAAGCTGATGAAGCGCTTCACGCTCGACGACGAGCAGGTCGACGCGATCCTCGAGCTCAAGCTCTACCGGCTCGCGCGCCTCGAGATCCTCGTCATCCAGAAGGAGCTCGGCGAGAAGCAGAAGGAGTCGCGTCGGCTCGAGGGCCTCCTCAAGAGCGAGGACCGCCGCTGGACGCTGGTGAAGGACGAGCTCACCGAGGCGGGGCAGGCGTTCGCCGACAAGCGCCGCACCAAGATCGCCGTCGCCGACGAGGTGGAGTTCGACCCCGAGGCCTACATCGTCGATGAGGACGCCAACGTCATCCTCACGCGCGACGGGTGGGTCAAGCGCGCGCGAGAGATCAAGGACCTCGCGACCACGCGTGTGCGCGAGGGCGACGTCGTCGCGGCGGTCCTGCCCGGCAACACCAAGCAGCCGGTCGTCTTCTTCACGAACTTCGGCACCGCCTACGTCGCGCGCATCGTCGACATCACGGCGTCGACCGGGTACGGCGACCCGGTGCAGAAGCTCTTCAAGTTCAAGGACGGCGAGCGCGTCGTCTCCGCGCTCTCGCTCGATCCGCGTGTCCGCACGAAGGAGCCGATGCTCCTCGCCATGACCCGGCACGGCTACTCGCTGCGCTTCGCGCTGGAGGGCCACGCCGAGGTGTCGACGCGCACCGGCCGCCGCTTCGCGCGGGTGGAGGAGGGCGACGAGGTGATCGGCGTCCAGCCCGTCGGCGACGCCTCGATGGTCGTCGCCGTGAGCGAGCGCGCGCACGTGCTCGTCTGTCCCGCCCACGAGGTGAACGTGCTCGCCAACCCGGGCCGCGGCGTCACCTTCATGAAGCTCGCCGACGACGATCGGCTGATGGGCTTCGCCGTCGACGCGCCGCTCACGATCGAGAGCGAGAAGGGCCGCACCGAGGACCTCCGGCCCCTCAAGAAGGAGGCGGTCGCGCGCGGCGGCAAGGGCACGCAGGCGTGGAAGAAGGAGCGCGTCGCGCGCGTGGTGCCTCCCGCGCCGACGGTGCCGACGCTCGAGCCGAACAAACCCGAGCCCCTCTCCAACTAGGACATGGCGAGCACGCAGTGAGCGGCAAGGGCAAGTCGGAGAAGCGGTACAGCGGGCAGGACATCACCGTCCTCGAGGGCCTCGAGCCGGTGCGCAAGCGCCCGGGCATGTACATCGGCGGCGTCGACGAGCGCGGCTACCACCACCTGCTGTGGGAGATCGTCGACAACTCGATCGACGAGGTGATCAACGGCTTCGCGAAGAAGATCAGCGTCACGCTCGCGGCCGACCACAAGACGGTCACCGTCGAGGACGACGGCCGCGGCATCCCGGTCGATCTGATCCCGAAGTACGGCAAGAACGCGCTCGAGCTCATCCTGTGCACGTTGCACGCGGGCGGAAAGTTCGAGCAGGGCAACTACGTCCACTCGGGCGGGCTGCACGGCGTCGGCAGCTCCGTCGTGAACGCGCTGTCCGAGGAGCTCACCGCCACGGTCTGGCGCGAGGGCAAGGAGCACGTCCAGACGTTCTCCCGCGGCAAGCCGACGTCGAAGATGAAGGTCGGCTCACTGCCGCGCGGGAAGAAGAACGGCACGCGCATCGAGTTCGCGCCCGACACGGAGATCTTCGGCGCGCGCGCGCACTTCGACGCCGGCGAGGTGAGGGAGCGGCTCGAGTCGAAGACGTACCTCCACGGCGGGCTGCACGTGGTCTTCGTCGACAAGAAGACGAAGGAGACGGTCGAGTTCTCGCACGAGGGCGGCATCAAGGAGTACCTGCAGAAGGTCGTCGTCGAGCGCGACAAGGCGTCGATCCAACCCCAGGCGTTCTACCTGGCCAAGGAGCAGCCGCGGCTGGAGCTGGCGCTGCTGTGGACCGAGGCCACCGACGAGCACATCCGCTCCTACGTCAACGGGATCCCGACCGGCGCCGGCGGCACGCACGAGCTGGGGCTGCGCGCGGGCCTGGTGAAGGCGGTGCGCAACTTCGTCGAGACGCACGGGCTCGCGCCGAAGGGCGTGACGCTCGCCGCGGAGGACATCCGCGAGGGCCTGACCGCGATCCTGTCGCTCTACATCGTCGATCCGCAGTTCCAGGGCCAGACCAAGGACAAGCTCAACAACCCCGACGTGCAGGGCGAGGTCGACGGCGCGGTGCGCGTCGCGCTCGAGCAGTGGCTCACCGAGAACCGCACGCTGGCCGAGGGCATCGTCGCGCGCATCATCCTCGCGGCGCGCGCCCGCGAGGCCTCGCGCGCGGCCGTCCAGGCGGTCACGCGCAAGGGCGTGGTCTCGCACAACCGCCTCCCCGGCAAGCTGACCGACTGCGCGTCGACGTCGCAGGACGACTCGGAGCTCTTCATCGTCGAGGGCGACTCCGCGGGCGGCACCGCCAAGCAGGCGCGCGATCGGCGCACGCAGGCCATCCTCCCCCTGCGCGGCAAGGTGCTGAACGTCGAGCAGGCGACGACCGAGAAGGTGCTGCACAACGTCGAGCTCAACAACATCGTCACCGCGCTCGGCTGCGGCGTCGGCGACGCCTACGACGACGGGCGGCTGCGCTACGGCAAGATCATCATCCTCACCGACGCCGACTCCGACGGCCACCACATCTCGACGCTCCTCCTCACGTTCTTCTACCGCCACATCCCGAAGCTCATCACCAACGGCCACGTGTACCTGGCGCTCCCGCCGCTGTACCGCATCGACATCGGCAAGGAGATCCACTGGGCGCTCGACGACGCCGCGAAGGACGCGATCCTCCGCAAGGCGCCCAAGAACGCCAAGCCCGACGTCTCCCGCTTCAAGGGCCTCGGCGAGATGACCGCCGACGAGCTCAAGCCCACGCTCGACATCAAGCGGCGCGCGGTGATGCGCGTGACCATCCACGACGCGCTCAACACCGATCGCGTGATGAACGAGCTCATGGGCAAGGACCCGCAGGCGCGCTTCCGGTTCATCATGGAGCGCGCGGCGGAGGCGAGGGACATCGACGTGTAGCGACGGCGCGCCGCGGTGGCGCGCACGGTCCATTCTTTGGCGCCGGTGGTCCTCGCGGGCGATCGCCCGCGCGCGTTATGTTCCGGCACGCCGATGACCGACGCCGCCGCGTTCGGCAAGTACCTCCTCCTCGAGCGCGTCTCGCGCGGGGGGATGGCCGAGGTGTACAAGGCCAAGGCGGCCGGCGACGGCGGCGCGATCTTCGCGATCAAGCGGATCCTGCCGCACATGGCGGAGAACGCCGACTTCATCCGCATGTTCGTCGACGAGGCGAAGATCTGCGGCCGGCTGAAGCACCCGAACGTCTGCGAGACCCACGCGCTCGGGCAGGTCGAGGGCGCCTACTTCATCGCGATGGAGTACGTCTGCGGCAAGGATCTGCGCGAGCTCCAGGTGCGGCTGCGCCAGCGGAAGACGATCGCCTCGCCGGAGATGGTCGCCTACCTCGGCCGCGAGATCTGCGCCGGGCTCGACCACGCGCACCGGAAGGCCGACGCGGACGGCCGCCCGCTCGGGATCATCCACCGCGACGTCTCGCCGCAGAACGTGCTCGTCAGCTACGAGGGCGCCCTCAAGATCATCGACTTCGGCATCGCCAAGGCCGAGAGCCGCACGGTGCACACGCGCGCGGGCGTGGTGAAGGGCAAGCTCGGCTACATGTCGCCCGAGCAGGCGCGCGCGCAGCCGCTCGATCGCCGCAGCGACCTCTTCTCCGTCGGGACGGTGCTCTACGAGCTCGCGACCGGGCAGCGCCTGTTCCACGGCGACAACGACCTCGAGATGCTCGAGCGGATCCGCAACCCGGTGGTCGCCACGCCCTCGTCGGTGAACCCGGGCGTGCCCGCCGAGCTCGAGCGGATCGTCATGCGTGCGCTCAGCCGCGATCCGGAGACGCGCTACCAGTGGGCCTCGGAGATGGCGGCCGACCTCGAGGCGTTCGCGGCCGCGCAGCCGACGCGGATCGGGGCGGCGGACGTCGCCGCGTGGATGCGCGGGCTCTTCCCCGTGGAGCTCGCGCGCGAGACCGCGGTGCTCGCGGCGCAGCGCGCGGTGACGAGCGCGGTCGCCGACGATCACGAGGAGGGCGTCCGCGAGGAGACCGGTCTCTACGAGACGCGGATCGACGCGGTCCCCGCGGGCGCCGAGGCCGCGCGCGAGACGTCGATCAGCCTCGACGCGCTCCTCGACTCCTCCATGATCGTCTCCATCGACCCGCTCGCGGCGGCCGCGGATCCCGGGCCCGCGGCGGGCAACGCGCCGTGGAGCGAGCCGTCGGCCACCCCGCACCGCGGGGAGATGGTGCTGCGGGGGCCGGTCCCGCGGCGCGCGGCGCGGTGGGACGCGGCGGCGGCGATCGGGCTCTGCGCAGCGGCGGCGATCGGCTTCTACGTGCAGCAGCGGCGCGACACGCGTCCGGCGACCGGCGCGCTCGTGATCATGACGTCGTCGGGCGCCGGCGAGCTCGTCATCGACGGGCGCTCGCGCGGCCCGATCGCCGCCGGCGCGATCACCCTGAAGGACGTGTCGCTCGGCGAGCACGAGCTGGTGGTGCGCGGGCCCGGCGCGCCGTACGCGCGGCGCGTGCGCATCGTCCCCGGGGACGTGAGCGTGGTCGCCGTCCCACCGCCGCCCCCGGCGCCGCTCGAGACGGGCGTCCTGCGGATCGAGCTCAGCGGCCACCGCGGGGAGGCCGTGCAGATCTACGTCGACGGCGCGCTCGCGGGCGGCGATCCGGCGGCGCCCATCGCGCTCCGCGCGGACACGGCGCACGAGCTGCGCGTCGAGCAGCGCGGCATGACGTCGCGCACCTTCACCGTGCGCGTCGCGCCGGGCGAGACGGTGGTGCGTGAGGTGGCGCTCGTCCCGGCACGCGTCCGCCGCCCGCCGGTGGCGCTCGCGCGCGCGGTGATCCCCGCGCCGCCCCCCGCGCCGAAGCCGAAGGGCGACCTCGACGAAGGCGCGGTCGTCGCCGACGCCGCGGCCCCGGCCGGGTGGCTCGTCGCGAACACGCAGCCGTTCGCGCGCGTGTGGATCGACGGCGTCGACACCGGGCGCTCGACGCCCATCCCCGCGCGGGCGCGCATCCCGGTCCGCGCCGGGACGCACGCGATCACCTTCGTCGCGAACGAGATGCGCTACAGCTTCGAGGTCGCGGTCGGCCCCGGCGAGGAGGTGTCGCTCACGAAGCGCCTCGTCGACGACGTGCCGTAGGGGTGGGTCAGGAGCCGGGGCGTCGCTCGACGCCGATCACCCAGCTCGTCCCGAGGGGCGTCGCGTGCCGGACCACCGCGTGGACGAAGTGCCGGGCCTCGGCGTCGCGCGCGAGCGCGAGGCAGACGCGGTCGCCGTTCGCGAGCGGGACCGCGCTCGTGAACGCGACGCCGCCGACGCTGACGTCGACGCCGTGCGCCGCGACGGGCGGATCGAGCTCGTCCCCGCGCCAGCAGCGGAGGTGCAGCGAGCCCACGAAGGGCACGCGCGCGTGGCTGCGGCGGCCGGTCATCGGCTGGCCTCGCGGGCGCGTTGCGCCTCGCGGTAGTTGCCGGGGGTGCGTCCCGTCCACCGCTTGAACGCGCGCAGGAACGCGCGCGCGTCCGAGTACCCGAGGCGGAGCCCGACCTCGCCGAGCGCCAGCTTGGCGTCGCCGAGGTAGACGACGGCCAGGCCGGCGCGGACCTCATCGACGAGCGCGACGAACGACGTGCCCTGCTCGGCGAGGCGCCGCTGCAGGCTGCGCGTGCTCATCCCGACCTCGGCGGCGACCTGCTCGATGCGCGGCGCGCCGTCGCGCAGGGCGACGCGCACCCGCTCGCGGATGCGGTCGCTCTCGCTCGCCACGACGGGGCGCTCGGCCACGATGCGCTGCGCCTGCGCGGCGAGCACGCCGTGCAGCGCGCGATCGGCGGCGGGCATCGGGCAGTCGAGGTCGCGCGCGTCGAAGGCGAAGCCGTTCGAGCCGGCGCCGAACGCGATGCGATCCGTCCCGAAGAACGCCACGAGCGGCGCGACGTCGCCGGTGCGCTCGTGCGCGAGCCAGACGCGTCGTGGCCGCCACTCCGACCGCGTGACGTCGCGCAGGAACCGGACCGCCATCGCGATGAAGTACTCGTTGCACTGCGTGCCGAGGCACCCGGGCTGCCCCGGGAGGCGCTCGTCGAAGAGCGCCTCGCCGCCGCGCTCCTCGATCGACAGCTGGGTGAGCCCGGTGACGAGCGCGTTGTAGCGGGCGCCGCAGCGCATCGCGTCGCGGACCGTCGGCGCGCTCCGCAAGATGAACTCGAACATGCCGAGCTGGCCGCGCTGCGTCGCCAGGCTGAGGTGGAGGCCGAGGAACGTGTCGCCGAGCACGGTCGCCGCGTCGTCCGCGACCGCCCGCAACGCCGGCAGCGGCAAGACGAGGTCGGGCAGCTGCTCGACGTTCGCGGGCAGCCCGTGCCGCGCGATGAGCGCGTCGGCGTCGGCGCCGCGTGCGCGGACCGCCGCGACGAGCGCGCGGACTACCATGGAATAGATCAGCGGCTCGGTGATCCCGATCCCCCCCACGCTTGCGCCATCGTTGTTCCCCGGTAGCTCCAAGATCGACGACATACCCGCTCTCCCACTTCTCCCCCGAGAGCGATGGGTTGCAACGAGTGAACCAGCGCGGGCATCGGCGGGTAGGTCGAACGCCCAACCTGCCGCCGTTCCTCGTAGATCGTCGCCCCATGGGGCCCCTGTCGGAGCTGGGACGACCTGCGCAGCGCTGTCGGTCTTGCGCGCCTTGCGCACCACCTTTGCGCGAACTGCGCGAGGCCTCAG
>FTFF01000514.1_pt1 | contig 29775 bp, 26 predicted proteins | sample 1640361 | NCBI WGS metagenome assembly FTFF01 (sample SAMEA3914816, study PRJEB12502) | metagenome | biome: forest; material: soil | place: USA | collected 2011-09-16 | depth 0.3 m | reverse complement strand
GGCCGCGCTGGTCTTCTTCCTCCGCCCGGTCACGCCGAACGTCATGCCGTCGCTGGCCGAGGTGGAGAGCCTCGACGTCGCGGGCGCCGTCGCCACCGTCTTCGAGATCGACAACGGCGCCGACAGCGCGACCATCATCTGGGCCGACGAGGCCGACGTGGAGGAGACGCCATGAGCCCCGCGGTCCTCATCGTCGCGTCGCTGACCGCCGGCGCCGCGCTGCTCCTCGGCGGCGTCGCGCGCGCGGACGATCCGTCCACGCGCTGCACCGTCCGCGTGGTGAAGGCGTTCGAGCACGGCCAGGGCAGCGTGGGCGCCGAGACCGCCGCACCGTCGCCCGACGTGCACGTCGATCCGAAGATCGACAAGCTGCGGCCGTACTTCTCGCACCCGCCCTTCACCGCCTGGCACGAGTTCGTGCTCATCGACGAGAGGACGCTCGACCTCAAGCTCAACGCGCCGCAGCGGTTCTCGCTCCCGAACGGCAAGCCCGTCTCGCTCACCTTCGTCGAGCACCTCCCCGATCAGCCCGGGCACCCGCACCGCGTGCGCGTGCAGCTCCAGCTCGGCGATCCGGCCCACCCGTCGCTGAACACGGTCTTCGCGGTCGACGAGGGCGCGGTCGTCCTCCAGGCCGGGCAGCGCCACAAGAAGTGCCTGCTCATCGTCGGCACGAGCTGCGAACACCCGCGTTGATCCTGCCGTCCGCCCGCCTGCGCCTCGCCGCGCTCGCCGCCGCCGCCGCGCTGCTCGTCGGCGTCGGCCTCGTGCCGCGCCTCGTCGCGAGCACCGTGCGCGGCAAGCTCGGCGCGCTCGCCGCGCGCTACGCCGCGCGCGCGCAGGTCGCCGCGGTGCGCGTGGGCCCGCGCTCGATCGAGCTCCACGGCCTCCGCGTCGACGGCGCGGGCCCCGACACGCTCCTCTGGGCGCCGCGCGTGGTGGCGCGGATCGCCTGGTGGGACCTCTTGCTCGGGCGCGTCCACATCCGCGAGCTCGTGGTCGAGGCGCCGCAGGTGCACGTCGTGCACGGCGGCCCCGACGACAACATCAGCGAGATCCTCGAGGCCTACCACAACCGCAGGCGCGCGGTCGCGGCCCGCCCGGTGCGGATCGACGAGCTGCGCGTGGTCGACGGCAAGGCCGAGCTCGAAGATCCCGAGCGCGGCGCGGTGACGATCGACGCGCTCGAGCTCGGCGCGCGCCCCGACGACCGCGCGGAGCTCGAGCTGCGCGGCGTCCACGCCTTCGCCCGCATCGGCGCCACCGCCGACGTGGAGCGGCTGAAGATCGAGACCGGCCTCACGGGCCGCACGCCCATCGGCCTGCCCACCGTCCGCGTCGAGGGCGGCGCGCTCGTGCCGTTCGTCGGCCTGCGGCTCGGCGCGATCGGCGGTGAGGTCGGTCCCGACGCGGCGTCGCCGGGCCGCGCCAAGATCGAGCTCGGCGGCAGCTTCGGCGAACGCACCGAGCGCCTGTGGAGCGCGCGCGGCTGGATCGATCCGGCCGCGCGGCAGGGCCGCGTCACGCTCGCGGCCGAGCGGTTCCGCCTCGGCCAGCTCAGCCGTGTGATGGGCGGCGCCAAGCAGGGCGTCGTCGACACGAAGGGCGCCGAGGTCGACGTCCACGCCGAGGTCGGCTACGCGGCGCGCGCGCTCGACTTCGGCGGCCGTGCGCACCTGTCGGGGCTCACCGTCGAGAACCCGCGCCTCGGACCGCGCCCGGTGCCGAACGTCGGCTTCGACGTGGTCACCCGCGGCCATGCCGATCTCGCCGAGCGCACGGTCGTGCTCGAGGAGCTGAAGATCGACTACCGCGGGGTGCACGCCTCCCTCACCGCCGACGTCGCCAAGCTCGGCAAGCAGCCGAGCTTCCACGCGCAGGCGACGATCGCGCCCATCGCCTGCCAGCGCGTGCTCGACGCGCTCCCGGCCGAGCTCACGCCCTTCCTGCAGGGCTTCCGCCTCTCCGGCACGTTCTCGACGGATCTCCACGCCGGCGTCGATCTCTCCGACCTCGAGACGCCGGTGGATCTCGGCGGCAAGGTCGGCATCGAGGGCTGCCGCGTGACGCAGGCCTCGGCCTGGGGCAGCGCCGATCGCCTGGGCAAGTCCTTCGAGCACACCGTCGAGCACGAGCCCGGCAAGTGGATGACGTTCGTCGCCGGGCCGGAGAACGTCGACTTCGTCCCGTACGCCGAGCTCTCGCCGCACCTCATCAACTCGATCATGACCACCGAGGACTCCGGCTTCATGAGGCACCACGGCTTCATCCCGTCGGAGTTCCGCTCGGCGCTGCAGCAGAACCTCCAGAAGGGCTACTTCCGCCTCGGCGCGTCGTCGATCACGATGCAGATGGTCAAGAACGTGCTCCTGTCGCGCGAGAAGACCCTCTCGCGGAAGCTCCAGGAGATGTTCCTCACCTGGTACCTCGAGCACCAGCTGACGAAGGAGCGGATCCTCGAGATCTACTTCAACGTCATCGAGTTCGGCCCCGGCATCTACGGGATCGGCCGCGCGACGCACCATTACTTCGGCAAGGCGGCGCGCGACCTCACGCCGCGCGAGGCCGCGTTCTTCTCCTCGATCCTGCCCAACCCGAAGCGGCGCTACGTCCAGTTCTGCCACCAGACCGGACAGGTCGACGCCAAGTGGGACAACTACCTCAAGCGCATCCTCCGGCGCATGCACGAGCGCGGCCGCCTCGACGACGCGCAGTACGCCGACGCGATCGCGGAGCCGCTCGCCTTCTCGCGCGCCGAGGCGACGACCGAGCGCGAGTGCATGGCGCTCGTGAAGCGCCTGACCGGCGGGCCGCCGTGGCCGACGCCCGGCACCGCGACGGCCCGCGCGCCCGCGCCCTGAGGACAGCCGACTCCGCGACGGCTGCGCGCGGCGCCAGGGTCGAGCGCGCGAACCCGTCGAGATCGCCGCGCCGCGCGTGGCCCGCGCCTTGCTGAGGACGTCGCCACCAGCGAGGTCCCCATGCGCTCCTTCCTCATCCCGTTCGTCGCGCTCTCTCTCGGCTCGATCGCGCCCGCCGGCGCGGCCGTCACCTTCAAGAAGGTCGCGAAGCCGAAGACCACCGTCTACCTCGGCACCGGTCAGGACCGCGGCTGGTCCGGTCCCGTGCAGGGCGCGCAGGCCGGCGGGACGCTCGAGGTCCACGACTTCCGCTCGGAGGGCGCGATGGGGCTGCCGGTCGACTCGATCGCGGGCATCGAGATGGGCGCGGTCGTCGACGGCGTCGCGAAGCCCTACCGCGCGCTCAAGGGGGCGATGATCCCCGGCGTCGGCTACCGCCCGAGCGGCGTCGCCAAGCTGCGCATCCCGAAGACCGCCAAGGACACCGCCGAGGTCTGGTTCCGCGTGAAGACCGCCGACGGCGCGACGCACTGGGACAGCAACCTCGGCCGGAACTTCAAGATCGACGTCATCCCGGCGCCGAGCGCCACGATCGACTTCCAGCCCGGGTGGGTCACGAACAAGATGGGCACGCTCAAGGCGGGCGGCGCGTTCAAGCTGCGCTACGACATGGCCCGCATGATGCCGACGATGGGCGACCAGATCGACGCCAGCCAGACCTTCGCCCTGCAGGCGCTGGTCTCGTTCGACGGCAAGTTCCCGCAGTCGATCAACATGACCGGCTGGACCGGCCCCGAGGAGCTCTCGGTCTACGAGCCGAACATCAAGATCCCGAACGGCGCGAAGAAGGCCTCCATCTGGTTCTTCGGCCGCGGGCGCAGCGGCGCGCACGGCTGGGACTCGAACCGCGGCGCGAACTACGACTTCAGCATCGAGCCGTAGCAGGGTTCGAATCGCGGCGCGCGCCTGGTATCGTGCGCGCGATGCCGCGAGGAGCCCACGAGCCGGAGCTGCGACGCAACCTCGTCGAGGTCTGCCACCGCATGTACCGGCAGGGGTACATCGCGGCGGGCGACGGGAACGTCTCGGCGAAGATCGACGACGAGCGCGTGCTCGTCACGCCGACCGGCGTCCACAAGGGGTTCGTGGCCGAGGGCGACCTCGTCGTCGTCGATCCGGAGGGGCGGCTCGTGCGCGGCGGCGGGCGGCCGTCGTCGGAGTTCGCGATGCACGCGCTCGCGTACCGCGAGCGGCCCGACGTGCGCGCGGTCGTCCACGCGCACCCGCCGCTCACCGTCGGGCTCGCGCTCGCGGGGGTGAGCCTGGCGCAGTGCGTCCTCTCCGAGACGTGCCTGGTGCTCGGCGCGATCCTCACCGCGCCGTACTCGACGCCGACGACCGACGAGGTCCCCCGCGTGCTGCGGCCGTACGTGCGCCAGGCGAACGCGATCGTGATGGACCGCCACGGCGCGCTGACGCTCGGCCGCACGCTCGACGAGGCGTACAACCGCCTCGAGGCGATGGAGCACGCCTCGAAGATCACGCACGCGGCGCGCTCGATCGGGCCGGTGCGCCCGCTGCCCGCCGCCGAGGTCGACAAGCTCGCCGCGCTCGCCCGCTCGCTCGGCATCCCGCGCGCGCCGGACCCGTGCACCCTGTGCAACGCCTGCCCCAGCGGCACCGGCGGGCCGATCGCGGCGTCCGACGACGCGGTGGTCGACGCGGTGGTCGCGCGGCTGCGGACCGGCGCGTGACCGCCGCGCTCCGGCGCGACGCGGACGCGCTCGTCGCGCGGTACGGTCCCGCGCGCGTGATCGACGCGCTCGCGCCCATCCTCGGCGACGAGCGGCGCGCGCGCCTCGACGAGGTCGTCGCCGCGCGGCTGGCCGGCGTCGCGGTGGTGCTCGAGAACCTCTTCGACCCGCACAACGGCGGCGCCGCGCTGCGCAGCTGCGAGGCGTTCGGGCTCCTCCACGTCCACGTCGTCGGGCAGCCGCTCACCTTCTCCGAGCGCGTGACGCAGGGCTGCGAGAAGTGGCTCGACGTCGACGAGCACGCCTCGATCGAGGCGCTCGCGCCGTCGCTGAAGGCGGCGGGCTACCGGCTGTGCGCGGCGGTGCCCGGCGCGCGGATCGCGCTCGAGGCGCTCGATCCGATCGCGCCCGCGGCGTTCCTCATCGGCAACGAGCACGATGGCCTCTCGCCCGCGGCGCGCGCTCTCTGCGACGTGGAGTACGCGCTCCCGATGCACGGCTTCTCCGAGAGCGTGAACCTGTCGGTGGCCGCGGCGCTCACGATCTACACGCACGCGCGCCGTCGTCGCGAGGCGCTGGGGCGCACCGGCGATCTCGACGACACGGCCGCGGCGAGGCTGCGCGCGAGCTACTACGCGCGCGCGGTGCAGGGCGCGGCGGCGGTGGTGCGGCGCGCCGCGGGGTAGGTCCCCCGGGAGCGCTCCCCCGGCGGGAAGAATCGCGGGGGTTCGAGTCGTACTAGACTGGTCGAGCCATGACCAGCGGATCGCAGCGATCTCGCGACGGCGGCCGCCTGTCCACGCGCCGCCTGCCGACGCTCGGCCGCTGGCGGTGGCTGCGCCTCGTCCTCTTCGTCGGGCTCGGCCTCGGCGCGCTCGGCGTGGCGGCCGGCGCCGCGGTCTTCCTCCTCTACGCGAGCGATCCGGACCTGCCCCGCATCGCCCGCGCGTCGGACTACCACCCGAAGCTCACCACCAAGATCTACGCGCGGGGCGGCGAGCTGATCGGGGAGATCTACGAGGAGCGGCGCACGTTCGTGGGCCGCGCCGAGCTCCCGGACGTCATGATCCACGCCCTCGTCGATGCCGAGGACGCCGAGTTCTACGAGCACCACGGGCTCTCGTACTGGGGGATGCTGCGCGCGCTCGTGAACGACCTCAAGCCGGGTGCCCGGATCCAGGGCGCCTCGACGCTCACGCAGCAGCTCGTGCGCAACCTGCTCCTCAAGTCGAACGCGCGCACGATGAAGCGCAAGGTGCAGGAGCTCATCCTCGCGCGCCGCATCGAGAGCGCGCTCAGCAAGGACGACATCCTCACGCTCTACCTCAACCAGATCGAGCTGCCCTACCAGCGCTTCGGCATCGACGAGGCGAGCCGCCTCTACTTCGGCAAGAGCGTGCGCGAGGTCGACGCCGGCGAGGCGGCCGTGCTCGCGTCCTTGCCGAAGGGCGGCAACATCGATCCGCTGCGGCACCCCGACCGGGCCAAGGAGCGCCAGCGCTACGTGCTCTCGCAGATGGTGCGCTACAAGCACCTGTCGGCAGCCGACGCCGAGCGCTTCGCGAACGCGCCCATCAAGCTCGTGAAGTCGCCGGCGCCGTCCCTCGGCAGCGCGCCCGAGTACGTCGACGAGGTGAGGAAGCTCCTCGTCGAGCGGTACGGGGCGAAGAAGCTGCCGTACCTCGGGCTCGAGGTGCGCACGCGCTGCGACGCCAAGATCCAGAAGGCGGCGCGCGACGCGGTGGAGAAGGGCCTCGTCGAGCTCGACGCGCGACAGGGGCTGCGGAAGCCGCTCCGGCGCCTCAAGCCCGTCGAGCAGAAGAAGTGGCACGAGCGCCTTTTGAAGGAGTTGCCGTCGGAGCCGACGACGGGACGGGTGGTCGAGGCGATGATCGTGCAGCTGGGCGAAACCGAGCCGGCCGGCGCCACCGTCGACCTCGGCGGCGCGAGCGGCTTCCTGCCGCTGCCGGCGGCGGCCGATCGCTACAACCCGAAGGCGCAGCGCGCGAGCGAGCGCTTCGCCGTCGGCGACGTGGTGCGGGTCCGCGTGCTCGAGCCGGGCAAGGGCCGCGCCGACGGCAAGCCGCTCCTCGGCCTCGAGGCGGGTCCGCAGGCGGCGATGGTCGTCGAGGAGCCGACCAGCCGCGACGTGCTCGCGCTGGTGGGCGGCTACGGGTACCGGCCCGGGGGCTTCGATCGCGCCGTCGACGCGAAGCGACAGCCGGGGTCGGCGTTCAAGCCGATCCTGTACGCCGCGGCGCTCGACACCGGCCGCTTCACGCCGGCGTCGGTGCTCGTCGACGGGCCGCAGGTCTACGCCTCGGCGGGGATGCAACCGTGGAAGCCGAAGAACGCCGAGAAGGAGGAGTACCTCGGCCCGGTGCGGCTGCGGATCGCGCTCGCGAGGTCGCTCAACACGGTGGCGAGCCAGCTCATCGACGTGGAACGGGAGGGCGTCGATCCGAACGCGGTGGTCGCGCTCGCCAAGGCGCTCGGCGTCGGCTCGACGCTGGCGCCCAACCCCAGCCTCGCGCTCGGGACCTCGGAGGTCTGCCCGCTCGAGCTCACGACCGCCTACGCGAGCCTCGCCGCGGGCGGCAAGCACCGTGCGCCGCGGCTCATCGAGCGCGTGATCGCCCCGCGCGGCGTCCTCGTCTCCGACGAGGGCGTGCCGCTGCCCGACGTCCCGGAGCCCGACGCCAACGAGACCCAGGCGCTGCGGCCGGAGGTCGCGTTCCTGGTCACCTCGATGATGACGTCGGTGATCGACGCGGGCACCGCGGCCGCGGCGAAGGGCAAGCTCGGCCGCCCGGCCGCCGGGAAGACCGGCACGACGAACTCCCACAAGGACGCCTGGTTCGTCGGCTTCACGGCCGATCTCGTCGCCGGCGTGTGGGTCGGCTTCGACGACATGCGCGAGCTCGGGCACGGCGAGCAGGGCGCGCGCGCGGCGCTGCCGATGTGGATCGCGCTCATGCAGCGGGCGCACGAGGGGCTGCCGCCCCATCCGTTCGCGCAGCCGCCCGGCGTGGTGTCGGTGAAGATCGATCCCGCCTCGGGGCTGCTGGCCGCTCCCGGGGCCGGCAACGCGGTGGACGAGGTCTTCCTCGAGGGGACACAGCCGAGCGTCCAGGCGCCGCAGAGCGGCGAGGCGAACCCCGATACGTACCTGCTCGAGCAGTAGCCCGCGCACCGGCGTGTGCCTCGTCGACTAGCCGCCCCCGCTCGGGACGGCCGACCCCACCCTCCTTGCAACGGCCCGAGATCACGAAAAACCCACGCCGGCATTCGCGTTGCACAAGGGGTGGCTCGACGGCGCCGCGAACGCGCCCCCCCCACAAGAAGGAGATGCCCATGCGCGCCCTCAACAAGATCCTCGTCGGCCTCGGCCTCGTCTCGATGCTCGGTGGCAGCGCGCAGCTCGCGCACGCGACGGGCGGCGCGCAGCAGCAGGCGAAGAAGCAGAAGCCGTTCAAGTTCGTGGCCGGCGCCAACGCCCGGACGCAGACCGCGCACTTCGCCAAGGAGATGTCCGACGAGATCCAGGCGATCGGCGACTTCAAGGGGAAGCAGAACGACACCCCGACGATGTTCATCGTCCCGCTCGACGGCAAGATGATCCAGACCAAGCTCGCGGCGGTCGACGTGAACGACCACGACATCGGCGGTCCGGGCGGCGAGTTCGCCTACCATGGCCCCGCGGCGAAGACGAAGTTCAAGGTGCTCGTGCCGGTAAGCGCGCACTACGGCCTCCCGTACAAGGAGTACGCGGCGGGCAACGAGTACGAGGTGTGGGTCGAGGACAAGGGCGGCAAGACGCTCTCGAAGCAGATCGTGAAGTCGACCGGCTTCGGCAAGGCGGTCTCGTCGATCACCGACAAGGATCTCGTCACCGAGGTCGAGGTCGAGCTGCCCTTCGACAAGGGCACCGAGTTCCGCGTCTCGTTCACGCCGACCGCGACGGGCAAGAACGGCTACACCAGCGGCCGTGAGGTCGTGGTTCGCCTCGCCGGCTCCAACCCGTAGGCTCGGTCTTCTCTTCGACGGCGCGTCCCCCAGGGGCGCGCCGTTTCTCTATTTGTTCGGAGCGGAGGGAGCGTCAGTCCCTGAAGTTCTTGAACTGGAGCGGCAGCCCGACGTCGGCGCCGCGGATGATCCGCATCGCCGCCTGCAGGTCGTCCTTGTTCTTGCCGGTCACCCGCAGCTGCTCGTCCTGGATCGACGCCTGGACCTTGAGCTTCGAGTCCTTGAGCAGCTTCACCAGCTCCTTGCCCTTGTCCGTCGCGATGCCTTCTTTCAGGCGGACGAGCTGGCGCGCGGTGCCCTTGCCCGCGGGCTCGACCTCGGCCGGATCGAGCGCCAGGAGCGAGACGTTGCGCTTCAGCATCCGCTCCTGCAGCACCTTGTAGGCCGCCTTCACGTGCTCCTCGTCGGCGGAGCGGATGAAGATGCCGTCGGGCTGGCGCTCGATCTGCGTGTCGGTGCCGCGGAAGTCGTACCGCGTGCCGACCTCCTTCTTCGTCTGGTTGACCGCGTTGTCGACCTCCTGGAGGTCGAGCTCGGAGACGACGTCGAAGGACGGCATCAGCCTGCGCCTCCGGCGAGGGGCGCGTCGCCGCGCCGCAAGCTCTCGGTGATCTCGGCGGCGATCCGGCGCGCCTCGCCGAGCGCGTCCGCCGGCAGCGTGACCGCCCCGACGAAGGCGTGCCCGCCGCCGCCGTAGCGCTCGCAGATCCGCGCGAGGTGCGCCGCCGGGCGCGCCGGGTTCCAGGGGTTCGAGCCGACCGACACCTTGGTGCGCTCCGGCCCCGTCGAGACCGCCACCACGTAGTGCGCCTCGGGCGCGAGCGCGTACGGCAGGAAGCGGTCGTAGCCATCGAGGTCGTCGTCGCCGACGTCGAAGAAGGCGACGCCGTGCGCGGTCTCGATGCGCGCGCGGATCACGTCGGCGGCGCGCGCCAGCCGCGCGCGCACCGGCGCGAGCGCGCCCACCACGTAGGGCTCGCTCGCGAGCTCGCGCAACGAGCGCGCCGTCAGGCCCTCGATGAAGCGCGTCTCCAGCACCGGATCGTGGTTGTGCTCGATGAACGTCGCCAGCTCGAGCGCGGGCTCCGCCAGCTGCGTCGCCTGGGCCGCGCTCTCGAACTGCGCGCCGTCGACGATGTCGGCCCAGCGCACGAGCTCGGCGTGCGGCGCCGGGTCCCAGCCGTACACCCGCGCGAGCGAGTCGGCCAGGAACTTGGTGCACGAGCGGGCGTGCGGATCGAAGAAGTAGCGCTCGGGTGCGCGCGCCCGCCGCGCCGCGAAGTGCGCCTCGTCACCGGGGTTCGGGAACGCGCTCGCGTGGTGATCGAACCACCAGCCCAGCCGCGGCTCCGTGGTGTAGCGGAAGTCGACCACCGCGTGGTCGTCGGCGTCGAACTCGGCCGCCGAGAAGACCTCCCCGCGCGCGTGCGCCTTGCCCGCGAAGACCACCTCGGCGCCCTCGGCGACGCGGTCGCGGTAGAAGCGGCCGAAGAGGCCGGCCGAGGCCGCACCGTCGAAGCAGCGGCCGTGGAGCAGGACCTTGAGGCGCCGCGCGGACACGAGGGGACCCTAGCACGTGCGAAGCCGCACGCGAGCCTGGACAAGCCCGCGGAACGACGTCACCGAGACGTCACCACGTGGGCGTTGACCCGGCGCGCGCGATCGGGCTAGAAGGGCGCTCGTCGACGGGAGCTCCGTCGAAGTTCGTCCTTAGGAGGCCTCCCATGTGGAAGAAGATCGCTTATTCGACCCTGCTCGTCGGCGTCGTCGCCGCGGCCGCCGCGGTCGGTTGCTCGAGCGGCGGCGGGCCGACCGACAAGCCCGACTTCGCGACGCCCGGTGACGGCGGCCCCGCCGGCGACGGCGGTGACATGAACGTCATGAAGGCGTACATGACCGGGACGCCGCACGAGATCGACACGAACACGATCGGCGGCACCTTCGGGAAGGGCGCGGCCGTGCAGGTCGCCGGCCTCATCGCGATCACCCCGGTCAGCGGCTTTTCGGCGAACAGCAACAAGGACTGCAAGTACGAGGTGTGGGCCCAGGACCCGGCTTGCACGACGGCGCCCTGCGGCATCCTCCTCGTCACCGCCGGGATCACGAACCCGGGCGGCACCGGGCAGTTCTGCTCGTTCTCCTACGCCGCGATGACGTCGCTCAAGAACGTGCAGAAGGGCGACAAGCTCGACGTGAAGGGCGTGGTCGACACGTTCTCGTCGACCGGCATGGCCTCTGACATGACGCCGTCGGGGACGGTCGTGCAGCACGAGATCGCTCTCGACGAGGTCACGATCGTCATGAGCGGCCAGGCGCTGCCCGCGGCCACCGTCGTCACCGACGCCAACCCGTCCCTCTTCGTGCCGTACTCGGGCACCGGCTGGGCGATGTACGAGGGCATGCTCATCTCGCTCAAGCCGGCGAGCGGCAAGTTCACGACCACGCTCGACGCGTTCGGCGGCTGGAACTGCGCCCCCGGCGGCGCGCACTTCGCCGACACGTTCACCACGTTCTTCCGCCCCGACGGCGCGGCGGCGAACATGTACCCGGCGAGCGGCTCGATGTTCAGCTCGATCCAGGGCGTCGTCGGCCTCACGTTCGGCGGCGGCATCCTCCCCACCAACCCCTCGGACTTCGTTCCGTAGCGCGATGCCGAGGAGCTCGCCTTCGCGAGCTCTCGGCACCTTCCTGCTGCGCCGCGACTCCGCGGCGACGGCGCCTTGGGCGCCTCGACCTTCACGCGACTACGATCGAGCTCGGCGATGATCCTCCACGTCGACCTCGACGCCTTCTACGCCTCCGTCGAGCAACGCGACGATCCCTCGCTCCGCGGCCGCCCGGTCCTCATCGGCGCGCCGACGGGGCGATCGGTCGTGTCGGCGGCGTCGTACGAGGCGCGCGTGTTCGGCTGCCGCAGCGCGATGCCCATGGGCGAGGCGCGGCGCCGCTGCCCGCAGGCGGTGGTGATCCCGCCACGCATGGCCGTGTACGCGCGCGAGTCGCGCCGCTTCCGCGCGATCCTCGATCGCTTCACGCCGCTCGTCGAGCCGCTCTCGATCGACGAGGCGTTCCTCGACGTCGGCGGCTCGACCGCGCTCTTCGGTCCGGCGACGGAGATCGGCGCCCGCATCCGCGCCGAGGTGAAGGCGGAGCTCCGGCTCACCTGCTCGGTCGGGATCGCGCCGGTGAAGTTCGCCGCCAAGATCGCGAGCGACCTGTGCAAGCCGGACGGGCTGCGCGAGGTGAGCGCCGAGGACCTCGTCGCCTTCCTCGCGCCGCTGCCGATCGAGCGGCTCTTCGGCGTGGGCCCGAAGACGGCGGCGCGTCTGCGCGCGATCGGGCTGCGCACGCTCGCCGACGTGGCCCGCTACCCGACCGACGCGCTGCGGGCGAAGCTCGGCGACGAGGGTCTCGCGCTCCAGGCGCTCGCGCGCGGCCTCGATCCGCGGCGCGTCGAGCCGGAGCGCCTCGCCAAGTCGCTCGGCGCGGAGGACACGTTCGAGGTCGACCTCGTCGATGGGCCGGAGCTGCGCCGCGCGGTGATGGCGCAGGCCGAGCGCGTCGCCGAGCGGCTGCGCGCGCACGGCCTCGTCGCGCGCGTGGTCGTGCTGAAGCTCAAGGACCCGGCGTTCGCGCTGCGCACGCGACGGCGTACGCTCGGCGCGGCGAGCAGCGACGGCGGCGTCTTCGTGACGGTCGCGCTCGAGCTGCTCGACGAGGCCCACGTCCGCGACCCGGGCGTGCGCCTGTCGGGCGTGGCCGCGCAGGGGCTCGCCGAGGCGGCCGCGCCGCGCCAGCTCGGGCTCGGCGAGGGCCGCGGCGATCGGCTCATGGGCGCGCTCGACCAGATCCGCGGCAAGTTCGGTCGCGCGGCCATCGCGCGCGCCGAGCTGCTCGATGGTGACGAGCGCGAGGCGCGGCGCGCGGCGCGACGCGGCACCTCGCTCGACGACGAAGGCGATGAGGACTGAGGCGAGCGCCGCCTACCGCGAACGACAGCCGACCTTCGCCTGCTCCACGCACGCGTCGCTCGCTGGCTCGCCGCGCGCCGCGCGCAAGCACGACATCAGCGCCTGACGGACCGGCAGCGGGCAGCCCGCCTCGCCGAGCCGCCGGCACAGCGTGAGCTCCTTGACGGCGACGCGGACCCCGCCGCCGCCCTTCGTCGAGATCGAGCGCGGGTTGTCGCCGAACCAGGTGTCGACGCGCTTGAAGGTGTAAAAGGGCTGCAACGGCAGCGCGCCGTCCTCGTAGCCCTTGCCGCTCGCGTCGCCGTAGACGCCGACGTCGGTGAAGTAGCAGGTCGTGTTGCCCGGGTTGTAGAGGTGGTCGCCCATCCACTCGACCTTCACCGGCTCGGTCTGTTCGGCCGGCACCGTGTCGCCCACCGCCGACCAGCCGAAGCGGTGCTTGCCATAGGGGACCTCGACCGCCTGCCTGCCGTCTGGCGGCACGACGATCGACCGCTTGCCGTCGAGCCAGAGCTGCACCGGCGCCCTGCCGGCGTTGTGCACGTGCACGTAGGGCTTGCCCGCCATCGCCACGTAGGACGACGCGGCGCCGGCGACGATGAGCGCGAGGATCCACGGCCGCACGACGTCCGTGATGCTCCCCGCCGCCGCCGCGGTCCCGTTCCCCGCGGCGAAGGCCTGCGCCCACTGGTCGTGGGTGCAGAAGAAGACGGTCTCCTTGCCGTTGCCGCCGGTCATCCACGCGCCCCACGGGGCGTCGACGGTTTCGCCAGCGCGCTGGCGCAGGATCGCGGCCACGAGGAGCGCGAGCCCGCAGGGCACTGCGACGAGGGCGGGCTTCGGCAGCCACGGCACGAGCGTGCCGAAGCCCGAGAAGAGCGCCGCGAGGGCGAACGCGCCGAGGTAGAGGCGCGTGCGGATGCCCTGGATCGTCTTCGCGCGTCCGTGGCAGCCGGCGCAGTAGGGGAGCTTGAACGACCGCGTCTTCCGCCCGCCCACGCTGGCGGTGGTGGTCAGCTCCGCCGTCGCCGGCGCGTTGCAGCGGCAGCAGCCGCGCGGCACGGTGAGGTTGAGGCCGGCGACCCTGACGACGAACCCGGAGAGCTTCGGCATGGAGGACGATTATACGTGAACGGGAAGGATCACTTCCCGCGCTACTCCTCGCCCGGATCGGCGATCGACGCCTCGGCCGCGTTGCAGAAGGTGAGCTTGCGCATCGCGGGCGGCGGATCGCGGCGCTCGCGCTCGGCGACGGCGCGGCGGGTCACGAAGCTCTTCTGGTAGTGCTCGGGGCTCTTGCGGAGCTTCTCGAGCCCGCCGTTCCACGCCGCGAGCGCGGCGGGCTCCTTCGGCGGCGGCGTCACCGCGAGGAGCGCGGCGACGTCGTCGACGCTGGTCGGCGCGCCCTTGCTCGCGAGCGCGTCGGCGAGCGCGGGCACGAGCACGTGGTCGCGGAACAGCGCGAGGTCGTCGGCGTCCACCTGGCACCAGAGGAGGCGCTGGTGCAGCCGGGAGATCGCGGGGCCGACCTCACCGCGCGGGCGCAGCACGAGCCGGCGGAGCGTCTCGTCGTAGTCGCCCTGCGCCTCGCCGTACACGCTCAGCATGACGTCGAGGATCCGCGCCTTGCACTCGCCGTCGCAGGTGCGGCCGAAGAGGTAGCCGGCCAGCCACCGACGACGGTCCTGGTGGAACTTCTCGAGGAAGGTCGCCTCCTCGGAGGTGACGAACTCCCCGGTGTGCGCGGTCGCCAGCACCAGCGCGGCGACGACGTGCGCACCGGTGGCGCTCGCCTCGAACCGCTCGATCTCGTGGAACTGCCTCCGCTCGTACAGGTCGCTGAGGTACGGCTCGAAGATCCACGCGAGCCGCGCCGGCGTCGACTGGACCTGTTGCTCGTCGGCGAGGAGGGCCGCGGGCCCCGGCTTGCCCTGCGCCTGCGCGGCGGTCTGCTCGTCGGCGATGAGCTCGGCGATCTCGGTCGAGCGCTGCAGCGTCGCGTCGGCCTTGCAGACGTCGACCCCCTTGGCCACGCCGAAGCGCTGCACGCAGCTCAGCTGGAAGGCGTGGAGGAGCTGCGCGTAGTTCTTGCTCGCCGCCGACGAGAGGACGCTGCGCATGTAGGTGGGGTTGTCCTTGCCGAGCTCGAGCGCGTACGAGACCGCGAGCTCGGGGTCGATGATGTTGCCGCGCGTCAGCGACAAGAGGACGCCGTAGCGCTGCTCGGCGGAGGCGACACCGTGCGAGGAGAGCACGGAGAGGTTCTTCGAGAGGATCTCGGCGCGCTCGATGCGCCAGTCGTTCTCCGACTTGATCTCGGCGAGCTTCTGCTGGCTCTCGGCCTGGTGGCGCGCGATCTCGGACTGGCGCCACTGCCAGATCGAGGTCGCCACGAGCCCGGCGACGCCGATCACGAAGCTCGAGAGGAACGCCGAGTAGGTCTGGATGAACTTGCCGATGCGCGTCGCCGAGGCATCGGCGGCCGCGGCGTCGGCCTTGGCCGGCGTCGGCGGCTCCGGCGGGTCGGGGTACTTCGCGGACGGCGCGTCATCCTCCGGCGGCATGGGGAGGACGATACCCGAAGACCCACAGCCGGTTGAGGGGGTAGTTCCAGCCGAGGTAGACGAAGACGTTCGAGATCGCGAACGCCGCGACCGGCCCCACGCCGAGGCGATAGGTCAAGAGCGACGGGAACGCGACGTTGAGGAGCCAGCTGCCGCCGAAGACGAGCGACTGCCGGAGGTACTGGCGGCGGGCCGAGCCGCGCCGGCCGGCGTCGAACGCCCAGTGCTTGTAGAGGAGGAACGTGACGAGGTTCGCGAGCACCTGCACGAGCGCGAACGCCAGCCACCGCGGCGTCACGCGCACCGCGCCGGGCAGCACGGCGAACTCGAGGCCGGTCGCGAAGGTCGAGACGATCGCGGCGCGGGAGATGAGCCCGAGCTCGCGCACCGACGCGCTCCGCACCTAGCCCTCGCGCACCAGCTCGCCGAGCGCGTCGTCGAGGATCGCGAGGCCCTCGTCCGCCTCGGCCGGCGTGATCACGAGCGGCGGGTTGATGCGCACGCGCGGCGCGTAGGCCATGGTGAGGAGCCCGCGCTCGAGGCACTTGCGGAAGAGCCGCTCGCAGCGCGCCTTGGGCAGGGGCGCGCGGGTCTTGCGATCGGCGACGAGCTCGAGCGCGAGGAGGAGGCCGCGGCCGCGCACCTCGCCGACGAGCTCGTGCTTGTCGGCGAGCCGCTGCAGGCCGGCGAGCAGGTGCGCGCCCACCTTGGCGGCGTGCTCGTCGAGCTTGCCGTCGACGATCGCGCGCGTGACCGCGTTGGCCGCGGCCGCGCCGAGCGGCGAGCCGCCGTACGACGACGACGAGAACGACGGCCGCCCCCACGGATCGCAGGCCTTCGGGTCGGCGATCTCGTCGGTGGTGATGAGACCGGTGACCGGGAAGCCGTTGCCGACGCCCTTGCCGAACGTGACGATGTCGGCCTGCAGCCCCGGCTCGTGGAGCTGGCCCCACATGCGGCCGGTGCGGGCCCAGCCGGTGATCATCTCGTCGCAGACGAGGAGCGCGCCCAGCTCGGTGCAGAGCTCGCGCAGGCCGCGCAGGAAGCCGGCGGGCGGGAGCACGTTGCCCGCGGTGCCCTGGATCGGCTCGACGAGGATCGCCGCCAGCTGCCCGTCGGTCTCGAGGCGGAGCTTCTCGCGGAGGTAGCCGAGGTAGCGCGCGCTCATCGCCGCGTGATCGCGCTCGGGCACCGCGGCGCCGCCGTCGAGCGGGCTCCGGAACGGATCGGGGAAGGGCGCGAGGTGGAGGCCCGGCACGAACGTCGAGGGGCCGAGCCCGCGCTTCCACTCCGAGCCCATGAGGCCGGCGACGCCCCCGGTCTTGCCGTGGAACCCGCCCCAGAACGAGAGCACCTCGTAGCGCTTCGTGTACGCGCGCGCGAGCCGCAGCGCGCTCTCCACCGCCTCCGCGCCGCCCGAGTAGAGCTGCGTGCGGCGCAGCCGGCCGTCGCCGATCTTGCCGGCCTCGCGGCCGATGCGCTCGAGCAGCTCGGCGCGGTCCTCGCACGCGAAGCTGGTGGCGCTCACGCGCGCGGCCTGGCGCCCGAGCGCCTCGGCCAGCGCGGGGTGACCGTGGCCGAGGGACGAGACGCAGATGCCGGCGACGAAGTCGAGGTAGACGTTGCCGTCGACGTCGGTGATGCGCGCGCCTTCGCCGCGGTCGATCGCGATGCCGGCCAGCGTCGAGATCGACTGGATGCCGGGGGCGAGGTACGGGCGCTCGCGCTCGAGGATCGCGCGCGACCGCGGCCCCGGGACGGGCCCGGTCACCTTCGCGAAGCGGCTACTCATCGCGCGCCTTGCCGCGGAGCCGGACGAGGACGTAGCGGGTGCGCATGAACGCGGTCACGTTGGTAAGGACGGCGAGCAGGCCGAGCGAGCAGATGACGAGGTGGTGGTGCGGGTGCGTGGCGCCGGGCTCGGTCCAGAGGACGAGGAGCGGCGACAACACCGACGGGCCGCCGAGGTACACCGCGCGCTCGTGCCGCTGCATGTACCCGACGTTCGGATCGATCCCGACCGACTCCCCCTTGGCGCGCGCGTAGCTCGTCACCGTCGAGCCGAGCGCGGCGAGCGCGGCGAGCGCGAGCGGGATCGGGTCCTCGCGGTAGTAGTACATGAAGCCGAAGAAGCCGATGAGGTCGTTGTAGCGATCGACGGTGGAGTCGAGGAACTCGCCGGCCGGGGACGTCGTGCCGGTCTGGCGCGCGATGATGCCGTCCCAGGCGTCGCACGAGAAGGCGAGGAGCAGCGTCCAGCCGCCAACGGCGAAGTGCCCCGCGCCGAAAGCCACCGCGGCGAGGACGGTGAACACCACCGACGCGGCGGTGACCATGTTCGCGGTGACGCCGAGCCGCACGAGCGCCGCGATCGGCAGCGTGAACATCCAGTAGCCGAACTCCATCACGAGGCGCGGCAGGTACGGCGAGATCGAGAGCCGGCCGATGCGGTCGGTCTGCGGCGTGCCGACGACCGCCGATCGCAGCGCGAAGAAGACGAAGCTGACCAGCCAGATCGCGGGCAGCGTGACGAGCGCCAGCGCGTCGAGCGCCGGCAGCCCGAAAAGCCGCCCCGGGAGGGTGAACGTCTCCGCCATGCGTCGCGCATCATACGGACGCGCGGCGCCGGCGCAACCGGATCCCGACGCGGCTTGACCCCGCGCGCCCGAGCCTGGTACGCCCGCCGCATGACGACGCGCGCCCGCCTCCTGTCCACCCTCCTCCCGGCGGTCCTCCTGCTGTCCCCGGGGGCCGCGTCCGCCGACAAGATCACGGAGCCGTCGACGGGCCACCAGTTCGACAGCCAGCGCACGTTCGACGGCAAGGGCTACACGCTGGTGGGCGCCGGCGTCCGCAAGAAGTTCGTGGTCAAGGTGTACGCGATGGGCCTGTACGTGGAGGACGGCGACGCGAAGCGCGCGTTCCCGTCGCTGGTCAGCAAGGCGGGTGGCCACGAGAAGGCCAAGCTGACCGAGGGGGACCGCGCGCAGTCGTTCATCGTCTGGGGGCAGTTCGGCAAGGCGGCGGTGCTGCACTTCGTGCGCGACGTCGACGCCGGCAAGGTGCGCGGCGCGTTCGAGGACAGCCTCGGCGAGGAGCTCTCGGACAAGGCGCCCGCCGACGTGCGCGAGGCGGCGCAGGCGTTCCTCAAGATGATCGATCGCGACGTGAAGAACGGCGAGGACTTCGTCGTGCGCACCAGCGCCGACGGCAAGACCGAGGTCACGCTGGGCGGCCAGACGAAGCCCGGCCCGCAGAACGTGAAGTTCGCGCGCGCGCTGTGGAGCGTGTGGCTGGGCGGCAAGCCGATCTCGAAGGACCTGCGCGGCGAGCTCGTGAACCGCATCGACGAGCTCGGGAAGTAGCCGCTACCGCGCCGGCGCCATCGGGCGCCACACCGCGACCGGCACCGGGCGGCCGGTCGCCTCCTCGACCATCTTCGTCACGAGCTCGTCGGACGAGAGCTTCGCGCGCGTGCGCAGCGCCTCCAGCGCGCGCCCCGACGCCTCGTTCTGCGCGGTGAGGTCGAGGCGCCAGCCCGTCTTCTCGCGGCGGAACGCGAGCGCGGCGGGGAGCGGCTTGCCGCCGACGGCGACCTGCGCGTCCGCGCGCGCCCCCCGCACCGCGATCTTGCCGAGGCTGCCGCGCGCGACCTGCGCGGCGTCGATCCAGCGCTTGCCGATGACGTAGGCGAGGAGCGCGCGGCCGTCCATCGACGACAGCAGATCGGGCGGCAGCTCGTGGCGGATCCGCACCACCAGCAGCTTGTCGAGGAGCGGCAGGCCGTGGATGTCCGGGGCCGAGAGCGCCGCCGAGCGCAGCTGGTCGTAGTACCGGACGCTGTTGTCGTCGAGCTCCGCGGCGGCGTGGATCCCGTCGCCGCGCAGGATCGCGGTGCGGTAGCGATCGAACGCGGCGCGGATCTCGCCGTCGGGCGCGGCCCGGGCCGTGGCCGGCAGCGCCGCCAGCGCCGCCGCGAGCGCGAGCGCGCGCTTCACGACGCCTCGCCGCGCGCGTCGAAGAGCAGCGCGAGGAGGGCGGGCAGCACCGCGAGCGCGGCGACGAGGCACAAGGCCACCGCGAGCGCGCCGGTGAGGCCGAGGAGGCGCAGCGCCGGGAACCGCGCGAACGCGATCGGCAGGAAGCCGGCCATCGTCGACAGCGAGGTCACGACGATCGCGCGCCCCGTCGACGCGACCGCGTCGCCGATCCCTGCGCGCGGGTCCTCGGCGTGCCGGCTGAGGAGGAACACGTGGTCGTCGATCCCGTAGCCGATCACGAGGGGCACGGCGAGCAGGCTATAGAGGTTGAGCGGGATCCGGAAGAGCGTCAGCGCGGCGCCGAAGAGCACCCACGCGAGGACGAGCGGGGTGAGGATGGCGACCGTCGGGCGCCACCGCCGCTGGTGCAGCGCGACGAGCAGCACGACGAGCGCGGCGGCGAGCGCGGTCGCGCGGGCGAGGTCGCGCTGCGCCGCCTCGCGCAGCACGGGCTCGAGGAGCGGCTTGCCGGTGACGACGCCGCCGGGCGGACCGTCGGCGACGCGCTGGATCGCCGCGAGCGCCTCGGCCTCGCGCGCACCGCTCGCCGGGTACAGGTACGTCGCGATCCGCGCCTCGCCCGGATCGCGGTGCAGGTGCAGCCGCACCACGAAGTCGAGCTCGCCGGGCAGCTGCTCGACGCGCACGGGCGCGAACGGCCCCTCGAGCTGGGCGAGGAAGCCGGCGAACGGCGCCGGATCGAAGCCGAGCTCGTCGAGCGCCGCGCGGATCCCCGCGGCGCGCGCACGCGGATCGATCGCCGCGAGGCGCGCCCACCGGGCGCGCTGCGTCCGCTCGGACGGCACGATGAGCGACAGCGACTGCAGCCCGCGCAGCAGGCCCGCGTCGCGCAGGCGCGTCCCCTCGACGAGCCAGGCGTCCGAGCGCTCGAGCACCGCCTCGACGGCGCCCTCGCCGCGCGCCTCGACGTACGCGATCGCCGCGCCGTCGCGCTGGCCGAAGCGGCGCTCGAGCTCCTCCTGGACGCGGCTCGGCGCCATGAGCGGCGGCTGCGCGAAGAGCGCGCGATCGAAGCGCACCCGCAGCGCGAAGGGCGCGGCGCCGACGAGCGCCAGCCCGGCGGCGAAGAGGATGACGCGGGGGCGCCGCGCGGCGAGGCGCCCGAGCGCGCGGAACGGCCCGCCCGCGGCGAGCGGGACCGCGCGGGCGCCCCACAGCCGGCCGGGCAGCGCCGCGAGCGCCGCGGGGAAGACGGTCAGCATCGCGACGCAGTTGACGACGAGGCCGATCGCGGCGAGCGCGCCGAGCTCGCGCAGGCCGCGGAACCGCGACGTCGCGCAGGCGAGGAAGACGGCGGCGGGGCCGAGGGTGGCGAGCACCGCCGGCGAGGCGTAGCGCGCGACGGTGCGGCGGAGCGCCTCGGCCGGGGGCGCCGCGGCCAGCTCCTCGCGGAGCCGGTTGAAGAGCTGGATCGGCAGGTCGATGCCGATCGAGATGAGGATCGTCCCGAACGCGAGCGACACCGCGTTGACGCGCCCGAACGCGAGGTGGGCGAGCGCCCCGGTCCACACCACGCCGAGCGCCAGCGGGAAGCCGACGAGCGGCAGCACGCGCAGCGCTCCGAAGAAGAGCCCGAAGAGCAGCAGCACCGACAGCGCCGACAGCGCCGTGGAGACCGTCATGTCGTGGTGCAGCCAGTCGCGGTAGTGCAGCGCGTAGACCGACGGGCCGGTGAAGGAGAGCTCGACGCCGCCGCCTTGGAACGCGCCGTCGGGCGCCTCGCGGCCGCCGAGCGGCGCGGCCGCGCCCGCGATCTCGGCGAGCAGCGCGCGCGTGGTCTCCGGACCGGGGGCGGCTTCGCGCGCGCGGACGTAGAGGAGGAGGGCGCGCCCGTCGGCGCTCTTGAACAGGCCGCTCGAGGCGTCGATCGAGACGCCCGCGCCGATGCGCTTGCCGACGAGCGGCGCGAGCTCGAGCGGATCCGCGGCGTAGAGCGGCGCGAGCGCGGAGCCGCCCGGCGCGGTGAGGAGGCCGCGGACGCGCCGCAGCCGTGCGCGCACGGCCTCGGGCTCGGTGCGCGCGCGCAGCACGTCGAGCTCCGCGTCGTCGAGCAGGGCGACGAGGTGGTCGCGGAAGAAGCGCGCGCCGTCGCCGGAGAGGCGGTGCCGCACCTCGGCGATCCGCGGCGAGCGGCGCAGCGCCTCGGCGAACGGATCGACGAAGGCGTCGAGCCGCGCCGGATCCGGGCTCTCGACGAGGACGACCACCATCGGATCGGTCACGAAGGCGCGCGAGAAGCGGGCGAACGCGCTCGCCACCGGCTGATCCTGCGGGAAGAGGTCGTAGACGTCGGTGTCGAGGCGGAGGCGCGCCGCGAAGGGCAGCGCCGCCAGCGTGACCACGAGCGCGAGGGCGAGCACGAGGCGCGGCCGGCCCGTCACGACGCGGGCCAGCGCGTCGCCCATCAGCCGCCCCCGGCGAGGCGCTCGACCGCGCCGGCGGCGTCGCGCAGCACGTCGTTCACCCCGACGCCGCGCAGCGCGGTGCCGACGAGCTCGAGGCCGAGGGCGCGCGCCCGCGCGTCGATCTGCTCGGCACGCGCGAGGTGCCCGACGGTGTACTGGGGGATCGCGTCGGGCCAGCGCTGCACGTGGCGGAAGCTCGCCGGTGCGCGCGCGCCGAGCAGCGCGGCCACCTCCGCTTCCGCGAGCGCGAGCACGGCCTCGTCGTCGAGGTCGCCGATGCGCGGATCGTTGGCACCCCCGACCAGCGCGCGGAGCAGCACGCGGCCCGGCGGCGCCGCGCGCACGGTCGGGAAGATGCTGCTCATGAACAGCACGCCGAGGGTCTTGTAGCCGGCGCCGCGCGGCACCAGCAGGCCGAACCCGTCGAGCGGGTGCGCGAGCTCGCCGTCGGCCCAGCCCAGCGACACCGACGCGATCGGCACCGACGGCGTCGCGGCGAGCAGCCCGCCGAGCGGCGCGTCGAGCGGCGCGACCAGCTCGGCCGCCGCCTCGGGCGGTACCGCGAGCACCGCGCGGTCGGCCGCCACCACGGTGCCGTCGTCGAGCCGCGCGCGCACGCCCGGGCCGTGCCGCTCGATCGCGACGACGCCGCAGCCCAGGCGCACGCGGTCGCCGAGACGACCGGCCAGCGCGCGGGGCAGCGCGCCCATGCCGCCGTCGAACGTGACGAGGCCGGCGCGCGGCCGTCCGGCCTTGCGGCGCGCGGCCGCCTCGGCCCGGAGCCCGCGCACCACGCTGCCGTGCGCCGCCTCGAGCGCGGCGACCTTCGGGAACGCGGCGCGCAGCTCGAGCGCCTCGTAGTCGCCGCCGAAGATCCCGACCACGATCGGCTGCGCGAACGCCTCCGCGATCGACGCGCCGAAGCGGCGGCGCGCGAAGCCGGCCACGGTCTCCGCCGCGTCGTCGCCGCGGGGGACGCGCGGCTCGCGCAGGAGCGCGATCCGCTCGCGCCAGGTCAGCGTCGTGCCGAAGAGCAACGAGAGCGGCCCCGTCGGCAGCGCGCGCGGACGCCCGTCCCGCACCACGTAGCGTCGCCGCACGCGCGGGTCGGCCGCGAGGGTCGCCGGCGCCGCCGCGCCGAGCCGGGCGAGCAGGCGCTGCGTGTCGGGCGCGTCGTCGAGGATCCCGGCGGGCCCGAGCTCGACGCGGTGGCCGTCGACGCCGATCGTGCGCACCCGGCCGCCGACCTCGTCGCCGCGCTCGAGCACCGCGACGTCGGCGCCGCGGTCGGCGAGCCCGAGCGCGGTCGCCAGCCCCGCCGGCCCGGCGCCGACGACCAGCACGCGCACGCGCTCAGCCCCCCGCTTGCGCCCGCAGCTCCGCGCCGATGCGGTGCACGGCCTCGACGAGCGCGACCGCGTGTCCCGGATCGGTGGGCGGCAAGATGCCGTGACCGAGGTTGAAGACGTGGCGCAGGGTGCCGGCGCGCGTGAGGACGTCGCGGGCGCGCCGCTCGATCTCGGGGATCGGCGCGAAGAGCGAGGTCGGGTCCTGGTTGCCCTGCAACGTGACGTTCGGGCCGACGAGGCGGCGCGCCTCGTCGAGCGGCAGCCGCCAGTCGACACCGAGCGCGTCGGCGCCGCACGTCGCCGCGTCGGCGAGCAGCGTCGCGCCGTCATTCGCGAAGTAGATGATCTTCACCCCGAGCGGGCGCAGGCGCGCGACGATCTGCTGCACGTACGGCAGCGCGAAGACGCGGAAGTCCTCCGGGCCGAGCTGGCCGACCCACGAGTCGAACAGCTGGATCACCTCGGCGCCGGCGCGCACCTGGGCCTCGAGGTAGCGCGCGCACGTCTCGGTGAGCTTGGCGAGGAGCGCGTGCGCGTCGTCGGGCGCGGCGAAGAGCAGTCGCTTCGAGTCCTGGAACTGCTTGCCGGTCTTGCCCTCGACGACGTAGGTGAGGAGCGTGAACGGCGCCCCCGCGAAGCCGATGAGCGGCACCTTGCCGTCGAGCTCGCGGCGGATGAGGCGGATCGCGTCCATCACGTAGCCGAGCTCGGCTTCCGGATCGGGGATCCGCAGCGCGTCGATCCCCGCGCGGTCGCGCACCGGCGTGAGGCGCGGGCCCTCCTCGGGGAACGCGAGCGGGACGCCCATCTTCTCGATCGGGATGAGGATGTCGGAGAACAGGATCGCCGCGTCGACGCCGAGCCGGTCGATCGGCTGGACGGTGACCTCGCAGGCGAGCTCCGGCGTCTTGCACAGGGTGAGGAAGTCGCCGGCCTTCGCGCGCGTCGCCCGGTACTCGGGCAGGTAGCGCCCGGCCTGGCGCATGATCCAGATCGGCGTGGTGTCGGTGGGCTCGCCGGCGAGGGCGCGGAGGAGCCGCGTGCGGCGCGGGTTCACGCGGACACCGCCGGCGTGGCGGGGGCGGGGCGCGCGTCGAGGCGCCGCACCAGCTCGCTCAGCGACGGCGCGGGTCGATCGCCGGAGCGGCGCACCAGGTCCTCGAGGATGGCGCGCGTCTGCGCCTCGATCTTGGGCGCGTGCGCGCGCCACATCGCGCGGAACGTGTCGGGCATGCGCGGGGCGGCGGCGAGCGCGGCGCGGACGAGGGGAGGGGCCGCGCGTCGCGCCATCGCGCCGGCGAACCCCGGCGCGCCGCCGATCGTCATCGCCTCGCCGACGGCGCCGCCGGTGAGGTCGAGCAGCGCGCCGTCGCGGGCGAGCGCGGCGGCGTCGTAGCCGGCGAGCGCGTAGGCGGCGAGCACGGGCATGAAGGCGTCGCCGCCCGCGTCGATGCCCGCGAACATCTTCGCGCGGGCCGCCGCGGGTACGCCGCCCGCCGCGAGCGCACCCGCCAGCTCCTCGGCGAAGGCGGCGCTGCCGGCCTCGTCGCCGTCGGGGGTCACCGGCGTCTTCACGATCGGCGGGAACCACGTCACGATCGCGTCGGCCTCGGCGTACGCCATGAACGCCGGCGCGACGCGCGCCACCGGGTGGCCGGCGTGGCGCGCGCGCAGCAGCGTGAGGCCGTCGGGTCCGGGGGTGATCGTCGCGAGGCGCGTGCCGGGCAGGACCGCGCCGACGTCGTCGAGCGCGGCGGCCAGCTGATCGCCGCGCACGCAGAACAGCACGGTGTCGACCACCGGCCGGGCCTGGCCGAGCTCGATCGCGGCCGGGCGCTCGCGCACTCGGATCTCGCCGCTGCGCGCGTCCACCACCTTGAGGCGCTCGAGCGCAGCCCTGCGCCCGGGCCGCACGAGGAAGGTGACCTCGTTGCCCTTGGTCTGATCGAGCGCGCGGTAGAGGACCCGACCGATCGCGCCCGCGCCGACGAGGAGGACCCGCATCCCGGCGAGCGTACAACGGCCCCGGCGCCACAGGGGCGCTGCCTTGCGGGACGGTTGACCCCAGCCCGCTGGGCGCCTGGGGACCGAATCGGCACCTAAGCGCGCGATCTCACGAGGCCGGCGGAAGGCCTCTCCCTTGCTCCAGAGAGCCTCAGGAGGCCTCTCATGTACGCGTCGAAGGCTTGGTTGGTCGGGACCCTCGGGTGGATGCTCGCCGCCGGCTGCACCGCGGGGAGCCCGGGTCAGCTCGGCTTCGACGATGAGGACGCCGCCTTCGGCCCGCTCGACGGCAAGGCCGACTCGAACTCGGCCGACAGCAAGCACCTGTGGGGCAAGTTCCAGAACGACGCGGCCGAGATCGGCTACGTCCGCTACCTCGAGCTCCACGAGGACTTCACCTTCTTCGCCGCCTACCAGCTCAACAAGGGGGACGCACCGTCGAAGGTCGCGGGCCGCTACGGCCTCACCGACGGCGACAAGGGGCTCGCGCTCGCGCTCGAGCTCACGAACTGCAAGTCGCCCGTGAACGCGCTGAAGAAGGCCTACGACCTCGCCATCGTCGACAAGTCGGTGAGCGGCGACGCGAGCGCCTTCGAGCTCCGCCAGATCGCGACCGCCGGGCAGCCGAGCGTGAAGCAATCGCTCAAGCGCTGCACCGAGTGCGAGTTCGGCGAGCCCGTGCCGGTCAACAAGCCGCAGAACGAGGCGCGCTACCGCGCCAAGACCAGCTGGGTGAAGCTGAAGAGCAGCACCCCCACCGACTTCTTCGGCTCCTTGCCCGACGCCTACGTCTGCGTCGGCCAGTACTGCACGCCGACCAACATGTGCATCGACCGCCTCGAGTGCGCGCTCGACGCCTACGTCCGCAGCTGCACGCCGCCCCCCGCCACCGACAGCACGGCGCCGGCGCTCTGGGGCTGCCAGTGGGACGTGAAGGGCAACGGCGAGCTCTTGCTGAGCGAGCTCAAGGACCGCATGACGGTGTCCGTCCTCAACGAGGATCCGCTCTGGCCGGACTCTCAGCTCGGCGCGATCCAGCTCCCCTTCGACGCCAAGAAGCTGCAGTACGAGCTCACCAACTTCGGCAACGTCGACACGGTGAAGCTGACGCTCGAGCAAGTCGACGGGACCGGGCTGCCGGTCCCGAACACCGGGCTGCCCGCGTGCAAGCTCGCGCCGCCGACGCCGAGCATGCCGTCGACGCCGCCGCCCGACCAGTCGAACCCGCCGGACATGGTGATGGTGCAGGTCGACATGGCGAAGCCGATCGACATGACGTCGCCGCCCGACCTGGCCACGCAGCCCGACCTCGCGCACCCGGCCTACGACTTCGCGCTGCCCGCCGAGGCAGACCCGGCGCAGCCGACGCAGGACGGCCCGAAGCAGCCCGGCTGCTCGTACGGCGGCGGCGGCCCCGCGCCGCTCGCGTCGCTCCTCGTCCTCCTCGCCGCGGTGACGCTGCTCCGCCGCCGACGCCGCGCCTAGGCTACGGCGGCGGCGCGTCGAACGTGGCGCGCCGCGCGATCCGCCCCAGCCCGTCGTAGGCGGCGTACTTGAACAGCTCGCCCAGCGTCGGGTAGTTGAAGACCATCGCGATGAAGTCGTCGAGCGTGCCGCCGTAGTGCATCACGGCCATGCCGACGTGGATGAGCTCGGTCGCGCGCTCGCCGAGCACGTGGACCCCGACGATCTTCTTGTCCGGGACGGTGAAGACGAGCTTCACGAGGCCGGTGGTGTCGCCGACGATCTGCGCGCGCGCGTTGTCGCGGTAGCGCGCGCGGCCGACCTCGAACGCGAGGCCCTTCTTGGCGGCGCTCTCCTCGGTCTCGCCCACCATCGAGACCTCGGGGATCGTGTAGAGGCCGTAGGGGAAGACGGGCGCGACCTTCGTCTTGAAGCCGAGGCCGAAGGCGTGGCACATGGCGACGCGGCCCTGCTCCATCGCGACCGACGCCAGCGCCGGGAAGCCGATCACGTCGCCGGCGGCGTAGACGCGCCCGCCGTGCGCGCCGACGAGGGCGTAGCGCTCGTCGACCTTGAGGAGCCCGCGCGGATCCGGCTGGACGCCGATCCGCTCGAGGCCGAGGCCCTGCGTGTTGCCGGCGCGGCCGCCGGCGAAGAGCAGCCGCTCGCACACGAGGTCCCGGCCGTCGTCGAGCACGCAGTGGAGCGTGCCCTCCTTGCGGCTCACGTCGACGACCTGGCGCTTCAAGAGGATCTCGACCCCGATCTCGCGCATGCGCTCGGCGAGCAGGTGGTTCACCTCGGAGTCGACGAAGCCGAGGATCGCGTCGCGGCCCTCGACGATCGTCACGTCGACGCCGAGCGCGGCGAACATCGAGCCGTACTCGCAGCCGATGACGCCGCCGCCGAGCACGACGAGCCGCTTCGGCACCGACGGGAGCTTCAAGATCGTGTCGGAGTCGTCGACCTCCGGGTCCTCGAACGGTACGTACGGCGGGCGGAACGGCGAGGTGCCCGTCGCGACGAGCACGACGTCGGCGGAGAGGCGGCGCGCGCGGCCGTTCTGCGGCACGACCTCGATCGTGTGCTCGTCGACGAACGACGCCACGCCGCGCACGAGCTCGATCTTGTGGCGGTCGAGGTTCCAGCGGATCCGGTCGTTCTGGGAGTCGATCACCGGCGCCTGCCGGCACATGAGATCCGGCACCGAGACGTCGCGCCGCACCTCGTACGAGACGCCGTACAGCCGGCGCTGCTGCAGCCCGGAGAGGTAGAGCGCGGTCTCGCGCAGCGTCTTCGACGGCAGCGTCCCGGTGTGGATCGACGCGCCGCCGAGGTTCGGCTCGCGCTCGATCACCGCCACGCGCTTGTCGAAGTACGCCGCCTGCGTCGCCGCCTTCTCGCCGGCGGGGCCCGAGCCGATGACGACGAGGTCGTAGTCGTACATGCCGGGACGATACCCGAGCGCCCCCGCTCGTGCACCGTGAGCGCGGGCTAGGGCGTCACCTTCACCTGCAGGCCGGGCAGCTCGATCGCGACGTCGCCGGTCGGTTGCAGCTGACAGGAGAGCCGGAGCTTGGTGATGAAGTAGGTGTTGCCGAGGTGGCGCTTCTCGATCGGGCTCACCGGCCCGAGGTGTGGCTCGCCGCCCGCGACCTTGACGCGACACAGGCCGCAGGTGCCCTTGCCCGCGCACGCGGTCGCGATGCCGACGTTGTGACGGCGGGCGGCGGCGAAGACCGACTCGCCGGGCAGGAGCTCGACGGCGAGGTTGAGCGGCAGGAAGGTCACGCGCGGCATCGACCCGTCCATCTTACCGCGCGAGCTTCACCGACAGCGCGCGGCTGTCGGCGTCGACGTAGCGCAGGCGGCGGCGCGCCCACCGGCCGGCGTAACCCACGCCGATGCGCGCGGTCGTGCGCACGCGCGGTGTGGCGCCGCCGCGGTCCTCGAGCCGCAGCGGGCCGGCGAGGAGCGTCACGCCGTTGAGACGTCGATCGATCCCGAGCGCGCGCGTAAGCCGGCCGGGCCCGTCGCAGCGTCCGGTGCCGGGGAGCGGCTCGAGCGCGCGCAGCAGCACCGCCGAGCCCTCGCCGTCGTCGCCGGTCACCACGTTGAAGCACTCGTGCATGCCGTAGACGAGGAAGACGTACGCGATGCCGGCCGGCCCGAACATCACGCGCGAGCGGCCGGCGGGCCCGAAGCGCGCGTGGCTGGCGAGGTCCTCCGGCCCGAGGTAGGCCTCGACCTCGACGACCCGGCCGCCGCGCGGACCCGCCGCGGTCTCGTGGACGAGGTACTTGCCGAGGAGCGCCTCGGCGACGGTCTGCGGATCGCGCGCGTAGAACGAGCGGTGAAGCGGCATCGATCAGTGCACGTGCAGCGACGCCTCGGCGTCGGGGGCCGCGCGCGGCAGCTCGATCCAGAAGCGGCTCCCCTCGCCGGGCCGGCTGTCGACGCCGACCGCGCCCTCGTACGCCTCGACGATGCGCTTCACCGTCGCCAGGCCGAGCCCGACGCCGGGCTGGGTCCGCGTCCCGGCGCGGACGAAGGGCTCGAAGATGGCGTGCTGCGCCTCGGGCGCGACGCCGGGGCCGGTGTCCTCCACCTCCACGCCGACGCGCTCGCCGCGAGGCGCGACCCGCACCACGACGCGCCGCTCGCCGCTGCCCTCGACGACGTACTTCACCGCGTTGCGCAGGAGGTTCGACAGCACGCTCGCGAGCGCGGCCGGCGGGCACGCCACCGCGACCGGCGCGAAGGGCTCGGTGGTGAGCGTGGCGCCGGCATGCTCCGCTTCGGGCAGGAAGTCGGCGATGAGCTCCGTCAGCGTCTCGGCCACGTCGGCGCGGGCCGCGCGCTCGGGGCGGCCGCCCGAACGTGCGAAGTCGAGGAGGCCGCCGATGATGCCTTGCATCCGCTCGACGACGCCGCTCAGCCGGTCGAGATCGCCGCGCTCGTCCCCGAGCCGCCGGCGCAGCGTCGCGATGCGCAGCGAGAGCGCGCCGAGCGGGTTCTTGAGGTCGTGCGCGACGCGGGCCGCGAAGATCTCCAGCTCGTCCGCGCGACGCTCCGCGAGCTGGTTGCGCTCGTTCGCGAGGCGCGCGTACTGCCGGATGGTGTGGACCGCGATGACCATGAGGACGAGCGACACCAGCGCCGCCGCGGCGTCGAGCAGCGGCGCGACGCGCGGCAGAAGCGCGTCGATCGAGGCGATCTGCTCCGAGAGCAGGCGGATGCGATCGGCGTCGACGTCGAGCATCGCCCCGATCGCCCGGCCGGCCGGGCGCACCGCCGCGCGGTGGTCGACCTGCCT
>FTFF01000699.1_pt1 | contig 30163 bp, 26 predicted proteins | sample 1640361 | NCBI WGS metagenome assembly FTFF01 (sample SAMEA3914816, study PRJEB12502) | metagenome | biome: forest; material: soil | place: USA | collected 2011-09-16 | depth 0.3 m | reverse complement strand
GAGTACTCCTGGCGGTTGTCCGTCGAGTTCGGGGTGAAGAGCGTGTAGTTGCGCACGTCGAACCTCAACACGATGCCCTTCCGCATCACGAACATCAGGCCGCCGCCCGCGTCGAGCGCGAACTGCGTCTTCGAGGCCTGGGTGACGCCGTTCACCTTCGGGAACGACGTCGCGCCGCCCGCGCCGAGCGTCGCGAACGGGATCACCGGGCCGGCGGGCCACAGGTAGATCTCCCCGCCGGCGCCGTAGAGCAGCAGCGAGCCGTCCTTGCCGACCGATTCGCCGACGTGCGCCTCGATCCCGAAGTGCGAGTCGAGCGTCACCGACGGCCGGAACATGAACATGCCCTCGCCGCCGAGCGCGCCGCCGGAGAAGCTGAGGCCGACGTGCGAGCCCGGGATCGGCGACGGCGCGAACAGCGCGTTCTTGAACGCGCGCCACGCCCGCGACGCGCGCGAGGCGTCGAGCTGGACCTCGAACGGCAGCACCTGCTCGCCGTAGATCCAGCCGAAGCGCCCGTCGGGCAACACGACGCGGAACCAGTAGGCGCCGTTGCGCTCGACCGCCTTCAGCACCTCGCCGCGCTCGGCGCGGTAGAGCTCGCGGTACGTGAACGCGGGCCCGGTCCGCACCGACGCCCGCGGCACGATCACGCGCACGTGCGCCTCGCCCTTGGCCCGCGCGCGTGCGGGCGCGAAACAAAGGAGAGACGCGACGAGGATCGTGACGGCGCGGGCCGCGGAACGGGCGAGGCCGAGGTTCATCTACGGAAGGTCACTTGAGCCACGTGTCGAAGATCATGTCGGCCTCGGGGATGTTGGTGACGGTCGTGCCCGGCGGGTGCGGCGTCGAGCGCCCCGACGGGACGGCGAGCACCAAGCTGTTGATCGGGTTCGCGCACGAGATGTTCTGCTGCACGTTGCGCAGGTTCTCCTGCCACTCGAAGGGCCACGCGGAGAGCGGCGCCATCGGGTTCGGCGCGGTCACCATCGACACGTCGTGCAGGCGGAAGAAGCCGCGCCCCGAGGTCGCGTCGTGGCACGCCGACATCCCGCAGCCGTACTTCGCGAAGTAGCGCGGCCAGACGTCGGTGACGAAGTACGTCGTCGGCGCGTTGCAGCCGTGCGGCGGCTCGGTGTCGGGGCCGACGTCCACCGTACCGCACGCCGCCGCGGCGGCTACCACCGCCACGACGGCGGCGGCGGCGACGGCGACCAAGCCCGAAGATCCCTTGAGGCGGCGACACGCCAAGCGGCCCGCATCATAGCCCAAAAGTTCCCCGCTCGACCACGGGAGCGTGCGATACTCATGGCGATCTTCGCGCTTGGCTTGGGCGCTGCCGGGGCACCGATGAGCAACGACGACCAGATGGGCACGCACCCGGGCCTGCCGGCGCTCCCCCCGCAGGAGGCCAAGGCCGCCGCGAGCGGCGCGCCGTTCGCGGGCGTGGCGGCGGGCCCGAAGGCCGCCATCGTGTCGCCCACGCTCATCGGGCGCGACGCCGAGCTCGATCAGCTCGATGCGATCCTCCTGCGCGCTGTCGACTACCAGGCGCCGCAGCTCGTGACCGTCATCGGCGGGCAGGGCGTCGGCAAGACCCGCGTCATCGCCGACTGGCTCGTGCGGCTGCTCGCGCGCCACCCGGCCGGCACGCCCGGTCGGCCGCGCGTCTACCGCGGGCGGGCGGCGGCCAACGCGGGCGCGTACGCGCTCATCCAGCGCCTCCTCCGCGATCGCTTCGCCATCAGCGAGGCCGACGACGACGCGCAGCGCCTCGAGAAGGTGCGCGTGCAGGTGACCGACGTCTTCGCCGACCGGCGCATGACCGAGGTGATGCACTTCCTCGGGCGGTTCCTCGACCTGCGCATCGCCGACAACGCCTTCATCCGCGCGGTGTCGTTCCGCGACGACAGCCGTCACGAGGAGGCCATCGCGCGCACGGTCCTGCGCCGCTTCCTCGAGCTCGACGCCGAGCGCTCGCCGCTCATCCTCGCCTTCGACGACCTGCACCTCGCCGACGATCACTCGCTGCAGCTGCTCGGCGAGCTGGCCGAGGGCCTCGGAGGCTCGCCGGTCATGCTCGTCGCGGCGGCGCGGCCCGATCTCTTCGTGCGCCAGCCGCGGTGGGGGCTCGGCAACGTCGATCACACCCGCCTCGACCTCGCCGCGCTCGACGATGCGTCCACCGAGCGCCTGCTGCGCACGCTGCTCGCCCGCGCCGAGCCGATCCCGCAGTCGCTCATCGAGGACGGCTGCGAGCTGACCTCGGGCAACCCGTTCTTCGTCGAGGAGCTGGTGCGCGTGTTCCTCGCGAACGGCACCTTGACGGTGGTGCACGGGGCCGACGGCGAGCGCTGGCGGATCGATCTCGGCCGCGCGGCCGAGGCCGAGCTGCCGATGAGCGTGGAGGGCGCGATCCAGGCGCGCATCGCGGCGCTGTCGCCCGGCGAGCGCGAGCTCCTCGAGCGCGCGGCGACGCTCGGCAGCGTGTTCTGGCTCGGCGCGCTCGTCGTCCTCGGGCGGCTCGACCGCGGCGACGGGCACCCCGAGCCCGGCGGGGCCGCCGGCCTGGCGGCGGCGAAGCTCGGCGCGCTGGCCTCGGGCGCGTTCGGGATCGAGGAGCGCGTGAGGCTCGAGGCCACGCTCGACGAGCTGGTCGAGCGCGACTACCTCCTGCAGATGCCCGACTCGTCGGTGCCGGGCGAGGCCGAGTACATCTTCAAGCACAACCTCGAGCACGATCTCGTCCTCCGGCTCATCTCGCCGGAGCGCGCGACGCGTTACTACCGGCGGGCCGCCGAGTGGCTCGAGACGCGCATGCCCCGCGACGGCCAGTCGGGCGAGCAGCTCGAGTACCTGGCGTCGCTCTACGAGCGGGGCGACGAGGGCGCCCGCGCGGCCGAGGTCTACTTCCTCGCCGCCGACAAGGCGCGCGCGCGCTACGCCAACGGCGCCGCCGTCGAGCTGTACGAGCGCGGGCTCAAGCTCGTCGATCGCACGTGCGCGCTCGGGCGCATCGACTCGCTGCACAACTACGGCGACGTGCTCCACCGCACCGGCCGGCTCGTCGACGCGCTGGCGGCCTTCCGCGAGATGCTCGACGTCGCCTACCGCCTCGACTACGTCTCGAAGTGCGGCGCGGCGCTCGGCCGCATCGCGCGCATCCACCGCGCGCGCGGCGAGTACGACGACGCCGAGAAGCGCCTCGATCAGGCGCTCGCGCTGTTCCGGACGTCCGGTGACATCCGCGGCGTCGCGGGCGTCGAGGACGACCTGGGTCGCGTCGCGTACCTGCGCGGCGCCTACCCGGACGCCCTCGAGCGCCACGCGCGGGCGCTCGACCTGCGGCGCGCGCTCGCCGACAAGCGCTCGATCGCGCTCTCGCTGCACAACCTCGCGCTCGCGCACCAGGCCTCCGGCGGCCACGGCCAGGCGATGGCGCGCTTCCAGGAGGCGCTCGCGCTGCGGCGCGAGGTGGGCGATCTGCCCGGCGTGGTGCAGTCGTTGCTCGCGGTCGCCACCGCCTGGCGCGACCGCGAGGAGCCGCGGCGCGCGGTCGAGGTCCTCGAGGAGGCGCGCGCGATCGCCGATCGCACCGGCGATCGGCTCGACGAGGCGGCGATCCTCACCCGCCTCGGCGAGGCGCTCGCGGCGCTGTCGCTGCGGCCGGACGCGCTCTCTCGCCTCGATCAGGCCGTCGAGCTCTGCCGGACCTTCGGCGACCGCGCGATCGAGAGCGAGGCGCTGCGGCTCAAGGCCGAGATCCTGCTCGAGCTCGGCGAGTACCGCACCGCGCGCGACGCCGGCCGGCGGGCGCTCGAGCTCGCGGAGAAGGTCGGCTCGCGCATCGCGGCCGCGCTCAGCCGGCGCGTGCTCGGGGCGATCTGTTCGCGCGGCGGCTTCAGCGACGAAGACCTGCGCGCCGCGGACGAGCACTTCCAGCGCGCGATCGAGACGCTGCGCACCCTCGGCGCGGAGCTCGAGCTCGCGCGGACGTACCACTGGTACGCGCGGATCCTCGAGCGGCGCGGCGATCGCGACGCCGCGCAGCGCTTCGCCGAGCAGGCGGGCGAGATCACCGCGCGCTTCATGAAGCTCTCGCCCGACGGCGACGACACCGACGGCAGCAGCATGGTCACCGCGCCGTACCCGCGCGCCGACTTCGCGAACACGGACAACGAGCCGACGCTGCGCCGCGGCCCGAGGTAGGCCGTCGCCACCGTGGCTGCGCCTCGCCCGGAAGACGTCCCGCCGCACATCCGTGGCCTGCTGCGCGCGCTGCGCGCCGCCGGGCACGAGGCCTGGCTCGTCGGCGGCGCCGTGCGCGATCTCTGCCGCGGCGCGCCGGCCAAGGACTTCGACGTCGCGACCGCCGCGACGCCGCCGCAGGTGCGCGCCGTGTTCGGCGGGAGGCGCACGATCCCGACGGGGGAGAAGCACGGGACGATGACGGTGCTCGTCGACCGGGCCGGCGCCGACAAGCCCGAGCCGGTCGAGGTCACCACGTTCCGCGGCGAGGCCGGATACACGGACGGCCGCCGCCCCGACGCGATCACGTTCGTGCGCACGATCGAGGAGGATCTCGCGCGCCGCGACTTCACGATCAACGCGCTCGCCTACGACCCCGAGGCCGACGAGCTGCGCGATCCGTTCGAGGGGCGCGCCGATCTCGCGCGGCGGATCGTGCGCGCCGTCGGCGATCCGGTGGCGCGCTTCTCCGAGGACGGCCTGCGCCCGCTGCGCGCGGTGCGCTTCTGCGCGCAGCACGATCTCGTCCTCGATCCGGCCACCGAGGCCGCGATCCCGGCCACGCTCGCGGTCTTCCGCAAGGTCTCGGCCGAGCGCGTGCGCGACGAGCTCCTCAAGATCCTCGCCGCGCCGCGCCCGTCGACGGGGTTCCGGCTCCTCCTCCGCACCGGCCTCCTCCACGAGGTGCTGCCCGAGCTCGAGGAGGGCGTGGGGCTGCACCAGAACCGCCACCACACGCACGACGTCTGGGAGCACACGCTCGCGACCCTCGACGCGGCGAAGCTCCTGCCGGACGATCCCGCGCCCTGGCTCGTGCGGCTCGCGGCGCTCCTGCACGACGTCGCCAAGCCGCGCACCGCGGCGCCGAAGGAGGGCGCGCCCGGCGAGCACACCTTCTTCAAGCACGACCTCGTCGGCGCCGACATGGCCGCGGCGATCGGCGACCGGCTCCGGCTGTCGAACCGCGATCGCGAGCGGGTGGTCGCGCTCGTCCTGCACCACATGTTCTGGTACACGCCCGAGTGGACCGACGGCACGGTCCGGCGGTTCATCACGCGCGTCGGGCCCGAGCACCTGCCGCCGCTCTTCGCGCTGCGCGAGGCGGACGTCGTCGGTCGCGGGCGCGGCGAGGATCCGGCGGTGGAGCTCGCCGCGCTGACCGAGCGCGTGGGCGCCGAGCTGGCGAAGCAGGCGGCGCTCAAGATCGGCGATCTCGCGATCCGCGGCCCCGACGTGATCCGCATCCTCGCGCGGCCGGCCGGGCCGATCGTCGGGGAGGTGCTGCGCCGCTTGCTCGAGCGCGTGCTCGACGATCCGTCGCTGAACACCGCCGAGCGGCTCGCCGCGCTCGTCCCGGAGGTCGCGCGCGACGCCGAGGCGAAGTGACCGGCCGCGTGCCATCGCGCCCGGTGGTTGTGCTATAAGCGGCGCGCGGTGCGGATCGCGATCCTCGGCAGCGGCTCGTCGGGAAACGTCGCCTTCGTCGAAACGGTGGGCGACGGCGGTCGTGCGACGCGGGTGCTCGTCGACGCCGGCCTCAGCGCCACCGCGATCGAGCGTCGCCTCGCCGCGCTCCCGGGCGCGCCCACGCTCGCCGAGATCGACGCCGTCCTCGTCACGCACGAGCACCGCGATCACGCCGGCTGCGCGGCCGAGCTCGGCCGGCCGATCTACGCGCCGGCCTCCACCGCGCGGCGACGCGGCCTCGACGCCGTTCGCGTGCTCGCCGGCCGGGCCTTCACGGTGGGCGCGCTGCGCGTCGAGCCGGTCGGGCTCCCCCACGACGCCGAGGAGACGGTCGGCTACGTCCTGTCCGATGGTCGCCACCGCGTCGGGATCCTCACCGACTGCGGCGCGCCCGATCCGGCGGTCGCCGCGGCGTACGCCGGCTGCGACGTCCTCGTGCTCGAGGCCAACCACGATCCGCTGCTGCTCATGGACGGGCCGTACCCGCCTTCCTTGCAGCGACGGGTGCGCGGCCCGCGCGGGCACCTCTCGAACGCGCAATCCGCCTCGCTGCTCGAGCAGATCCTCCGGCACGGACCCGCGCCGCAGGTCCTCATCGCGGCGCACCTCTCGGAGAAGAACAACCGCCCCGAGCTGGTCGAGCGCGCGCTGCGGCCGCTCCTCCCCGCGTCGACGCGCTTCGCGATCGCCGCGTCCGACGGATCGCCCGAGGTCCGGCTCGAGGCCGGGCCGCGGCCCGGGCAGCTGTCCCTCTTCGGGCGCGTCCCGGCGCCGGTGTCCCCGTGATCGACCGCTACAGCCGCCCCGAGCTGCGCGCGCTCTTCTCCGAGCAGACGAAGGTCGACACCTGGCTCGAGGTGGAGCTCGCCGCGTGCCGCGCGATGGAGGCGCTCGGCCGCGTGCCCACCGGCGTCGCCGATCGCGTCGGCGCGGCGACGCGCGGCAAGCTCGACCCGAGGCGCATCCTCGAGATCGAGGAGCGCACGCGCCACGACGTGATCGCGTTCCTCACGCACGTCGAGGAGCTCGCGGGGCCGGAGTCGCGCTACCTCCACCTCGGGCTCACGTCGTCGGACGTGCTCGACACCGCGACGGCGATCGTCCTTCACCGCGCGTTCGGCTTCGTCGAGGAGGGCCTCGCCGCGCTGCGCACCGCGCTCGCCGACAAGGCGCGCGCACACCGCATGACGCCGATGATCGGCCGCTCGCACGGCATCCACGCCGAGCCGATCACGGCCGGCGTGATGTTCGCGGGGTTCGTCGCCGAGAGCGACCGGAACCTCGCCCGCCTGCGCGCCGCGCGCGAGGACGTCCGCGTGGGCAAGATCGCGGGCGCGGTCGGCGTCTACGGCTCGGGCGATCCCGAGATCGAACGGCGCGCGCTCGCCGCGCTCGGCCTCGCCGCCGAGCCGGTGGCGACCCAGGTCGTGGCGCGCGATCGCCACGCGGCCGCGCTCTCGTCGCTGGCGCTCATGGGCGCCGGCGTGGAGCGGCTCGCGGTCACGCTGCGGCACCTCCAGCGCACCGAGGTGGGCGAGGTCGAGGAGGCGTTCGGCAAGGGACAGAAGGGCTCCTCGGCGATGCCGCACAAGAAGAACCCGATCCTCGCCGAGAACCTCACCGGCCTCGCGCGCATGCTGCGCGCCTACGCGGTGGCCGGCCTCGAGGACGTCGCGCTCTGGCACGAGCGCGACATCTCGCACTCGTCGGTGGAGCGGATGGCGCTGCCCGACGCCTTCTCGCTGGCGGACTTCATGCTCCGGCGCGCGGCCGGCCTCGTCGGCGGGCTGGTCGTGCACGAGGGCCGCATGCGCGAGAACCTGGAGCGCACGGGCGGGCTCGTCTTCTCCGAGGCGGTGATGCTCGCGCTCATCGAGACGGGCCTGCGCCGGCAGGAGGCGTACGAGATCGTCCAGCGCTCGGCGCTCCAGGCTCGCGACGAGGGCGGCAGCTTCCGCGCGCTCCTCGCGGCCGATCCCGAGCTCGCCTCGCGGGTGCCGGCGGCGCGCCTCGAGCGCTGCTTCGAGCTCGCGCACCACCTGCGGCACTGCGGCGCGATCGTCGACCGCGCGCTCGAGGCGACGGCCGCGTGATCGACGAGGCCCAGCTCCGCGCGCAGCTCGACCGCACGCTCGTCGGCACCGTCGGGCTGGAGCTGTCGTCGCTCGGCGTGCACACCTCCGGCAAGGTGCGCGAGTCGTACGCGCGGGGCGGCGTGCGCACGCTCGTCGTCACCGATCGGATCTCGGCGTTCGACGTCGTCCTCGGCACGATCCCGTACAAGGGCCAGGTGTTGAACCAGCTCGCCGCGCACTGGTTCGCGCTGGCGGAGCAGGCCGGCATCCCGACGCACTTCCTCGACGCGCCCGACCCGAACGTCACGCGCGCCATCGAGTGCCGCCCGCTCCCCGTCGAGTTCGTGATGCGCGCGTACCTCACCGGCGTCACCTCGACGTCGATCTGGCGTCACTACGAGGCGGGCGCGCGCACGTTCGCCGGGCACGTGCTGCCCGACGGCCTCCGCAAGAACGATCCGCTCCCGCGCGCGCTGCTCACGCCGTCGACCAAGGCCGCGCACGGCGGCCACGACGAGACGGTGAGCCGCGCGCAGCTGCTCGAGCGCGGCGCGGTCGACGCCGCCACCTTCGACGAGGCGGCCGCGCTCTGCGCGCGCCTCTTCGCGCTCGGCCAGGCCGAGGCGGCGCGCCAGGGCCTCGTGCTCGTCGACACCAAGTACGAGCTCGGGCGCACGCCCGACGGCCGCCTCGTCTTCATCGACGAGGTCCACACGCCGGACTCGTCGCGCTACTGGCTGGAGGACCCCGAGGATCGCGCGGCCCGCGCGCGGTGGGGGGAGGCTCGCGAGGCTTCGCCGAGCGAGGGGGGACGGGAACGTCCCCCCCTGATAGAGCGTCGCAGCCTCGACAAGGAATATGTCCGGCGCTGGCTGACGGAGGTCGGGTACGGCGGCGAGGGGCCGCCGCCGCCGCTGCCGGCCGACGTGCGCGTCGAGGCCGCGCGCCGCTACATCGCCGCGTACGAGCTCGTCACCGGCGCGCCGTTCGGCGCGGACGCCTCGCCACCCGCCGAGCGCATCGCCCGCGGCTGCGCGACCTGGCCCACGATCCACCGATCATAAGGAGCGAAGATGGCCGCCGTCGCCCGCGTCTACGTCACCCTCAAGCACGGCGTCCTCGACCCGCAGGGGCAGGCCGTCCACGGCGCGCTGCGCCGGCTCGGCTTCGAGGAGGTGCAGGGCACGCGGATCGGCAAGTACATCGAGCTCGAGCTCGCGCCCGGCGCGGGCAAGGATCCGAAGCGCCTCGAGGAGCGCCTGCGGAAGATGTGCGAGGGCCTCCTCGCCAACACCGTGATCGAGCAGTTCCGCTGGGAGCTGGTCGACGGAGTCGAGAAGTAGATGAAGCTCGTCGTGCTGTCGTTCCCCGGCTCGAACTGCGACGACGACGCGGTGCACGTCTCGGCACGCGTGATGGGCGCCGAGACCGTGAAGCTGTTCCACAAGGCGCAGGCGCTGCCGCCATGCGACGCGCTCGTCCTGCCGGGCGGGTTCTCGTACGGCGACTACCTGCGCTCCGGCGCGATGGCGGCGCACTCGCCGATCATGGCCGCGGTGCGCGCGTTCGCCGATCGCGGCGGGCCGGTGCTGGCGATCTGCAACGGCTTCCAGATCGCGTGCGAGGCCGGGCTGCTCCCCGGCGCGCTCACGCGCAACGCCTCGCTGCGCTTCTCGTGCCGCGACGTGCACCTCTCGGTGCAGGGTCAGCCCACGCCGTTCACCACCGGGATCCCGGCCGGCCGGATCCTCAGGATGCCGATCGCGCACGCCGAGGGGCGCTACGTCCACGACGATCCGGCGGGCCTCGCGGCGCGCGGGCAGGTCGTCTTCCGCTACGTCGACGCCGGCGGCGGGCGAGACCCGGGCGCCAACCCCAACGGGTCGGTCGACGACATCGCGGGCGTGTGCAACGCGCGCGGCAACGTGGTCGGGCTGATGCCGCACCCCGAGCGCGCCGCGGAGCGCTCGCTCGGATCGAGCGACGGCCGCCAGCTCTTCGAGGCGCTCGTCGGCTTCCTCGCCGGCGACGGTCGACGCGTGCCGGCGATCTTCGCGGAGGGCGCGCGATGAAGGAGCCGGCCGGCACCCTCGAGACGGCCCGCGGCCAGGGGCTGTCGAGCGACGAGTGGGAGAAGATCCTCGGCATCCTCGGCCGCACGCCGACGCGAACCGAGCTCGGGATCTTCGCCGTGATGTGGAGCGAGCACTGCTCGTACAAGTCGTCGCGCAAGCACCTCGGCACCTTGCCGACGACCGGTCCGCGCGTGGTCCAGGGGCCGGGCGAGAACGCGGGCGCCGTCGACATCGGCGACGGGCAGTGCATCGTCTTCAAGATGGAGTCCCACAACCACCCCTCGTTCATCGAGCCGTACCAGGGCGCGGCGACGGGCGTGGGCGGCATCCTCCGCGACGTCTTCACCATGGGCGCGCGGCCGATCGCCGCGCTCGACTCGCTGCGCTTCGGGCGCCCCGAGCACCCGAAGACCCGCGGGCTCGTCGAGGGCGTGGTCGCCGGCATCGCGGGCTACGGCAACGCCTTCGGCGTGCCCACCGTTGGCGGCGAGGTCTTCTTCGACGGCTCCTACGACGGCAACATCCTCGTGAACGCGATGGCGGTCGGGCTCGCGCGCTCGGACAGGCTGTTCAAGGGGCTCGCGGAGGGCGTCGGCAACCCGGTGCTCTACTTCGGCGCCAAGACCGGACGCGACGGCATCCACGGCGCGACCATGGCGTCGGCGGAGTTCGACGATCAGTCGGAGGCGAAGCGCCCGACGGTGCAGGTGGGCGATCCGTTCACCGAGAAGCTGCTCCTCGAGGCCTGCCTCGAGCTCATGGCCGGCGGCGCGCTCGTCGGCATCCAGGACATGGGCGCGGCGGGGCTCACGTCGTCGTCGGTGGAGATGGCGGCGCGCGCGGGCAGCGGCATCGAGCTCGACCTCGACGCGGTGCCGCGCCGCGAGACCGGCATGCTCGGCTACGAGCTCATGCTCTCCGAGTCGCAGGAGCGGATGCTCGCGGTCGTCGCGCGCGGGCGCGAGGCCGAGGCGCGCGCGATCTTCGACAAGTGGGACCTCGACTGCGCGGTGATCGGCCGCGTGACCGACACCGGCCGTATCGTCGTGCGCGACGGCGGCGAGGCGATCGTCGACCTCCCGATCGAGCCGCTCGCGGAAGGCGTCCGCTACGACCGCCCGAGCCGACCGCCGACCGACGCCGAGCGCGCCGCGCGCGCGCTCGCGGCGCCGCCGCCCGCGCCCGCCGACCTCGGCGACGTGCTGCGACGGCTCCTCGCCGCGCCGAACATCGCCGACAAGGCGTTCGTCTACGAGCAGTACGATCACATGGTGCGCGTCGGCACCGTGGTGCGGCCCGGCGCCGACGCGGCGGTGGTGCGCATCCTCGACGGCGCTGCCGATCCGGAGCGCGCCAAGGGCGTCGCGCTCACGACCGACTGCAACCCGCGCTTCTGCTTCCTCGATCCGTACGAGGGCGCGAGGCTCGCGGTGGCCGAGGCCTACCGCAACCTCTCCACCGTCGGCGCCGAGCCGCTCGCGATCACGGACTGCCTCAACTTCGGCAACCCGGAGCGGCCGGAGATCATGCACCAGCTCAAGGAGGCCATCCGCGGCCTCGGCGACGCGTGCCGCGCGCTCGGCACGCCGGTCGTCTCCGGGAACGTCTCGCTCTACAACGAGACCGACGGCCGCGCGATCTTCCCATCACCGTCGGTGGGCATGGTCGGCCTCCTCCCGCGCGCGGCCGCGGCGGTGGGCGCGCGCTGGGCGGGCGGCGCGAAGATCGCGCTCCTCGGCGTGAACACCGACGAGATCGGCGGCTCCGAGTACCTGGCCACGATCCACGGCCTCACCGCCGGCGCGCCGCCGCGCCTCGACCTCGAGCGGGAGGCGGCGGTCGGTCGCGCGTGCCGCGCGCTCGTCGGCGCCGGCCTGCTCGCGGCCGCGCACGACTGCAGCGAGGGCGGCCTCGCCGTCGCGCTGGCCGAGTGCTGCTTCGGGGATCCGATCGTCGGCGCCGAGGTCGCGCTGCCCGCGGGCATCCGAGCGGACCTGCTGCTGTTCGGGGAGGCGCCGTCGCGGATCGTGATCGCCTACGCGCCGGAGCAAGAGGCCGAGGTGAAGCAGATCGCGCTCGCGCACGGCGCGCCATTCTCGTCGATCGGCAAGACGGGCGGCGACGTGCTTTCCATCCGTCTCGGAGACGACGTCGCGATCGCGCGGAAGGTGCGGGAGCTCAGGGATGCTTATCGTGGCGGCTTGAAGGCGGCGCTGCGGATCGACTGACAGATCCGGAAACAGGGAACAGGGGACGGGCAACCGGCAACGGTCAGAACCGCCGCATCAAGCTCCGAACATTGCCCGTTGCCGGTTGCCCGCTCCCTGTTCCCTGTTTCCGACAAGCCTCGCCGCACGCCACGGAGTACGATCTGAAGATGCCGACCCACCTCCACCTCCTGCACCTCCTGGTCTTCGCGGTCGCGGTCATGCTCACCGCGCGCCTCGTCCCCGGCATCCGGGTGCGGTCGTTCGGAAGCGCGGTCTTCTTCGCGTTCGTGCTCGCGGTCCTCGACAAGCTGCTCTACGGCCTCCTCGTCTTCCTCTCGTTCCCGATGATCCTCGTCTCGCTCGGGCTGTTCCTCCTCGTCATCAACGCCTTCCTCTGGTGGCTGGCCGACAAGCTCAGCGCCGGCGTCGAGCTCGACGGCTTCGGCGCGGCGCTCCTCGCGTCACTGGTCACGAGCGCGATCAACTGGCTCCTGCTCTTCGTCCTGCGCTGAAAAGTTGCCGCCGGCTCGGTAGGGTAGGATAGTGTAGGTGTAAAACCTACTCAGCCAACCCGAGGTCCCGATGCGCGCTGCCGTCCGACTCGTCTTCCTCTTCCCCGCGCTCCTCGTCGCCGCGCCGGTGACCGCCCGTGAGGCGGCGGTCGCGCCGGTCGCCGCCGAGCCCATGCGCTACGTCACGCTCGATCGGATGATCCGCACCTTCGCCGCGCGCGCCGCGCAGCAGCAGGCGCAGCACGCCGCGGGGTGGGCGCCGTCGCCCGCGACGCCGACGCTCGTCGCGCGTCGCTGAACGAGGGCCGCGCGCCGCGCGTGCTACGATGGCGACCTTGAGAGTCGGGCTGTGCATCGACGCGCGCTTCGGCGAGCACGTGCCGCCCGGTGACCCCGACGCGCGGGCCGTCGGGGCGCCCGGTCACCCCGAGCACCCGGGCCGCCTTGCGGCGATCGACAGCGAGCTCGATCGCCGCGGCCTCTACGGCCGCACGACGGCGCTCCCGGCCCGGCCGGCTTCGCGCGCGGAGCTCGAGCGCGTGCACGCGCCGGCCTACCTCGACGCGCTCGAGGTGACGCTCGCCGATCGCCAGCGCGGCTGGCTCGATCCCGACACCTACTACGCGCCCGGCAGCCACCTCGCGGCGACGCTGGCCGCCGGCGCGGCGATCGACTGCGCGCTCGCCGTCCTCGACGGTACCGTCGACAGCGCCTTCGCGCTCGTGCGACCGCCCGGCCACCACGCCACGCGCGACCGCGCGATGGGCTTCTGCCTGCTCAACAACGTGGCCGCCGCCGCCGCCGCCGCGAAGGCGCGCGGCGTGCGCGTGGCGATCTTCGACTGGGACGTGCACCACGGCAACGGCACCGAGGCGATCTTCTACGAGGACGGCGAGGTCCTCTACGCCTCCATGCACGAGTGGCCGCAGTACCCGGGCACGGGCGCCCGCACCGACGTCGGCCGCGGCGCCGGCGTCGGCGCGACGGTGAACGTGCCGGTGCCGTCGGGGACGACGGGCGCGGACTACCTCGCGCTCTTCCGCACGGCCGTGCGACCCGCGCTCGAGCGCTTCCGCCCCGGGCTCCTCCTCGTCTCCGCCGGCTTCGACGCGCACCGCGAGGATCCGCTCGGCGGGCTCGCGCTCGAGGACGACGCCTACCGTGCGCTCACCGACGAGCTCCTCGCGATCCAGCCGAAGCTGGCGCTGGTGCTGGAGGGCGGATACCATCTGCCCGCGCTGGCCCGCTCGGCGGCGCTGGTCGTCGAGACGCTCCTCGCCCCCGCGCGCGCCGACGATCGCCCCGGCGCTCCGCGACCCCAAGCCGCCCACCCGTGAACCCCGAGCGGATCGCCGACTACGAGATCGTCGAGTACCTGGCCGCCGGGGGCATGGCCGATCTCTACCTCGCGCGCAGCCCGCGCCAGGACCGGCCGGTCGTCGTGAAGACGATCCAGAAGCGCTACGTCGAGCTCACGCGCGTCGTCCGCATGTTCGTCGACGAGGGTCGCATCGCCAAGGCGCTCGACCACGCGAACATCGTCCGCATCCACGACGTCGGCGAGGAGCGCGGCACCTACTTCATCGCCATGGAGTTCATCGCGGGGCGCGACCTGCTCGCCATCGCGCGGCGGGGGATCGAGGCGGGCCGCTTCCTGCCGCTGCCGCTCGTGGTCGCGATCGCGACGCAGATCGCGACCGGGCTCGTCTACGCGCACGAGAAGCGCGACGCGGACGGCCGCGCGCTCCGCATCGTGCACTGCGACATCTCGCCGGGGAACGTGGTCGTCTCCTTCGGCGGGACCGTGAAGATCGTCGACTTCGGGATCGCGCGGGCCGCGATCCAGCTCCGCGCGGAGGACCACAGCGTCGTCGGCAAGTTCAACTACATGGCGCCGGAGCAGATCCGCGGCGCGCCGCTCGACGCGCGCGCCGACCTGTTCTCGCTCGGCGTCATCCTCTACGAGCTCGCCGTGGGGCGCCGCCTCTTCCGCGGCAAGCCCGACGAGGTGAAGCGACGCATCCTCGCGGGCGACGTCCCGCCACCGCGCTCGATCCGTCCCGAGGTCCCCGAGGCGCTCGAGCGCATCATCGTGCGCACGCTCGCGCTCGATCCGACGGCGCGGTACGCGAGCGCGCGCGAGCTGCGCGGGGAGCTGAAGGCGCTCGCCGAGGGCGGCATCGCACCCGCCGGCAAGCGAGAGATCGCAGAGTACCTGCGGGCCATCTTCGCGCCGAGCGCGCAGCGCGCGGTGGTGGGCACGGCGGGCGAGGACTTCGCGCCGGTGGCCGGCGAGGAAGACGCCGAGCTGTCGCTCGAGGCGCCGATCCCGGGGATCGCGGAGGTGCCGGTCGATCCGGAAGACCCGGAGCCGCCGGAGATCGAGGCGTCTCGGTCCTCGTCTCCGTCTCCGTCTCTCTCTCCGTCCTCGTCTCCGCCTCCGTCTCCGCCTTCATCTGCCGAGACCCACCCGATCGCCAGCGGCGCCGAGCTGGCCCTCGCCGGCGCCGCCATCCTGATCGCCCTCTTTCTCTACATTTGGTTGCGTCCCTGAAGGTCTCTCCTCGCGGCCGCCGCGGGGCGCTATACTGAAGGCGCATGGCGGAGTCCGAGACGGCGAAACAGCCGGACCACCCGACCGCGCAGACCACCGAGCCGCAAGCGCCGGCCACGTCTGCGCCCACGCAGGCTGCGGGGCAGGCTGCGGGGCAAGCCGCCGTCGCGCGCTGATCGATGCGCGCGACCGAGCTCGCCGACTATCAGGCGACGCTGGGCAAGCTGCTCGGGACGAGGCTCTACGACGCCATCGCGCCGCTCGTCACGCCCGACAAGATCCTCGGCTACGGCTCGCAGGCCATCGACGATCTCGTCCGCGGGCTGCGCGCGCAGCTCACGCATGCGCAGCAGGAGCAGCGGTTCGGCCAGGTGAACCTCGTCCCGGTCGCCGATCAGCTGCAACCCATCTTGAAGAAGTACGCCGAGCAGCTCCTCCACACGAAGGAGGGCCAGGCGCTCGCGCGGGCGCTCTCGCAGTGGATCGGCACCCACCCGCTCGAGATCGCGATCGCGGCGGTGCTCGCCGGCGCGGGCGCCGTCGCGACCAACATGAAGATCCCGACGCTGTCGGACGACGTCAAGCTCGGCAAGCACCTCACCGTCGGCGGCGGCCTCGACATCGGCCACCTGCGCGCGCTCGCGCTCGAGGGCGTCGAGGCCCACGTCAAGCTGACGACCGCCCACTTCTCGACCGAGGCGTCGCTCCACGAGCAGAAGAACGGCGAGCAGCACGGCCGCTTCGGCCTCACCGCGACCACCGCGCACGCCGGCGCGAGCGCGATCGCGCAGGTCGACCAGGTGAACGGCCAGCTCAAGATCAAGCTCGACTCCGACTTCCACGTGAACCCCGACTCGACGAAGGACGGCCTCCTCACGATCGACGGCATCGAGCACCACGTCGGCGGCGGCGTGCACTTCGATCCCGGCTCGAAGACGATGCAGGTGAGCCTCACGGACACGCTCTTCCAGCACGTCACCGACGGCGCGGGTCACCAGTCCCAGGGCCGGCAGCTCCTCGCGGTCGCGCTCAACGAGGCGTTCACGCCCACCGGCGACACCCTGACCGCGGGCCTCAACACCACCTTGCCGGGCAAGGTCGCGCTCGGCGCCAGCGTCACCGACGGGCCCGGGAGCAACGACTCGGTCAACGCGACCGTCAACAAGACGACGGCCTTCGGCGTCACGCTCGGCGCGGAGGCCACGCTCGCCAAGCTCAACACGTTCGGGGCGCGGTTCGGCTACACCAACCCGAAGGAGTTCGAGAGCTACCTCCTCGACTACCACCACAAGGAGACGCCGACGCTCCCGCTCCACGAGTTCGCGTTCACCGTCGAGCAGTCGTTCCACCGCGTGCTCGGCCGCGCGCAGGGGACGTTCAGCATCAGCAATGGACAGGCGACCGCGGGGATGGTCGGGCTGACGGCCGCGGTGCCGACGCACGGCATCTACGCGCTCGGCGGCGTCGAGCAAGGCCTCGACGCGAAGCACTCCACCACCGTCGGCATCGGTGCGCAGATCCACGACATCCCGGTGATGGTGAAGTACGACGTCGACCAGAAGAAGTGGTCCGTCGCGATCGTCGCGCCCTTCGGCCGCAAGAAGAAGTAGCGCGGCGCGGCCCCCTTTCCGCGGCGCGGTCTTCCCGCTAACATGGGTCGGCCTATGCGCAGACCGCCGCTCGCGGACGAGCTCGTGTCGTTCGAGGTCTTCACCGGCCGCGATCTCGTCCCCGGTCGTCCGCTGGTCGCGCGCCTCATCGGCCGGCGCTTCGACGCGATCCTCGACGGCATCGGGTACCAGAAGCCGTACGACGCGGCGTTCGGCAAGCACATGGTGAAGACGCTCTCGCACCTGCTCACCGCGCTCGGCTGCTCGTTCGGCTACGCCGAGCAGACGGAGCTGTCGCTGTTCGCGGTCTCGGGCGGCGGCGACGCGCGGCGGCTCCTGTCGCGCATCGCGGGCGAAGGCTCGGCGAAGCTGTCGCTCCTGCTCGGCGCGGTGAGCACGTTCGAGGCCCGTCTGTACGAGCTGCCCGACGTGCCGGTCGCGGTCGACTACTTCCGCTGGCGTCAGCGCGAGGCGCACCTGCGCGCCGTCGACCGCTACTGCCTCCACGTGCTCGGCCAGTCGGGCTCGGAGCCCGAGGGAGCCGAGCGGATCATCGAAGGGCTCGGCCCCGACGAGAAGATCGAGCTCCTCCGCCAGAACGGGCTCGACTTCCAGACCGTGCCGGCGTGGCAGCGGCGGGGCGCGACCATCGCCCTGCGCCAGAACGGCACGGCCGCGCCGACGGGGGAGGGCGATCCGCGGGCTCGCCTCGTCGTCGACCTCAACCTTCCGGCCGAGGACGAGTTCGGCGGCTACCTGCGCCCCCTCCTCGGCATCGCGAGCTAGCCCGACCCGCCCGACGGGGTGAGACGGGGCGAAAAGGGCCGGGCGGCCGCGCGATTCCGCTATAGTATAGGGCGTCCATGTCGCTCGCCCCCGCCCCGGGACCGCGGCGCTCCGAAGCGCTGCGCTCGTTGCCGCTCGCGGCCCACCCGCCGCCGCAGCCCACCTCCGGCGAGGCCCTCGACGCACCCACGCCCGCATCCATCGAGCGGCGCATCTTCGCCAAGGTCGGCCAGGCGATCGGCGAGCATCGGCTCATCGAGGACGGCGATCACCTCATGGTGTGCGTCTCGGGCGGCAAGGACTCGTACGCCCTCCTCGACGTGCTCCTCGATCTCGCGCGGCGCGCGCCGGTGCGGTTCGAGCTCACCGCGGTCAACGTCGATCAGGGCTGGCCCGGGTACGACACCGCGACGATCGCGCGGCACCTCACGGCGCGCGGCGTGCGCCACCGGATGGTGGCGGCGCACGAGATCGCCGGCGTCGTCGAGCGCGTGCTCCGCCCCGCGGAGACGGGCGCGACGCCGTGCTCGCTCTGCTCGCGGCTCCGGCGCGGCGTCCTCTACGGCCTCGCCGAGGAGCTCGGCGCCACGAAGATCGCGCTCGGCCACCACCTCGACGACGCCGCCGAGACGCTCCTCCTCAACCTCTTCTTCTCCGGGCAGCTGAGCGCGATGCCCGGCCGCTACGCCACGAAGGATGGGCGGCACACGGTGATCCGGCCGCTCGTCTACGTCGAGGAGCGGGACCTCATCGCGTACGCGGCGGCGCACGCATACCCCGTCGTGCGCTGCTCGTGCCCGACGTGCGGCTTGCCGGAGCAGCAGCGCCAGGTCATGAAGCGCATGCTCGCCGGCTTCGAGGCGGAGCACCCGGGCACGAAGACGCGCATGCTCGCGGCGATGCGCAACGTGCGCCCCGGCCACCTGCTCGATCGCGCGCTCGTCGCCGCGCTCGCGGGCGCCGGCGACGAGCGGGTCGCCACGCCGTGAGGTTCCTCTGCGATCAGTGCAGCACGAAGTACTCGATCGCCGACGAGCGGGTGCGCGGCCGGGTCCTCAAGATCCGCTGCAAGAAGTGCGACTTCGTGATCACCGTGCGCGAGGAAGCGATCGCCCCGGCGGTGCCGACGGGCGACGATCTCGAGAGCGCGTTCGACGCGGCGCTCGGCGGCGGCGGCGACCACGATCGCACCGTCGTCGGCGGCTTGGCGGACCTGCCGGCGGCGGCGCTCGGCCCCGACGACGACTGGTACGTCTCCTTCGACGGCGAGCAGGAGGGGCCGTTCGCCCTCGGGCGCGCCGTCGAACGCGTGCGCCAGGAGCGTGACACCGACAAGGAGGCGCACGCCTGGCGCCCCGGCTTCCTCGTCTGGCTGCCCGTCGAAGAGGTGCCGGAGCTGGCCGGCGCGTTGGCGCCCGCCCGCGCGCCCGCGGTGCCGGTGCGCACCACCATGGCGACGCCGATCGCCCCGGCGCAGCGCGGCGCGGTCGCGCGCGCGATCCCGAAGGATCCGAGCGGACCCCGCGCCGCGCTATCGGTGAGCCCGGCCGCGATCGGCGGGAGCCGCCGCGGCACGGCGCCGCTCGGCATGCCCGGCCTGCCCGGATCGAGCGCGCAGGCCCGCGTCGAGCCGCGCAAGTCGAACGCGCCGCCGATCCCCGCGGCCGCGATGCCCGACCCGAGGTCCCCCGCGCGCGGCACGCCGGCGTCGGTGCCGCTCGCCGCGGCGCCGCCGCTCTTCGCGCACCCCGCCGCGGTGCCGATGCCCACCGACGAGATCAACTCGCGCCAGGGGCTGCCGGCGCCGATGTTCGATGGGCCGGTGGTGGCGAGCCCGCCGGCGAGCGCCATGGCGGTGGCGGTCCCCGAGCTGGCGATCAGCAACGAGGCCTCGGGGCTCGTCAACCTCGCGCACCTCACCGCGGCCGCCTTCGGCGACAAGTCCGCCCCGCCCGCGTTCATCAACGGCCACACGCCCGCGAACGGCGCGCTCGCGGCCGAGGCGGCGGTCGCGATGCCGAACGCGAGCACGTCGGCGCCGATCGTCGTCGTCGCGGGCGCCGCGCCGAGCGGCGTGAGCGGGTTCGTGAAGTGGGCCGCCGCGATGGCGTTCCTCGGCTGCATCGGTCTCGGCGTCGGCGTCTGGTACCTCTACACGCACCGCCAGATCACCGACACGATCATCATCACCGAGCCGTCGCGCCGCCAGGACGACTCGCCGATCACGATGTCGGATCCGGGGAACCCGAAGATCGTCGCGCCCGATCCGAAGCGTCCGCCGCCCGCGGCCGTCGCCAGGAAGGCCGTCGCGCCGGCGGTCGGGAAGAGCGCCGCGCCGCAGAAGGGCGACAACCTCTCCGGCTCGCAGCGCGCGCTCGCCGACCTCTACAAGGACGACGGCGATCGCGCCACGCCACGCGCGCTCCCCGGCGCGGGCGGGAACGCCGCCGCGCAGGGCGGACAGGTCTCGAACCAGGCGATCATCGCCGCGGTGAGCGCGAACAAGCGCACCCTCAGCCTGTGCTACGAGCGCGCGCTCAAGCACGATCAGTCGCTGAAGAGCGGGCGCGTGCCGATCCAGGTCACCGTCGGCATGTCGGGCCGCGTCACGTCCGTCACGATCCCCGAGGCGCAGTACGCGAGCTCGGAGCTCGGCCAGTGCTTCACGCAGGCGGTCAAGCGCTGGAGCTTCCCGGCGGCGGACGCGGCGTACTCGACGGAGTTTCCGTTCATCCTCCAGGGGCAGTGAGGGCGCGCCGCCCCGCGGAGCGGCCGCTCGGCGTCTACGTCCACTTCCCGTACTGCACCCGTCGCTGCCCGTACTGCGACTTCGCGGTGCACGCGCGGCGGCGGATCCCGCACGAGGCGTACGCCGAGGCGGTGATCGCCGAGCTCGCCGCGCGCGCCGCGCTCTTCCCCGGCCGCGCCGCGGTGACCGCGTACTTCGGCGGCGGCACCCCGGGCCTCTGGCGCGCGGACCGGCTCGCCGCGGTGCTCGACGAGATCCGTGCCCGCTACGCGCTCGCCCTCGACGCCGAGGTGACGGTCGAGGTCAACCCCGGCGAGCTCGACCTCGAGCACCTCGCCGAGCTGCGCCGCCGCGGCGTGACGCGGCTGTCGATCGGCGCCCAGTCGTTCGACGATCGGAGCCTGCGGCTCCTCGGCCGCGGGCACGACGCACGCGCGGGGCGCACCGCGGTCGAGCTCGCGCGCCAGGCCGGCTTCGACAACGTCTCGGTCGATCTGATCTTCGGGCTGCCGGGCCAGGGCCGCGGCGCGCTCGACGTCGAGCTCGAGGCGCTCCTCGCGCTCGACGTCGAGCACCTCTCGTTGTACGGGCTCACCGTCGAGCCGCGGACCGCGTTCGCCGCGCTCGAGCGCGCGGGTGATCTCACGCTGCCCGCACCGGAGCGGCAGGCGGAGCTGTACGAGCGGGTCTCGGTGCGCCTGGCGGCGGCCGGCTACGCGCAGCACGAGATCTCGAGCTGGGCGCGACCGGGGCGCGCGGCGCGCCACAACGCGATCTACTGGCGGCAGGGCGAGTACCTGGGCGTCGGCAGCTCGGCCAGCTCGCTCCGGCTCGGCGCGGGAGGAGGCGAGCGCTTCGCGAACCACCGCTCCGTCGATCGCTACCTCGCCGCCTGCCGCGCCGCGGGGCCGGGCACCGACCGGGTCGCCGACGACGCGCGCGTCGCGACGACCGAGCAGCTCGGCGCGGAGGCGCTCGCGCGGGAGGCGCTGTGGCTCGGCCTGCGCCTCACCGACGGGATCGACCGCGGCGATCACGCGGCGCGGTTCGGCGTCGATCCGCTCGCGACGCCGGCGTTCGCCAAGCTCGTCGCGGCGGGGCTGGTGGAGAGCGATGATCGGCGCGTGCGGCTGACCTCTCGCGGGAGGCTGCTGGCGGACGAGGTCGGAGCGGCGCTCGTCTGAACGGTCCTCGTCTCTCGTGACGGTGCCCGTCGGCTGCGCTATAACCAAGACCGGTGGTCGTCGACCTCAACAACCGTTCCCGCAAGATCCTCGCCGCCATCGTGCAGGAGTACCTGGCCACGGGCGACGCCGTCGGCTCGCGCACCGTCACGCGCCGGCCCGGGATCGACCTCTCGGCGGCGACCGTCCGCAACGTCATGAGCGATCTCGAGGAGGCCGGCCTCCTCAAGCAGCCGCACACCTCGGCCGGCCGCGTGCCCACCGATCAAGGGCTGCGCTTCTTCGTCGACTCCTTGCTCAAGGTCCGCACCGTGAGCCCCAAGGAACGCGAGGAGCTCCTCCAGCGCTACCACATCAACACCGACGATCTCGACTCCGCGCTGCGCGACGCGAGCAAGGTCCTCGCCGAGCTCTCCAGCCACACCGTGGTCCTCGTGACCCCGCGCCCGGAGAGCGAGATCCTCGAGCAGATCGAGTTCGTGCGCCTGCGCGACAACCAGCTGCTCGCGGTCCTGGTCGGGCAGAGCGGGCACGTCCAGAACAAGATCGTCACCACCAGCGAGCCGGTGACCGCCGACGAGCTCGAGCGCATCCACCGCTACCTCAACGACCAGCTGTCCGGCCTCACCCTCGAGGAGGTTCGGGCGCGCGTGCACGTCGAGCTCGAGGCGGGGCGCGTGCAGTACCAGGCGCTCGAGAAGAAGGCGCTCGAGATCCAGCGCCAGGCGCTCGCCGAGGTCGATCGCAGCGAGGTGATCATCGAGGGCCCGGGCCGGCTCCTCGACGGCGTCGGGGGCGACTCCGGCGAGGCGCTCGCCAAGATGAAGGCGCTCTTCAAGAAGCTCGAGGAGCGCCGCTACCTCGTCGACCTCCTCGATCACACCATGAGCGCCGACGGCATCCGCGTCTTCATCGGCGCGGAGACCCAGATCGACGAGCTCACCGACTTCACCGTCGTCACCGCGCCGTACGGCCTCGCCCGCGGCGAGGACGGCCGCCCGCTCGGCACCCTCGGCGTCATCGGGCCGACGCGGATGAACTACTCCAAGGTGATCTCGCTCGTCGACTTCACCGCGCAGCTCGTGTCCGGCGTCATCGCCCGGCGGTAGCGAATGCGCGCGCTCGCCTGCCTGCTCCTCGTCGCGGGGGCCGCGCACGCGGAGGCGCCGGCGATCGCCGTCATGCCCTGGAAGGATCTCGCGGGCGGCAGGGGCGCCATCGGCGAGGCCATCCGCGAGACGGTGACGAGCGACCTCCGCGAGGTGCGCGAGGTGCGTGTGATCGAGCGCGGCGCGATCGACCGCGTGCTCGTCGAGCAGGACCTCCAGGCCCGGCGCGCCGATCTCGATCCGCTCGCCACCGTGCGCCTCGGCCGGCTCGTCGGCGCCACGATGATCGTGACCGGCGCCTACCAGCGCGTCGGCGCCACCGTGCGCCTCACCGCCCGCTTCGTGCGCGTCGAGACGGGCGAGGTCGTCGGCAGCGCCAAGGTCGACGGGCCCGCCAGCGATCTGCTGGCGCTGCAGGACCGGATCACCGTCGAGCTCCTGCGCTCGGCGGGCCTGCAGGCGGCGGCCGCGCCCGTCGCCGCCCGGCGCCGCCCGCGCCTCCGCAGCGTGCGCGCCGTCGAGCTCTACGGCGACGCGGTGGTCGAGCCGGATGACGGCAAGCGCGGCGAGATCCTCCGGCTCGCGCTCGCCGAGGACCCGACGTTCACGTACGCGGTGAAGGATCTGGCCGCGCTCGAGCAGCGCATCAAGGGCTACGCCGCCGACGCGGACGCCGCGCAGGCGCGTGCGCAGCGGGAGCTCAAGGCGCAGCTCGTCGCGGAGCGCGATCCGCTGAAGCGCGCCCAGATCCAGATGGCGCTCCTCGGCCAGCTCATGCAGGGCCGCCGCTACCACCAGCTGCTCGCCGAGGCGCGCGCGGCGCTCGCCGATCCCCCGCGCCCGGCGCCGCCGGGCAACGTCCGCTTCGACGAGACGGCCGGCTTCTACGTGCTGCAGGCCGAGCTGTTCCTCAAGCGGCGCGACGCGCTCCTCGCCGACGGCGAGCGCTTCATGAAGGCCTACCCCGCGTCGCCCTACTTCAAGGCCGCCGAGTCGATGGTGCAGGCCGCGATCCTCGAGCGCCGCCGCGAGGAGGAGGGCAAGACCGCCGCGCCCGCCCGCGTCGCCGAGCTCGCCACCCAGGCGCGCTGGGACCTGTGCACGGTGGCGACGGTGTACGAGCGCGCGGCGCAGCACGCCGAGGCCCAGCGGCTCTTCCGCGCCTGCCTCGAGCTCGGCGCGGGCGCGCGCGTCGAGGCCCTCTCCGGCCTGGTCGGCGCGGAGATCGAGCAGGGCGACTTCGCCGCGGCCCGGCGCGACCTCCGCCTCCTCGAGGCCGAGCGCGGCGAGCGGGCCGAGCAGGCGCGCCGCGCGCTCGAGCAGCGGATCCCCTCCGATGGTTGATCGCCGCGTGGCGCTGCTCGCCGCGCTCCTCGCGCTGCCCGCGGCCGCCGACGAGACGCCGGCGCTCGACGCCGAGCGCGACGAGCTCGTCGCCAAGATCGCCCGCGGCGTCGAGTACGAGGCCAGCGTCCGCCGCCTGCGCGCGCTCATCGCGGAGCGCGATCAGCGCGTGGCCACCTCGCAGCAGGCGCGCGACGCCGAGCGCGCGCGCACCGAGGCGCAGCGCGCCTGGCAGGACGGCTACCGCAAGACCGGCGATCACGAGGTCGGGTGGCGCTGCACCCTCTCGCCCGATCCGGCGCACCCGTTGCCGTCGACGGAGTCGCGCTTCCGGCCCGACTGGGGCAAGGTCGTCCGCAAGGCGCGCGTGCGGCTCGCGCCGAAGAACGAGCTCGACGAGGGCGAGCCGGCCACGCTGTACGAGGTCGCCGGCGTCGCGCGCACCTACCAGCTCCGCGGCGATCGCTTCGATCCGTTCCGCCAGCCGCTCGCGGCCGAGGTCGGCGACCTGGTGCTGGTCTGCCACGGCGGCGAGGACACGGTCCGCGGGCTCCCCGCCGGGTGGGGCCCGCGCCTCGTCACCGGCGGCTTCGCGCTGCCGATCGCGCGGCCGCCGCTCATCGTCGACAAGGCGCGCTGGCAGCCGATCCACGTCACCGACAGCGTGTTCTTCTGGGCGATCCACGACGTGCGCTGGAAGTGGCCCGACGGCCATGTCCTGTCGGATCTCACGATCGGCCGCGCGCTGCCGCCCGCGGGCGACGTCGCGCGGTTCGACATGCCGACCTCGAACGGCCTCTCGTGGGTGCTCGAGGTGCCGCGCGGCCTGCGCAACCGCGAGCACCTCGTCCCCGGCCGAAACGCCTGGATCATCCTCGGCAACCATCGCTTCGATCGGGCGTTGAAGAAGCTCGTGCTGGTGGCGGAGGATGTCGAGCCGACCTACATCAAGGAGGCGGCGCCGCGCGACTAACGCGAGCCGGAGCCCCGGTTTTGAATCGCCCGGGGCCGTGCTATATCGGAGGCCCCATGTCGTCTCCACCCGAAGAGGTCGAGCCCACCGCCGCGTCCGCCGATCCCGTGCCGGGGTCGGACGGCGACGAGGTCGGAGCGCCGCGCGTCGCCGCGCTCGAGGCGGAGAAGCGCGACCTGCACGACCGCCTCCTGCGCATCGCGGCCGAGTTCGAGAACTGGAAGAAGCGCGCCAAGCGCGAGCAGGACGAGGCCGGCACGCGCGGCCGCGAGGCGCTCCTGCGCGACCTGCTCCCCGCGCTCGACAACCTCGAGCGCGCGCTCAAGGCGGCGCCCGAGAAGGATCCGGTCGCGGTCGGCGTCCGCCTGGTCGACAAGCAGATCACCGCCGCGCTCGAGAAGTTCGACGTGAAGCGCTTCTCGGCGATGGGGCAGCCGTTCGATCCGAACCTCCACGAGGCCATCCAGCAGGTCGAGTCCGCGGACGTCCCCCCCGGCCACGTCGCCGCCGAGTTCGCGCAGGGCTACACCATCGGTGGGCGCCTCCTGCGCGCGGCCATGGTCGGCGTCGCCAAGGCCCCGGCCGGGGCGGAGCAGACGTCGGGCGGCGACGGCGGGGCGTAGCGCGTGGCGGGCGGTCGCGTAGTCGGGATCGATCTCGGCACGACCAACTCCTGCGTCGCCTTCCTCGACGGTCGCAGGCCGGTCGTCATCCCGAACGCCGAGGGGAGCCGCACCACGCCGTCGGTGGTGGCGTTCTCCGCGTCGGAGGAGCGCCTCGTCGGGCAGATGGCGAAGCGCCAGGCCCTGACGAACCCGCAGCACACGGTGCAGGCGGTGAAGCGCCTCATGGGCCGGAAGCGCGGCGACAAGGAGATCGCCGCGCACATCGCCAACTCGCCGAACGAGATCGTCGACGGCGAGAACGGCGACGCGCGGATCCGCCTGCGCGGCAAGGATTACTCGCCGCCCGAGCTGTCGGCGGTGATCCTCGAGCGCATGCGCGAGGTCGCCGAGTCGTACCTCGGCGAGAAGGTCACCGAGGCGGTGATCACGGTCCCCGCCTACTTCGACGAGGCGCAGCGGCAGGCGACGAAGGACGCCGGGCGCATCGCCGGCCTCGAGGTGCTGCGCATCATCAACGAGCCGACCGCCGCGGCGCTCGCCTACGGCTCGATGAACAACGAGGGCGAGGCGCAGGCGGTGGACGCGACGCGCGGCGAGCGCATCGCGGTGTACGACCTCGGCGGCGGCACGTTCGACGTGTCGATCCTCGAGCTGCGCGCCGGGGTCTTCGAGGTGCGCTCGACGAGCGGCGACTCGTACCTCGGCGGCGAAGACTTCGATCGCAAGATCGTCGACTGGCTCGCCGAGCAGTTCGCCGCCGGCAACGCGGGGCTCGATCTGCGCAAGGACAAGATGGCGCTCCAGCGGCTCAAGGAGGCCGCGGAGCGCACCAAGCACGAGCTCTCGTCGTCGCTCGAGACGGCGGTGAACCTGCCGTTCATCGCGGTCGGCCCGGCCGGGCCGCTCCACCTCGAGACGTCGCTCACGCGCGCCAAGCTCGAGCTCCTCACCGACGACCTGCTCGAGCGCACGCTCGGCCCGTGCCGCACCGCGCTCGTCGATGCCAAGCTGACCGCGAAGGACATCGACCAGGTCATCCTCGTCGGCGGACAGACGCGCATGCCGCGCGTGCAGGCGGTCGTCGAGCAGTTCTTCGGCAAGGCACCCAACCGCCGCGTCGACCCCGACGAGGTCGTGGCCGTCGGCGCCGCGCTGCAGGCCGGCATCATCAAGGGGGCGATCGACGAGGTGCTGCTCCTCGACGTGACGCCGCTCAGCCTCGGCGTGCAGACCGCGGGCGGCGTCTTCACCGCGCTCATCGCGAAGAACACGACGATCCCGACCCGGCGGCAGGAGATCTTCTCGACCGCCGTGGACAACCAGTCCTTCGTCGAGGTGCACGTCCTCCAGGGCGAGCGCGAGATGGCCGCCGACAACCGCTCGCTCGCGCGCTTCGTGCTCGAGGGCATCCCGCCCGCGCCGCGCGGCGTCCCGCAGATCCAGGTGAGCTTCGACATCGACGCCAACGGCCTCGTGAACGTCGCGGCCAAGGACCTCGGCTCGGGCAAGGAGCAGTCGGTGCGCGTGGTGCCGACGAGCGGCCTCAGCGAGAAGGAGATCGCCCGCATCGTCGCCGAGGCGGAGAGCCACAAGAGCGACGACGAGAAGCGCAAGCTGCTGGCGGAGCGGAAGCTCACGCTCGAGTCGCTCGTCTACACGAGCGAGCGCTCGCTCGCCGAGTACGGGAAGCTCCTGCAGGCCCCCGACCGCGAGGCCCTCGAGCGCGAGATCGCGCAGGCGAAGCGCGCGCTCGAGGCCGCCACCACCGAGGGGCTCGGCAAGGCGCAGGCCTCGCTCGAGGTGCACGCGCAGAAGCTCGGCGAGGCGGTCTACGCCGCGGCCGCGTCCGGCAAGACGTAGCCTTGCGGCGGGACTACTACGAGGTGCTCGGCGTGCCGCGCGACGCCGACGCCGCGCGCATCAAGCGCGCGTACCGCGAGCTCGCGCTCAAGTTCCACCCCGATCAGAACGCCGACAGCTCGACGGCCGAGGCCGCCTTCAAGGAGGTGTCGGCGGCGTACACCGTCCTCTCCGATCCCGAGCTGCGCGAGCGCTACGATCGGCGCGGCTTCGCCGGCGTGGACGGCGGGCCGGCGGCCGACCTCGGCGCGTTCACCGAGCTCTTCGAGGGGCTCTTCGGCGACCTCTTCGGCAAGCGGCGCGAGCGCGGGCGCGGTCGCGACCTCCGCTACACGCTCGAGCTCGACCTCGAGGAGGCGGCGCTCGGCGCGAAGAAGACGATCACGTTCGCCACGCGGACGCCGTGCGGCGAGTGCGCCGGCACCGGCGCCCTCGGCGGCGAGCGCGGGCGCCGGCGGTGCGCGACCTGCGGCGGCAAGGGCGAGATGCGCATGCAGCAGGGGTTCTTCGGCGTCACCAAGCGCTGCCCGACCTGCGGCGGCGGGGGGTACACGATCCTCGAGGCGTGCCCGCGCTGCGCCGGCGACGGCACCCTCGCGATCGATCGCGCCTTCGAGGTGACGGTCCCGCCCGGCGCCACCGACGGCTCGACGCGGCGCCTGGCGGGGGAGGGCGAGCCCGGCCGGAACGGCGGGCCGAACGGCGACCTGCACGTCATCGTGAAGGTGCGCGAGCACCCGCTGCTCCGGCGCGAGGGCGACGTCGTGAGCTGCGAGGTCCCCGTCGGGCTCTCCACCGCGGCGCTCGGCGGCACCATCGAGGTCCCGACGCTCGAGGGCGTCGCCGAGGTGAAGGTCCCGGCCGGGACGCAGCCGGGCACGGTGCTGCGCCTGCGCGGCAAAGGACCGCGGCTCGCCGCCGGCGCGCGCGGCGACCTGCACGTGCGGATCCTCGTCGAGGTTCCCCCGGCGACGCCGCCGCTCACGGCGCGGCAGCGCGATCTCGTCGCCGAGCTCGACGCCGCCCTCGGCCCCGACCAGCGGCCGGCCGAGGCCGCGTACCGCGAGCGGCTGGCGGCCTTGCGTTCGCGACGGCCGTGATAAGCTAGGGGCATGCGACGGACGGTCCTCGTCGTCGACGATGACGCGGCGACGTGCCGGCTCTACGCCGGGATGCTCGGCGGCGAGCACGACGTGATCACCGCCGACTCGGGCCTGGCTGCCGTCGAGCAGGTCGAGGCGCACGCGATCGACCTCGTGATCATGGACCTCAACATGCCGGGCCTCGACGGCTGGATGGCGATCTCCCTCATCCGCGCGCGCCGGCCCGCGCTGCCGTTCCTCATCGCGACGAGCAACATGGACCCGGGGCTGGAGCAGCGGGCGAGGCAGGCGGGCGCCGCCGGCTTCCTGCGCAAGCCGGTGTCGGCGGCGAGCCTGCGCCAGGCCGTCAGCCGCGCGCTCCCGCCGGATCCCACCGCGCCGCAGTAGCCCCCGTCAGATCGTCAGATCGTCGGCGGTCCCTCGTGCGTTGCATCGGGCATGGACCTCCTCGCTCGCATAGCTCCCCTCGCCCTCGTCTTCGCCTGCACCGTCCCCGCGGCCGCGGCGCCCGCGAACCGACCGGCGGCGCGCGCACGCCGCGTCGACCTCGTGCTCGCGCTCGACACCTCGTCGAGCATGAACGGGCTCATCGACGCCGCGCGGCAGAAGATGTGGGACATGGTGACCCTCCTCGAGAAGGCGCAGCCCCGCCCGGAGCTGCGGGTCGGGCTCATCTCGTACGGCAACAGCGGGTACGACCACGCCTCGGGCTGGGTGCGCACGGACATCGACCTCACGAACGATCTCGACGCGGTCTACGGCCGGCTCTTCGGTCTCACGACCGGCGGCGGCGAGGAGTACGTCGCGCGCGCGGTGCAGGTGGCGACGCGGAGCATGACGTGGTCCCCCGACCAGGATGCGCTGCGCATCGTCTTCGTCGCCGGCAACGAGTCGGCAGATCAGGACCCGCAGGTGCGCCTCGAGGAGGCGCTCGCGGCCGCGCGTGGGCGCGGCATCTACGTGAACGCCGTCTACTGCGGGCCGAGCGGTGCGGGCGACGCGGCGGGCTGGGCGCTCGTGGCCAAGCTCGGCCAGGGCCGGTTCGCCGCGATCGATCACAACCACACGGTGGCGATCGCGGCGCCGCAGGACGACGAGCTGCGCCGCCTGTCGGAGGCGCTCAACCACACCTACGTCGCGTACGGCTCGGCGGGGACCGCGCGGCAGGCCAACCAGGCGGCGCAGGACAAGAACGCCGCCGCGACCTCGGCGCCCGCCGCGGCGGCGCGCGCGGTGGGGAAGGCGAGCGGCCTGTACAACGCCGAGGCGTGGGACCTCGTCGACGCCACGCGCAACAAGAAGCGCGACCTCGCCACGATGGACGCGCGCGAGCTGCCGCAGGAGCTGGCCGCGCTGCCCGCTCCGAAGCGCGCGGAGTACGTCGAGGAGAAGGCGAAGGCGCGCGCCGAGCTGCAGGGCCGCATCCACGCGCTCAGCGGCGATCGCGAGCGCTACCTCGCCGCCGAGCGCCGCAAGGCGAAGCCGGCCGCGGCGTCGATGGACGAGGCGCTCCTCGGCGGGATCAAGCAGGAGGCCGAGGCGGCGGGGTTCAGCTTCTAGGGAACAGATCGGAAACCGGGGACGGGCGACGGGCAACCGGCAACGGGCAATGGCGGAGTCGGAGTCGGAGTCGGAGTCGGAGTCGGAGTCGGAGTCGGAGTCGGAGTCGGAGTCGGAG
>FTFF01000617.1_pt1 | contig 34545 bp, 27 predicted proteins | sample 1640361 | NCBI WGS metagenome assembly FTFF01 (sample SAMEA3914816, study PRJEB12502) | metagenome | biome: forest; material: soil | place: USA | collected 2011-09-16 | depth 0.3 m | reverse complement strand
TGGGCGGACCATCGCCTTTGGCTGGCGTGCCGCTCGCGGGCTTGTCGATGCCAGGCGTGGAGGCCGGGCCGCAGCCGACGAGCGCAAAGGTGGTGAGGGACATCGAAAACAAGAATTGTTTCAGCATGATGAGCTGCCCTATCGCAAGCGGCATGCCGGCCAAAGGCGACGGTCCGCCCAGCGGCGGTGGGGGCGGCGGTGCCGGTGCCGGGGCCGGCGAGGACTTCTCGCAGTGTGCGCCGATGGGCAAGAACTGCGGCACGTTCGAAGGCTACGACTGCGGCACCTGCACGGGGCCCGAGACCTGCGGCGGCGGCGGCGTGGCGAACGTCTGCGGCTGCGCGCCGGTCACCTGCGCGAGCGCCGGCAAGACCTGCGGCATGATCAGCGACGGCTGCGGCGGGACGCTCGACTGCGGCGCGTGCTGCACCCCGAGCTGCTCGGGCAAGAACTGCGGGCCCGACGGCTGTGGCGGATCGTGCGGGACGTGCTCGGGATCGATGGCGTGCGCCGCCGGCGGTCAGGCCGGCGTGTGCGGCCTCCTGCCCTGCCCCAGCGACGGGGCGGGCGTGTGCGCCCCCTGGGCCTTCGTCAGCTGGGACGACCCCAACAACTGCCTCTCCGGCTACGACCGCAAGCGGACGTGCGACCCGCACTACGACTGCCGCACGACCGATCACAACGGCGTCTGCACCGCGCTCAACCCGGGCGGGACGCTGCTGTCGAGCTGCGGCCCGTCGGCGTGTCCCCCGATGTAGCCGCCGTCCCTCGCCGCGCCCAACCTCCCCAGCCCGGCCTCGTCCCGCTAGGATGAAGGGGTGACGCGGCGCCTCCTCCCCTGCGCGCTCGGCGCGCTGCTCGCCGCGTGCGGCGCCGGGCCAGTCGCGCTCGATCGGTGGGGCGGCGCGCTCGAGCTGCCCATCGGCACGCCGACCGGCTTCTTCACCGTCGGCGAGGCCAAGGGCCGCTCGTTCCTCGTCACCCCCGATGGCCACGCCTTCCTCTCGATGGGCGTCAACAACATCAACCCCGACGGCGACGTCGATCGCGCGACGAGCCAGCCCATCTACCGCCCCGCCGTCGACGCGCGCTACGGCACCACCGCGGCCTGGGGCGACGCGACGCGCGCGCGGCTCGCGCGCTGGGGCTTCAACACCGCCGGCGCGTGGAGCACCGACGCCGCGCTGGCCGAGCTGCCGACCACGCCGATCCTCGACCTCGCCGGCCACGAGATCGCCGGCAGCCAGCCCGTCGACTACTTCGATCCGGCGTGGGAGGCCGCCGCCCGCGCGCGCGCGCTGAAGCTCGCGCGACCGCGCGCCGACGAGGCACGCGTCGTCGGCTGGTTCAGCGACAACGAGCTGCGCTGGGGCGCCGACTGGAACGGCCCGCAGGACCTCCTCGATCTCTACCGCTCGTTCGACGCGGCCGCGCCGGGCCGGCAGGTCGCCGAGGCGTTCCTCGCCGCGCGCGGGGGCGACGACGGCCCCGACGCGCGCCGCGCGTTCGCCTCGCTCGCCGCCGAGCGCTACTTCGCCGTCGCCGAGGCGGCGATCCGCGCGGCCGCGCCGCACCACCTCTACCTCGGGTGTCGCTTCGTCTCGTACGTGACGCCGCGCGAGGTCGCCGTCGCCGCCGGGCCGCACGTCGACGTGATCTCCGCCAACCACTACGAGGTCACCGACGACGCCCGCACGCTCATCCCCGCGCTCGGCACCTACCTGCCCACCGACGGGTGGCTCGCCGAGCTGGCGGTGGCGACGGGCAAGCCCGTGCTCATCTCCGAGTTCGCGTCGCGCGCCGACGACGCCGGCCTGCCGAACTCGAAGCCCTTCCAGATCGTGACGCCCGTCTACGCGACGCAGGCCGCGCGCGCCGACGCGCTCGAGCGCTACGGCCGCGCGCTCGCCGAGGCGCCGCACCTCGTCGGGCTGCACTGGTTCCAGTGGGTCGACGAGCCGGCGGGCGGGCGCTTCGACGGCGAGGACTCGAACTGGGGGCTCGTCGCCAAGACGGACGAGCCCTACGCGGAGCTCACCGAGCGCGCCGCCGCGGTCGGCCCGATCTACGCGTACGGCGCCGCGCTGGGGCGCTGATGGCGGACGACGGCACGGTCGAGCAAGGCGCGCGCGTCCGCCCGGGCCTGCTGCGCCCGCGCAGCTACCACGTGCACGTCGTCGCCGGGCCCGACGCGGGGGCGGGCGCGACGCTGGCGACCGGGACGCTGCTCGTCGGCACGCACGAGCACGCGGGCCTACGCCTCACCGACCCCGAGGTCTCGCGCTACCACCTCGAGCTGCGTCACCTACCGACGGGGATCGCGGTGGAGGACCTGCGCTCGAGCTACGGCACGTTCCAGCTCGACGGCGACGCCCCCATGAAGATCGGCTCGATCGCGCTCCCGAGCACGGACCGGACGCCGCGGCGCTTTCGGCTCGGCTCGACGACGGTCCTCGAGATCGAGCCGCTCGAGTCGCGCGCCGCGGGCGAGGAGGCACCGTCGTCGTTCGGCGAGGCGATCGGCGGCACGCCGCAGCTGCGGGACCTGTTCGCCCTGCTCGGCCAGGTCGCGCCCACCGACGCCACCGTGCTCCTCGAGGGCGAGACCGGCACGGGCAAGGAGCTCTTCGCCGAGGGGATCCATCGCAGCTCACCCCGGCGCGCGCGGCCGTTCGTGGTGATCGACTGCGCGGCGTTGCCGGCGGCGCTCATCGGCTCCGAGCTCTTCGGGCACGCGCGCGGCGCGTTCTCCGGCGCCGATCAGGCGAAGCGCGGGCTCATCGAGCAGGCCGACGGCGGCACCGTGTTCCTCGACGAGATCGGCGATCTGCCGCTGGCGCTCCAGCCGAACCTCCTGCGCGTGCTCGAGCGCCGCGAGGTGCACCCGCTCGGCGATCCCCGCGCGCGCGCCGTCGACGTACGCTTCATCGCGGCGAGCCGCGCCGGGCTCGGCTCGCGCGTGCGCGCGGGGACGTTCCGCGAGGACCTGTTCTTCCGCCTGGCGGTCGTCCGCGCCCACGCGCCGCCGCTGCGCAAGCACCGCGAGGACATCCCGCTGCTCGTCCGCGCGTTCACGCGCCAGCTGGGCCGACGGGACTTCGAGCTATCGTCGGATACCCTCGCGCAGCTCATGGCGTACGACTGGCCCGGCAACGTGCGCGAGCTCCGCAACCTCGTCGAGCGCGGGCTCTCGCTCGGGACCACCGAGGCCGAGCTCGACGTCGATGCCGCGCGCCTCGGCGCTCCCACCGGCGATCCGAACGCCGCGCGCGCACCCGAGCACCTCGCCGGCTCGTTCAAGGACGCCAAGGCGCGGCTGCTCGAGGCCTTCGAGCGGACGTACCTCCTCGAGCTCCTCGAGCGGCACCACGGCAACATCGCGCAGGCGGCGCTCGAGGCGGGGATCGATCGCAACCACGTCCATCGCCTCGTGAAGAAGCACGCGATCGTGGTCGACCGCGGCTAGAGATCTTGGACGAGGCCGTCGGCGCCCGCCGGGGTCGGCGCGCGCGCGGGCTTCGTCGCCGCGTGCGCCGCGGGCGGGTCACGTCGCGACGAGGCGCCGCGGGATCGACGGCTCGCGGCGCGTGCGGGCGGTACCGCCGACGGATCCGTCGCCTCGACGATCGAGGCCGGCGCGGGCTCGAGCGTGATCTCGAGCTCGCGGTCGCGGCTCGCGTCGACCGCCTGCGTCACCGATCCGAACCCCGGCGCCTCGACGCGCAGCTCGCGCGGGCGCGACTGCCACGGGACCGTGATCGCGCCGCCCTGGACCGGGCGGCCGTCGAGCGTCATCTCGGCGCCGGGTGGCGAGACCTTCACCGCGACGCGGACGTCCTCGTGCGCGGCGGCGGGCGCGCTCTCCGCGCGCGCCGGCATCATCGACTCGGGGGCGGCGTGCGAGCGACCGTGCCCGAACCACATCCCGGTCGCGGTCGCGGCGATCGTCATCGCCACGGCGATCGTGGCCCACGTGCGGGCCGAACGCGACGACTGCGTGGAGCGCAGCTGCAGCTCGCCGCGCATCCCCACCGCCGTCGCCGACTGCGGCGTCGCCGCGAGCAGCGCGTGCGGCCGCGTCGGATCGTACGCGGGCGGCTCTTCGCGCGGCCCGCGCGGCTCGCGCCGCACGACCGTCGGCTCCGCGGACAGGCTCGCGTGGCCGGCGTGTCCGAGGGTCGACAGGAGCGGCTCGAGCGCCACGCGCAGCGCGCGCACGACATCCCCCGTCGACGGGTAGCGGAGGCTCGGCTCCTTGGCGAGGACCTGCGCGAACACCGCGTCGACGTCCGCCGCGGTCGGACCGAGCGACGCGGAGACCGGCGTCGGTGCCGCGTGCACGACCTGGTACAGGATCGCCGGGATCGACTTGCCGCCGAAGGGCCGGTTGCCGGTGAGCGTCTCGTACGCGATGACGCCGAACGCGAAGACGTCGGCGGCGGCGGTGATCTCCGCGCCCGTGCCGGCCTGCTCGGGCGACATGTACAGCGGCGTGCCGATGAGCGCGTCGGTGCGCGTGATCGTCGCGAGCTCCTGCATCCGCGACACGCCGAAGTCGAGCACCTTCACGTGATCCGGCTTCGGGTACCTGTTGAGGAAGACGTTCGCGGGCTTGAGATCGCGGTGGATGACGCCGGCGGCGTGCGCGGCGTCGATCGCGCTGGCGATCTGCTCGAGGATCGCCAGCGCGCGCGCGGGCGGAAGCGCGCCCTCGCGATCGAGCAGCTGGCCGAGGTCCTCGCCCTCGAGCAGCTCCATCACGATGTAGGGGAAGCCGCCCTCGGCGATCTGGTAGTCGTGGATCTGCACGACGTGCGGGCTCTTCAGCTTCGCCGCGACCTGCGCCTCGCGCTTGAACCGCTCGAGCACGACCGCCGCGTTCGGGCCCTCGGCGGGGCGCGACATCAGCTTGATCGCGAAGCGCGTGGGCAGGCGCTCGTGCGCCGCTTCGTAGACCACGCCCATCCCGCCCTCGGCGATCTTGCGGATGACGCGGTAGGTGCCGCCGAGCGTCTGGCCGACCTCTAGGACGCGCGGCGGCACGCCCCCGATTATAGCAGCGTTCTACAGGCCGCAGTTCTTCTTGGCGCCGCACAGGATCTGCCGACACCGGTAGGCGCTACCGTTGAAGCTGCACTGGTTGGAGCTGCAGATGGCGCCCGCAGACTTGGTGCCGTAGCTGCTGTACTGCGCCGAGAAGTCGACGACGCTCCCGTTCGCGCTGCAGTAGTCGATGACCTCGAGATCGACGTCGGAGCGGGTCGGGTCGCAGAAGGCGTTCGCGACGGTTCCGGGGCAGAGGTTGGTCGCGGGCGGGCCGGACGGCGGCGGCATGTCGACCCCCATGTCGGGCAACAGGCCGCAGTTCTTCTTGGCGCCGCACAGGATCTGCCGACACCGGTAGGCGCTACCGTTGAAGCTGCACTGGTTGGAGCTGCAGATGGCGCCCGCGGACTTGGTGCCATAGCTACCGTACTGCGCCGAGAAGTCGATGACGCTTCCGTTCGCGCTGCAGTAGTCGATGACCTCGAGATCGACGTCGGAGCGGGTCGGGTCGCAGGAGGCGCTCGCGACGGTGCCGGGGCAGAGGCTGGTCGCCGGCGGGCCGGACGGCGGCGGCAGGTCGGGCCCCAGGTCGGGCGGCGCGCTGCTCACCTCCTTGCACAGCTTCTGCAGGCAGCTGTGCTCCGTGCACTTGTTGGTGCCGCACTCGGGACCGTTCAGCGTGTAGCCCGGGTACGCGGCGCTGTAGTCGCGCACGACGTTGCTCACGCTGCAGTAGGAGATGCTCACCATCGCCAGCGTCGGGCTGGGCGCGCTCGGGCTGTCGTTGTGGGTCTTCTCGTCGCAGAACGCCTTCTGCCGGCACAGGTTCTGCTGGCACGAGTGGTCGTGACACTCGTCGTACCCGCAGCCGACGCCGTTCTTGAAGCCGAAGCCGGAGAGGTCGAGGGCCTTGCCGTCGGGGCCGATGAGCCCGATCGAGCGCCAGTCGGTCGTCTTGTTGTCGTTGTTGCTGCAGTAGTAGATGGTGATGATGTCGACGTCGCTGCGGCTGAAGTCGACCTGCACGCCGTGCGGCTTGCCGGCGCACACCCCGGTGAGATCGTCGCCCTGGAGGCTCGACGACGTCGCGGCGTTGCGGTCCCCGTCGAGCGTCGCGGTGCAACCGGCCAAAAGACCCAAGGCAACGAACGCGAGGGTTCTCATGTGAAGGCCTCCCGCCGCCCGGGAAGAGCAGGGAGGATGCCGAGCGAGCGGCCGGGGTATCCATCACTTGCACGGACGCCCGGCGCCGCCGCCCGCCCACCGCCCACGGGCTGTTGCGCTCCCCGACCACCAGTCGCCGCGGGCCGAATGGCGGAGGCGACGCCCGACCGCGTACAATCGCGCCCGTGACCTCGCCGCGGATCGCCCGCCTCGGCCTCGGCGTGCTCGGCCTCGTCGCGGGGTGCGACGCACCGTGCGCCCACTCGCCGGACGTGGTCGTCGTCCTCGACGGCGCCGGCCGGCCGTTCACCGCGGCGAAGCAGCTCCTCATCGAGCTCGCGGTCGATGGCGGGGCGCTCCAGTCCTTCGGCCTCCTGCTCAAGGCGCCGCTCCAGCCCGGCGGCACGGTGCTGCTCGAGCCGAAGCCCGCGCCCGCCGCGGCCACCTACGCGCTCGACGTCACGATCACGTCCCGCACCGACGACACCCCGCCGCAGGCGCTCGGCCGGGGCATCGCGCACGCGACCGCGGACGCGGCGGCGTGCAACCGCATCCCGCTCTTGCTCGCGCCGATCGACGACGCGGACCTCGGCGGGGGCGGCTGAGTGCGCGCCCTCCGCGTCACGTTCATCGGCGTACTCCTCGCGCTCGGCGCGATCGGGCGCGCCGACGACGCCGCCGAGAAACAGCGCGCGCGCCAGCTCCTCCAGCAGGGCAACGCGCTCTACGCCGCCGGCAGCTACGAGGCCGCGCTCGCGCTCTTCCACCGCGCGTACATGATCTTCCCGAGCCCGAAGCTGCTCGTGAACACCGCCGCGTGCGAGAAGGCGCTGGGCCACCGCGAGCGCGCCGCCTCCGACCTCGGCGAGTTCCTGCGGCTGCACGACGCCGACCGCGCGCCCCCGCCCGAGCAGGAGATCCTGGCCGCGCGCGCGCGCGCCGAGCTCGACGCGTTGCGCCCGGGCCTCGGGCGGATCGTGGTGGACGGCCTCGCGCCCGGCGGCGCCGTCTCCGTCGACGGCGACAGCGCGTGGCGGAACAGCTACGTCGTGCCCGGCGAGCACCGCGTCGCGCTGCGAGAGCCCGGTCGCCCCGACTACGAGGCGCGCCTGCGCGTCGCCGCCGATGCCACCTCCAGGGTCGGGCGCTCGGTGCCGCCGCCGCACGTCGCGGTCGTCGCGCCGACGCCGCCGGGGCCCGGGCCGGCGCTCGACCTGCGCGCGCGCCCGCCCCGACGGCGCGCGGCGTGGGTGCTGCCGGTCGCGATCGGCGTGTCGGTCGCCGTCGTCGCCGGCGTCGGCGTCGGGCTCGGCCTCGGGCTCGGGCTGCACCGCGACCCGGCGCCGCCGCGCGGCGACGTCGGCACGGTGCGCTTCACGCCCTAGGGCAGCGCGACCTTGCGGATCGTGTTGTCGCCGCGGTTCATCCAGTAGACGCTCCCGGCGTCGCGCGCGAGCATCCCGCTCCCGCCGCCCGCGTTGTAGTGGATCTGGTTACCCGCCGCGAGGTTCACCGCGGTGCCGCCCGGCGTCGACGAGGCGTAGCGGATCACGCCGGTCGCGCTGTCGCCCCAGACCACATACGGGCCGGCCGCGACGACGCCGGCGACGTTGTTGCCGGTGTCGATCACGATCTGCGGGTCCGCGGTGGTCGTCGGCGTGCGGTAGATCTTCGAGCCCACCGACCAGTAGAGGTAGCCGCCATCGAGGACGAGGTTCGCGGCGGTGTTGTAGGGGCCGGCGAGCGTGACGGGCGCGGTGCTCGCCGGATCGCCGAGGTGGAAGCGGCGGATCCCGCCGCCGGTGCCCCACTCGGCCCAGTACAGGTACGCGGCGTCGGCCACCGCCGTCGCGCCGCCGGCGACCGCGACGCCGGCGACCGGGTTGACGATCGTCGTGCAACCGCTGCCGGCCGGATCGCAGTCGCGCACCGAGGTCGTGTTCGACGAGCTGTACGCGATGACGTAGACGCGGCTCGCCGTCGGCGAGACCGTCATCGTCGCGATCGTCCCGGTGGTCCCGTACGACGTGACGTTGTTGACCGTCCCGCCGGCCACGGGTCCGCGGTAGACCGCCCAGGCGACGCTCGACGGATCCGTATAGTTCACCCAGTACGCGGTGGTGCCCGCGACGCGCATCGCCTGCGGGCGCGCCGCGGGGCTCATGTAGTCGGCCGGCGGCGCGATCGGAAACGGCGTCTGCCCGGTGCCCGAGGTCGCGATCGCGTAGACGCCGGTGTTCGGACCCGGGCCCGAGCCGTCGCCCGCCGAGCTGCTCCAGAGCACGTGGACCCCGTCGGTGGCGATGTCGAAGCTCGTCCCGACGGTGACCGCGGTGGTGAGCGTCACCTCCTGACAGACGCCGCCCGAGCACTGGCCGCCGGCGCAGTCGTGGCCGCAGCGGCCGCAGTCGGTCGCGGTGCCCTGCAGGTCGACGCACGCACCGCTACACGGGCTGAGGCCACCGGTGCAGGTGACCGCGATGTCGCCGATGATGGCCAGATCGATGTTGGCGAGATCGACCCCGGTCAGATCGAGGCCGGCCAGGTCGAACGGCACGGAGGTGCCGAGGTCGAGCGCGATCGCGAAGTTGTCGACGGGCGCCGACGCGCGGCACGCTGCGGCGGCGAGGACGCCGGCGAGCGCGAGGCGACCGAGCGGAGGGCGCATCTCTCCTCATTGTACTCCGCGGCGGCGGGCCCGCGCGGTGTGCAACACCGCGTCGTCGGTGGTTCGTAGCGACGGTAAGGATCCCCACGCCGACGAGCGCCATCGTCTCGGAACCCATGGCGCGGCGCGGCCACCGGGCGCGCGGTGCTCGGCTTGCAGCTCAGTCCGCGGCAGGAGGGTTCATGACCGACCGGACGAGCCGCTTCCCCTGCCTCGCGCTGCTCTCGCTTGCCGCAACCGTCGGGGGGTGCGGCGCCGGGCAGATCGAGGGCGCCGACCCCGGCGCGGAGGCCTCGCTCAGCAACGATTGCCGCTCGAAGTATCAGGCGTGCATGCACCCCTGCGGCGCGACCGACCTCGCGTGCAGCACCACCTGTGACGAGGCGCGCGTGAAATGCGAAAATCCGTGGTGCGTGCAGGCCGGCTCGGCGTGCACCAACGCGGGCAACGGCTGCTGCCCCGGCTCGCTCTGCTTCTTCGGCGAGGCCTCCCCGGGCGTCGCGGCGAGCGCGGGCACCTGCCGGCCGACGAGCTCGCTCTGCGGCGACAAGCGCTGCGGCTTCGACGAGACGGCGATGAGCTGCCCGTTCGACTGCGCGCCCGCACCGACGAACGCGCCGCCGGGATCGTGCCGCGACGGCGGCGCGACGTGCTCGCTCGAGTCGACCGTGTATGGGTCGGCCTGCTGCAGCGGCCTCTCCTGCTACGGCGGGCATTGCCTGCCGACGAGCGGCCCAGGTGCGCCGGTGTCGCAGACCCAGTGCGTCCCCGTCGGCGTCGCGTGCGTGCTCGGCTCGAACGACCCCGGCTCGGGCTGCTGCTCGGGGCTCACCTGCTTCGGTGGCGCGTGCACGCCGACCACGTCGACGTGCGGCGACGGGATCTGCGGCCTCAACGAGAGCCACCAGCTCTGCCCCGCGGACTGCGCGCCACCGGCGCCGCTCTCTTGGTGCGTCGCGCTCCACCAGAGCTGCGATCCGAACGGCACCGTCTGCTGCCCCGGCACCTGGTGCTACAGCGGCGTGTGCAACTGAGAAGGAGGCCGTGGTGAGAAACGCGTGGATGCTCGCGCTCGGTGTCGTCGCCTGCTCGCCGCCGCCGCCGAACGGGCCGATGGGGGTGCTGCTCGATCTGGGGGCGCCGCGCGACCTGGCCGGCGCCGATCTCGCGGGCGTCGATCTCGCGGGCGTCGATTTTGCGTCGCCCTTCGACCTCGGATGCACGTCCGGCACCACGCAGTGCGGCGCGGCCTGCGTCAACCTGCAGAGCGACCCGGCGAGCTGTGGACGCTGCGGCCACGGCTGCGCCGGAGGGATGTGCGCGGGCGGCGTCTGTCAGCCGACGACGCTCGCCACCCCCGCGCAGGGCACGCAGATGTATGGGATCGCCGTCGACGGGGCGCACGTGTTCTTCACCAACCGCTTCGGCAACGGGGGCGGCGGCAACGCCAACGACACCGGCGTCTTCCAGCTGAACGCGAGCGGCGCCGCGCAGACCCCGACGGCCGTGGCCACCTGGGTCACCCCGTCGAGCCCCGCCGCCGCGCCGTTCGACCTCGCCGTCAACGGAACGAACGTCTACTGGACCAACTATCAAGGCAGCATCTGGAAAGGCGCGGTGGGCGGCGGGTCCGCGCCGGCGAGCGTGTACGCCGCGCCTGACTTCAGCCTCTACGTCAACCGGCTGGCCACCAACCCGGCCGGCACGCACCTGTTCGCGTCGCTCGACGACGGCACGCCCATGATGAAGCGCGTGCTCGACTGCGCGCCCAGCTGCACCGCGGTCTATTCGCTGGCGTCCTCCGCTGGCCGGCAGGTCGTGTCGGTCGCCGCGGACGGCTCCTACGTCTACTGGGCCGAGAGCGGCGCGCCCGGCCGCGTCCACCGGCTCGCCATCGGCGCCACCGCGGGGACGATGCCGGTGGATCTCGGCAACGGCGTCGCGACGCCGACGCACGTGGCGGTGAGCGGTGCCTACGTCTACTGGTCGAACGACGTCGGGAACATCTATCGCTCGCCGATCGCCGGCGCGAGCCCGCAGCTCGTCGTCGACTCCGGCTACGTGCAGGATCTGGCCGCCGACGGCACCAACGTCTACTGGGCCGACGCCGGCAACACGCGCCTCCGCTACGCGCCGGCGGCCGGCGGCGCCGCAGCCGATCTGGTCCCCGCGGCGGGCGACCCATTGCGCATCGCGCTCGACGCGACCGCCCTCTACTGGATCGACAAGACCGCGGGCTCGATCCGGAAGATCGCGTTGCCGTAGCGCGCGCGGGCTCGGGTATGCTTTCCGTCCATGTCCGCGCCTTCACTCCCCTCCCACGCGCGCGTCGTCGTCATCGGCGGCGGCATCATCGGCTGCTCGGTCGCGTACCACCTGGCCCACCTCGGCTGGACGGACACCGTGCTCCTCGAGCGCGACCGGCTCACGTCGGGCACCACGTGGCACGCGGCGGGGCTCATGGTGACGTTCGGCTCGACGTCGGAGACCTCCACCGAGATGCGCAAGTACACGCGCGATCTCTACGCGCGGCTCGAGGCCGAGACCGGCCACTCGACGGGCTTCCACCCTTGCGGCTTCATCGAGGTCGCGAGCGACGCCGATCGCCTCGAGGAGTACCGGCGCGTCTCCGCGTTCAACCGCCTCTGCGGCATCGACGTGCAGGAGATCTCCGCCGCGCAGGTGAAGGCGCTCTTCCCGATCGCGCGCGTCGACGACCTCCTCGCCGGCTTCTACGTGAAGGAGGACGGGCGCGCCGATCCGATCGGCGCGACGATCGCGCTCGCCAAGGGCGCGCGGCAGAAGGGCGCCAAGATCCTCGAGGGGGTGCCGGTCACCGGCGTGCGCACGAAGCGCGGCGCGGTGGCCGCGGTGCAGACCGCCTTCGGCGACATCGAGTGCGAGGTCGTCGTCAACTGCGCCGGCGCCTGGGCGCGGCAGCTCGGCGCGAAGAACGGCGTCAACATCCCGCTGCAGGCCGCCGAGCACTACTACCTCGTCACCGAGAAGATCGCGGCGGTCTCGCGCAGCTGGCCGGTGCTCGAGGACCCGGCGTCGTACGGCTACTTCCGCGAGGAGGGCGGCGGCCTCATGATCGGCCTCTTCGAGCCGGTCTGCGCGCCCTGGAACGTCGGCGGCATGCCGGAGGACTTCTCGTTCGGCGAGATCACGCCCGACTGGGACCGCATGGGCCCCTACGTCGAGAAGGCGATGGCGCGCGTGCCGCTCACGCTCGACGCCGGCGTGCGAAAGTTCTTCTGCGGCCCGGAGAGCTTCACCCCCGACCTCCAACCGATCGTCGGCGAGGCGCCCGAGGTGAAGAACTACTTCGTCGCCGCCGGGCTCAACTCGATCGGCATCCTCACCGGCGGCGGCCTCGGCCGCGTGATGGCGAACTGGGTCACCACCGGCAAGCCCGGCGTCGACATCACCGGCTTCAACATCGATCGGCTGCACACGTACCAGGCGAACCCGGAGTACCGCCGCACGCGCACGGTCGAGTCGCTCGGCATGGTCTATCAGTGCCACTACCCGACGCGCTCGATGCAGACCGCGCGCGGCGCGAAGCGCTCCGCCATCTACGATCGGCTGCGCGAGCGCGGCGCGTACTTCCGCGACGTCTCCGGCTGGGAGGGCGCCGACTGGTACGCCGGCGTCGGGGAGACGCCCGATCCGGGGCCGCTCGGCTGGGGCAGGCCGAGCTGGTTCGCGACGTGGGCCGCGGAGCACCGCGCCTGCCGCGAGGGCGCGATCCTCATGGACATGAGCTTCATGGCCAAGTTCCGCGTCGAAGGTCGCGACGCGGGCAAGGTGCTGAACCAGATCTCCGCCAACCACGTCGACGGCGCGGCGGGGCAGATCACGTACACGCAGTGGCTGAACGAGGGCGGCACGCTCGAGGCCGACCTCACCGTCACGAAGCTCGACGACGAGCGCTTCTGGGTCGTGGCGTCGGACACCGCGCACCGCCACGTCGAGACCTGGATGCGCCGCCACATCCCCGACGACGCCCGCGCCTTCGTCACCGACGTCACGTCGGGCTACTGCCAGATCAACGTGCAGGGGCCGCGCTCGCGCGAGATCCTGCAGGCGGCGACGAGCTGCGACCTCGGCAACGAGGCGTTCCCGTTCCGCGCGGCGCGCGAGCTCGACCTCGGCTTCGCGCGCGCGCTCTGCGTGCGCATCACCTACCTCGGCGAGCTCGGCTACGAGCTCTACGTCCCGGCCGAGCAGGCGCTCGAGGCGTACGAGCGCATCGTCGCCGCCGGCGAGCCGCGCGGCCTGGTGCACGCGGGCCTGAAGACGCTCGCCAGCTGCCGCATGGAGAAGGGCTACCGCGACTACGGCCACGACATCGACAACACCGACTCGGTGCTCGAGGCCGGCCTCGGCTTCGCGGTCGATCTCAAGAAGCCGGACGGCTTCATCGGCAAGGCGGCGGTCCTCGCGAAGAAGGCCGCGGGGCCGCTCAAGCGCCGGCTGCTCCAGATCCTCGTGAAGGATCCCGACGCCATGATGTTCCACGCCGAGGTGGTGCGCCGCGACGGCGAGGCGGCCGGCTACGTGCGCGCCGCGTCGTACGGGCACACGCTCGGCGGCGCGGTGGGCCTGGCGATGATCGAGGGCGGCGGCGAGACCGTCGACGGCGCGTTCATCGAGCGCGGCCGCTGGGAGGTGGAGATCGCCGGCAAGCTCTACCCGGCCATCGCCTCGATGAAGCCGCTCTACGATCCGGAGAACAAGCGCATCAAGATGTGATCAGCGCGGGTGCGCCGGGGCGGCCTTGCCCGGCAGCCCGAGCTGCGGCAGCGCCGAGCGCACGACGTTGCCGAGCGTGACCTTCCCGCGCGGCGCGGCCGCCAGATCCTTCGCCGCCTGCAGCGACGACCCTCCGCCGGGCGGCCCGCCCCACTGACCCCACAGCGGGTTCGCGCAGGCGACCTTGCCGGTGAAGTAGTGGCGGATGATGTAGCGCGCCTGGAAGTTGTTGGTCGAGTCGGGCCGCACCTCGCCCGGCTGCTCGGACGCCGAGGTGTCCCAGCCCGCGCGCCCGCCCACGACCGGCTTCGCCTCGCGGAAGACGAGGTCCTCCGACAACGTGTCGCGCGCGTAGCGCGTGTGCATGCGGGTCAGCACCCAGCTCGCGAAGTCGCCGTAGTAGCCGTTCCCCGGCCCGGCGCCCGGCGTCCGGCTCGCCTTGGCGCCGTTGCCGGACAGCACGTCGTCGCCGAGGACGGCCAGGTCGGCGGGCTGGAGCGGCGGCACCGGGCACGGATCGCACGACGACGTCTGCCAGGCGTACTCGGTGACCACCGCGCGGTTGTTCGCGCGGCGCAGCGCCTCGTCGAAGAGCTGGGCGTAGAAGGACGCGAACACGCCGCGCACCTCGTCGACCACCTCGAGGTTCGTCGGGATGAAGACGTTCGTGTAGTTCGCCGCCTCGAACCGCGCCGACGGGTGCAGCACGTAGACGAGCAGGTCCTGGTGCCCATTCGCGTTGAGGAGGCCGAGGCGCACCGGCAGGCGCAGGTCCGGCGCCTCGTAGATCACGCGCAGCGGCGAGAGCACCACCGCGCCGTTCGCGTCGCGCTTCACCTTCTGGATGTCGACCTTGGCGACGAAGAACTTCATCTGGCTCTTCACGTAGGGCGCGAGCGCCGCGGCCGCGCCCTTCGGCAGCGCGTACTTGCTCCGCCGCAGCCACGTCTCGAGGCCGCTCGCGTCCTCTGCGGAGAGGATCACGATCTCGTACTCGCCGACGGCGAACCGCGCCTCGACCTTGACGCCGAGGCCACCTAGGGCGCTGGTCGGGGCGGGCGTGATCCCGCCGGCCTTGGCGCGGTCCATCTCCTCGTCCTTCTGGATGCGGGCGCGGCAGGGGTCCTCCTCCCAGTACTCGACGAGCCGCGGCGCCGACAGCTGATCGATGTGATCGAAGACGTCGGGCGGCAACGTCTTCACGTCCTCCTTCTTGAGGACGACCGGCACCGGCACCACCATCGCGAAGCTCTCCGGCGGACCCTTGTAGTTGTTCGACATCGTGAGCGCGGTGCGGTTGCCCTTCCGCATGAGCACGACCTTCGAGGCGTCGTTCGACAGCTGCTGGCCCGAGCCGGCGACGAAGAAGCCGCAGAACGCGCGCGCCGGCCGCGGCGCGGCGAGGACGAGCGCTGTGATGAGGAAGAGGTGACGCGCGCGCATGGAAGGGGCCTCCCAGGATGGTGGGCGGCGAGCATAACGCGCGGACGGCGAGGAGAGGCTAGCGAGCTACTTGACGGTCTTCATGATGGTGCCGTTCGCGAAGGTGCCCGTGCCCTCGTTGCACCAGTAGACGTAGCTGCCGTCGAGCACGAGCTTGACCGGCCAGTCCTGGTTGATCGCGATCGCGATCGGCGCCGAGCCGCTGTGCGCCTGGAACATGACCGAGCCGCCGGTGTAGCCGGTCGTCGAGTTGCCGGTGCCCTGGTTGGTCCAGTAGACGCCGGTGGCGTCGACGGCGATGTGCGCGGGGTTCGCCTGCGCGTTGGCGAGCGACATCGCCGCGCCGCCGGCCAGCGGCGCCTTGTAGACGGCGGCGCCGTTCGTGTTCACCCAGTAGACGTAGGTCGCGTCGGTGGCGACGCCGAAGGGATAGGCCTGGTTCGAGGCGACCGCCGAGGGCGCGCCGCCGGCGGTGCCCACCTTCGAGATCGACCCGTCGGTGTACGACGAGGCCATGGTGCCGATCTGGCTGAAGAAGAGGTTGGTGGCCTGGAGCGACAGGACCCCCGCGCCCTTGAGCCCGGTCGCGGTGCCGACGGTCGAACCGGTGGTGCCGGCGATCGTGCCCTTGCGGATGAGGCCGTCGAGGTAGTTGCCCGTCGAGGTGCCGTACGCGGTCCAGTAGACGTTGGTGCCGTCGGAGATGACGCTGATCGGGTAGTTCTCGCCGGTGGCGATGGTGCCGAGCGAGACGCTGCCGGTCGGCGACTTCGAGATCTTGCCGCTGCCGTCGGTCGCGCCACCCTCGGCCCAGATGATCTGCCCGCCGGCGACGGTGATGCCGCCCACGTACTGCAGGCTCGAGGCGACCACGGTGGGCGAGACGCCGCCGGCGAGGATCCCCTTCGACACGGCGCCGGTGGTGCCGTCGCCGTACGTGGTCCAGTACACGTTGGTCGCGTCGACCGCCACGCCGACGGGGCGCGGCTGCGTGGCGTAGATCGTGGTGAGCGGGCAGCGGCCCTGCGCGCACACGCCGGCGCCGCACGAGCGGCCGCAGCGGCCGCAGTTGTTGGCGTCGTTCATGAGGTCGGCGCCCGCGCAGCCGGTCGCCATGTCGGTCGACGTCGTGTCGACGTTCGACAGATCGAACGGCAGGTTGTTGTTCGAGAGATCCTTGATCACCGCCGAGAGGTCGCGGTTGTCGGAGGAGTTGCTGTTCGCGCACCCGCACACGACAGAGCCCACGAGCCCGATGATGATCCCCACGAAAGCCAACCCAAGCGCCTTGGTCATTAGTGTTGTCTCCTACTGGCCGGCGACTATCGCACGACTCGTTCCCTTGGCGTAGTGTTTCACCGCACACCGAAGCGCCACGTTACCGTCGCAGGCCCGCTTACGGTTCTGATCTCGTTCTCGGATGGTGGTGCTGCGGCGATAGCCCGTTGTAGGCTGCGCCGCCCATGGACAGCCCCCCGCCTCCCGCCTTCCAGCCGTACGTCGCCGACGACGCCAAGGTCGCCGAGTTCACCCCGAAGGCGATCATCCTCGGCGCGCTGTTCGGGATCATCTTCGGCGCGAGCACCGTCTACCTCGCGCTCAAGGCCGGCCTCACCGTGTCCGCGTCGATCCCGATCGCGGTCGTCGCGATCAGCCTGCTCAAGAAGTTCGGCGGCTCGACCATCCTCGAGAACAACATCGTCCAGACGATCGGCTCGGCCGGCGAGAGCATCGCCGCCGGCGTGGTCTTCACCCTGCCCGGCTTCCTCTTCCTCGCGCGCGACGGCGGCACCGGCGTGAGCGTCGGCGCGCCCTTCTTCGCCTACTGGACGATCTTCACCCTCGCGCTCCTCGGCGGCGCGCTCGGCGTCCTCATGATGATCCCGCTCCGCCGTGCGCTCATCGTGAACGAGCACGCGACGCTCCCTTACCCCGAGGGCACCGCCTGCGCGGCCGTGCTCATCGCCGGCGAGAAGGGCGGCAGCCTCGCGCGCACCGCCTACCTCGGCCTCGGCACCGGGCTCCTCTACGCCGTCTTGCAACAGCTCGTGCGCGTCATCGCCGAGACGCCGACCTGGGTCTCGAGCATGAAGAGCAAGGTCTTCCCCGCCGCGACGGTGAACGGCGACATCACGCCCGAGTACATGGGCGTCGGCTACATCCTCGGCATCCGCAACGGCGGCCTCCTCGTCGCGGGCGGCGTGCTCGCCTGGCTCGGCCTCATCCCGCTCCTCGCCACGCTCGTGCCGGGCGACACGATCGCGACGCAGCTCGTCAAGCTCGGCTACGTGCCCACCGCCGGCAAGTTCGGCTTCGATCCGGCGACGCACGAGTTCGTGAAGCTGAACACCGCGGTCTACTTCGCGTACATCCGCCAGATCGGCGCCGGCGCCGTCGCCGCCGGCGGCTTCATCACGCTCATCAAGACGATCCCGACCATCGTCGCCGCCTTCCGCGGCGCGCTCGGCAGCATGAAGGGCGGCGCCGCCGCTGCCACGCGGCGCACCGAGCGCGATCTGCCGATGAGCGTCGTCATCGGCGGCTCGCTCGGGCTCATCGTCATCGTCGCGCTCCTGCCGTTCATGCCCGGCACCGGCGTCGGCTCGAAGCTGCTCCTCGGCGTCCTCATGGTGGCGTTCGGCTTCTTCTTCGTGACCGTCTCGAGCCGCATCGTCGGGATCATCGGCAGCTCGTCGAACCCGATCTCGGGCATGACCATCGCGGCGCTCATGGCCACGTGCCTCATCTTCGTCGGGCTCGGCTGGACCGGCGACGTCCACCAGCCGATGGCGCTGTGCGTGGGCGGCATGGTGTGCATCGCCGCCGCGAACGCCGGCGCCACGAGCCAGGACCTCAAGACCGGCTTCCTCGTCGGCGCGACCCCGCGCAGCCAGCAGCTCGGCCTCATGATCGGCGCGGTCGCCGCGTCGCTCGCGGTGGGCCTCACGATCCAGGTGCTCGACAACCCGCACCTCGACGCCGCGACCGGCCTCGTGGTCCACGCGATCGGCTCGGAGAAGTTCCCCGCGCCGCAGGGCACGCTCATGGCCACGCTCATCAAGGGCCTGCTCGCGATGAACCTCGACTGGCAGTTCGTGCTCGTCGGCGCCTTCATCAGCGTGACGATGGAGCTGTGCGGCGTGCGCTCGCTCGCGTTCGCGGTCGGCGCGTACCTGCCGCTGTCGACCACGCTGCCGATCTTCGCGGGCGGGGTCATCCGCTACGTCGCCGATCGCAAGAACGGCGTCGTCGAGGGCGCCGCGCACGGCGAGGAAGATCTCGGCCCCGGAAACCTCTTCTCGACGGGCCTCGTCGCCGGCGGCGCGCTCGCCGGCGTCTTCTCCGCGATCCTCACCGCGCGCGCGGAGGGCTTCGTGAAGTCGCTGTCCCTCGAGGAGCGCGTCGCGAGCACCCTCGGCGCCGGCGGGTTCCAGCTGCTCGGCGTCGGCTGCTTCGTCGCGATGGGCACGATCCTCTACGTCATCGCCACCCGCAAGCGCGCGGACGCCGCCTGATGCCGTTCGATCCGCTGCTCACGCCGCCGCCCCTGCCCGACGCGCACAAGTCGCGCGCCGAGTTCGGGCTCCGCTACGACGACCTCGATCTCCACGGCCGCCTGCAGTGCCTCGCGGCCGCGCACTCGCTCGGCCCCGCGGTGTGGCGCGCCGCGCTCACGCGCCACCCGATCGCGCCGTGGTGCTTCAAGCACATGGTGCTGCCCATCCTGTCGCGGCTCCTCGTCGAGCGCGGCGACGGCCCGCTCGCGGTGCGCAACCCCGTCGAGTGCGCGGGCGCGATGGACCTCGCGCACGTGCCCGGCGACGCGCCCGGCTCGGTCGACCGCATCATGCTGCTCATGTGGGTCGAGCTGACCGGTCCCATCGCGACGACGAACGGCCCGAAGCCGCCGAACGCGGGCGCGCCGAGCCCGGCCGGCTGGGTCTACGCCGAGCACGTGCTCACCGCCGCCTTGGCGCCGCCGGGCGAGCGCAAGGTGCGGCGCCTCGGCGGCGAGGGCGTCGAGCCGGTCCCGTCGCGGGTCTACGTCGCGCCGCCGGTCGCCGACTTCGCGACGTTGCCCGACGGTGCCGTCCCGCTCGGCGGGCCGTTCGAGGAGGCGCCGTTCCTCTTCGGGCTCCTCCACACCGACGCGAACCTGCACGTGAACTCGCTCGTCTACCTGCAGCTGTTCGAGGAGACCGCGCTGCGCCGCCTCGCCGCGCTCGGCGAGCGCGAGCCGCGGCTGGCGCGCACCTTCGAGGTCGGCTACCGCAAGCCGTTCTTCGCCGGCGAGCGCACGTCCGTCCGCGTGCAGGCGTTCCGTCGCGGCGAGACGGTCGGCGCGTGCGGCGCGTTCTACCCCGTCGACGCCGCCGGCGCGCTCGGGCCGAAGGCCTCGGCGTACGTGCGCGTGGTCTTCTAACGCTCGGCGGCGCCGATGCGCAGGAGGAGCTCGCGGTGCTCCTGCTGCTTGCCGTCGCGGAGGATCTCGGCGGTGAGGTCGAGCTGCATCGCGTTCGGCATGTCCTGCGGCGCCGGCCGCATGTGCACGTAGACGGTCTGCGTCGAGCGCGCCACGTCGACGAAGTTCTGTCCGAGGCCGGTCGCCGAGAAGATCTCGGCCGGCACGCCCGGCATGAGCACGCCGTCGATCGGCTCCTGCGGCGCGACGATCGTCGGCGTCTGGCCGTTCAGCCACCACAGGTAGCCGACCGCGCGGTTCACCGCCTGCGACGGCTGGGTCGCCGCGCCCGCGTACTCGGCCGGCAGGATCCGGCCGCCGTTCCACGCGCCGTCGTCGAGGTAGAGGAGGCCGAAACGCAAGAGGTCGCGGCAGGTGACGTGCAGCCCGTCGAACATCGGCACGCGCCCGGCCGGATCGTGATCCCACGTGATCCCCGCCGAGGCCCCGAGCGGATCCCACAGGTGCCGCCGCGCGTACCCCTCGGCCTCCTCGCCGGTCGCGCCGGCCAGCACGGCGCCGAGCACCTGCACCGAGCGCTGCGAGTAGCCGAAGACCGTGTCCGGCGGCGCGGCCACCGGCGCGCGCAACGCCTCGGCGGTCAGGTCGTCGCTGGCGATCGCGTAGACCGCGTCGTCGTACTGGTTGAACTCGAGCCCGGAGGTGTGGCTGAGCAGCTGGCGGACGCGGATGTCGTCGTGCTTGCCGTCGCGCCACGCGGGCACGACGTCGGCGACCGGCTGCTCGACGCAGTGGAGCTGCCCGCGTCCCACCGCGATGCCGACGAGGGTGGAGGTGACGGACTTCGCGATCGACCAGCTCTTCTGCAGCGTGGTCGGCGAGGCGCCGTGCGCGTACTTCTCGTAGACGAGCTTGCCCTTCCGGTAGACGAGCAGGCACTCGCCGCCGATCGACTCCGAGTATGCGCCGGCGGCGTCGAGGCCGGCCGCGTCGAGGCCGACCTCGGCGGGCGCGCCGGCCTGCCACGGATCGGCGGCGAGCGGCGCCGGATCGTCGACGATCCGGACGCCCATCGGCGTCCCCGCGCAAGGATCGGCGGCGGCGCACCCGGCGAGCAGCGCGGCGCAGAGGACGGGGCGGATCGCCATGGTGGACGCGATCTACCACCGGCCGGCGACGGCCCGAAAAGAAAACGGCGGCGAGGCCCGAGGCCCGCCGCCGTTCCTGATCGTTCGCGATCGGGCTACTTGGTGCCGATCGCCTTCTTGCGGCGCTCCATCGTCTCCATGCCCGCGGCGTAGGTGACGCCGGGGACGACGCCGAAGCCGTCCATGCAGTGGCTGCCACGGAAGACCCACGCCTCGAAGTCGTCGGTGCGGCGCCACTCGTCGAGCTTCGCGCGCTCGCCGTAGAACGTGAACGCGCAGTTCATGTCCCCGCCGTGCGGCGTCAGCCAGAAGCCGTTCCAGGTGCTGAAGTGGCCGCTCTTCTGCTGCGACTCGAGCCACGCCCCGGTCTCCGCCCACCAGCTCATCGCCTCGTTCTCGCGACCGATGATCGGACGGTTCGAGCCCACGAAGAGCACTGCCTTCTCGTTCGCCATGTGCGACCTCCTTCAGGTCTTCAAGAAGGCGCGATCCTAGGATCCGATCTCGAAAGATCGCAAGGGCCGCTCAGCGGCCTTCACGAGGACCCTTCCGGACCTCCTTCACCAGCCAGAACTCGTCGTCGCCGAGGCGCGGCATCGCGTCCACCCGGCCCTCGGGGTTGTCGGGGCGCAGGATCCGATCGACGAGCTCGAGCACCGCGAGCGGGCCGGCCTCGTGGCGCGCGCTCTCCATGCCGGTGAAGACGAAGTAGCCGCCGTCCTCGCGCTCGGCGCCGGCGGCGAGGAGGTCCTGGCCGAAGTACATGTACGAGTAGCAGCTGAGGAACGCGACGAGCCGGAGCGGCGCCGCGCGCAGGTCCGCGGACATCTGCTCGTGCGACACGCCGAGGTGTCGCTCGATCTGCGCGAGGCGGAAGTTCTCGCCGATGCCGGAGTGCCCCCAGTAGACGACGAGCTGATCCTCGACGAGCGCGCGGCGCAGGATGCGCCAGTGCGCCGGCGGCGTCGGCCCGAAGACGTCGGTGAGCCCGAGCCAGAGGCGCACGCGCAGCGGCCGCCCGCTCTGCCGCAGCCTGCCCGTCACCTCGACGCCGAGGTAGCCGCCCTCGACGCGGGCGGCGTGGCGCTCGGGCGCCATCACCTCCTCGAGCTGCGCGAGCACCTCGAGGAACGCGCGCGCGCCCGGCTCGCGCGGCGGCATCGTCGCCCAGCGCGCGAGCGCGGCGCGGGCGCGCGCGGGGAGCTCGCCGCGCGCGGCCTCGCCGAGGAGCTCCCGGAACGTCGGCAGCTCGAGCTTCGTCACCGCGTGATCGACGACGCCGATGACGATCGTGGCGGTGAGCGGCCCGCCCGCGAGCTGCTCGCGCAGGCGGCGGAAGTCGTGCGTCGGCGCGCTCACCCGCGTGAGGTCGACGTCGTAGCGATCGTAGTCGGTGCCCTCCTGCAGCCACGCGCGGCAGTCGAACGCGCGGCCGTCGTCGTCGGGGCCGTGGCGCGTGGGGAGCCAGTCGTACCAGTAGTAGTAGGGGTGCGGCAGGTCCGCGAAGTCGTCGTCGGCGCACGGGTTCGTCGTCGCGCGCTCGCCGTGGTAGCGGAGCGGCCGGTGCAGCCGCCGCGGCACGTACCAGTACGCGAGCCACGGGTCGGGCGGCAGCGGCACGCGCACCCGCGCGCCCGCGTCCTCGCCGCGCCCGCAGATCGCGAGGCGGAAACGCAGCTCGTACTCGACGAGGAGCGCGGGATCGGCGCGGCCCACGCGACCGCGCGCGACCGCGCGGATCTGGTACGGCTCCTCGAGCTTCAGCCGCTCGGCGCGCTCGCCGTAGCCGAGCTCGAGGTCGCGGCCGTACGGCACCTCGCGGCGCGAGAGGACGCGGACCTCGGTCCCCTCGGCGCCGAGCGAGACCTGGAGCGCGGCGTGCGCGGCCGCGTCGTTGCGGTAGTGGCCCCACAGGTAGCGCAGCTGGTGCTCGATGCTGCGGCGGATCGCCGCGTCCTCGTCGGGGTACGCGGCGAGGAGCGCCCGGTGCAGGAGCACGCGGCCGCGGTAGGTGCCGACGTACTCGCCGGCCTCGCGCGGGCAGTTCGCGAGGAGCAGCGCCTCGCGGCGATCGGCGGCGTGCGCCGCGGCGGCGAGGACGACGAGGAGCGCGAGCGCGCGCGGGAGCATCGCGCGGCTACTCGATGTCGCGCTCGCTCTCGAGGCCCGCGCCGCCCGAGACGTGACCGGCCTCGATCGTGCCGGTCCGCTTGAACGAGGAGAAGACGCCGTCGCAGTCGAGGTCGCCGCGCGCCTCGACCACGAAGCCGGCCTTCGTCGAGGTGACGCGGTACTGGTAGCGATACGGGTCGTCGATCGAGAAGCGCAGCGCCTGCCACGTCTTGCCCGCGAACGTCGCGGCGTCGGGCAGGCACTTGTGGTCGGGCCCGCCGCAGCAGCCGGTCGCCGGCGTCCAGTCCGTCGACGGCGGCAGCTGGTGGTTCGTCTCCCAGAGCTCGACCGCGCCGTCGTAGAGCTTGCGCACGTTCATCGTCGCCTCGACGGTCTTGCTGCGGCGGATGTACTTCATGAAGGCGGGGATCGCGATCGCCGCCAGGATCCCGACCACCGCGACCGTGGTCATCATCATGGTGGAGGCCGAGCCCTCGCCCTCGAGCGAGAACGGGTAGTCGACCGTGAGCCGATCGCCGACCAGCTTGGGGGTGATCTTGGGCGCGAGCTTGCGGAACCCGTGGTAGCCCGCGATCGCCGCCAGGCCGCGGACCGTGTCGTCGCCGGCGATCGCCGTGTCGTGCTCCTCCTTCGACTTCTCGGCGGCTAGATCGATGAACGACTTCGCGGCGTCTCGCGCGCCGGCGAGCCGCGCCGGATCGCCGCTCACCCAGGCGAAGACGTGCGTCGGCGCGAAGCCGAAGACGACCGCGCCGATGCCGTAGAGCGCGACGATCGGGCGCGCCGCGGGATCGTCGACCGCGGCCGGCGTCGCGCCGAGGATGGCCACCGCCGCCGGATCCACGTCGAGCATCGCGCCGAGCGCGGACGCCTTCTTGAGCGCCGGCGCCTTGCCGAGCGCGACGAGCACGCCGGCCTTCACGCCGGCCTCGGTCCCGACGTAGAGGCCGCGCGGGACGAGCGCCGCCCACACCGGGCCGTCGAGCTTGTAGGTCGGCGTGCCGTCGACCTCGCCGCCCTTCTGCCACTTCGGCGTGCCGGAGACGGGCATCCGGAAGAAGGCGGCGCCGTCCTTCGGCCCGGTCATGAAGGCGACCACCGCGGAGATCGGCGTCAGATCGACGCCGACGCGCTTCACCAGGAACTCCTTCATCTCGCGGTGCATCTCCCCCTCGGCCTCGAGCTCCTTGCGGAGCGCGCGCAGCGCGTCGGCGCGCACGACGGCCGCGGCGAGCGCGTCGTCGGGCACGACGTCGAGGAGCGATTCCTGATCAGTCTTGCCCGACGACGACGACGACGGGGCGCCGGGCTTGTGGCAACCGATGACGAGCAGGCAGGCGACGAGGAGCGACTTGCGCGACATGAGCGGAGCCTCCGAGGCGCGCGAAGCTACCATGAGGTCGACGTCGGCGTGCGTGTTACGCTCCCGGCCCTGCGCGTGGAACACCGACGGCGAAAGGTCGCGCTCATCCTGACCATCTTCTTCGCGATCTCGCTCGTCACGAACATCCTCGGGCCGATCGTCCCCGACCTCATCCGCGACTTCCGCCTGAGCCTGACGCTCGCCGCCGCCCTGCCGCTCTCGTTCTTCCTCGCCTACGGCCTCTGCTCGATCCCGGCCGGCCTCCTCGTCGAGCGCTACCGCGAGAAGCCGGTCCTCGTCGGCGCGTTCGCGCTCGTGCTGGCCGGCTCGCTCGCGTTCGCGCTCCTCCGCACCTACCCGGTCGCGCTCGGCTCGCTCTTCACGATCGGCGTCGGCATGGCGCTCCTCCAGGTCGCGGTGAACCCGCTCCTCCGCGTCACCGGCGGCGAGGCGCGCTTCGCGTTCAACTCGGTGCTCGGGCAGCTCGTCTTCGGCCTGGCCTCGTTCGGCAGCCCGTGGCTCTACGCGCTCATCGTCGCCCACGATCCGCGCCCGCGCGCGTGGATCTCGCTCTACTGGATCTTCGCCGGCGTCGCGGCCGTGATGATCGTCCTCGTCGCCGCCGCGCGCTTCCCGACGGTGACGCGCACCGACGAGGAGGCCGCCGGCTCGTTCTCGACCTACGCCGCGCTCGCGCGCCGGCCGGTGGTGATCGCCTACGCCGCGGGGATCTTCGCGTACGTCGGCACCGAGCAGGGCCTCGCCAACTGGATGTCGGAGTACCTGCACATCTACCACCGGCTCGATCCGCAGCGCGAGGGCGCGCAGGCGGTGGCGTGGTTCTGGGGCCTCATGACCGCGGGCTGCGTGCTCGGGCTCTTGCTCCTCGGGCGCTTCGACAGCCGCCGCGTCCTCTTCGCGTTCACCGCGTGCGCCCTCCTGCTGCTCACCGTCGCGCTCCACGGCGGCCCGCAGGCGGCGCGCTGGGCGTTTCCGCTGCTCGGCTTCTCGGCCTCGGTGATGTGGTCGGTGATCTTCTCGCTCGCGCTCAACTCGGTGCCGGATCACCACGGCGCGTTCTCCGGGATCCTGTGCACCGCGATCGTCGGCGGCGCGGTCGTCCCCTACCTCATCGGCGCGCTCGGCGATCGCTTCGGCCTGCGGGCCGGCATGACCGTGCTCTACGCCACGCTCGGCTACCTCCTCGCCCTCCCGCGCTGGGCGCGGCCGCTCGTCGCCGACGAGGCGCGCGCGTGACCGCGATCGGCGTCGATCTCGGCGGCACCCAGCTCCGCGCCGGCCGCCTCGACGGCGCCGCGCTCGGGCCGGTGACGACGTCGCGCGTCCCCGCCGCCGGCAGCGCCGAGGAGATCCTCGCCGCGCTCTACGCCGCGATCGATCCGCTGATCGACGCGAGCGTCCGCGCGATCGGCGTCGGCGTGCCGAGCCTCGTCGATCCCGATCACGGCTGGGTGCGCGCGGTCCCGAACCTGCCGGCGTGGCGCGACGTGCCGCTCGCGCAGATCCTCGCCGAGCGCTACCGCCGGCCGATCCACGTCGACAACGACGCCAACGCCTTCGTGATCGGCGAGCACCGCCACGGCGCCGCCCGCGGGCGCGCGCACGTGGTCGGCCTCGTGCTCGGCACCGGCGTCGGCGCGGGCGCGATCGTCGACGGGCGGCTCCACCGCGGGCGCAACGGCGGCGCGGGCGAGGTGGGCCTCCTGCCCTACCGCGGCCGCACCTTCGAGGACTGGTGTGGAGGCGCGTTCTTCGTGCGCGAGCACGGCGCTACTGGCGAGGCGCTCCACGCCGCCGCGACCTCGGGCCATGCCCGCGCGCGCGCCACCTTCGCGGAGCTCGGGGCGCACCTCGCCGACCTGGTCCTCGCGATCGTCGCGACGTTCGATCCGGCGATGATCGTGCTCGGCGGCTCGGTGAGCCGCGCGTTGCCGCTCTTCGAGGGATCGCTCCGCGCCGGCCTCCGCGGCTACGCCTACCCGACGTCGATCGATCGGCTCGAGCTCGCACCGGCCGCGCTCGAGCACCCGGGCGTCGTCGGAGCGGCGGCGCTCGCGCTCGAGCACGCGCGATGAACGTCGTCGTCCTCGCCGATCCGCCGGCGGTCGCGCGGGCGGCCGCCGACCGCGTCGCGGCGCGGCTCGCCGCCCGGCCCGACGCGGTGCTCGCCCTGCCGACCGGCGAGACGCCGACCGCGCTCTACCGCGAGCTCGTGCGGCGTCGGCGCGACGAGGGGCTCACCTTCGCGCGCGCGACCACGTTCAACCTCGACGAGTACGTCGGCCTCGGCGCCGACGATCCGCGCAGCTGCGCCGCGTACCTGGCCGAGCACCTCTTCCGCCACGTCGACCTCGACCCGTCGCGCCGCCACCTCCTCGACGGCCGCGCGCCCGACCTCGCCGCCGAGTGCGCGCGCTACGAGGCGCTCCTCGCGCGCCGCCCGGTCGACCTCGCGGTGCTCGGGATCGGCCGCAACGGCCACGTCGCCTTCAACGAGCCCGGCGCGCCGCCCGACGGGCGCACCGCCGTCGTCGCGCTCGCGCCCGCCACCCGCGCCGTGAACGCGCGGCTCTACCCGCCCGGCACGACGCTGCCCGACCGCGGGATCACGATGGGGCTCGGCACGATCGGCGACGCCGAGGAGCTCCTCCTCGTCGCCTTCGGCGCCGCCAAGGCCGACGCGATCCGCGCCGCGCTCGCCGGGCCCGTCGACGCCGCGTGCCCGGCCTCGATGCTGCGCGCGCACGCGAGGCTCGAGGTGCTCGTCGATCGCGCGGCCGCGGCCGGCCTCGCCTGATCTCAGCCGCGCTCGGTCAGGTCGACCGCGATCGTCGACGCGGCGCCGGTCTCGGGCTCGACCCGCTCGCGCTCGACCTCCGTCCACCACGCGAGCACCTCGGGCTCCGACCACGCGCCGGCCTCGGGCAGGGCGCGCAGCGCATCGCGCAGGGCACCCGCGTCGGCCGGGCGATCGGCGGGCGCCTTGGCCAGGCAGCGCAGGAGGAGCGCCTCCAGCTCCGGCGGCACCGGCCGGCGCCGCGACGGCGGCTCGACCGGCGAGTGGACGTGGTGGCCGCAGATCTCGACGATGCTGTCGCCGGAGAACACGGTCGTGCCGGTGAGCAGGAAGTAGCCGACCGCGCCGACCGCGTACAGGTCGGCCGCCGCGCCGATCGATCGCGGGGAGGTGATGGCCTCCGGCGCCAGGTACGCCGGCGTCCCGGCCATCCCCTCCGCCACGCCACCGGCCCGGCGCAGCTCCTTGACCAGGCCGAAGTCGACGACCTTGACCACGTCGAGCGCGCGGCCCCGATGGCACAGGATGATGTTGGCGGGCTTGACGTCCCGGTGCACGAGGTCCCGATCGTGCGCCTCCTCGAGCGCGTCGCAGACCTGCGCCAGGATGCGGATCACCCGCGCCGGCGGCAGCGGGCCGTGGCGCAGGACCACGCGCTCCAGATCGATCCCGTCCAGGTACTCCATCGCGTAGTAGAAGACGCCGTCGGCGCTGCGCCCGTAGTCGAAGATCGCCACGGTGTTCGGGTGGGTCAGCGCGCTCGTGTGCTGCACCTCGCGCTCGAACCGCGCGATCGCCTCGGCCCCCGCCTTGAGCGGCGGCAGGAGCTTGATCGCGGTCGGTCGGCGCAGGAGCGCGTGGTGCGCCTTGTAGACCGCGCCCATCGCGCCCTCGCCGATCTTCTCCGCCAGCGTGTACTGGCCGAGCCGTCGCGCGTCGCGGACCTGCCGCCGCAGGGAGAAGATGATCTTCGATCCCAGGGCCGAGAGCGCGACCGCCGACAACGCGAACGCGGTCCCGCCGATGAAGTAGGCGGGCATCGGCACGTTCACGATCGCCGGGTTGCGCAGCACGACGACCAGGTGTCCGCCGGTCATGAGGCCGAGGGCACCGAGCGAGAGCCAGAACGTCCGCGGCGCGCTGCTGGGGACGAGGATCGCACGGCCGACGATGAGGAGGATGAGCAGGATCATGTTGGCCGCGATCTGCTCCTGCTTCTCGATCACGAGCGGCGCCGCGCCACCCGCGAGCACGCCGCCACCGAGGGCGAGGAGCAGGTCGAACGCCGCGAGCTCGCGCCGGGTGCGAGCGCCCCGCCGCGTGGCGAAGAACAGCGCGCCGAGGCCGCCGAGCCCGACGAGCAGCGTCGTCGCGATGACGCCGGTCTGGCGCGGCCGCGTCGCGGGGTACGCGTAGTACAGGCCGAACGTCATCACCGAGATCGCGAGCAGGATCAGCCACAGCGTCGCCGCGTAGAGCGCGATCCGCTCCTGCAGGAACGCGGTGCTCCCCGCCGACTCGTCGTGGGCGTGCGCGCGCGACACGTTCATGCGCCGCGATCATACCTCGCGCGCCGCCCGGGCGACCTCGCGGTGGCCCCGCGGTCGTCCCGAGCGCGCGGTCGTTTCCGCTAGCCAGCGACGGCCAGATGAAGCTAGGGTCCGCGCGCTTTCATGCGCCCCCACCTCTGTCGCCTGGTCCTCTTCTCGCTCCTCCTGCTTGGCCCCTCGCGCGCGTTCGCGGTCGGCGAGCAGAACGGCCGCCTCAAGGGCACCGTCACCGAGGCGCAGACGCAGGCGCCGGTGCCCGGCGCGCAGGTCAAGGTCTTCGGCTCCGCGCTCATCGGCAACGCGCGCACCGTCGTCACCGACGAGGGCGGCGGCTTCGAGGTCTTCGAGCTGCCGCCCGGCAAGTACACCGTCGAGATCGTCTTCGAGGGCGTAAAGCCCATCAAGCGCCAGGTCGTGATCCGCCAGGGCGAGACGTTCCCGCTCAACGTCGCGTGGTCCGCCGAGCTCGCCGCCGAGGAGGTCACCGTCGTGACCGAGTCGCGGCGCATGACCCGCCCCGATCAGAACTCGACCGGCACCGTGCTCACCTCCGATCAGATGAAGCGCATCGCCACCGACCGCGACTACTCGACCGTCATCCAGCAGATCGCGTCGGTCACCGACGTCTCCGGCGACGGCAACCCGCAGATCAAGGGCGCCAACTACACGCAGACCCGCTACCTCATCGACGGCCTCGACATCACCGATCCGGTCACGGGCACCTCGTCGGCGAGCATCAACTTCGACACGATCTCGTCGATCCAGGTGCTCACCGGCGGCATGGAGGCGCAGTACAACTCGCTCGGCGGCGTCATCAACCTGGTCACGGATGGAGGGTCGGACGACTGGAAGGTCAACGCCTCGGTCTACCTCAACAACGCCAAGTTCTCCGCCGGCGCGCAGTACGGCTCGCGGGTCTTCAACGGCATCCACATCCACGACCCGACGCCGAAGCCGGTGACCTCCGCCTACGAGGCGACGCTCTCGGTCGGCGGACCGATCAAGAAGCACCGCCTGTGGTTCAACTTCTCGCTCCAGTACAACCGCGTCGACACCGCCGAGGTCGCCGGCCCGCCGCTCAACGTGCCGCTCGTGCCGACGCGGCACAACGCGATCCAGGCGCGCCTCAAGCTCACCTGGGCGCCGAACGACAAGCACCGCATCCAGCTGTCGCTGTCGGCCGACCCGACGTGGATCGACAACCAGAACCAGGACCCGGGCGGCCTCCCCGTCACCGAGCAGGCGCGCCTGCAGGGCGGCCCGTTCGTCACGCTCAACTACAGCTACTTCGCCAAGCAGTGGCTGCAGTTCGACCTGCAGGCCGGCTACCAGTACAACCGCCTCTACGACGCGCCGCAGGGCACGATGCGCTCCGTCGACTCGGTCGCGAACCCGTTCTCGTCGCGCGCCAACACCTACGATCCGAACGCGCCGCAGCACCTCAACAACGACGACGGCTCGGTCTGGTACCAGGGCTACGCCATCAGCGACGATCGGCGCCACACGGTGCAGGTCGATCCCTCGATCTCCTTGCGCGGCAAGGCCGCCGGCACGCACGACGCCAAGATCGGCATCCAGAACCGCTTCGTCTACAACCCATACACGCTCGAGTACCCGGGCGGCTCGGTCTACCAGGACGCCGGCGGCGGCCCGCTCGAGGGCGGCGTCTGCAACGAGATGACCGGCAACGGCTGCTCGCAGCGCATCGACTACGACAAGACCTCCACGCGCGCGTGGGGCTACGCGCTCGGGCTCTACATCCAGGACAAGTGGCAGCCGCTCAAGCGCCTCATCGTGGTGCCGGGCATGCGCGTCGACTGGGGCCTCAGCAAGAACACGCAGGGCCAGACCGTGTCGAGCCTCGTCGGCTTCGGGCCGCGCCTCGGCGTCATCGTCGACATCACCGGCGATCAGAAGACGATGTTCAAGGCCTTCTACGGCCGCTCGAACGAGGTCATGTCGCTGCTCGCGCCCGGCTACGCCGACGTGTTCGGCACCGCCAAGACCTACCAGTGGGATCAGACGTCGAAGCGCTTCGTCTTCGATCACCAGTCGGGCGGCGCCGGCGGCTACCGGCTCGATCCGTACGGCAACACGCCGCACGTCGACGAGGTCACGGTCACGGTCAACCGCGAGGTGTGGAAGGACTCCGTCGTCGAGATCGACTACACGTACAAGCACTTCGCGAACATGTGGGACTCGGTCGAGACGAACCAGATCTGGGACCCGACCGGCAGCCGCGTCATCAACTACAAGAACGGTCAGGCCGAGCAGATCTTCCGCTACTCGCGTCCCGACTCGAACGAGCGCACGTACCACGGCATCGACGTCACGCTCGAGTCACGCCCGAACGAGCACTGGGACATCTACGCCGCGTACACGATCTCGTGGCTCTTCGGCCCGGGCCACGAGACCTTCGGCCAGATCAGCGGCGACCAGACGCAGTCCGAGTTCTACAACCCGCGCATGCGCCGCTTCTACGATGGCTTCACGCCCGACGACGTGCGCCACATGCTGAAGGTGCGCGCGTCCTACCACTGGAAGGGCCTCAACCTCGGCGCCTTCCTCGCGTACCAGACCGGCATCCCGCTCACACACCGGTACTTCAACCAGAACGACGGCACGTACACGAACCGCCGCTCGCCGAGCGGCACCGATCCGGGCGCGACGCCGAACGACGTGACGAAGATCTCCGAGCTCCGCATCCCCGACCACCTCACCATGGACCTGCGCGCGTCCTACGATCTCCACGCGCTCATCAAGCAGCACCTCATGGTCATCTTCGACTTCTTCAACCTGTTCAACCTCGGCACGCCGACGTCGATCGAGGCGAGCGACAACTCCACCTTCGGGCTCGTGCAGAAGCGGCAGAAGCCGTTCCAGATGCAGCTCGGCCTCCGCTACGACTACTAGCGGAAGGTCTCGTGATTCATCACCTCTCTGAAACGAGCCCGAGCCCGAGCCCGAGTCCGAGCCCGAGTGTGAGCCGCGGCCGCCGCTGAGGGCGGTGTGTTTCGACGGTTTCGGGCTCGGGCTCGCACGCGGGCTCGGGCTCGAGCGGACTTCACTGCGAGCGATGTTTAGGATCGTGAGAGCGGAGCGTCGCGTCACTTCGTGCGCGACAGCTTGGCGAGCTTCGCGAGCGGCAACTCGAGCGCGAGCTTTCGGACGGTCGCCTCATCGGCCGCGGCCAGGCTGACGACCAGCCGATCGGGCAGGTACCAGCGCACGAACGCGGTGCCTGGCTCGACGCGCACACACGCCGGGAACCCCGCCACCGTCGCCTTCTGCTTGCACGCCGCGAGCTGCGCCTTCTCGCCCGAGTCGTCGCCGCCCATGCCGCGGTGGAACGTGTTCTGGAGGTCGAGGTTGTAGTACCGCCCGCCGCCGACCTCGTAGGCGGCCACCGCCGACCACGGGTAGTCGAGGCTCCGGGCGAGCCGGGCCCCGCCGAGCGTGGGCGGCACGAGCGCTCGCAGCGCCGCGCCGGGGACAGCGTCGCTCGTCGGGTCCGCCGCCGCGTGTCCGACGACGCCGACGAGGAGCGCCGCGGAGATGAAGCGGGCGAGCGTCAGTTCGGCGCCCCGGGCTCGAACACCTCGCACGCGCAGCGGAACGTGTGCAGGTCGCACTGCTCGCACGTCGGCGCGAGCATCTTGAAGTAGGTCTCGAACAGCGACTCGAGCCGCGTGCCGAGCAGGAGCTCGACGTGGTCGAGGAAGAAGTCGTACTCGGGCTTCCGGAAGTAGAAGAGGCCGTTCGCGACGTGCTGCAGCGTCGGGCCGGCGCCGCCCGACACCTGGTTGAACGGGGTCGTCGCCTTGAGGAAGACCTTCAGCACCGTCACGCGGAACGACGGGTCGCGCTTTATCTGCCGCGCGACCACGTCCTCGTAGAAGCGGAAGTGGCGCAGCTCGTCCTTGCCAAAGCGCGTCACCATCTTCGCGAGGAACGGATCGCGGAGCTGGCGGCCGAGCGAGCGGTAGACGAGGAACGCGAGCAGCTCCTGGTACATGTTGCAGGCGGCGATCTCGAGCGGATCGTCCGAGTACGCGCGGAACTCGATCTCGGCGACGGCGTCGACGCGCTCCTTCGGCCAGCGCTCGCCCATGAGCTCGGTGTAGCGGTGGAAGCCGCGGAAGTGGTTCAGCTCCTCCACGAACCAGGTGCCGAAGAACGACGCCAGCTCGCGCGAGGTGCGGAACGCGCGCAGGAACCCGTCGGAGACCGCCATGCCGGAGGTCTCGCCGAGCGTGGTCGTGTGCACGACGCCGCGCTGCCGCTTCGTGAGGAGCTCCGGCCGCGCCTCCGTGAAGTCCCAGTCCTCGATGAAGTACTGCAGCTTCCGCGAGTGCTCGCGGTACGCCGGGTAGAGGTCGTCCGCGAAGGTCTTGGCGGTGAGCCGCGGCGACAGCGGGATCTCGCCCCGCAGGAGCGCGCGAGCCACGAGCGCGTAGATCGGATCGAGGACGATCTTCGCGGGCGTCTGGTTGTACGCGAAGAGGTAGCGGGCGGTCGACGAAAGCACCCGGTCGAGCATGGGCGGACCCTAGCTTCCGCGACGGGGCCCGGCAAGCGGCAAACCGGCGTGCATCCCGCGATCGGTCCCTCAGTTTTTCATGCACGGATCCGGACCGCGCTGCCGCGATGTGGACCGTCCGATCCCGACAACCCACCGGAATCGGGGAGCTCCCCGCCTGGTCCATGGCTTGCTTTTGCGCAGGAGATGCCGAGCCGCGCCGGCCTTCCGACGAGGTACGCGATCCGCATCGACCGCGTCGCACCGCGGTTCCACCACCTGCCCTTCGAGGTGCAGGGCCTGCTCCGGCTCTGCGACGGCACCCGCCCGCGCACCTCGCTCCGCCGGGACTCGGGCCTCCCGCCGAGGACGTTCGAGCGGGTGCTCGAGCGGCTCGAGCGGCTCGGCTACGTGGCGCCGGTCGCGCCGCCCGACGAGCGGCAAGATGGGCGCACCCGCGTGCTCGACTGGGCGACGGCGCTGATGCCACCTTCGCTGCCCGCGGCGCCCACCTCGACCGCGCCCCTCGAGGTGCTGTTCGAGCAGCAGCCCCTCGGCGAGTTCTCGCTCGACGAGGAGGCGTTCTTCTCGCGGTCGATCGACCACCTCCTCGAGCCCGAGGAGCGGCCCAACCGACGACCGAGCTGACCCGGAAGTCCCCAGACCACCAGCTCGCCCAGCCACCCCGCGCGGTTCCAACCCCTCGGGATCCCTCGATGGCGCATCGGCTCGGACCTTGCGACGACGTTCCCGCCATGCGGACCCTCGCTCTCGTCACCACGATCTTCGCCGTCACCTCGCCCGCCCACGCGGGACGCGTCACCGATGCGCTCGGCGCCCCGATCCGGAAGCTGTTCCAGCGGCTGGCCGCGAAGAAGCAGGACCGGGTCTTCCACGCGGGCGGCGTCGTCTACCGCGGCACGATCCGCGACGCCCAGGGTGAGCGACCGGCCATCGTCCGGCTCTCACGCGGGGCGGGCAAGCCGGCCGACCAGCCCGACATCCTCGGCGTCGCGATCAAGGACACCCTCGCCGGCGCCGAGCAGGACTACCTCCTCGTCTCCGCCAAGGCGCAGACCGGGTTCCGCGCGCGGCTCGCGAAGTTCACCGGGCAGTTCGCCGGGCAGTCGATCTCGTCGCTGACGAGCTACCGCAAGGATGGCCTGGTCGGGCCGATCACGGGCGAGCTGCCGGCGACGTTCCGCACGCCGCTCGACGTCGACGCGCCGGGCGTCGGCCCCGCGCGCCAGTCGTTCCAGCTGACGTTGCACCAGCAGGCGTTCTTCCGGACGCGCGCCTCGACGGCGATCGCCGACGTGACCGTGCACTTCGACGAGCCGATGGCGCCGAGCGAGATCGCCGGCCTGCGCATGTCGCCGTGGCACGAGGGTGGCGGCGTCCACCCGGTCGGCTTCATCAACTGGCTGCGCCAGTTCGCGTACCCGGGCAGCCAGGCCGGGCGCGGGCTCCCCGCCGAGAAGTAGCGGCTACGCGACGGCCGGCTTGTCCGGC
>FTFF01001361.1_pt1 | contig 35705 bp, 24 predicted proteins | sample 1640361 | NCBI WGS metagenome assembly FTFF01 (sample SAMEA3914816, study PRJEB12502) | metagenome | biome: forest; material: soil | place: USA | collected 2011-09-16 | depth 0.3 m | reverse complement strand
GTACGAGATCCCGCCGCTCGACGTGCCCGACGGCGATCCGCGCGCGACGCTGTTCCTCATCGCCGACGACATGGCGCGGCTACGCCATCGCGTGGCCCAGCTCGCGGCCGGCGCGGTGCTCGCGGAGAGCCCGCGCTCGCGCACCCGCCGTCTCCTCAGCGGGGTGCACGTGACGCCGTGCGCGGCCGCGGTCGAGGCGGCGTACGAGGTCGGCGCGAGCTTCATGGTCCATCGGTTCGCCGACGACCGCCACGAGGTCTTCGTCGGCCGCTACCGGCACCGGCTGGTGAGCGCCGGCGGCCGGTTGCTCATCGCCCACCGCCGCGCGATCCTCGACAACCAGCGGCTGTCGTCGTCGGGGAAGATCACGATCCTGTTGTAGGGCCGTGGTACCCTCAGGGGCGATGTCCGCTCCGACGGCGCCACACGCGATGTCGGCGGCGGAGCTCGCGACCCTCGTGGCCGAGGTCGCGCGGGGCGAGCTGGCCATCGACCACGCCGTGATCCGGCCGCCGCCGGCGCTGCGCTCCCGGCTGCGGCTGTACGCGCTCGCCAAGCCGCAGCTCGGCGCCGACGAGACGACCTGGGGCGCCGAGGACCTCGCCGGCTTTGCGTCGATCATCGTGCTGGTCGCGTTCACGGATGTCGCCGTCGACTACGCGCTCGTGCACGACGTGGTCCCGCGGTTGGTCCGCGCGCTCGACCGACGCGCCGGCACGACGGTCTGCGAGCCGGACCACTACATGGCGTCGCGCAAGGAGGTGGCGGCGCTGGCGGGCCTCGGGACGATCGGGCGCAACGCGCTCTTCTTCAGCCGGCGCTTCGGCTTCAACTGCAAGATCGACCTCGTCGCGACCCACCTCGCGTTCGATCGCTACGCCGACACGCCCGCGGAGGCGACGCTCGCCGATCATCGCCTCGGCCCGTGCCTGCGCTGCACCGTCTGCGTCCCGGCGTGTCCCGTCGCCGCGTACGACGACTTCGCGCTCAACGATCCGATCGCCTGCGACAAGCACATCACGCCCGACTGGTACGCGCCCGAGCGCATGTGCCGGAGCTGCATCACGAGCTGTCCCCCGTCGAACACCCTGCTCCAGCGGCTGCACGACAAGGGGCTTCCGCGGGGACGGTTGCCCGCGCCTCCACCCGAGCCATCGACCTCGCCGACGCCGTCCGCGCGCCGCGCGTCGCCGGAGCACGTCGCCGCCGGGCCGGTGCTGGCGGTGCCGCGCAACCGGACCGCGGTGGCGCGCCTCGGTGGCGGGACGCTGGTCGTGGTCGGCGGCGTCACGGACGCGCCGCTCGCCAGCTGCGAGGCGCTCGCGCCCGACGCCGACGCGTGGGGGCAGGCGCCCGCGCTCAACGAGGCCCGCGCGGGTCACACCGTCACGCGGCTCGGCTCCGGCGCGCTGTGGACCGTCGGCGGGAACGGCACGCGGCGCCACCTCCGCGCGATCGAGGCGCTGGCGCCTGGGGGGACGTCATGGCAGGTCGTCGCGGCGCTCGTCGTCGGCCGCGCCGGCCACACCTCGACGCTGCTCCCCGACGGTCGGATCCTCGTGGTCGGCGGCAGCATGCGCCGCGTGTTCCGCCCGCGGGCGGCGGCGGTCGTCCACGAGTGCGAGGCGGAGCTGGTCGACCCGAAGACAGGCACGAGCCGGGCGACGTCGCCGCCCGCCTTCGCGCGGCTCGGCCACACCGCGACCCTCTTGGCCGACGGGCGCGTGTTCATCGCGGGCGGTCGGATCGCCGGCGAGGAGAGCCTGCACCGCAGCGCGTGGGTCGGTCCCACCGAGGTCTTCGACCCCACCACCGAGCGATGGTGCGCGGCCGCGGTGATGTCCGCGCCGCGCTCGTTCCACACCGCGACCAGGCTGCACGACGGACGCGTGCTCGTCGTCGGCGGGTACCACGAGCACGTGAGCCTGGCGAGCGCGGTCCTGTACGACCCGGTCCGCGACCTTCTCACCGAGACGGGCGCGCTCGCGACGGCGCGTTCGAGCCACAGCGCCACGCTGCTGCCGGACGGCGGCGTGCTCGTGGTGGCCGGCATCCGCGGCGAGTATGCGATCGACGACGGCGAGCGCTGGCATCCCGACGAGCCGCGCTGGCGGCCGGCGCTGCGCCTCGCCTCCGCGCGCTGTGGCCACGAGGCTTCGCTGAGCGCGGACGGGCGGTCCCTGCTCGTCATCGGTGGCGCGCGCGAGGGCAGGGCGCTCGCCGACGTGGAGGTCGTCCTGCTCGGCGACGGGTGACGGTCAGCGCCGGCGGGTCGCCGGCTTGCGTGCGCGGGCCGGCCGCGGCGCGGAGATCCCGGCGGCGCGAGCCTGCGCGCGGAACGCCGCGGGCGACATGCCGACGAGCGATGCGGCGCGCCGCTCGTCGCCGCCCGCCTCCTTGAGCGCGCTCTCGAGGAGGAGCCCGGCGAGCGCGCCCAGTGCGGGCGCAGGCGGAGGAGACGGCGGCATCGCCCCGGTCTCCCAGAACGCGATCCACCCGATCTCGTCGGTGGCGCGCGCGATCTTCGGCAGCATCTCGGCGAGTCGCGCCGCCTCCGCTGCGTCGCCGGTCTTGTACTTGATCTGCTCGATGACCACGCCGAGGTCGGCCTTGCCGGTGCGGAGCCGCTTGTGCAGGCGCAGCGCGTGCTTCCGCTCGTCGGTCGTGAGCTTTCCCATGCGACCCGAGCGTGACAGTCCGCCGCGCGCGCTGTCAATCGAGGGCGTTCGCCACGCGTCGGGGATCGTGTACCGTCGCCGGATGCTGGACGCGTCCCCATGACGCCGATCGCCCGACTCGTGGAGCAGCGCAGCAACCGCGCGGTCACCGACAGCGAGTTCGCCCTGTCCCGCCTGCTCGCGCGACATGGCGTGGACGTCGCGCCGCTGGAGCTCGCCTCGCTGCTGGCCGTGCGGCCGAGCTACCCGAGCCTGCGCGCCAGCTTCGAGGCGGTGCAGGCGCTCGGTGTCCCGTGCGAGGTGGTGCCCGTGCAGCGAGGGGCGCTCGCGGAGCTCACCCCGTGCGTCGGAATGTTCCAGGGGCAGCTCGTCCTCATCGATCGCGTGCACGAGGGCGGGGTGGAGCTCGTCCAGCTACAGGCGGGCCGGCGGCGCGTGGCCCGCGAGTCGTTCGGCGCCGGGTTCGGACGCGTCGTGCTGCGCGTGACCGGTCCCGTCGTCGCGACGCCGGCGCTCATCGAGCGGGTCCGCCGGACACGCGCCCGCCGCCGCTCGACGCGCGTGCTGTGGATGTGCGCGGCGCTGTGGCTCGCGCACGTGGCGTCGCTCGCGCCGGCGGCGCCCGGGCCTCGCGCCGCGTGGCTCGCGGTCGTCGCCGCGAATGTCGTCGGGCTGGCCGCGACGTGGAGCCTGCTGGCGCTCGAGCTGGGCCGCGCGACGGTGCTGGGCCGCGCCTTGTGTCCGCTCGTGGGCGGGCCCTCGAGCTGCGTCACGGTCCTGTCGTCGCGGCTGAGCCGCCTCCGCGGGGTCTCGTTGATCGACGTCGCGGTGGTGATCTTCTCCGCCCAGCAGCTCGCGTTCGCGGCGGGTCCGCCGCTCGGCGCGGGCGCGTGGTCGAGCTACGCGCTGTTCGCCGCCGTGCCGGCGCTGGGCGCCGTGGCCGCGATCGTGGCGCAGGCCGTGGTGCTGCGCGCGTGGTGCCGCCTCTGCGTGCTCGTCGACGCCGCGCTCCTCGCGCAGGGCGTCGTGATGGCCTGGTGTTCGGCGCGGACGGGCTGGGCCGCCCCCGACCTGCGGGCGGGCCTCGGCGTGGGCGCCGCGCTGCTGACGGTGTTCGCGCTGTGGGTCCTCGCGCGCCCGGCGGTCGAGGCGCTCGCCTCGCAGCCGGCGATCCGCGCCGCGTTGCGGCGAGTCGTGCGCAGCCAGGGTGTCGCCCGCGCGTTGCTCGACGCCGCCCGCGAGCTCGACCTCGGCGAGCTGCCTGGCGACGTGGTCCTCGGCCCGTCGTCGGCGCCGTGGCAGCTCGGCGTGATCGCGACCGCGCGCTGCACCACGTGCGCGGTACTCGTGCCCGAGCTGGTGTCGCTCCAGGCGACGAGCGGCGAGCGCGCGCGGCTGCGCATCCGCATGATCTCGGGCCCCGGCGAGGACGACGCCGCGCGCCGCGCCACTGGCGCCGTCGTCGGCGCCGCGCGACGAGGAGACGCCGCCGCGGCGGCCGGCGCGCTGGTGGGCTTCTACGTGCGCGGCGAGGGCGGCCCGGCCGATGGGTCGCCGGAGGTCACCGCGATCCTCGACGAAAACGCGCGATGGTGCGCGGGCCACGAGGTGCGCGCGACCCCGGTCTTCGTGGTCAACGGCCGCGAGGCGCCGCCCCCGCTCACGGTCGAGGACGTGGCGTTCCTGGTCGTCCAGGACGAGGCCATCCCCGTCGAGTCCGCGGTCGCGACGCTGTTCGGCCGCTGAAGATCACCCGGCCAGCTCGGCGAGGGCGCGGACCGTGCGGAGCAGGTGATCTGCGGACACGTCGAAATCGACCAGGCACGCCACCTCGGCGACGCCGAGCGCCGCGAACGCGCGCGCCTGCTCGCGGCAGCGGTCGAGCGTGCCGACGAACGACAACGCCCCCTCGAGGTTGGCGCCGGCCTGGAGCTCGACGAGGTGATCGAGGAACGGATCGTGGCGCGGCTCCAGCGGGTGCGCCCGCGCGGTCCCGAGCGCGCGCTGCGCCTCGAGACTGGCGGTGATGTACCGCCGCATCGCCGGGCGCGCGATCTCGGCGACGGCGTCCGGCCCGCCGACGAACGCGTGCACCATCAGCGTGACGCCGCTGACCTCGGCCTGGCCGCACGCCCGGCGGTAGAGGGCGATGCGCTGCGCCAGCGCTCGCGGATCGTGGCCATGCGTGAAGTTCGCGGTGAGGACGCCATGGCCGAGCGTACCGGCGCGCTGGAAGCCGGCGTCGGTGGAGGTCGTGAGCCACAGCGGCAGCTCGGGCTGGATCGGGCGCGGCAGGCTGGTTACCGGGACGGCGACCCCGGCCCCGTTGGGCAACGTCACCTGCTCGCCGCGCCAGAGGCGCTGGAGCACGGCGAGCTTCTGCGCGACGTCGACGCCGCGGTCGGCGTACGAGCCCGGGGAGAGGACGAAGTCGTCGACGTGCCACCCGGTCGCGATCGCCATCCCGACGCGGCCGCCGGACAGGTTGTCGACCATGGCCCACTCCTCGGCGACGCGGATCGGGTTCTGGATGGGCAGCACCACGCTCCCGGCGCGGATCCCGATGCGCCGTGTCGTCACCGCCAGGGCGGCCGCGGTCACCGACGGGTTCGCGTAGAGCCCGCCGTAGCGCTGGAAGTGACGCTCGGGGACCCAGACGGCGGCGTAGCCCGCGTCGTCGGCGAGCCGGGCCGCCTCGAGGAGCGTGCGGTACTGGGCGGGCGCGTCGGCTCGCGCGTCCGCGCCGAAGAAGAACAGGCTCAGCCGTGGGGAGGTCATGCGCGCCGCAGCAGGCCGCCGCGGAGGAGTGCGTCGACGAGCGGGCGGAGGTCGCGACCGCACGGCGGCAGCTCCGCGACGCGGAAGGACGCGCGCTCGACGATGAGCTCGAGCGCGGGCAGGAGCGCGCGGTCGAAGCAGAAGCGGTCCTGCCCGGCGACGAGCTCGGCCCCGGCCTCGGTGACGTGGACCCGCGGCGTCGGGCCGACGCGGTGCAGGGCGGTGTCGTCATCCTCGGGCACGCTGCGTCGCGCCGACTCCCATAGATCGCGCAGCTCGGCGACGCCGAGCCCGGCCGGCGTCCGACGGGCGACCAGCTCTGGGGCGAGGCCGAGATCGAGGGTCTCGTAGACGCGGCGTGTGAGCGCCTGGAGGATGTGGCCGTCGAGGGGTGCCGGGACCGGCATGCGGAAGGCCAGGTCCTGCTCGCACTCGAGGAGGGCGCGCTCGAAGAGGTCGCGGACGAGATCGTGCCAGGCGACGTGATGCAGCCCGACCGACAGGTGCAGCGACTCGTCCTCGGTGGTCTTGGCGTGGTGCGGGAATCCGCCCGGCAGGTAGAAGAGATCGCCCGGCTCGAGCGTGTACGTCCCCTCGACGCGCGCTCCGGCCTGATCGAAGCCCGGCCACATCCGTGGCTGCTGCGAGTGGAGCGGCCGTTCGACGAGCGGGTGGTAGACGGTCCAGGTCTTGCGCCCGTAGACCTGGAGGCAAAGGACATCGTGTGGATCCCAGTGCCAGGGGAAGGTACGCGAGCGGGCCGGCGTGTAGTACGCGTTCATGCCGCCGATGACGAGCCCGGTCCAGCGTCGGAGCTCGTCGGCCAGGCGGCTCGCGCCCGCGTGCAGCACCTCGAGGCGGCGGATGCGGAACGAGCCGCGCTCGCGGAGCACATGGAGCGACAGCTCGCGAGCGAAGCGTCCGGTACCGTCGCCGGCGCCCATGACCTCGACGGGCCGCCGCTCGAAGAATGGGGTGAAGACGTCGATCTGACCGGCGGGCACGGCGCTCGCCGCGATGAGCTCGCCGAGCGCGTCGATGGAGAAGTAGGGAGAGAAGCGATCGGGGGCACCAGAGGTGCGGAGGACCGCGCGGCGGAAGCGGTCGCGGAGGAATTCGGCCTGGCTGAGGGGCGCGAGGAAGGCGTCGAACGGGTGGGCGGGCGCCCAGCGGTGCACCTCGGGGGCAGCCGGCTCGCCGCGCAGCCGCGCCCGGATGGCGACCCGCTCCGGATCGTCCGCTTCGCCGATCGCGACCCGCCGGGGCGGCGCTGCGGGATCGTCACCCGCCATCAGCGAGGTCCAGGAGGCCGGGGTTGAGCAGGCCGTGCGGATCGTGCTGTCGCTTGAGGGCGAGGAGGGCAGGGTGCTCCGCGCCGAAGTTGCGGGCGGCGAGCCGGTCCCAGCCGGCGTCCACCGACATGAGGTAGATGCGACCGCCCGCGTCGAGGACGTCGTCGCCGATCGCCTTCAACACCGGCAGGAATCGCGTGACCTCGGCGAGCGCCATCCGCGGGCGGAGCGCGAAGAACAGGGCGAGCGGGGTGCGTGGCAGGGGGGCGAGCGGCAGCGTCTGCCGCCCCGGCAGGACGCAGATGCGCGCGCGGCGGCCGACGCAGCGATCGACGAGGCCCGACTCGATGACGCGCGCGCCGATGCGTTCCCACGTGGCGAGCTCGGTGAGCGGGATCGAGGCCTCGAGCGCGGGCACGCAGCAGTTCGGGAACGCCTCGGGCGGCACGTCGTCGAGGCTGCGGACGCGCATCATCGGCACGAAGGTCCTGCAGCGGAGCCGCCGGAAGAGCGGCACGTCGGTGTAGCCCTCGGGATCGCGGAAGTTGCCGAACTCGGCTGCGACGGGGTAGTGCGCGTCGAAGCGCACCGCCGCGGCGATGCACTCGAACCGGCCCTCCGCGAGCACCGACGGCATCTCGGCCGCGAAGTCGGCGAGGCGGTCCCAGTCGCCGCCGCGACTGCACAACGTCCGCGTCGAGCGCACGGTCCTGATCGACGCCTCGACGATGACCCCGAGCTGGCCGCGGCCGCCGAGCGAGTAGGCGTGCAGCGGATCGCCTGGCCCGACGGCGTGCAGCCGTCCATCGAGCGTCATGATCGACAGCGCCTCGACGGTGTCGATCTGCAGCCCCTCCGCGTGGCTGGTCTCGCCGAAGCCGCCGACGGCCAGCGTGCCACCGACGGTGGTCTCGAGGTTGTCGGTGAGCACCGCGGGCCGCTCGCCGGTCGCGGCCAGCACGGCGCTGACCGCGCGCCAGCGGCACCCGGCCTCGGCGGAGACGCGGCCGCTGCCCGCGCGCGCGACCCGGTCGAGGCCGGACAGATCGAGCACGGCGCCGCCGTCGGTGAGCACCTGCCCTCCCGAGGAGTGCGCCGCGGCCCGCGTGGTGAACGGGATCCGCCGATCGGAGAAACGCCCGAGACAGCGCGCGAGCTGCACGCGGTCGGCGGGCCTCACGACGAAGCGCGGACGCCGCTCCACGAACCGCCCGAAGTCGATGCACGGGCTGTCCGGGAAGGCGTGGAGATCGGCGAGCGACGCGGCCTTCGCGGCATCGAAGGTCGCGCGCCCGACCGGCTCCGGCGGAGTCGTGAAGGCGATCCCCTGCTCGCGCGCCCAGCGCGCCTCGACGAACAGGGGATCGTTCACAACGCGTGCGTGCGGGCTAGTAGCTGTCCCAGAACCAACCGACGATCCAGGCGACGCAGCTGATGCAGCCGCCTCGCACCGCCTCCATCTCGCGAGGCGTGAGCTTGACGTTCGGCGCGGCGTTGTTCTCGATGTGATCGCGCCACTGCTGCTCCGTCGACTGGCGCGCGATGTTCGCCATGAGCTTGATCGAGGTGACCACCTGATCGTCGTTGTTCGAGGTCTGCTCGACGGTCCCCTTGGCGCGCATGTTCTTGACGAGCTCGCGCAGCTTCTCTTCGGTCAAGAGCGCCGGGTCGACATCGTGGAACGTCTTGTAGAAGGCGACTGCCTCGTTGGTGTACTTGGCCATCTGTGCTCTCCCTCCCCAAATCCGGTGTCGGAACTCACAATATCTCGGTTCGCTCGTCGACGTCAAAGCAATTTCCTCAGTACCGTCGTCGGCTTGTGTGAAGCGTCAGGCGACGTCCCAAGACGTCGTGAATCGTGAGCGGGGCTACATCCCATGCCGCCGCGAGGTCATCGCGACGTCCTTGTTCTGCGTGGACGGCGCGAGTACCGTGCTCCGGCGGATGAGCATCGCGGTCGTGCGGATGGAGGGGAGCTCCGCGCTCGGGACCCAGGGTCTCGTCGAGGAGCTGGTCGCCGGCCGGCGTCCCGTCGTGGTCTCGGGTCTCGCGCCCGAGCTCGACGGGCTACGCAGCGAGGCCGCGGTGCGCGAGCGGCTCGGCGACGTCGAGATCCTCGTCCACGACAATTACACCGTGGGCACCCAGCGCTGGCTCGACGGCACGATCGAGGGCTACGTCCCCACCCAGCGACGCGTGGCGATCGGCACCTACCTCGACGAGGCGCGCGCCGGGCGGACCCCGCTCATGTGCGCGGAGCGCCCGCTCGAGGGGGGACTCACCTGCCTGCCTGCGCTCAAGGCGCTCCCGCCGTTCGCGGTCGCGACGCTCGATCGCTTCTTCCTCGGCGCCGCCGGCAGCCACTCGCACCTGCACTTCGACGGCGACGCGCGCCATGTCCTCCTGCACCAGATCATGGGTCGAAAGCGCGTGGTGCTCATCCCCATCGCCGCGACCTGGAAGCTCTTGCCCGTCGGCAACCAGAGCGCGGTGTTCCTCGATCGTTTCGACGCCGACGATCTGCGCGAGTTCCTGGTGTTCGTCGGCGGGGCGGAGGTTCAGCTCGAGCCCGGCGACAGCCTGTACATGCCGCCGGGCATCTGGCACTACGCCGCGTACCCGGACACCTGCATGTCCCTCAGCCAGCGCTTCTTGCCGCAGGAGACGCCGATGCGGCGGTTCTTCGCGCAGCACATCCACCGCGGCGTCCACTGGCTGCACTGGATCCAGCTCCTGCCGCCGGGCCGCCCGGCGCCGGCGCTGACCGAGGGGTTCGTCGAGGTCGCGGCCGCGTTCTTTCGACCGTACGAGACCTTCGGCGCGCGCTACGCCGCGGTGAAGGGCGCGATGCGCGAGACCCTTGCGCGCCTCGATCCGAGCTACCGGGACCGGGCGTACGCCAACTTCCGCCTCGAGCCGTACGAGGAGGCGCTGTGGCGCGGGCGCGGGCTCTACGAGGACCCTCCGCCCGACGGCGAGCAGCCCACCTCTGCAGGCGTCGGCGAGGCGGCGACGCGAGCGGGGCTGCCGCAGGAAGCGACCGCGCGGTTGCTGGCGCGTGTCGGTGGCGACGCGACCGCGCGAGCGGCGCTCCTGCGGGCGCTGCGCGCCGCGACGGCGTGATGGGCGGGCTCGCTCCGCGGGACCGCGCGCGTGTCCTGTTCGTCTGCGGCCGCGGCCTGTTCCGCGACGGCGTGTTCCCGATCGGGCTCATCGGCGCGGCCAACGCGGTCGACGCGCCGAAGCAGGGGCGCTTCTACTTCGATCTGGACGACCGCGCGATCGCCGAGGCCGAGGTCGTCGTCCTCCACCTGCATTGGGACTGGAACTACCTGTACCTCGACCCGCTCATCCAGCGGATCCGCCGCGTCCGCGCCGACGCGCAGATCGTCGTCGGGGGCTATCTCGCGACGGTCCACGCGGCCCGACTCCTTTCGCAACACGGGATCGACTACTGCGTCGTGCGCGACTTCGAGCGGCCATTCCCGGAGCTCATCGCGGCGCTGCTCGAGCGACGTCCACGGGCGTGGATCCTCGAACACGTCGCCAACGTCGTCTGCGCGGGCGGCACATCGCGCCGCACCTACACGCCGACGCCGGAGGACCTGGCCAGCCTCGACACCTTCACGCTGAGCTGGTTCCCGGCGCTGCAGAAGTACGTGCTCTTCCAGGACGCGTTCAACTGCCTGGAGGGCCGGAAATGGGAGGAGGAGCAGTACTACCCATCGCTCATCATCAAGGGGTCCTTCCACCGCGAGTGCAGCTTCTGCATCTTGTCGAACAAGAACCAGCGCGGCTACTGCGAGCCTACGCGGTGGGTCTACCCCACGGCGCAGCACGTGGTCGACTTCTTCGAGCGCGCCGCGCCGTTCCGCGGCGCGACGATCTTCGGCGACTTCGCCGCGCTCGATCTCGCGGAGGTGCTGCGGCTCCTGCGCGGCAAGCGCTACGATTACTACCTGACCATCGGCGATCTGTTCCGGCGGCTCCCCCCGTCACAGGTCATCACGCTGTCGCGGCACTTCCGTCGCGTCGCGCTGAGCTACCGCCTGCTCGATCCGCGGCACTACACCGGCCGTGCGCCGATCACCGCTTCGCTCTTCGATCGCCGGCGCGATCGCTACCTCTTCCGCCGGCTCGCCCAGGCCTCGGTGCGGAACCTCACCGTCCGCTACTGGGTCCGCAAGGCGAACCTGGTCTGGAGCCGCGGCTTCGCGCCGTACAAGGAGCGCCTCAACTTCGTCGATCCGTGGGTCCCGTTCCCCGCGCAGAACCCGAGCGCGCAGAGCTTCCAGCGGCTCACCGCCAACGTCGAGGACTGCGACGTCGCGACGCTTCCATCCGCGCTCGAGTACGAGGTCGAGGTCGCGCCCGCTCCGCGCGCGGTGCGCGGGTTCCACCTCACCCTCGATCCGTTCACCGCCAAGGGGGAGGACGTGCCCGCGTCGCCCGCCGCGCACCGCGGCGCGGCGACGCCCGACGAGCTCGGCGTGCTGCGCTTCTCGATCCCGCTCACGCCCGGCGCGCGCGGGCTGCGAGTGCGCGCCGCGATGCGCTTCCTCAAGGCCGACCTGCGCACCTTCGAGCTGCTCGTGCCGCCGGGAGGCGCGGTCGTCCTGCGGGTCGCGTTCGGCGACAACCTCGGCATCGCGTCGATCGACGACGCGCGGCGCGGACCGCTCTGGCGGGACCTCCTCTACTACACGGTCGTGCCCTGGGGCACGACGCTCCGCGCGGTCGAGCTGCGCCGCGTGCGTCGCGAGGTCGCGCGTGTCCAGCCCGCGCTCGAGGCGATCAGGATCTAGGGGCGCGTCGCAGCGCGGGGTAATCGACCTTCCCCGACGCCGTGGTCGGTAGCGCATCGAGGACCGAGATCCGCTGCGGGACCATGTAGGCTGGGAGCGCGGCGCGGCAGTACCGGCGCAGGGCCGCCACGTCGAGCACGGCGGCGCCCGCGCGCGGCACCACGAACGCGTGCACCGCCTCCCCGAGTAGATCGTCGGCCACACCGACGACGGCGGCGGCGGCGACCTGCGGGTTGGTCGCCAGCACGCCCTCGATCTCGGTCGGGCTGATGCGATAGCCCGCGGACTTGATCTGAGCATCCATGCGTCCACGCCAGGTGACGCCGCCCTCGCCGTCGAGCAGCCCGAGGTCGCCGGTGTAGTGCGCGCGACCGTCCGCGTGATCCGGCGGGGGACGGAACGCGCGCGCGGTCTCCGCGGGGCGGCGCCAGTACCCGAGCGCGACCTGCGGCCCGCATACGACGATCTCGCCCTCGGTGCCCGGCGGCAGCGGATGGCCGGCCGCGTCGACGACCAGCATCCGCGTCGCGCCGATCGGCCGTCCGAGGTAGCCGGGGCTTCGGTCGACCTCCTCCGGCGTCGTCGAGGCGCAGCGCATGGCCTCGGTGAGCCCATAGACGAGCTCGATGCGCGCGCCGGCGAAGAAGCCCGCGAGGAGGCGGCGGGTCCGATCGGGGAGCGCGCCGCCTCCGCAGGCGACGAAGCGCAGGGCCGGGAACGGCGCGATCTCGAAGTCCGCGCGCCGGACCTCGAACGCCGCGCAATGCGTCGGCGTCACGCTGAGCCCCGTGATCGCCTCGGCGCGGAGCAGCGCGGCGTAGTCGTCGAACGGGCTGAACGCGCGGAACACGTGCGTCGCGCCGCTCGCGACGACCGACAGGAGCTGGCCCAGCCCGGCGATGTTGCTGAGCTCGAGCAACCCGAGGACGCGGTCGGCGGGGCCGAGCGCCAAGTGCTCGGCCCCGCCGGTGCCGAGCGCGGCGAGGTTGGCGTGGCTCAGCATGACGCCCTTGGGCGGCCCGCTCGAGCCGGAGGTGTAGAGGATCGCGGCGAGCTCGTCCCCTGCGCCGCCCGCGTCCACGGAACCGGCGACCGCGCAGAGCGCGTCGAAGTCGTAGCGCGTGACGACCGGTGCGCCGTCGCCGTCCTCGCAGGGCGGTGCGTCCGCGACCGCGCGCTCGACGACGAAGGCCAGGGGCGGGAGCGCCTCGCCGGCGAGCAGCCCGAGCAGGGCGCGGTCGACGATGCACGCACGCATCTCGCAGTCGCGCGCGAGGTGCGCGACCTGCGACGCGACCAGCCGCCGGTTGATCGAGACCGCGACGCCGCCGGCCTGCGCGACGGCGAACAGCGCGAGGGCCCGATCGGTCGCTCGTGCGAGCAGCAGGCCGACGCGGTCGCCTCGCTGCAGGCCGAGATCGGCGAGCGCGCGCGCGAGGCCGTTGCTCCGGCTCGCCGCGGCCGCGTAGGACGTGGCGGCCCCATCCTCCAAGAAGGCGCTCCGATCCGGCGCCCGCTCGCCGCCCTCGCGCAGCGCCTGTGTCCATGCCCGCAAGCTGCCTCCTCGTGCGCGCCAGCGTAGCAGACGGCGGCATGAGCGGCGGCGGGTTGCCGGACCGGGACGGGCATCGGTAGGATGACGACGTGTCGCGCATCGCGGTCTTCCTGGGGCCGTCGCTGCCCGCCGCGGAGGCGCGCCGCCTCTTGCCCAGCGCCGAGGTCAGGCCGCCGGCGCGGCGCGGCGACGTATACCGGCTGCTGGGCGAGGACCTCGACGCGATCGCGATCATCGACGGGGTCTTCCACGGCGAGCCGTCCGTCTGGCCTCGTGAGATCGTGGCCGCGCTCGACGAAGGGATCCGGGTCTACGGCGCGGCCAGCATGGGCGCGCTCCGCGCGGCGGAGTGCGCGACCTTCGGCATGATCGGACACGGCACCGTCTTCGCCTGGTACGAGGAGGGCCGCGTCGAGGCGGACGACGAGGTCGCGCTGCGGCACGGGACGGCCGAGGCCGGCTGGCGGGCGCTCTCGACGCCGCTCGTGAACCTGCGCGCCACGCTCGATGCCGCGGCCACGGCGGGGATCGTGACCCGCGACGAGGCGGCCGCGCTCGTCGATGAGGGACGCGCGACGTACTACCCCGAGCGAGGCCTTCGTCGGCTGCTCGCCGGCACGGTCGCGTCGCGGTGGCCGGCGGCGCGGCTCGCCGACGTCCGCGCGTGGCTGCACGCGCACGAGGTCGACGTGAAGCGGCAAGACGCCGCCTCTCTGCTCGAGCGCCTCGCGCGCGAGGCGCCGCGGCGTGGCCCGTTCGCGCCACGAGCGATGCCGGACGTGCACCGGCTGCGCTTCGCGACGCTGCTCGGCCCCTCCGGCGAGCGCGTGCCGACCGGCGCGCTCATCGAGCGCCTCATGCGCCGCGGGGTCTACCCGGCGCTGCGGCGCACGGCGCGCCTGCGCTGGTTCGCGCTCGACCTGGCGCGCCAACGGGGCTGGCACCTGAGCGATGGCGAGCAACGCGCGGCCCTCGCCGTCCATGAGGCGGCGTGCCCCGCGGCCGACCGGCCGACATGGCTGCGCGCGATGGGGCTGTCGACGTCGGACTACCGGCTGACGATCGCCGAGCGCGCGATCGCCGACGCGCTGCTCGCGCGCGAAGGGCCGGATGCGCTGCTGCGCGCCTGGGCGGAGGCCGCCGGGTGCGCGCCGCCCGCCGGTGTCGCCTGCGCCGACTGGCTGCTCGACGAGGGTCCGCTCCGCTTTGGCCGCTACGCCGACGAGCTGGCGCTGGTGGTCCTGGCGCTCCTCTGCGACGGCGCGGCGCCGTCGCTGCTGGCCGACGCGTGACGCGGAAGCGCCACCGGGTCGGCAGCCACCGCGCGCTGCCTCCCGAGGAGACGCTCGCGCGCATCACGCCGCACCTGCGGTCGTTCGGGATCACGCGCGCCGCCGACGTCACGGGCCTCGACCTCCTCGGCATCCCCGTGTACTGCGCGGTGCGTCCGCGCGGTGGGCTCCTGCAGGTGGCCAACGGCAAGGGCCTGCGCGACATCGACGCGAAGGTCTCGGCGTTGATGGAGGCGATCGAGTACTGGCACGCGGAGCACCCGCCTGCCGAGCTCCTCCGCGCGAGCTACGAGGCGCTCGCCGCGACCGCGCCGGCGTGCCCGCCCGACGCGCTGCCGTGGTTCCGCGGCGGGGCGTTCGACGCGCGTCGCCTGGTCCTGCCGTGGGTACTCGGTGACGATCTCGGCGACGGGGCGCCGATCTGGGTGCCGGCAGGCGCGGCGTGGGACCTCGAGCCGCGGCTCTTCGAGTGGTCCACGAACGGCCTCGCCAGCGGCAACACCCTCGCAGAGGCGACGCTGCACGCGCTGCTCGAGGTCTACGAGCGCCACGCGCTCGCGCGCTTGCTCGACGCGGACGGCGCCGTCGACCTCGACGTCGCCGAGGTGCTCGATCTCGCCGACGCGCCGGGGCCGTCGCTGGGCGCGCTGCGCGCGCGGATCGAGGCTGCCGGCCTGCGGGCAGTCCTCCTGCGCGTCCCGGGCGGAGGTCCCATCGAGGTCTTCGCCGCCGCGCTGCTCGACCGCGATGCGTTCGCCGCCTCGACGCTCGTGAACCTCGGCTACGGCGCGCACCTCTGCCACGAGGTCGCGGCGGTGCGGGCGATCACCGAGGCGGCGCAGCAGCGAGCGACCTACATCCACGGGTCACGCGACGACCTGCCGAGGCGCGGCTACGATGAGGCACCGAAGCGACGCCTGTACGACCGCTTCGCCGCCCTCAGCCCCGGTCGGCCGTGGTCGGATCTCGCCGACGCCTCGACAGGCGACCTCGACGACGACCTCGCGCTCGCGCTCGCGGCCCTGCCGGGCGCCGGCCTCGGCGCCTGCCGGCGCATCGTCCTGTCGCCGCCCGAGCTGCCGGTGACCGTGGTGAAGGTACTCGTCGACGGCGCAGAGATGCGGTTCGCCAGGCTCATGTGAGCCGGGTCGGCTCGACACCCTCCAGCGGCCACGTATACACTCGCGCCGGCTCGGCCTGCGAATGCCCGGAAGACGCGGTCAGGACACGGCGACGGCGATGGACGAGGACGAGCTCGTCCGGGTGAGGATCCTCATCCCCGGCCGCGCGCCGCGCATGGTGTCGCTGGGTCGTGGCCGCCACGTCTTCGGCCGATCGCAGAAGGTCGAGGTGCCGCTCACCGATGGGTCCGTATCGCGACGACACCTCGAGCTCGACGTCGACGGCAAAGGGTCCGCGACGGTCCGCGACCTCGGGTCCTCGCGCGGCACGTTCGTGAACGGCCAGGCGCTGAGCGGCGCGCGCCGCGTCGTGACGGGCGACATCCTCGGCCTCGGCGATCAGCGCATCGAGCTCGCGGACGCGCCGTGGGCCGAGGCCACGCGGCTCGATCGCGGCGAGCCCGAGCCCGACGGCACGATGCGCGAAGCGTTCGGCGGGCCGAGCCGCGGTGGCGGCACGGTCATCGATCCGACCGGTCATGCGCCGCGCGTGTTCCGCTCCGCGGCGCTCGAGGCGCTCGGCGCGCCGCCCACCGAGGAGGACCTCGCCGCCGCCGAACGCGCCTCGGTGCTCGCGGACCTCAGCGACGAGGAGCGCCAGCGGGTGCTGCAGTTCGCCGAGCGCGTCGAGGTCCCACCAGGGACGCCGCTCGTGCGCATCGGCGAGGTGGTCGACGAGCTCATCGTCGTGCTCTCGGGAGAGGTGCGCCTCATCGCCGGCGAGCGCTCGGTCGGCACCGTGCGCCAGGGCGGCGCGATCGATCTGCCGGCGGTGATCCTCGGCTCGCGCGCCGCGGCCACCGCGATCACCGACGAGACCGCGACGGTGCTCCGCATCGACGCGGGCTTGCTGCGCGAGGTGCTCGCCCTCGATCCGCAGGCGGAGGCGATGGTGCGGCGCCCGCTCGAGTGGCCGGGCGCCGAGCGGCTCCGCGACCTCCTCCTCGAGTACGGCGTCGCGCGCCCCGTGCAACGCGAGCTCCTCTCCGCCCTGCGCCGCCGCGCGGTCCCGGCCGGCGCGCGGATCAACGAGGAAGGCGACCGCGCGGTCTCCCTGTGGATCGTCGACCGCGGTTCGCTCGCGGGCTGGAAGATGCTCGACGGCGTCCCGGTGATGTTGCTCGAGCTGAGCGTCGGTTCGCTCATCGGCGGGGCGGAGCTGATCGCAGAGCGGCCGCTCGCGCTCCGCTACGTCGCCGCGACCGACGTCGAGCTGCTCGAGCTCGACGCGGCGACGCTGTTGCGGCTCACCGCGCTGGCGCCCGAGCTGCGCCAGCTCGTCGAGGCGCTCGGCCCGTTCGGTCGTCAGGCGGCGGAGACGATCGTCGTCCCGGATGAGCATCCACCCGACGAAGACACCGAGGCGCCGCCGATCGAGGCCTTCCTGAAGGGGAAGTCCAGGCCGCCCCCGCGGCGAGCGCGTCGCATCTTCATCCGCCAGCACGACGAGATGGACTGCGGCGCCGCGTGTCTCGCGATGATCGCCAACGCCTACGGCCGCCGCATCTCGCTCGCCTACTACCGCGCGCTGGTGCACGTCACGCGCGACGGCGCCTCGATGTGGTCGCTGGTGCGGGCCGCGCGGCGCACCGGCTTCGAGGTGATCGGCGTGAAGTCGTCGGCGCACGCCATCCGCGGGGTCTACCTGCCGGCGCTCTTGCTGTTCCAGTACCACTTCGTCGTGCTCTACGCGATCACCAAGAAGTACGCCTGGGTCGCCGATCCGGCGATCGGCATCCGCAAGCTGCCCATCGAGGAGTTCAAGGACGCCTGGAGCGGCATGGCGCTGTTCGTCAAGCCGACGCCGGCGCTGTACCGCCACGTCGAGTCGGCCGCCGGGTACGCCAAGTACCGCGTGCTGCTGCGCGGCCTCCTGCGCCCGGTCTTCGAGATCCTCTGCGCGTCCCTGCTGCTCTTCGGCTTCGGCCTGGTGACGCCGCTGTTCACCCAGGTCGTCTTCGATCGCGTGCTCGTGCGCGCCGATCGCACCCTGCTCAACATCCTCATGCTCGCCGTCGCGGTGGTGGTCCTGTTGCAGCAGGCGACGCAGGGCGTTCGCAGCTACCTCACCGGCTACGTCGCCAACAAGTTCGACGCGACGTTCTCCGCCCTGGTGTACCGGCACGTCCTGCGGCTGCCGCTCAACTACTTCATGGTCCGCCGGGTCGGCGACATCCTCACGCGCTTCCGCGAGATGGTGAAGATCCGGCAGTTCTTCACCGGCGACACGCTGACGTCGCTGATCCAGGTCGCCTCGGTGGCGATGTACGTCGGCGTCCTCTACCTCTACCACCCGCGGCTCGGCCAGGCCGCGCTCCTGCTGGTGCCCGTGATCCTCGCCACCGCGCTCCTCACCGGCCGCCGGCTCGAGCGCCTGCTGCAGGAGGGGTTCCCCGCCCGCGCAAAAGCGCAGGGTCTCATCGTCGAACAGATGCGGGCGCTCGACACCATCAAGTCACTCGGTGCCGAGCTGCCGAGCCGCTGGCGGTGGGAGGAGGCGCTGCGCGACTCGCTGCGGAACCGCTTCCGCGTCGACCGGCTACGCGTGCTGACCACCACGATCTCCGGCGCGCTCGAGCAGATGTCCACCACCGGCCTCACCTTCTACGCTGCGCACCTGGCGTTGCGGGGCCAGCTCTCCATCGGCAAGGTCATCGCGACCACGCAGTTCGTCACCTCCATCTTCGGCCCCGTGCGCGAGCTGGCGGGCCGCTGGACGACGCTGCAGGACACCAAGGTCGCGCTCGGCCGCGTGGACGACATCATCACCGCGTCGCCCGAGGCCCCGGGCGCTCGGGCGGAGGGGTCTGACGCTGAGCCCGTCGCCGGCGACATCGAGTTCGAGGACGTCTGGTTCCAGTACGGCAGCGACCTGTCGCCCTGGGTGATGAAGGGCGTCACGATCAAGATCGCGCGCGGCGAGACGGTCGCGATCGTCGGTCGCTCCGGATCCGGGAAGACGACGCTGGTCCAGCTCATCAACCTCCTGTACCGCCCGACGCGCGGCCGCATCCTCATCGGCGGCAAGGACACGAGCGCCCTGCCGCTCACCTCGCTCCGCGGGTCGGTGGGGATCGTGATGCAGGACTCGACGCTGTTCGCCGGCTCGATCTTCGAGAACATCACGTTCGGGCAGGACCCGGGGTCCCCCGACCTGGCGATCGCCGCCGCGCGAGTGGCCAACGCGCACACCTTCATCGCGCAGCTGAAGAGCGGCTACAGCACGATGATCGAGGAGGGAGGGCGTGGCCTCTCGGGCGGGCAGCGCCAGCGCATCAACATCGCGCGCGCGCTGTACCGACGACCCTCGATCCTGATCCTCGACGAGGCGACGAGCGCCCTCGACTCCGAGAGCGAGCGTGCGGTCGTCGACGCGATGAAGGTCTTCTGCCGCGGTCGCACGTCGATCATCATCGCGCACCGCCTGTCGACGATCCTGCACGCCGACCGGATCGTGATGCTGGACAACGGCCGCGTCGTCGAGACCGGCAGCCACCGCGAGCTCATCCGCAAGGGCGGCGCCTACGCGCAGCTCTTCGGCGCGCAGCTGGCGATCTGATGGCGCGCAAGGTCGAGCCCGGCAAGGAGGTCCTCGTCTACGAGCCGAGCTCCGTCTCGTGGGCGGTCGCCGAGGCCGTGGCGCGCCCGCCGGCGGTCCTGTCGCGGCTCGGGCTCTACGCGATCCTGCTCATCGTGGCGGCGGCCTTCGCGTACGCCTACCTCACCACCATCTCCATCACCGTCGCCGGGCGCGGCACGATCCGGACATCCGGGAAGGTCCTCCCGGTGCGCGCGCAGACCACCGGAAAGGTCGCCCAGCTCGGCGTCGCCAATGGCCGCCGCGTCAAGAAGGGCCAGGCGCTCATGGACATGGAGGACGCGCTCGATCCGAAGGAGCAAGATCGCGCGCGCGGCATCATCACCTCGGTGCGGCGGATCCTCGCCGCGGGCGCGACGCGCGAGGCGATGGTGGACGTCGGGGTTGTCGCGCAGGAGCCGCTGCGGATGACCGGATCGATCCTCGTCCGGGAGCGAACCTCGCTGGGCCAGGCGCTCAACGACTACTTCCAGGCGCTGCGCGCGTTGCACGAGGCGACGCCCCAGCTGACCCGCGCGGACGTCATCGAGCGCCAGAACGCGGAGGAGAAGATCGGCAAGATCCACCGGCAGCACCTCGAGGAGGAGCTGCGGACCGAGCTGCAGGATCTGGAGAAGAGCGTCTACCGCTTCGGGGTGTCGATCCGCGACCGGCAGGAGCAGGCCCGTCGCTCGCTCGCCAGCGCGCGCACCACCCTCGAGGTGCAGCTCAAGACGTTCGAAGAGGCGCTGCGCAGTCAGACGGAGAGCTTGCGCGTCGTCGCGCCGATCGACGGCATCGTCTCCGCGCTCGCCGTGGCCGGGCCCGGTGAGCTGGTCCAGTCGGGGCAGACGTTGTTCCAGATCATCCCCGACGGCGGCAAGCTCATGGCCGAGGTGCAGATCGCCAACAAGGACATTGCCGATCTCCGCATCGGGATGCCGGTCCAGCTCAAGCTCGATGCGTACCCCTACCAGGACTACGGCACGTTGCCCGGCGTCCTCACCGAGCTGCCCGAGGACGTGACCCAGTCCGACAAGAACGCGCCACCGACCTACGTGGTGCTGATCGCGCCGCGCCGCGACGACCTCGACCTCGACGGGCACAGCAACCCCCTCAAGCTCGGCATGACGCTCGACGCGGACATCGAGGTGCGGCACCGCACGCTCCTCGAGCTCGCGATCATCGAGGTGCTCAAGCTGAAGGACCTGTTGTAGTGGAGCTGCACGAAGCGATCGCGCTGCTCGCAGAGGACTCGCTGCTCGCCATGGCGCCCGCGCCGGTGGCTGCGGCGATCCGGGGGAGCGCGCACGTGCGTCGCGTGGGACGCGGCGAGGTCGTGTGCCGGCATGGCGAGCCGGCCGACCGCCTCATCATCCCGCTCGACACCCAGCTGCGCCTGCTCGTCTCGCTCGGCGGTGCGCCACCGAGGAGCGTGGGGCAGCTCCGGCAGCGGCGCTCGCTCAACCTCATCTCCGTGCTGGGCGATCGACCCTGGGACTACACCGCCGAGGTGATCGGCGAAGGGTTCGTGCTCGAGGCGCCCGCCGCGCCGCTCCGGGCCGCGATCGCGGCCGAGCCGTCGTTCTCGCGATACTTGTCGCTGGTCACCGGGCGTGCGTCGGTCCGCGAGGTGGTGCGCGCGCTGCGCAGCGGCGGCGCGAAGACCGCGACCATCCAGCAGTTCGTCCTCGGGCTGGAGGAGCGCTCCTTCGCGGCCGGCGATGTGGTGCTGGCCGCCGATCCGGCGCGCGCGTCCTGGGTCCTCCTCGACGAGGGACGCTGCGAGCTCGCGGTGCTGCAGCGTGGCGAGCGCATCGAGCTCGGGACGCTCGAGCCGGGGGACTTCTACGGGGGCTCGACGGTGCTCATGCGCATGCGCGCCGTCGAGCTGCGCGCCGTCGGGCCAGGCCGGGCCCTGGTCGCCGGCGCCGCCGAGCTGCGCGCGCTGGCGCAGCAGGACGAGGGCCTCCGCCAGGCGCTCGGCCGCGAGAAGCCGGAGCTGGTCCGGCGCGTGCGGCGCGCGCTGATCGAGGTGGGCGCGGAGTTCAGTAAGATGCTGGCCCCGCTCAGCGAGCCGTCGCCGGGGCGCGACGCCGCGGTGGAGGACGCGCCGCCGCCGCTCGGCACGCCATGGTTCCCCGGCATCGCCGCCGCGCGGCGCATGGAGGGGCCACGCTGCACCGTCGAGGAGGACAGCGGTGCGGCCGCGGCCGTGTCGCTCCTCAGGCACCACGGGCGAACGCTCCCCATGTCCGAGGCGCGGCGGCGATTGCGCCGGCAGCCGCCCTCGCTGCTCGACCTCGGCGAGCTGCTCGAGCGGGAGGGCCTATCGACGCACGCGGCGCGGCTCGAGCGCCCCGGCGAGCTCGCGCGCGCGGATCTACCCCTCCTCACCTTCTTGGGACGACGTGTCGTCGTCGTCCACGAGATCCGCGGTCGTCGCGCGCTGCTCTTCGATCCGGTCTCCGGCCTCCGAAAGCTACCGCTCAAGGCCTTGCGCGGCGGGTGGTCGGGCGCGGTGCTGTCCGCGCGCGACGTGGCCGGGTTCCTCGACGGCATCCCATCGCGAGGCCAGCCGGAGGCGCGCCGCAGCCGCGCGTGGGCGTCGCGTCTCCACTTCCTGCGCCTGCTGACCGGCTCGCGGAGCGTCCTCGTCGCGACGATGCTCATCGGTCTCGCCATCCTGCTGCTCGGGATCGTCGCCCCCAAGCTGAACGGCGTCATCGTCGACAACGTCCTGTTGCACGGCGACCATCACCTCCTCGAGGTGATCTGTCTCGGGCTGATCCTCGTGAACGCGTCGCAGTTCGTGCTCACCGCCGTCCGCGACGTGGGGCTCGCCTACCTGAGCGGGTTGCTCGATCACCGCCTCTCCACCTTGCTCTATCGCCACGCGCTCGGCGTCGCGCCGTCGGTGCACGGCCGCGATCGCGTGGGCGTGACGCTGTCGCGGATGAACGAGCTGCAGCGGATCCGCGACTCCGTCTCGGCCGATCTCGTCGACCTCGTGATCCAGATCTGCCAGGGGCTCGTCTACCTCGTGATGGTCTTCATCTACGGGTGGCAGCTGGGGCTGGTCGCCCTCGCCGTCGCGCCCATCGCGTACGCCGTGGTGCGGGTGGGCGGCAGCCGGTTCCGCGCGCTGTACGCGAGGGCGTTCGACCAGGGATCCCGGAGCCAGAGCATCACCACCGAGCAGATCGAGGGGATCGCGACCATCAAGGCGGTGTCGGGCGAGGCCCAGGCGCAGACACGGTGGGAGCGTACCTATGTCGACGGGGTCGATCTGCAGCGCTCCATGCTGCACACCTCCGCATCGGTGCAGGCGGCGCTCCAGATCGTGCAGGAGAGCGCGCGCTACGTCGGGCTCTACCTCGCGGTCCGCATGGTCCTCGATCAACAGCTGTCGGCGGGCACGATGCTGATGGTGACGCAGTACCTGAGCGGCGCGGTCAAGCCCCTGTTCGTGCTGTCGAGCAAGCTCGACGAGATCGAGCAGCTCGGCATCTCCTTCGAGAAGCTCGACGACCTCCTCTCGCACCGGCTCGAGGACGAGGGCGAGGCGCCGCCGCGCGAGCCGGAGCTCGAGGGCGATCTCGCCGTGCGGGATCTCGGCTTCCGCTACGACGACGGCCCGCCGGTGCTGCGGGGGGTCTCGTTCGAGGCCAAGCGCGGCCAGACGGTCGCGATCGTGGGCCGCTCCGGATGCGGAAAGACGACGCTGGCGAGGCTCCTGCAAGGCGCGATGCGGCCGAGCGACGGCGAGATCTGGTTCGACGATCACGAGTCCCGCACGCTGCCGCTCGGAACCATCCGCCGCAACGTCGCGATGGTGATGCAGGAGAGCCACCTGTTCGCCGGCTCGATCCGCGACAACATCGCGTACGGCGACGACCGGCCCGACGAAGACCGCGTCCGCGAGGTGGCGCGGCTCGCGGCGGCGCACGAGTTCATCATCCGCTTCCCCGCCGGCTACGAGACGTTCCTCGCCGAGGGTGGGCTCGGCCTGTCGGGGGGGCAGCGGCAGCGGGTGTGCCTGGCCCGCGCGCTGTACCGCGACCCGCGGATCCTCATCCTCGACGAGGCCACGAGCGCGCTGGACGCGGAGAGCGAGCGCGCCATCATGGCCAACATGCGTGACATCCTGCGCGGGCGCACGGCGGTCGTGATCGCTCACCGCCTGCACACCGTGAAGAACGCCGATCGGATCCTGGTCATCGACCAGGGCAAGGTCGTCGAGGCCGGCACGCACGCCGAGCTCATCGGCGGCCGGGGCCTCTACCATGCGCTCTTCGCGCAGCAGTTCAACCAGGCATGAGACGCGCGCACATCCTCGCGCTCGTGCTCTGCGTCGCACCGGCGATCCGCGCCGCGCCGCTCACCCTCGACGAGGCGTTCGAGCTGGCGCGCCGCGCGCAGCCGCGCCTGCGCGCCGCCGACGCCGACGTGGCCGCGGCGCGTGCGCACGTCGGCCGCGCGTTCGCGGCCTACCTCCCGAACCTCAGCGTCTCGGCGCAGAGCCGCTGGGACGGGTCGAGCAGCGCACCGCACGTCGTCGCCGATCCTCGCACCGGCGCGCCGATCACCAGCTACCCGTTCGTGAACGGCCTGCGCTACACGGTCAGCGGCTCGATCGACGAGCGCCTGTTCGACTTCGGCCGCACGAGCGGCGCGGTCGCCGCCGCGCGGGCGGCAGATCTGCAATCCAACCTCGACCGCGTCAGCCTCGATCTCGACGTCCAGCTGTCGGTGTTCGAGGCGTTCACCGACGCGCTCAAGGGCGGCGCGCTCGAGCGGGTCCAGGCGCTCGGGGTGGAGCAGTTCGAACGCCAGCTGCGGCGCGCGCGCGCGCTGTACAAGTCGACGCTGCGGCCGGAGATCGACGTCCTCGCCGCCGACACGCAGCTGGCGCAGGCGCAGATCCGACTCCTGCAGGCGCAGAACGGATCGCTCGGGGCGCTGGTCCAGCTGCGCGCGGCGATCGGCGGCGCGCAGCCGATCGCGCTGCCGCTGGCGGAGGTCCTGCTGCGCGAGCTGCCGTTCGAGCGCGCGCCCGCCATGGCGCTCGAAGACGACGCGCTCGTCAACCGATCCGAGCCACGGGCTGCCGAGGCGCAGGCGGCGGCCGCACGGGCCGCGATCGTGGTCGTGCGCGGCGACTACTACCCGATCTTCTCGGTCGGGGCGAACGCCTCGGTGACGGGGACCGACGCGAACGCGGGCCCGTTCTTCAACCTGTTCGCGAACTTCACGGTCAGCGAGCCGCTCTTCACCGGCTGGTCGACCCGGCGTGGCGTCGAGGAGGCCCGTGCCAACGCGGAGCAGGCGCGCTTGAACGTGGAGGTCACCCGCAACCAGGTCCGGCAGCAGGTCGCGGCGGCGCGGCTCTCGGTCGAGCTCGCGGCGGCCTCGTTCGCCGTCGCGGAGAAGGCGCGCGCGCAGGCCGAGCGCCAGCTCAAGCTCGCCGAGATCCGGTACGACACCAAGGTGAGCGGGTTCGTCGAGCTCAACGACGCCCGCAACGGCCTCGTCACCGCGCTCGCGCAGGAAGTGGAGGCCCGCTTCTCGCTCTCGAAGAGCCGAGGTCAGCTGCTGCGCCGCCTCGGCCGGTCGATCGCCGCGTTCACCCCCGGCGCGCGGTAGGATCGTTCGTTGCGCGTCGCGGCGCTCGAGGCGCTCTCGTTCCGCAACCTGGCGCGTGTCCTCTTCGAGCCACACCCCCGGTTCAACGTGGTCTCTGGCGACAACGGCCAGGGCAAGACCAACCTGCTCGAGGCGCTCTACCTCGTGGGTGCGCTGCGCTCGTTCCGCGCCGCGCGGCTCGATGAGCTCATCGCGTTCGGGGCCCACGAGGCCCGCGTCCGGGCCCGCGTCGAGCGGAAGGGCGTGGTGCGCCGCCTCGACGTGCGGGTCACCCCCGGCCACCGGATCGCGCAGCTCGACGGCAAGAGCGCCCGTCCGCCCGTCTACTTCGAGAGCGCGCGGGTGGTGCTCTTCCAGCCGGAGGACCTGCGCCTCCCGCGCGGCGCGCCCGCCGGGCGGCGGCGCTTCCTCGATCGCGCGGTCTTCGGCGAGCAGCCGGCCTACCTCGCCGAGGCGCAGGCCTACGAGCGCGTGCTGCGCTCACGCAACGCGGTGCTGCGCGGCGCAGGCCCGATCGATCCCGCGCAGCTCGAGGTGTACGACGAGCAGCTCGCGCGCGCGGCGATCGCGATCATCGCCCGCCGCCGGGACCTGACCGAGGCGCTCGCGCCGCGCGCGGCGGAGGTCTTCGACCGCCTCTCCGCCGGCGGCCCGCGCCTCGAGATCGTGTACCGACCCTCCCTCGCCGATCGAGGCGCGGGGCTCGAGGGACCGCGCGAGATCGAGCACGCGATGCGCGAGCAGCTGACCGCCGACCGGCGGCGCGATCACGCTCGTGGCGCCACGTCGGCGGGTCCGCATACGGACGATCTCGAGCTCACGATCGGCGACCGCAGTGCCCAGAAGTATGCCTCCCAGGGACAGCTGCGCTCGATCGTGCTCGCCCTCAAGATCGCCGAGATCCAGCACGTGACCGATCGCTCGGGCGAGCCGCCGCTGCTGCTGCTCGACGATGTCTCCTCCGAGCTCGACGGCAAGCGCAACGCGCAGCTGTTCGAGTTCCTGGGTGAGGTCAGCGGTCAGGTGGTGATCACCACGACGCACCCGGACCACATCCGGCTGCGCGGCGGCGACCGCGCGGATTTCACCGTACAGGGTGGGGTCATCTCGCCTGGCAGCGCGCCCTGAGATCGTCTACTGTCGCCGCCGATGGAACCGCCGGTCGGCGACGCCACCGTCGAGGAGATCGACGCGTTCGCCCGACGGGTCGCGGCCGCCCCCTACGAGGCCTTCTCGCGCTTCCTGCTCGACGAGCCGAGGTACCTCGAGGGCGACGAGGCGCTCGCCCATCTCGAGCGCGGATGGGGGCTCCACTGCAGCGAGAAGGCCCGCCTCATGGCGCACTTCCTCAGCGGTCGCGGCGTCGCCAACTCGATCGTGGGCGGCGACTTCGAGCTGTGGCTGATGGGTCAGAAGACGTCCGCACCCGGGCTCGCCGCCGAGGTGAGCGAGGAGCGCGCGCTCGAGATCTTCGCACCCGGCCGCAAGACCTCGCCCTATGAGGTCCCGCCACGCCTGGCGCACCTCGCGAATCAATTCACCGCGGGCGGCGTACCGCGGCTGGTCGACTGCCTCGGCGTGGTCGCGCCGTTCCGCGCCTTCGCCGGCGCGGAGGTCGAGCGCCTGCTCGATGCGCCGCGGAAGGCGTACGTCACGCACATGCCGTTTCGCCAGCGGCTCTACTACCACCGCGTCTCGTCGAAGGTGCTGGCGCTGGTCGAGGACAAGCTGCGCGGCGATCGAGACTTCCTGGCGGGCCGTTGCCTCATCACCAACATCGTGGCGACGGAGCGCTCGATCGTCAGCCTGCGCTGGTGGTGGCGCGACGAGCTCATGGAGAAGGATCTGAGCCTCCAGCCGACGATGGTCACGCGCTTCTCGCTCGGCGAGATGTCGCTGTCGCATTGCACAGAGGTCGGCGAGCTCGCCGGCGTCATGGCGGTGCCGCCCCCCGAGCCGCTCCTCGACGGGCTGCGCCGCGCCTGGCCGGTGATGCGCGGGTGGATCGACCGCCTCTTCGAGCGCCCGCCCCACGTGCGCTTCAGCGTCTACAACGCCAAGGCGCCGTTCGCCGACTACGCCTCGAACGAGCTGCGCGAGGCATGACCGGACCGGCGCCGGAGCCGGCCGGCGAGCCATACAACGCGGCGCAGGATCTGCTCGGCCGCAACGGCGTCCCCGGGCGCCGCGAGCGGCCGTACCTCCGCACCCGCGCCCGCGCGATCAGCTACGACGAGGTCATCGCCCGCGCCGACGGCGTCGCCGCGGCGTTCGGCGAGCTCGGGCTCCAGCGCGGCGATCGCGTGCTCCTCTTCATGGTCGATCGGCCTGAGCTCGTGATCGCGTTCTGGGGCGCGGTGAAGGTGGGCGTGGTGCCGGTCCCCGTCGCGCCGGTGTGGCCCGTCGACGACGTCCGCTTCATGCTCGCGGATAGTGGCGCGCGTGCCATCGTCTGCGACGAGGTGACCGCGCGCCTCGTTCGGCTGCTGGACCTGGGAGCGACGGTGCCGATCGTCATCGGTGCCGCCGAGCTGCCGGGCGCGCTTCGTTGGGCCGAGCGGTGCGCGCCGGGCGTCGCAGTCGCCGCCGCGCCCACCGCGAGCGACGAGATCGCCTTCTGGGTCTACACCTCGGGGACGACGGGGGCGCCGAAGGCGGTGATGCACCGCCACCGCAGCCTGCGCGCCGCGCCACGCGGCCTGGCCACGCAGGTGATCCGGCTCGATCCGGAGGATCGTATCCTGCCGACGGTCGGGATGTCCTTCGGCTACGGGCTGGAGAGCGCGATCTACATGCCGCCGGCGTTCGGAGCCTCGGTCGTGATCGGCGATGGGCCGCCGCGCCCCGAGCTCCTGCGGCGCATGGTCGACCACCACGCGCCGACCGTGCTGTGCAGCAACGCCGGGTTCCTGGCCGCCTACGCGGCGACGGCCGACGCGGGGCTGCCGTCGGTGAGGATGGCCTTCTCGGCGGGCAGCCGGCTGCCGGAGACGTTCTTCGAGGCGTTCCGTGCGCGCTTCGGCCTGCCGCTCCTCGACGGCTTCGGCTGCACCGAGTCGATGCGCGTGACCGTGAACCGCCCCGACGATGCGATCGCCGGGAGCGCCGGTCGACCCCTCGACGGCTACGCGATCCAGATCCGCGACGCCGCGGGCGCCGAGCTCGTCGAGGGGCAGAGCGGCGAGCTGTGGGTGACCGGCCCGACGCTCTTCGCGGGCTACTGGCGGCGCGACGAGCTCACCGACAAGAAGCGAGACGGTGCGTGGCTGCGGACCGGCGATCACGGCCACCTCCGCGACGGGCGGTTCTTCCACGAAGGGCGGCTCGACGACCTCATGCGGATCTCCGGCGTCTGGGTGGCGCCTGACGAGATCGAGCAGGTCCTGAGCGCCCATGCCGACGTCTCCGGCGCCGCCGTGACGATGGGCGGCGAGGGCGCGCGGACGCTGACCGCGTGCATCGAGTCGTCCCGCACCGACGAGCGTCTGCACGAGGAGCTGCGGGAGGCGTGCGCGGCGCGGCTCCCACCCTTCAAGGTCCCGAGGGCGTTCCGCACCCTGGCGCAGCTGCCGCGGACCGCGACCGGCAAGGTGCGCCGCCGCGACCTGCGGGGCCTGGCCTGAGCGCGGTTGACGCAGGGACCGCCGACCGCCGACGATGGGCCCTCCCGATCGACGCGCCAGCGTGCCGAGGAGCCCGATGAACGAGCCCGTGTCCGCGCTGCGGTGTCTGTTCCCAGATGTGCCCGTCGCCGAGTTCGTGGCGTCGTACTACCCGAACCGCCCGCTCGTGCGGCACGGGCCGTTGGCGCGCTTCGGCGCCCTCGCCGAGGACCCCTTGTTCCTCGATCCGCGCGCGCTCATCGAGCGCTCGCCCACGGCCGAGTCGCTGGTCTACGTCACGCTGCCGGGCGACCGCCGCTGCCAGTCGATCGTGCCGAAGACGACCGCGCTGCAGCTCTTCGACGAGGGGATGAGCGTGGACAGCGGATCACTCCACCTCTCGGTGCCCCTCCTCGGCGAGTGGGTGTCGTCCATGCGCGGCGATCTCGGCTTGCCCCGCCCCCAGCTCCTGTGTGATGCGATCCTCTCGCCCGCCGGCCACGGCGTGCCGAAGCACTTCGACGGGGTGGAGACGCTGACCGTGCAGCTGGCCGGTCGCAAGGCGTGGAAGATCGCCCCCAACCGCGAGGTCGAGCTCCCCGACACGTCCTGCTTCCCTTCCCTCAAGGAGAACCGCCGCGACGGCCAGCGGCCGGTGCCGCCGAGCTTCCCGAAGCGCTTCGCGCCCGAGATGCCGGCGGACGCCGAGGCGCTGATCCTCGAGCCGGGGTCGGCGGTGTTCCTGCCGCGAGGGTACTGGCACGAGACGCTCGCGCTCGAGCCCTGCATCTCGCTCAGCTTCGTCATCATGACCCCGGACATCGGGCGTCTCGTCAGCTCGGCGGTCGCCCGGCACCTCCAGGACTTTCCACGTTGGCGGGCGCCCGTGCCGCTCGGCAGCAACGAGCAGCGCGCCGCCGCCCGCGGCGTCGTCGCGGAGCGCTTGGCCGAGCTCGCGGCGCGGATCGCGGAGCTTCGCCCCGAAGACGTGCTGCCCGCGTTCGAGGACCCGACCCAGCTGTTCGGCGCGGTGCTCGCCGCGTTCAAAGATCAGCTGAAGGCGCCTGCCGTGGCCGACGATCCCGACCGCTGAGGGACCCGGGCGCTACGGCGCCTGCCGCTCGTCGGTGGGGCGAGGCGCGGGGGCGGGATCCGACGAACCGGGACCCGGACGCGCGCCCCCCTTCAGCGACTCGAGCTCGCTTGGCCGCAGGACGCGGATCTCATCGGGCTCCGGCTCGTCATCGCGTGGGGTCATCGGGGGCAAGAGCCATTATACCCGATCGCGTCGGGCGACCGAAAACCAACCGACAAAACGGTCATAATTGCCTTTCCGGACAGCTGGTTGCGTGCTATGAGACAGGCTCGCAGCGAAGGCGAAAATCATCCGATGAACGAGCTCCCGACCAGCCCCGCACCCGCGGACGACTACAAGGCCGACAAGATCCAGGTCTTGAAGGGCCTGGAGGCCGTTCGCAAGCGGCCCGGGATGTACATCGGCGACACGGACGACGGCACGGGCCTTCACCACATGGTCTACGAGGTCGTCGACAACGGCGTCGACGAGGCGCTCGCCGGGCACTGCGATCACCTCGACGTCGTGATCCACTACGACAACTCGGTCACCGTCGAGGACAACGGCCGCGGCATGCCGGTCGACATGCACCCGACCGAGAACCGCCCCGCGCCCGAGATCATCATGACGGTGCTGCACGCGGGCGGGAAGTTCGAGAAGTCGAGCTACAAGGTCTCGGGCGGCCTGCACGGCGTCGGCGTCAGCGTCGTCAACGCGCTCTCCGAGTGGGTCAAGCTCGAGATCACCAAGAACGGCAAGGTCTACCACCAGGAGTTCCGCCGCGGCGACGTGGCCACCGAGCTCAAGGTCATCGGTCAGACCGATCGCCGGTCGGGCACCAAGGTCACCTTCAAGCCCGACGCCGACGTCTTCAAGATCACCGAGTTCAACTTCGACACGCTCTCGCAGCGCATGCGCGAGCTCGGCTACCTCAACCGCGGCCTGTCGATCGCGATCGTCGACGAGCGCGGCGCGGAGGCGGTGCGCCACGATTACAAGTTCGACGGCGGCGTCTCGTCCTTCGTCGAGGACCTCAACACGTCGAAGACCGTGGTCAACGAGAAGCCGGTCTACTTCTCCGACGAGAAGGACGGCATCGGCGTCGAGATCGCGGTGCAGTGGAACGACAGCTACACCGAGAACATCTTCTGCTTCACCAACAACATCCGGAACAAGGACGGCGGCGCCCACCTGACCGGCTTCCGCCAGGCGCTGACGCGCACGATCAACGCCTACGCCGAGCAGAACGGGCTCAACAAGGAGTTCAAGGGCGGCCTCTCGGGCTCGGACCTCTCCGAGGGCCTGACCGCGATCGTCTCCATCAAGCACCCCGATCCGAAGTTCTCGAACCAGCCGAAGGACAAGCTGGTGTCCTCCGAGGTGACGGGCATCGTCGCGACCGTGGTCAACGACCGGCTCGCGATGTGGCTCGGTGAGCACCCGAAGGAGGCCAAGCAGATCATCGCCAAGTGCACGCTCGCCGCGCGCGCGCGCGAGGCCGCCCGCAAGGCGCGCGACATGGTGCAGCGCAAGGGCGCGCTCGACAGCTCGTCCTTGCCGGGCAAGCTCGCCGACTGCCGCGAGCGCGATCCGTCGAAGGCGGAGCTGTTCATCGTCGAGGGCGACTCGGCCGGCGGCTCCGCGAAGCAAGGGCGCGACTCGCAGTACCAGGCGATCCTGCCGCTCCGCGGCAAGATCCTCAACGTCGAGAAGGCGCGCCTCGACAAGATGCTCGGCTCCGAGCTCATCGCCACGCTCATCACCGCGCTCGGCTGCGGCGTCGGCGAGGACAAGGACGTCGCCAAGCTCCGCTACCACAGCATCATCATCATGACCGACGCGGACGTCGACGGGAGCCACATCCGCACGCTGCTCTTGACGTTCTTCTACCGGCAGTACCCCGAGCTCATCCGCCGCGAGATCGACCAGCCCGACGGCAGCAAGCTGGAGGCGCACCACCTCTTCATCGCGCAGCCGCCGCTGTTCAAGGTGAAGCGCGGCAAGAAGGAGCTGTACCTCAAGAACGAGCAGGGGCTCGAGGACTTCCTCCTCGACTCCGCCGTCGAGGACGTGGTCCTCGCGAGCGACCGCGGCGAGGTCTCGGGCCCGGCGCTGAAGCTCCTCGGCAAGCACGCGCTCCGCTACACGCAGGTGCTCGCGCAGGCGGAGAAGAAGGGCGACTCCCGCATCATCGACGCCGTGGTGCGGATCGCCGAGCTCGAGAAGGCCGACCTCACCAGTCAGGCCGTGCTGGAGAAGGCGATCGAGCCCTTGCGCGCGCACTTCGCTCAGCCGGGCTCGGAGCTGGCGGCGATCGAGCTCAACGTGGTGAAGGACGGCGAGCACGGCGGCTGGAAGGTGGTCTCGCCCGCGCGCTACGGCGGCGCGAAGAAGGCCACCACCGTCGACTTCCGTCTCCTCGATTCGCCCGAGTACGAAGAGCTGGTCCGGCTCGGCGCCGAGCTCGCGCAGCACGGCCGCGGTCCGTTCCGCCTCGTCCCGCACGGCGATCGCTCGGAGAAGGACAAGAGCAAGGACGCGGCGATCGAGCTCCTGCGCCTCGACAAGCTCGGCCAGGCGCTCGACCAGATCGGTCGCAAGGGGCTGCAGATCAGCCGCTACAAGGGCCTCGGCGAGATGAACGCCGAGCAGCTCTGGGAGACGACGATGGATCCGAAGACGCGGACGCTCCTCGAGGTCCACGCCGACGATCTCAACGCGGCCGAGGAGATCTTCTCGAAGCTCATGGGCGAAGAGGTCGAGCCTCGCCGCGAGTTCATCGAGCAGAACGCCCTCAACGTCCGCAACCTCGACGTGTAGCGATGTCGGCGGCGCTGGCCGACGAGCTCGTGCGGCGGCTCTTCGCCGACCAAGGTCCGGCGCCCGACGTCGACTGGGCGAGGTTCCGCCTGATGCAGCTCATCCCCGGCACCGCCGGGGTGACCGACGCGGCCCTGCGCGATCAGCTGATCGGCCGCGGCTTCGAGGAGCTCGAGAAGGGCAGCTTCGACGCCGAGACCGAGCGGCGATCGATCGTTTCGCTGCGCACCCTCGTCCGCCAGCTGCTCGGCGAGCAGCCGCGCGTCATCGCGTACGAGAACCCGATGGTGGGCGCGCTCGGGCGCGGGCCCGCCCCGCACGCGCCGCCGAACCTGAAGCGCCTCCTCACGGCGGTGGCGGAGATCGTCTCGCGCGCGACGCCGGTCAGCATCGCGGCCGAGGGCGACGCGATCGGCGAGCGCATCATGACGCTCCTCTTCGTCGACGGGCGCTACGTCGGCTTCCTGCCGGGCAAGCGCGAGCTCGGCCCGCACGCCGGCCGCGCCTAGTCCCCGTCCCTACTTCGCGAGCGCGCGGGCGAGGAGGCGCTCCCGGAGGGACGGGTTGCCGGCGCGGCGGGCCAGCTCGGCGGCGCGCCAGGCGTCGGAGGCGACGATCGGCGACGGCGGCGTGGCGGCGCCGGTCCAGCGCTGCAGCATCGCGAGGGCGCGCTCGCGTTGCGCGGGCGGCAGGTCGGAGAGGATCGCGCCGTGGTTCGCGTCGGGGACGTCGAACCGCGCCGAGTCCTCGGCGTGTCCGAGGTCGAAGGCGCCGGCGGTCCACGGATCGGCGCCGCCGTAGACGAGGATCACCCGCTCGCCGGCCTCGGCCAGCCACGCCTGCGTGCGCTGCATCGCGGCGCCGTCGTACGCGGGCGTCTCGCCGAGGGGGAGCCCCGCGGTGCCGCTCGGCCGGCCCTCGATGACGTCGAGGAGGCCGTCCGTGGGGACCTGCGGGTACCCGAGCTCCCGGTGGTCCTGGTAGATGTACGCCTCGTACCGCGCGACCGAGCGATCCTCGGCGCCGTAGGCGGGCAGGCCGCGGGCGACGAGCGCTTCGTCGAACAGCGTTCGATCGTCGGCGTCGGTGGCCGGCAGCCCGGCGCAGCTGGCCGCGCCCTCGTACTGCCAGAAGCTCCAGCGCAGCTCGACGACGGTGTTCTCGAACGCCGCGTCCGCGCCGAGGCGGGTGAACTCGTCGCCGGGCCGCGCGACCATGATCGGGATGAGCCGCCGCCGGCGCGCGAGGAGCTCGTGCTGGAGCTCGGTCAGCTTCCTGCGACACGTCGCCTCGCCGACCTGGTCGAAGAAGGAGAGGTAGCGCGGATCCTCGATCTGCCGGCTGTACGGCGCGACGTACGCGACGGTGGCGTCGACGTCGTCGGGGTAGCGGCTGCGGTGGATGAGCGCGGTCATGCCGCCCTTGCTGGCGCCGGTCGAGATCCACGGCCCGGCATAGATCCGGTGGAAGGCGCGCGCGATCGCGTGGTGGTCGGCGGCCGCTTGCTCGATCGTGAGGAAGCGCCAGTCGACGGGGGCGTCCGGGCGCGAGGCCTGGAAGTAGCGGTGCTCGACGGTGAGCTGGTTCGCGGAGAGCATCCCCGTGAGCTCCTCCTCGCCTTCGGTCAGCTCATAGCCGAGCGTCGAGTAGACGAGCGGGGCGGTGCGGCCGCGGTGGCTGAGGACGACCCGCTGGCTGAACGTGCCGCGGGAAGGGTCGTCATGATCGATCGGTTGCCGGAACCGGATGCGGAAGGTTCGCTGCCGCTCCTGGCCGGGCGGCAGGTTCGCGAGCGGAAACTCATCGGCGTCCTCGCTCAGCTCGACGACGCCGGGGAGCGTGGCGAGGAGGGCGGCGAGGTCGAGCTCGCGGGCGTCGGCCTTCCCGCCCCGCGACCCGACGTCCTCGCTCGGGGAAGGGGCCGGCGCCGCGCAACCGAGGAGCGCGCAGCCGAGCACGAATGGGAGCGCCTGGCGCATCGAAGCGGCTCATCGCAAGCGGGGTGCCGATCGTGACGCGAGGAGAATCCGAGGGTTACCCCCAGCCTCGCGCGCGGCGAGAGTCGCCACCGCAAGCCGAGCTGCCACCTGCCGGCGCTTGCGTGAAACCGGGAAGGCACGGTAACGTCACGCGGTCCATGACGTTGACCCGCGCGCTCTTCGTCTTGTCGCTGCTGCCGAGCCTGGCGGTCGCCGATACGCGCGACGATGTCGCGCGCCACTACGCGCCGATCATCTACCAGGAGACGAACGACGCGCGGAAGGACCACTTCGCCGCGTTCGATTATGACGGCGACTGGGTGGGCACCAACAACCTCGAGAACCTCGGCGCGTTCCCGCTCGTCGGCACGGTCTACTACTCGGTGATCGAGACCACGACCCACTGGTTCGTGCAGTACATGCCGTACCACCCGGTCGACTGGAAGGTCACGAACGGGCACGAGCACGACACCGAGAGCATGCTCGCGGTCGTCGCCAAGGCGGGCGGCGGCCTCGGCCAGCTCCAGGCGCTCGAGATGCGCTTCCACATCGAGTGGCTCGACTACGCGGACGCCGGCGTCACGAACGGCGCGGGCGTGGTCCGCGGCCCGATCCACTTCGACGCGACCTCGGGCCGGCCGGCGGTCTACTCCCAGATGGTGGGGCACGGCATCTGCGGCGGCTTCTCTCCGCCGAACTTCCTGTTCCCGGATCTCGCGCTCGTGTGCGATCACGCCGCCGCGCCGCACATCGCGCAGACCGGGCTCGTCTACTCGCCGGACCTGCCGGCGGTGATGCCGACGATCGTCTCCGGCGCGGCGACGCCGGCCGGGTACGCGCTCGTCGACCTCCGCGCGACGGTGTGGCCGCACATCCACGAGATCGGCGCCGGCCATGCCTTCAAGAGCGCGATCGACTACCAGGGCGCGCGGTGCAACCAGTACGCCTGCCCGACGCAGTTCGGCGGCGACTGGAACGGCGACAACGGCACGTCTCCCGGCGAGCCGTGGGTGCAGGAAGGCGGTCCGGGCTCGCCCGCGACCGGCGAGCAGTTCTTCGATCCGGCCTACGCGTTCTCGAAGCGGCTCGGCTTCCCGCAGCCGTTCGCGCTCGTCTACTGCTACAACCCGTACCTCGGCGTCGACGACAGCTGCCCGGCCGTGACCGCGCCGGGCGAGGAGCCGCCGGGCGAGGTCACGACCGACGGCGGGATCCCCGGCACCGGGCCCGACCTGGCGGAGGCGGGCAAGCCCGACGCGCCGCTCCTGCCGCCCGACGCGGGCGGTGGGTGTCAGTCGACGCCGGGCGTGCCGAGCTCGGCATCACTCTTCGCCTTCGCCTTCGCCTTCGCGCTCGTCCGTCGTCGCGCGCGCTGAGCGTCAGCCGCGGGGATCGGCGAGCGCGCGGCTGATGTCCTGCGCGGTG
>FTFF01000736.1_pt1 | contig 43977 bp, 38 predicted proteins | sample 1640361 | NCBI WGS metagenome assembly FTFF01 (sample SAMEA3914816, study PRJEB12502) | metagenome | biome: forest; material: soil | place: USA | collected 2011-09-16 | depth 0.3 m | reverse complement strand
GATCGGGACCGTCGAGCAGATCCCGCCGATGTTCGCGGCGATCCGGGTCGACGGACGGCGGCTCCACGAGCTCGCCCGCGCCGGCGTCGAGATCGAGCGCGCGCCGCGGAAGATCACCATCCATTCGCTCGCGCTCGCGCCGCTGTCGCGCGGCCCGCGGTCGATCTACAAGCTCGAAGCTCACTGCGGAAAGGGAACCTATATCCGGGTGATCGCAGAAGATCTCGGACGGGCGGTGGGCCTGCCCGCGCACCTTTCGGCGCTTCGCCGGACCGCGGTCGGCCGCTTCTCGGTGGCCGACGCGCTGCCGCTCGCCGAGATCGACGGCGGCTCACCGCGGCTCGGCCTCGCCGCGGCGATCGCACACCTGCCGACGCGGCCCGTCGACGTGGCCGGGGCGGCGCGGGTGCGGGCCGGGCAGGAGCGCTGGCTCCTCGGGCTCCCCGATCCACCCCCGGCCGGCCGGAGCGCGATCCTCGGCCCGGCGGGGGAGCTGGTGGCCGTGATCGACCGAATCGGGCAAAAGATCAGGATCGAACGGGTCTTTGGTTGACAGGGTAGGCCCGACTGGGGCAGAAAAGTCCGCACAAAAGACGAACGAACCATAGGAAACAAGAAGATGAGCCTTGCGACCGAGCTGAAGAAGAATGTCATCAAGAAGTACTCGACCCACGACGGCGACACCGGTTCGCCCGAGGTGCAGGTCGCGCTCATGTCCGAGCGAATCAACTACCTCACCGAGCACTTCAAGTCGCACGCGAAGGATCACCACTCGCGTCGCGGGCTCCTGCGGCTCGTCGGTCAGCGCCGACGCCTGCTCGACTACCTGAAGACGAAGAGCCTCGATCGCTACCGCAAGCTGATCGACACGCTCGGCATCCGCAAGTAACCGAACGCGCCGGCGCGTCCGGCGCTCCCCTCCGGGGGTCGGCTCAGGTCAGCCCTTTCGCGGTGCCGCTCGCACGCTCGCGCGCGCGGCAGCGCCAAAGGACTCATCGACACCGACTCCACGGAACCCCACCGAGGAGCTCTACATGTACATCAAGGAAAGCATCGAGATCGGCGGCAAGACCCTCTCCATCGAGACGGGCAAGATGGCGAAGCAGGCCGACGGCGCCGTCGTCGTGCGCTACGGCGACAGCATGGTGCTCGTCACCGCGGTCGCCAACAACAGCGCGCGCGAGATCGACTTCATGCCGCTCACCGTCGAGTACCAGGAGAAGACGGCGTCGGCCGGCAAGATCCCGGGCGGCTACTTCAAGCGCGAGGGCCGCCCGACCGAGGCCGAGGTCCTCACCTGCCGCCTCATCGATCGCCCGTCGCGGCCGCTCTTCCCGAAGATCTGGCGCTTCGAGACGCAGGTCATCGGGACCGTCATCTCCTACGACAAGGAGAACCCGACCGACGTCCTCGCGATGACCGGCGCGTCCTGCGCGCTGCACATCTCGAACATCCCGTGGGCGGGCCCGTACGCCGCCGTGCGCGTCGGCCGCATCGCCGGCCAGTTCGTCGTCAACCCGACGTTCGTCGAGCGCGAGCAGTCGGACCTCGACCTCGTCGTCGCCGGCACGCGCGACGCGATCCTCATGGTCGAGGGCGCGGCGGCGCAGCTGTCGGAGGACCTGCTCATCGACGCGCTGCTCTTCGCGCACCAGAGCTGCCAGCCGATCCTCGACCTCATCGAGAAGATCCGCGGCGCGGTCGGCCAGGCGAAGCGCGAGACGCCGGTGGCGGTGAAGGACGAGTCGATCGCCGCGCGCGTCAAGGCGCTCGCGGGCGACAAGCTCCGCACCGCGATGCAGACCAAGGACAAGCACGAGCGCCACGCCAACACCGACAAGGTGACGGCGGAGATCGTCGACGCCCTCAAGCCCGAGTTCGTGGGCGCCGACGGCAAGCCGCGCGAGAAGGAGATCAAGGGCGCGGTCGACGGCCTCTACAAGAAGATCGTCCGCGACATGACGGTCGGCGAGGGCTTCCGCATCGACGGCCGCAAGCACGCCGACATCCGCCCGATCAACTGCGAGGTCGGCCTGCTGCCGCGCGCGCACGGCTCGGCGCTCTTCACCCGCGGCGAGACGCAGGCGCTCGTCACCACCACGCTCGGCACCAAGGACGACGGCCAGCGCCTCGACACGCTCCGCGGCGACATCGAGAAGCGCTTCCTGCTGCACTACAACTTCCCGCCCTTCTCGACGGGCGAGGCCAAGATGATGCGGTCGGCGTCGCGCCGCGAGGTCGGCCACGGCTTCCTCGCCGAGCGCGCGATCGCGCGCATCCTGCCGCGCTTCGAGGACTTCCCCTACGTCATCCGCATCGTCTCGGAGACGCTCGAGTCGAACGGCTCGTCGTCGATGGCCAGCGTCTGCGGCGGCTGCCTCTCGCTCATGGACTGCGGCGTGCCGATCGTCGAGCCGGTCGCCGGCATCGCGATGGGCCTCATCAAGGAGGGCGAGAAGATCGCCGTCCTGTCCGACATCCTCGGCGACGAGGACCACCTCGGCGACATGGACTTCAAGGTCTGCGGCACGAAGCACGGCATCACCGCCTTGCAGATGGACATCAAGCTCACCGGCCTGTCGCGCGAGATCCTGCAGAAGGCGCTCTACCAGGCGAAGGAAGGCCGGCTGCACATCCTCGGCAAGATGGCCGAGGCGCTGGCCCAGCCGCGCGAGGAGCTCTCGAAGCACGCGCCGCGCATCTTCACCCTCACGGTCAAGCCCGACCGCATCCGCGACATCATCGGCCCAGGCGGCAAGATGATCCGCGCGATCATCGAGCAGACCGGCGTCGCGATCGACGTCGAGGACAACGGCACCGTCAGCATCGCGTCGGCCGATGACGCCTCCGCGAAGAAGGCGATCGAGATCATCAAGGGCCTCACCACCGAGCCCGAGATCGGCCAGTTCTACATGGGCCAGGTCCGCCGCGTCGTCGACTTCGGCGCCTTCGTCGAGATCCTCCCGGGCACCGACGGGCTCATCCACATCTCCGAGCTCGACGCGAAGCGCGTGAACAAGGTCACCGACGTGCTCAACGAGGGCGACGAGGTCCTGGTGAAGGTCATCAGCGTCGATCGCCAGGGCAAGATCCGCCTGTCCCGCAAGGAGGCCATCGGGCAGACGCCCGAGGTCATCCACAACATGCGGTAGCAGCGATGACGGCGCCCGACGCTCACCGTCCCGCGACGTCGGTCGCCGTCCGCATCGTCAAGGTCGAGCCCGACGCGCAGCTGCCCGCGTACATGAGCGGGGGGGCGGCCGGGCTCGATCTCTTCGCGTGGCTCCCCGAGCGGGGGAGGCGCACGCTGCAGCCCGGCGAGCGCCTGCTCGTCGGGACGGGCGTCGCGATCGCGCTGCCGGCCGGCCACGAGGCGCAGGTGCGGCCGCGCTCGGGCCTCGCGCTCAAGCACGGCGTCACCGTCCTCAACAGCCCGGGCACGATCGACTGCGACTACCGCGGCGAGGTGCGCGTGCTCCTCGTGAACCACGGCGAGGCGCCCTTCGTGCTGCAGGCGGGGGAGCGGATCGCCCAGCTCGTGATCGCGCCGGTCGTGCGCGCGGCGCTGGTCGAGGTCGAATCCCTCGACGAGACCGACCGCGGCGCCGGCGGCTACGGCTCGACGGGGCGCTGACCGTGGCGTACCCCGCGACCGGCGATCGGCTGGCCGGGCGGTACACGATCCGCTCGATCACCGCCGACCGCCCGACGGGGGTGCTCTACCACGGCTTCGACGAGCACATCGGCGTCGAGGTCGCGCTCCGGGTGATGGACGACGGCCTCCTCGCGAGCGACGAGGACCGGCGGACGTTCGTGCAGCGCGCGCTCCGGGCGCGGCCGCTGCAGCACCCGAACCTCATGCGGCTCTACGACGTGCTCGTCGACGGCGCGGCGGTCTTCCTGGTGATGCAGTGGGCCCCGGGCGAGCGCCTCTCGCGGCGCCTGCGGGAGGGACGCGCGCCCGATCGCGAAGAGGCGCGCCTGATCCTGCGCCGGGTGGCGGCGGGGATCGCGCACGCGCACCAGCACGGCGTGGTGCTCGGGAACCTGCGGCCCGATACGGTGCTGCTCTACCCCGATGGGCTCAAGCTCACGAACGTCGGCATCGGCCCGGCGCTCCCGGCGGGGAAGCTCGTCGAGGTGATGGAGCGGCGAGGCGAACGGGCGCTCCTGCCGCCGGAGATCCTCGTCGGGAAGACGCCCGACGAGCGCGCCGACCTCCACTCGCTGGCGACGCTCGCGCGCTCGCTCTTCGACGAGCCGGGGGAGCCGGGCGCGCCGCCGTGGTGGCACGAAGCGGCGCCCGTGATGGACCGTGCGCTCAAGGACGATCCCGCCGATCGCCCGCGGGACGTCGAGGCGTGGGTGCGCGACCTCGACGCCGCGCTCGACGGCCGCGCGGCGAGCGATCGCCACCGCGCGCCGCCGATCCCGACCGGCCGCGACACCGACCGCGTCGCCCGCGTCGCGCCGCCGCCGGACGACATCGACACGCACCGCGAGGCGCCGGCACGCCCGCCCGACCCCACGACAGCCCCGCGCACCGACGCGAGCGAGCAGGTCACGGACGTGGCGCGGCACCCGCCGGCGCGGCCCTTCGACCCGCCCCCGGCGCCGCGGCTCCCGTCGCCGATCCGCCCGGCAGCGGAGCCGCCCGAGGCCGAGACCGTCGTGCGACGTCGTCCCACCGCCGAGGCGCCCGCGGTGCACCCCGACGAGGAGGTGTCGACGCAGCCGATGGCGCGCGTCACGTTCGAGGCCGAGCGGCTGCGCGGCCCGCCTCCGGTCCCGGTCGCGCGCCGCCTCGATCCGAGCCTCGTCACCGACGTCGATCAGGACCCGGTGTCGCGCGCCGAGCGCTATGGGAAGGCGCTCGTCGCCCTGGTCGTGCTCGGGATGACGCTCGGCGCGTTCGGCGCGGCGGCGATCTGGAGAGCGGTCGGCGGCGTGGCGGTGCTCGCGCCGGCGCCGATGCCGCGATCTCCCTCTCCCGCTCGGACTCCCTCTCCGTCTCCCTCTCCGTCTCCCTCTCCGTCTCCCTTTCCGTCTCCCTCTCCGGTCGCCAGTCCGTTGCCCGTGCTGACCGACTGTCCGCTCGGCATGGCGCTGCTCAGCACTCCGCAACGGTTCTGCATCGATCAGTACGAATACCCGGGCGGCCACACCATCCCCCGCACCCGCGTCGCCTTCACCGATGCCGCGCAGGTGTGCGCTTCTCGCGGGCTTCGCCTCTGCACCGACGGTGAGTGGGAGCAGGCCTGCCGCGGCAGCGGGAACGCGAGCTTCCCGTACGGACAGACCTTCGACGCCCAACGTTGCAACGCGGGTGCGCGCACCGTCGTCCAGCCCACCGGCAGCTTCCCGCGGTGCCGATCGGCGGCGGGCGCGTACGACATGAGCGGCAACGTCGCCGAGTGGACCGCGGGCGGCAACCAGCGCGGGGGGAGCACGGGGTCGTCCGCGGCGAACGCGCGCTGCTCGCACGTCGTGCGCGGCGCGAGCCCGGCCGGCGCCGACGACGTCGGCTTCCGCTGCTGCGGCGCCGCCCGTTAGCCGGTCTTCACGGCGCGGGCTTCAGACGGGCGGGCGACGCAGCGCGCCGGACGCGCGCAGCACGACCGGATCGGCCCCGACCAAGATCTCGAGTTCGAGCGTCGCCGTCTCGCCCACCGCCGCGGCGGCGATCTGTCCGAGCAGGCCGGCGACGGCGCGGTGATCGTTCGCGCGGCGGGCGCCGCTCTGCTGCGCGAGGCGCAGCGCCTCGGCGACGTCGAGCGGGAGCAAGGCGACCGCCTCACCGACGCGCATGAGCAGGCCCACCCCGCGCTCGTGCGTGACGCGCACGCGCGCGCGCGACCCGTCGAGGAACGCCTCGCGCACCATGACGGACGGCGGCGCCTCGCCCGGCAGCTCGAGGAGCAGACCGGCGAGCCGCCGCACCTCCGGCAGGTTGTTCGCGACGCGCTCCTCGTCGCCCCGGACCAGCACCACCGGCAGGTCGAGGTGCCGCGCGAGCTTGATCGCGCCGGTCGGCGTGCCCGTCGGGCCCTGACGCGTCACGCGCGCGCCCCACGCCTTGAGGAGCCGCTTGGCGTCGTGATCGGAGAGCGCGCCATCGGTCTCGGCGCGGACGCGCGCGACGAGCTCGGTGTCGATCACCGCGGGCGGCGGCGCCGAAGTATCGTCGCTGACGCGGCGCCGCTCGAGCTCCCCGCCGAGCGCCTTGAGGAGCCGCGAGGCCTGCTCGGGCTGCCGCGTGTCGGCGATGACGACGCGTATGCCGGGCGGCGCCTCCACCTCGATCGCCGCGCCGATCACCACCACCGCGCGCGGCGGCGTCGTCTCCGCGAGCGCGGCGGCGAGCGCGCCCGGCGCGCGGTCATCGATCGCCCGCACCGGCGCGTCGAGGCCGTAGCGACGCGCTTCCGCGCCGACCCACTCGTGCCCACCACCGACGGCCCACAGCTCGATCGGCTCGTCCTCCGGGAGCCCCGCGCCGAGCAGGGCGGCGTGCGCGAGCCACTCGCCGATGCGATCGACCGCGTGCGCGCCCGCCCGTCGCGCGATCGCCCGGCAGACGGCGTCGCCGCCGAAGACGACCGTCGGCTTCGCGCCGAGCACCGCGCGCAGGCCTGCCGGGCGCGCCCCGGCGCCGAGGCCCACCGCGAGCGCATCGGTGGCGTCGTCGGCGGAGAGGAACGCGATGGCGTCGGCCGGATCGCCGTCGCCGACGGAGATGATCCACGAGACCGTCAGCCCGCGCGCGACGACCAGCGGCAGCAGATCGGGCAGGGCGGCACGCGTCGGCACCACGAGCCCGAGCCGCCCCAGGCGCGGCAACGCGGCGAGCGGCGGCAGGTCGAGCGCCGCGACCGGCGAGGGCCCGTTTCGCAGGAAGCCGAAGCTGCGTGGCCCGAGGGTCCCCGGCGCCGCGCCCAGGCTCAACGAGGGCGCGTCGGGCGGAGGCTCTCCCGCGCCGATCCACGCTGGCGCCTGCGCGCTCAGCGGCACGCCGCCGACCGCGAGGTTCGCCGCGACGCGCTCGGCGCCCGCCGCGGCCCGGAAGCTGCGCGCGCGCAGGAGGAGCCCGAGCGCGCTCTCGGTCGGGCCGCGCGTGGGAAGGTCCGGCGCCTCGCCGGCGCGCCGGTTGCGGGCCACTAGGCGTCCCCGCCGGGCGGCACCGGCCAGAGCCCGTCACGCCGCAGGCGCTCGCCGAGCAGCTCCACGTTCGAGACGACGTGCGGCCGCGAGCGCGGTCCGACGCCGGGCGCCGGCCGGAAGCGTCGGCGGTACTGGAGCTCGGGGACGGTGATCCGCAGCGTCGCGAGATCGATCTGCTCGACCTGCGCGTCGGGCGACGTCCCGCTCGAGGCGTCCGGCTCCGGCAACGCGCACACGAGGACGACGGGCGGCGGTCCGGCGAAGCGGCGCAGCTCGGCGCCGCAAGCGCGATCCACGAGCAGCGTCCCTTCACCGCGTACCTCGACGCGACGGACCGCGCCGAAGTGGGGGAGGGTGAGCCGCTCCGCCACCGCCGGACCCACCGCGCCGCGGCCGCGATCGCCCGCCAGCACCACCACCGACGAGGCAGGCCGCGCCCCCCCGAGGTGGCGCACCGCGCACGCGAGCACGTGCGCGATCGCCAGGTAGTCCACGTCGGCGAGCACGGGGTCGGTGACCCGGACCGCGCGCGCCGCGCCCGCGCGCGCGAGCACGTCGGGCCCCGCGGACGGCGGCGCGCTCGCGGCGAGCGCGATCACCTCGCCGAGCGGGCGCGCCAGCTCGACGAGCGCCAGATCGCGCGCGTCCTCGATCAGCGCGATCACCTGCAGGCCTTCGCTCACCGCTCTCGCTCCCGATCCGCGCCATCGCGGCGGGCGAACAGCCGACCGAGCAGCTCGGCGGGCGCCCCCTCCGCGGCGAAGTCGGCCTGCTCGACCTGCGCGGCGCCCGCGCCGAGCGCGATGCGGAGCGGACCCTTGCCGGTGCTCAGCTCGACGAGCAGGGTCCCCGCAGCCTCGGCGACCGGAGGCACTCGGTCCGCGCCGCGCAGCGCCGGCGGCAAGAGGACGTCGGCGAGCTCCGCCGGCAGGGCGACGCGTGCGCGCAGCGGCGCCGGCGCGCGCGCCGCGGGCTCCTCGACGAACCGCGGCGCCAAGCTGACCTGCAGCACCTCGACCTCGGCCTCCTCGTCGCCCGCGGCCGCCGCGTAACGCCCGGGCGGCAAGGTGGCGACCACGGGGAAGTCGAGGTCGGACGGCAGGAGGCGCGCCGCGTCGCCGCGCCCCTCCGCGAGCAGGAGCGCATCGTCGCGCAGCTCGACGAACGCCTCGTGGATGAAGGCCGCGCCGACGCGCGCGGCGCAGCGCGCGGCGAGCTCGCGGCCGGCGATCGTCGCCGGGAGGAGCGCGAGCGCCGGCTGGCACGTATCCCACGCGAGCGCCAGCGCGGCGCCGTGCCCCTCCCACGACGCCGCGGCCGCGTCCTCGACGAGCGCCTCGCCGACGACGAGCAGGATCTTGTCGGCGCCGCCCGAGGCGAGCGTCGCGAGCAGGTCGTCCTCGCCGTAGCCCGGCGCCTTCGCCATCGCGAGGACCACGTACACCGTCGCGCCGAGCGAGCTGCCGAGGCGCCGTCCCTGGCCGAGCGTCTCGAGCGAGGTGGGGGTCGCCTCCCCGCCCGCGAGCTCGATGTAGCAGAGGATGTTCGCCACCCGCGCTACCTCGCCGTCTGACCGCCGTCGAAGACGACGACGGACCCGGTCATGTAGGCGGCGAGGTCGGACGCGAGGTACGCGACGAGCGGCCCGAACTCCTCGGGTTGACCGATGCGCCGGAGCGGGATGCGGCTCAGCATCTTCGGGCCGATCTCGGGATCGTCGAGGACGTGCTTGTTGAGGTCGGTGCGGATGTAGCCGGGCGCGATGCAGTTGACGGTCACGTTGTGCCGCGCCCACTCGATCGCGAGCGCACGCGTGAACGCGGCGACCGCGCCCTTCGACGCCGAGTAGGCGGTCAGCTCCGGTTCGCCGGCGAGCCCGGCGATGGACCCGACGTTGATGACGGTGCCCTTGCGCTGCGCGACCATGTGCGCGCCGAACGCACGCGCGCACATGAACGTCCCGAAGACGTTGATCTCGAACGCGCGGCGCAGCTCGGCGAGGTCGAGCTCGAGGAGCGGGCCGATCGGCGCGACGCCCGCGTTGTTCACGAGCGCATCGATGCGGCCGAAGATCGCGACGACGTGATCGGCCGCGGCCTCGACCGCGGCCTCGTCGGTGACGTCGACGGGGATGACGAGCGCCTGCTGGCCATGGCCCTCGACGTCGGCGGCGACCGCATCGAGCTCGGCCTGGCTGCGCGCGAGGAGCGCGACGTCGGCGCCCGCCTCGGCGAGCGACCGCGCCGCGGCGGCCCCCAGGCCGCGCCCGGCGCCAGTGACCACCGCGACCTTGCCGGTGAGGGATACGGCGAGCACGTGGGCCTTTCCGGACGGTAGCTTGCGCTCGTCGGAGGGGTCAAGTTTCGGACTCGACGGCGGCGACGGGCCGCCCGGGAGGCGCTACTCGGAGAGGCCGTGCTTGCGCTTGATCTGATCCATCGCGCGCTTGTACTCGACGTCCCACGCCGAGGTGCCCTCCTCGAGGTTCTTGATGCGCTGGCGGACCTCGGCGTCGAGCTCCTCCTCGACCATCATGTGCTTGCGGAGGATCTCTTTCGTTTTCCTGCGGAGCACGGTGTCGTCCGCGAAGACCTCCTCGACGAAGCGCGACTGCATGAACGACTCGAGGATCTGCGTGGCGAGGTACGAGGTGGCCTCCTCGCCGAGCGCGAAGCCCTTCTCCTCGGCGAGGCCGCGCTTGAGCTTGCCGAACTGGCCGTAGGAGAGCTTGCGCTGCTCGAGGAGGTCCTTGGCCTGATCGGTGAACTCACGATCGAGCCGCACGTACTCCTTCAAGATCGCCTCGACGTCGAGCTGCGCCTCGGGCACGTCGGTCACCTCGATGTCCCCGGCCTCCACGAGCGAGCGGATCAGCTCCTCGGCGATGGTCGGGATCTTCGACGTGTACAGCTTCATCGGGGCACGCTCCGCGGAGGTCGAGGCGCTCGGCGCCTCGTCGAATTGGCCCGCGACTATAGGGGCCGTCCCCGTCGATTGCAATCGCGCGCCGCCGCCTGCGATCGGCTTATGATCGGCGCATGGCGGCGAAGGCGGCGAGCCCGCCGGGCGCCGGCCGCGGCGGCCCCAGCGACGAGAAGAAGACCAGCCCTCGCGGACAGCTCGAGCGCAAGCTCGTCGTCGCGGCGCTCGTCACCGATCACACCGGGCGCGTGCTCCTCACGCGCCGCCGCGCGGACCAGCCCATGGGCGGGCTCTGGGAGCTGCCGGGCGGCAAGGTGGAGGCCGGCGAGTCGCCGCGGCGCGCGCTCGCGCGCGAGCTCGACGAGGAGCTGGGGTGCGCGAGCCGCGTCGGTGCCGTCTACGAGGTCGTCCACCACGCCTATCCGCGCTTCGAGCTCGTGATGATCGTCTACCGCGCCGAGCTCCTCGGCACGCCGAGCGCGCGCGAGGTCGAGGCGCTGTGCTGGGTCGTGCCCGCCGATCTGCCGGCCTACGACGTCCTCCCGGCCGACGTCGAGCTGCTCGCGGGGATCGCGCGCCGGGGCCGCGTCGATCCGCTGCCCAGCCACTCGACGTTCGAGAGCCTGACCCGCTGCCGGCGCACCGGCAGCTTCAACGCGCACTACCTGCACGACCGCCTCATCGAGGAGGCGGACCGCGCCGCGCGCTACGGCCGGCCGCTCTCGGTGATCCTCGTCGACGTCGACGACCTCGGCGCGATCAACGACCGGCACGGGCGCGGCGTCGGGGACCAGGTGCTCTCGCAGCTCGTGTCGCTCATGACCCAGTCGGCCCGCGCGATCGACCGCGTGGGACGGGTCGGCGGTGGCGCCTTCGCGCTCCTCTTGCCGGAGACGCCGGCGGGCGCCGCGCTCGGGATCGCCGAGCGGCTGCGCGCCGACATCGCCGCGCGCCGGTTCGCCGCGCGCGCGAGCACCGACGGCGCGCGCCTGGAGATGCGCTGCACGATCTCGGCGGGGGTGTCGAGCGGGCGCGGCCGCGCCGCCGGCGGCGAGGGCCTCATCGCGCGCGCGGACGCCGCGCTCTGGCGCGCCAAGCTGAACGGGCGCAATCGCACCGTCGTCGACTCCGGGTCCGAAGCCACCGACGGCTGAGCAGTTGACCGCCGCGACGGTCGGGCCTAGCCTGGAGATCGGTGCCAACGAAGTTGACGCTGGTGAACCGGCGCTGGGCCCTCGGCGAGGCGCTGTCGCCGAGCGGAGAGGCGCGCTGCCACCGCGCGCGCGACGCCCGCTCGGGCCGCGCGGCGGTGCTGAAGGTCGTGTCGCCCCGGGACGCGGCCGCGCGCGCGCGCCTGATCCTCGAGTTCGAGCGCCTCGCCGCGCTCGATCACCCCGGCCTGCCCGAGGTCTTCGAGCTGGGCGAGGTCGTGGACGAGGGCCCGCTGCCCGCCGGCGCGGTCTTCCTCGCCATGGAGCTCCTCGATGGCGAGGCCGCGCTCGACGCCTGTCGCGCCGCGGGCACGGACGAGCTGGGACGGCGGGTCGCCGCGATCCTCGCCGACGCGCTCGATGCCCTCGACGCCCTCCACCGGGCGGGGCTGGTCCACCACGACGTCAAGCCCGCGCACCTCGTCGCCGCGCCCGACGGCCGCTTCCGGCTGATCGATCTCGGCCTGGTCAGGACCGGCGACGGCGGGAACGGCGCCTTCGGCGGCACGCTCCCCTACCTGTCGCCCGAGGCGCTCTGCGGCGCCAGCGAGCCCGCCGTCGATCTCTACGCGCTCGGCGTGACCGGGTACCAGCTGCTCGCCGGCCGCGTGCCCTACGCCGCGTCGGATCCGGCGGCGCTCCTCGCCGCGATGGCCGCGCCGCTGCCCCCGCCGCCCGGACCCGCGGCGCTGATCGGCGTGCTCGCGCAGCTCATGGCGCTCGAGCCCGGCGCGCGACCGCGCAGCGCCACGGCGGTGGCCGCCGAGCTCGCGCGCGCCGGGCTCCTCGACGAGCCGCGCGCCCGGCGCGCGCGCGGCGACGGCCACGCGCCCGGCCGTCCCGGCTTCGTCGCGTCGCCGGGCGGGCGGGGCGCGGTGCTCGCCGCGCTCGAGGCCGCGCCCGCGGCGGTGGTGGCGCTCGTCGGGCCACCGGGCAGCGGCCGGACCCGGCTCGTCGAGGAGCTCGATCGACGGCGAGCGCTCGCGGCGCTGCGCGCGGGCCGCGCGCGACCGCTCCTCCTCGGCCCCACGATCGCGGACGCGGCGCGCGAGCTCGACCTCGGAGCCGCGCTCACCGCCGCGGACGCCGCGCCCGCGGAGGCGTCGGCGCGATCGCGCGCGGCGTTCCTCTCCCGGCTCCTCGACGCGACCGCGGCGCGCGGCGCCACGCTGCACCTGCGCGCGCCGGGGCGCGGGCTGCGCGAGGCCTTCGCCAGCCTCCGGGGCGCACCCGGCGCCCGCGTGATCGTCGAGCTCGACGTGGCGGACGCCGACGCATGGACGGCCGCGCTCGACGGCGGCCTCGTCCGCGTCGACGTCCCCGAGCTCGACGACGCGGAGATCGCCGCGCTGTGCGAGCGCGTCGCGGGCCGCCTCGCGCCGGCGATCGCGCGCACCGCCGGGCGGCTCGCGCGCGGGCGGCCGCGGGAGCTCGTGCACCTCCTCGCCGCGGCGGCGGCCCGCGGTCCGCTCACCACCGCGTCGCTCCGCGCGCTCCGCATCGAGGCGCTCGACGACGAGCTCGTCGGGCTCATCGCGTCGCTGCCGGCGCCCGCGACGACGATCCTCGCCGCGCTGGCGCTCCTCGAGCGCGCCGCCGGCGCCGACGAGCTGGAGCGCGCGGTCGACGGGCCGATCGGCCCCGCGCTCGGCGCGCTGCAGTCGGCGCGGCTCGTCGAGTGGGCGGGCACGCGCATCGCCTCCCAGAGCGACGCCATCGGCCGCGCGGCTCTCGCGCGGCTCCCCGCCGGCGAGCGCCTCGCGCTCGGCGAGCGCCTGCTCGGCGCCGCGGATCTCGCCGGCGAGCACCTCATGGCCGCGCGCCTCGCCCGCGCGATCGGCCGGGCCGACGCGCCGGCGCGGGCCGCCGCGGCGATCGCCGCGATCGCGAGCGGCGAGGTGGCCGCCGTCGTCGACGACGAGCTGCTGGCGCTCGGGGAGACGATCCCGGGCACGCGTGGCGCGCGCCTCGTCGGCGAGCTGCTCCTCCGCGCGGGGCGCTACGATCGCGCGGCCGCCCGCCTCGCCACGATCGCGGACGATCCGGAGGCCGCCGTCGCGCACGCCCGCGCGCTGCGGCTCGACGGCCGGCCCCGGGAGGCCGAGCAGGTCCTCGCCGGGCCCTCCGCGCTCGACAACCTGGTTGGCATGGCGGCGCGGACGCTCCTCGGGCGGTTGCGGCTCGACCGTGGGGACGCGCGCGCCGCGCTCGCCGCGCTCGGCGCCGCTCCGTCGGGCGGCTCGGCACGACACGCCGAGCGCGCCGAGGTCGCGGGGCTCGCCGCGCTCGGCCTCGGCGACGTCGCCGCCGCGCGCGTCGCGTTCGGGCGACTGGCCGAGCTCGTCGCCGGCGCACCGCCGGAGCGACGCGCGCGCGCCAGGTCGCTGCTCGGGATGGCGGCGCAGGCGGCCGGCGCGCTCGAGGACGCCGCCGCGTGCTACGAGGACGCCCTCGCGCTCGCCGAGGAGGCCGGCGATCTGCACGGCGCGGCGATCTACGCGCAGAACCTCGGCGGCACGCGACGGGAGCTCGGCGAGCACGCCCGCGCGCTCGCGCCGCTCGAGCGCGCGGCGGCAGTGCTCGGCCGCGTCGGTCGCGCCGACGAGGAGGCCCTCGCGCTCTTCAACCTCGGCAACCTGCAGCTGTCGCTGGGCGACGTCGACGCGGCGCAGGCCGCGGCCGAGCGGGCGTTGGCCCGCGCGCCGAGCGGCCCCTCGTCCTTCTGGGCGGAGCTCCTCTGCGCCGACGTCGAGCGGCGCCGCGGCCTCGCCGACGCCGCGCTCCGTCGCTGCGACCGCCTGGGCCGCCGCGCGCTCGACGCCACCGCGCAGCTCCTCCTCGAGGCGGCGCGCGCGGAAGCGGCGGTGGAGGCCGATCGTCCGCGCGTCGCCCGCGCCGCCGCGGCACGCCTCGCGGTGCTGCGGGCGGCCCCGTCGGCGCCACCCGATGTCGCGGCGCACGCCGCGCTCGCCGAGGCGCGTGTCCGCCTCGACCTCGACGAGACGGCGCTGCCGGACGCGCTCGCGGCGGCGCTGCGTGACGCGTTCGAGGACGCCGCGCGGGGCGGCCGGCGCGACCGCGGCTTCCGCGTCGCGGTCGCGCTGGCCCGCGACGCCATCCGCCGCGCCGACGCGACGTCCGCCCGCGCCTGCCTCGCCGACGCCCACCGCCTCCACCAGGAGATCGAGATGCGAACCCCCGAGCTCCGCCGCGCCGCCCTCGCCGACGAGCCCGACGCCCGACGCCTGCGCGCGCTCGTCGACGCGAACGCGCCCACCGATGGAGGTGCCGCGACGCGGCGGCTCCTCGACATCAACAAGCGCCTGAACTCCGAGCTCGACCTCGACCGGCTCCTTGAGCTCATCCTCGACGCGGTCCTCGAGCTCACGCGCGCCGAGCGCGGCTTCCTCCTCCTGCGCGGCGACGGGGGCGCGCTCGACGTGCGCATCGAGCGCAACGTCGAGGCGGACGTCCGTGCGGGCGCGGCCGCGTTCTCGCGCAGCATCGCCGAGCGCGCCTCCAGCCTCGGCGAGCCGATCGTCACCGTCGACGCCGCCGGCGACGCGCGCTTCGAGGCGGCGCTCTCGGTGACCGACATGAAGCTGCGCTCCGTGCTCGCGGTCCCGCTCGCCGTGAAGGGCAGGGCGGTCGGGTGCGTCTACGTCGACCACCGCGCGCGCGTCGGCCTCTTCCGCCCGGCCGACGTCGCGCTGGTGGTCGACCTCGCGGAGCAGGCGGCCATCGCCGTCGAGAACGCGCGCCTCCTCGCCGAGAACCGGCGGCAGAAGGAGGAGGTGCGCGCGCTCGCGGCCGCGCTCGAGGAGAAGCTCGCGAGCCAGACCGTCGAGCTCGAGGGCATGCAGCGCGAGGTGCGCGAGGCGCGTCGGCACCTCGGCGTCCGCTACGACTACTCCGGCCTCGTCGGGCGTACGCCGCGGATGCTCGAGCTCTTCCGCTTGCTCGACCGCGTCACGGATACCGCGCTGCCGGTCGTGATCTACGGCGAGTCCGGCACCGGCAAGGAGCTCGTCGCGCGCGCGCTGCACTACAACGGGCCGCGCCGGAAGGCGGCCTTCGTCTCGGAGTCGTGCGGCGCGATCCCGGAGACGCTGCTCGAGGCCGCGCTCTTCGGCCACGTGCGCGGCGCCTTCACGGGCGCCCAGGGCGAGCGCCGCGGCCTGTTCGAGATCGCCGACCACGGCACGCTCTTCCTCGACGAGGTCGGCGAGATGTCGCCGGCGATGCAGGTGCGCCTTTTGCGCGTCCTCCAGGAGGGCGAGTTCCGGCGCGTCGGCGGCGAGAAGGTGTTGAAGGTCGACGTACGCGTGGTCGTCGCGTCGAACCGCGATCTCTCCCGGCTCGTCGAGGAGGGCCGCTTCCGCGAGGATCTCTTCTACCGCCTGAACGTCGTGCGCGTCGCGCTCCCGCCGCTGCGCGAGCGCGCGGCCGACATCCCGCTCCTCGTGCAGCACTTCCTCGCGGCGCACCCGGGCCGCGGCATCACGCGGCGCGCGCTCGATCGGCTCGCCGGCTACCGCTGGCCCGGCAACGTGCGCCAGCTCGAGAACGAGATCGCGCGCGCGACGTCGCTGGCGGACGGAGCGATCGACGTCGGCGACCTCTCGCCCGCGGTCCAGGCGGGCACCGACGAGGCCGCGGTGCTCGGCGACGAGCGCCTCGACCTGCACGCGCGCGTCGAGCGCCTCGAGCGCGCGCTGCTCGAGGAGGCGCTGGCGCGCACCGCGGGCAACCAGTCGGAGGCGGCCCGCCTCCTCGGGCTCTCGCGCTTCGGCCTGCAGAAGAAGCTGCGCCGCTACCACCTGAAGGCGCGGCGCGGGGCCGCCACCCCATGACAACCAAGTTGACGATGCTGCCAACCTCGGGCGCAACCCGCGCGGCCAAGGGCGCGGATCCAGGCCGCCACGGCCTGGCCCGCGACATGCTCCCCGAGAGGGCGCGTCCCATGCGCTCCCTCCGCATCCTCGCGCTCTCGGTCCTCGCCGCGGCGTGCTCGACGCCGTCGGTCCCGCTGCCGCCGCCGGCGGTGGACGTGAGCGCGCTGCGCTTCGCGGGCGGCACGCCTGGCAGCGTGGTGCTCCGCGGTGAGCCGCGCGAGCTGCACGCCGGCGCACGCTTCTACATCATCGACACCGCGACCGGCGATGGCGTCATCACCACCGCGGCGACCGACGGCAGCTTCACCGCGCCACCGCTCGCCGCGCAGAGCGGCGACACCGCCGAGATCGCCTACCAGCAGCCCGACGGCGATCGCTCGACGCTCACCTGCGTGACGGTGCTGGTCGATCAACCGCTCGTCGGCGCCACCTGCCAGTATCCGCCCTCCCGCGCAAAAAGCCGCGCATCAGGAGTCGCGAATCGCGCCACCGTCGACACGAAGCCAAGGCGCCAAAGGCGCCGTCGGCGCGAAGTCGCGCCGTGAGCAGGGTGGGGACCCCGACGAGCTCCGCTCGGCGGGGCGGGGCGCAGCCCCGTGAAGATAGAAGGTAGTGGGCCTCGCCGAAGGCGAGGTCACTACCTCGTAATGTGCGCCTTCGGCGGCAGCACGAAGGTGAGCCCCAGCGTGAAGAAGATGTTGTTCTGCGCCCCCTCGTCGGCGCTGGTGAGGCGCCGATCGCCGTTCACGTCGCCGCCGCCGGGGTTCGCCTTCACGATGTAGTCGCGCAGCTCGAGCTGGAGCCCGATCCAGTCGGTGAAGTAGAGGTGCGCGCCGACGCCGATCATGCCACCGACCTTGAAGCCGGCGAACTGGCTCGCGTCCTGCTGGTTCGGATCCGGGCCGTTCGGCTCGGCGCCCGTCGTGCAGCAGCCGTTCTGCGTGTACTTCACCGCTCCGACGCCGGCCTTCGCGTAGAGGTCGTACCAGGCGAACGCCGCCGAGAAGAGGGCGAACTTGCCCGAGAAGGGCGTGATCTGCACGAAGCCCGAGAGCGCGGCGTTGATGCCGAGCACCCGCTGATCGTGGCGATCGAGCGTCGGGTTGGGCGGGCTCTTCGACGGGTCGTACTGGCCGTTCGGGAACTTGGCGGGGTTGTTCTGGACGTAGCCGCCGATCGCGTCGCGGATCGCGTCCTCGAGCGCGGTGTTGGTGTTGGCGAGGTACGAGCCCTCGAAGCCCACGCCGATCCAGTCGAGGAAGTTGAAGACGATCGTGCCGCCGCCGCCGATCGCGTGCTTGTAGTCCTGGTTGATCGAGGTGGTGAACGACGGGGTGAGCTCGAGACGGAGGCGGCGGAACTCCTTGCGGTAGCGGATCGCCGGCTGGCCATCGAGCGGGTTGCGGCGCTCGGCGCCGGCGCCGGCCGCGCCGAGGAGCACGCAGGCGGCGACCGCGGCGCCGAGGACAGACCGGGTGGTGTGGGTTGGCATCGTCATCCTCGTCGGCCTAGCGGGTGAACTTGTAGTCGAAGCTCGTCGGCAAGAACATGCCGACCCCGACTCCGAAGACGACGTTCTGAACGAATCGGCTCTCGAAGGTGCTATCCGGCGGGACCGCGGTGCCGAACGCGGTGCGATCGGCGGGCTCGTACTTGTCGGCGAAGAGGTAGTCCTTCAGGTAGGCGTGGATCACGAGCCACTTCGTGAGGAAGAGCCGCGTGCCGATGCCGACGTGTCCTTGCACCAGGAAGTTCGAAGTGGAGTCGTTCGCGGGGTCGCGCGGGATCCACTGCGACTGCATCGCGCCGACGCCGGCCTCGATGTACGCCTCCCACTGGAAGATGTAGCGGTTGAAGAGCGCGAACTTCCCGTAGATGGGCACGTAGGAGAAGTTGATCGACGCGTTCCAGAAATAGCGGTTGATCGACGGCAGCACGCGGTCCTGGAGGCCGCGCACCGTGTAGTGCTCGAGCAGCTGCGGCTGGAGGTAGTTCGCCTCGATGCCGAGCGCGAGCGTCTCCGAGAGGAAGAAGTTGATGATGCCGCCGAACCCGTGGTGGCGGACCAGCGTGTTCGAGATGGTGAGGTTGTACGTCGGGACCAGCTCGACGCGGTGGTACTTGAGGATCGGGCGGCGGGGGACGACGAGGATGTCCTTCCACTGCAGCGACCCGAGCTCGCCCTTCTTGACGGGCTCGGCTTGCACCTTACCCTCGCCGGGCGGTCCGCCTTCTCCCGGCGGCCCACCCTCGGAGGGCGGCCCGCTCTCGGGCGGCCCACCGGCGGGCTCTTGGCCAGGCGGCGTGGGGTCCTGCGCGCGGGACAAACCTTCGGCGCCGAGCAGCCCGGCGGCCATGCAGAGGGCGAGGAGACTCGCCCGCAGATACGATCGTCTCATGCGCACCTCGTGTGCGACGCGCGGATGCCCGATCGTGCGGCCCAGTTGGAGGCGCGCGACGATCCCAAAAAGCCCTTGGATATCAAATATTTACAAAGCTTTTTCAAAAGTCCGCCGACTATATCACGCGATTTTTTCAGCGATCAAGAAAAACCCGCCGGAACGCTCGTCGCTGACGAATGGCGACCCCGGCTCGGATCGGCGTCCGAGGCGCAGAACGCAGTGGGATTGGCCGAGCGACGCGGTTTCCATCACGCGCGCTCGGCGTCCTCTGCGGCCGCGATCGCCTCGTCGAACAGGGCGCTCACGAACTCTTCAGGGTCGAAAGCACGTAGATCGTCGATCTTCTCGCCCACGCCGACGAAGCGCACCGGGACGCCGAGCTCCTCGCAGATCCCGAGCACCACGCCGCCCTTCGCGGTGCCGTCGAGCTTGGTGAGGACGATCCCGGTGACCGCGACCGCCTCCTTGAACAGCGTCGCCTGCGCGATCGCGTTCTGCCCGTTCGTCGCGTCGAGGACGAGGAACGTCTCGTGCGGCGCGTCGGGCTGCGCCTTCTGGATCACGCGACGGACCTTCTGCAGCTCCTGCATGAGATCGCTCTTCGTGTGCAGCCGACCCGCGGTGTCCGCGATGACGACGTCGCACCCGCCGCCGTCGGGCCGGGGCGCCGCCTTCTTCACCGCGTCGAAGACCACCGACGAGGGATCGGTCCCTTCCTTGCCGCGCACGAGCTCGGCGTGCGCGCGCTCCGCCCAGATCTGCAGCTGCTCGGCGGCCGCGGCGCGGAAGGTATCGCCCGCGGCGAAGAGGACCTTCTTCCCCGCCTGCGACCACTTCGCGCCGAGCTTGCCGATCGTCGTCGTCTTCCCGACGCCGTTCACGCCGATGGTGAGCAGCACGAAGGGCCTGCCGATCTCCTCGACCTTCGCGAAGTCGAACGGCGCGGCGGCGTCGGCCGTGCGCTGGAGGATCAGGCGCGCCTCCTCCTTGAGCGCGGCGAGCACCGCGCTGCCGCGCTGGAGCTCCTTCCGCGCGAGCCGATCGCGGACGCGCTGGAGGAGCCGCTCGGCGGTGCGCGCGCCGATGTCGGCGGTGAAGAGGATCTCCTCGAGGCCGGTGAGCAGCGCCTCGTCGATCTGCTTGCCGCGCACCAGGCCGCTGAGGCGCGCGACGAAGCCCTGGCGCGTCTTGTCGAGGCCCGCCCCGAGGATGCTGTCGCGCTTCTTCGGGAGCGCGAGCGCGGTCCCGAGCTTCGCCGCCGGCGCCTCGGCCTCCGCCGGCGCCTCGCCGGGGCGCGCCTCCTCGCCGCGGGAGGCGGCCCCGCGCCGCGCCGCCACCACGAGCGCGACGAGCAGCGCCGCCGCGCCGGCCGCGCCGGTGGCGAGGAGCGCGGGGGAGTGGAGCAGATCCGTCATCGGCGGCCGAGCATAGGCGCGGCGCCGCGGATCTCACAACCCCCGAGGGCGGCTCAGCCCGGCGGGCGCAGGCGGTCGGCGAGCCGATCGAGCTCGGTGAGGACCTCGGGGCCGACGCCGCGCGCGCCGAAGCAGCGCTCCTCGACGAGGTGGCGCAGCGCGTGGACCGGCGCGCGCTGCGGCGAGCCCGCCTTGCGCAGCGCCGCATCCGCGAGCTCGCGCGGGGTCCGCCGGCCGAGCCGCTCCCCCGCGCCCACGTAGGGCGCGAGCGCGGCGTCGTAGCGCGCCATCACCTCGGCGCGGAGCGGCGTCAGCTCGACCTCGAGGACGCCGAGCTCGCCGCGGTGTGGGACGTGGCCGCCGCGCGCGGCCGGCGCGTGGCCGGCCAGCTCGAACCCGAGCGCGACGGCGCCGGTCTCGACCTCGGCGAACAGGAACGCGCCCGCCCCGTCGGTGCGGACGACCCGCGGCGCGCCCGACGCGGGGCGCAGGGTCACCGCGACGCCGGCCAGCGGTCGGCCGCGCTCGGCGTCGCGCACCCGGCCGGCGACGTGGCGATCCGAGGCCATGCGCAGCGTCGCGAAGATCTTCCGCGGCGGCGCGTCCGTCGGGCCAGGCGAAGCCGCCCGCCGCTCGCTGCGCAGCCGGAGCCGCCCGCGCAGCGCCCAGGCCGCGAGCACCGCGAGCACGCCGCCGCCGATCGCGAGCGCGAGGGCCGCCGGCCGGCGGTCGAGGAGCGCCGCGCCGAGCGACGCGCTGACCTCGACCACGACGATCTCGGAGGTCGCGGGGAGGAGCCCGCGCGCCTTGGCCTCGCTCGCCGGGAAGCTCGCCTCGAAGCTCGCCGCGCCCGCGGTCCGCGGCGCGCGCAGGCTCGCGTGAAACCCGCCCTCGTAGTCGGTGTGCGCGAGCGCCCAGGGCGGATCCTCGCGCTCACCCGGGCCCGCGATGCGCCGGACGACGACGGGCAGCCCGACGGCGCCGGCGAGGCCGACGCGCACGTGGCCGGCGAGCGGCACCTCCTCGCCGGCGGAGACCCGCGCGCGATCGCTCGCGAGCTCGACCACCGTCGGATCGACGACGCGCACCCGCGCCGACGCCTCGGCCGGGCTGCGCGCGTCGTCGCCGGCGAAGCGGACGCGCAGCTCGATCTCGCGGCCGGCCGGGCCGGGCGGCAGCGCCAGGGACAAGGTCGCGCGGCCGTCGCGCAGGAGCGTGGTGGTGACCGCGCGCCCGTCGATCTCGACATCGACCGCGAGGTCGCGCTCGCGCCCCGGGTCCGGCGGCCCGCCGCCCGAGCGATCGTCTCGCGCCTCTCGATCGAGCGGCCGCGCCTCGACCACCACCGAGAGCACCGGCGCCGTCGAGCGGTGCTGCGCCGGCGCGTCGAGCACGAGCTCGATCGAGCGGCGGGCGAAGTCGACCACGCGCTCGTAGGGCTCGGGGGCGGCGTAGACCGTGTCCCCGCGCGCGGCGAGGCGCAGCACGTAGCGGCTGGGCTGCACGTTCGGGATCGTGAAGCGGAACCCACCGTCGGCGTCGACCTGGGCGGCCAGCGCGAACGCGAAGACCTCCCGGCCGCCCTCGCCGACGCGGCTGGCGCGCAGCGCGACCGTCCCGCTCACCGGATCGCCGAGCGCCTGCTCGAGGAGCCGGCCGGTCACCAGCGCGCCGCCGCCGCGCACGCGCTCCACCCGCTCGACGAGGAGGCGCATGCGCCCGCGCACCTCGAGGATCGGTTCCTCGGCCGCCGCGGCGGACGCGAGGAGGAGGCCGAGCACGAGCTGCGCGCAGAGGCGGGCCACGGGTCCTTCACTTTAACGCGACGGGCGCGGCACGCGTCTCCGGGTCAGAATTTTTGCACGGTCCGCGGATCTGTGGATCTCGTCGAAGAAGGCCATTTACAGCCGGGATCTCACTTGCTAGGGTGGCACCCGCCTGTGACCATACGTTGCGCTACGTGACGTTGGGGTCCTTCTTCGGCAAAGGGGCTCATGCGGATCAAACGGTTGGAAGTCACCGGGTTCAAGTCGTTCTGCGACCGGACCATCGTCCAGTTCAATGATCCGATCACCGCGGTGGTCGGCCCGAACGGCTGCGGCAAGTCCAACATCGTGGACGCCATCCGCTGGTGCATGGGCGAGCAGTCCGCCAAGCACCTCCGCGGCAAGGCGATGGACGACGTCATCTTCTCCGGCTCGGACTCGCGCGGGCCGCTCGGGATGTGCGAGGTCACGCTGGTCTTCGACAACGACGGCAACGTGCCCATCGAGTACCTCGCGTACTCGGAGATCTCGGTCACCCGCAAGCTGTACCGCGACGGCACCTCCGAGTACTACCTCAACAAGACCGCCTGCCGCCTGCGCGACGTCACCGACTTCTTCATGGGCACCGGCGTCGGCACCAAGGCGTACTCGATCATCGAGCAGGGCCGCGTCGGGATGATCGTGTCCTCGAAGCCGGAGGACCGCCGCTTCCTCATCGAGGAGGCCGCCGGCATCACCAAGTACAAGGTGAAGAAGCGCGCCGCCGAGAAGAAGATGGAGTCGACGCGGCAGAACCTCCTGCGCGTCTCCGACGTCGTCGCCGAGATCGAGAAGCAGCTCGCGTCGCTGCGCCGGCAGGCGCAGAAGGCCGAGCGCTACCGCGAGTACAAGGGCGAGCTGCGCGACCTCGAGCTCTGGTCGGCGTCGCAGCGGATGCTCGGCCACCTCGCGCTGCTGCAGGTGCTCGAGGGCGCGATCGGCGAGGCCGCGGCGAAGAAGGCGGCCACGGAGCACTCGCTCGCCGTCCGCGAGACCCAGATCGAGGCGCTGCGCATCGAGGTGGCGGCCGAGGAGGAGCGCCTGCAGCGCCTGCAGGAGGAGCTCTACGGGCTCGACAACCAGATCCGGCTCGCCGAGGCCGAGAACGACCACGCGCGGCGCGAGCAGCGCGAGCTCGAGGCGCGCGGCGTGGCCGAGCGCGCGGAGATCGTCGAGCTCGGCGACAAGCTCGCGGCCGACGACGTCGAGCGGGAGCGCCTGCAGCTCGATCGCGACAAGCTCGCCGAGGCCGTCGCCGCGCAGCACGCGCTCCTCCGCGAGAAGGAGGCGGCGCTCGCCGAGGTGAAGGCGGGCAAGGCCGTCCTCGACGAGGGGCTGGCCGCGGCGCGCCGCCAGGAGATCGAGGAGAAGACCGGGATCGCGCGCGGCGAGTCGGCGCTCGCCTCGGCGACGCGCCGGCGCGACGACCTGACGCTGCGCGCCGGCCGCCACGGCGAGGAGGAGGCGCGGCTGTCCGAGCGCGCCGACGAGCTGCGCCGCGAGCTGCGGCGCGGCGAGGTCGAGCTCGCCGACCTGCGCCAGCTGCGCCTCGGGCTCACCGAGGAGCGTGACCGCGCCCAGGGCCGCCTCGACGAGATCGCCGGCCTCGAGAAGGGCCGCGCGGGCGCCGTCGACGAGCTCACGACCACGCTGCACCAGAAGCGCTCGCGCCACGCCTCGCTCGAGCAGGTGGCGGCCAAGTACGAGGGCTTCGAGCGCGGCACCGCCGCGATCATGCGCGACCGCGAGCAGCGCTGGGGCATCCAGGGCCTCATGGCGGACGTGGTCATCGCGCCGCCGGAGCTCGAGGCCGCCGTCGAGGCGGTGCTCGGCGAGCGCCTCGGGGCGGTGCTGTGCGAGAGCCAGGAGGTCGGCGTCGAGGGGATCGCCCACCTCAAGCAAGCGGGCGAGGGTCGCGCGACCTTCATCCCGGCGAACCGCTTCCGCGGCGCGGTCCCGGTGGCGCACGCGCCGCTCTCGGCCGACGGCGTCCGCGGGCGCCTCTGCGACCTCGTCACCTTCGCCGACGAGCACCGCGAGCTCGGCGAGCGCCTCTTCGGCGACGTGTACGTGGTCGAGGACCTGCTCACCGCGCTCGATCTGTGGCGCGCCGCCGAGGGCGAGCCGGGGGCGCGTCCGTCCTTCGTCACCGTCGACGGCGAGGTGGTCGACCGCTACGGCGCGCTGTCCGGCGGCGCGGCCGTCGAGGGCGCCGGCGTCCTCATGCAGAAGCGCGAGCTGCGCGAGCTCGGCGAGGCGCTCGGGCCGCTCGAGGCCGCGCACGTGGCCGCGACGACGGAGCTCGAGGCGCTCCGCCGCGAGGCGGCGGGCCTGGTCGGCACCATCGCCGAGCTCGGCACCTCCGCGCACGACCGCGAGATGCAGCTCCTCACGCTCGAGAAGGACCAGGAGCGGCACCGCCACGAGCTCGAGCGCCACGTCGAGCGCCTCAACACGCTCGGCCGCGAGCGCGGCGAGCTGCACGCCGAGGCCGAGGTCGCGGCGCGCGAGGTCGAGGAGACGTCGGCGGCGCAGCGCGAGGCCCGGGCGCGGCTGCTCACGCTCGAGGACCAGACCTCCGCGCTCGGGCGCGAGCTCGTCGAGGCGCTGGCCGCGGTCGAGGCCGGCGCCGAGGCGTACACCGCCTTCCGGGTGGAGGTCGCGCAGGCCGACGAGCGGCAGGCGCAGCTCGACCGCGCGATCGAGCGGCTCTCGTCCGATCGCGGCGAGCGCACCGCGCGCCGGGCGCGCCTCGAGGAGAGCGTCGCGCGCGGCGACGAGCGGCAGCGTGAGCTCGAGGTCGCGCTCGCCGAGCGGCAGGCGCGGATCCTCGGCGACGTGGAGCGGCGCGCGGCGCTCGGCGAGACGGTGTCCACCGGCCGCGCGAGCTACGAGGAGCGACGCCTCGCGACGCAGCGCGAGGAGATCGAGCAGCGGCGCGAGAGCAAGGCGCGCGAGCAGCTCGGCGAGGAGCTGGCCGCGCTCGAGCTGCAGCGCCACGACGTCCTGTCGACGCAGCGCCACCTCGAGGAGACGGTCGCCGAGCGGCACCGCGTCGACCTCGCGACGCAGCTCACCGCGCACCACCTGCGCCCGCTCTTCGGCGACGGCGAGGACGCGCGCGGCAAGGAGCTGCGCGGCCTCATCGAGCGCATGGGGGAGATCAACCTCTACGCGATCGAGGAGTACAACGACCTCGACAAGCGCTACCAGTTCCTCACCACCCAGAAGGCCGACCTCGAGACGGCGCTCGCGCAGCTCGACGAGGCGATCGATCGCATCAACAAGACGTCGCGCGAGCGCTTCCGGGAGGTCTTCGATCGCGTCAACGAGCGCTTCCAGGAGGTCTTCCCGCGCTGCTTCAAGGGCGGCACCGCGCGCCTCGTGCTCACCGACGAGGAGAACCTCCTCGAGTCGGGCATCGAGATCATCGCGCAGCCCCCGGGGAAGAAGAACGCGACGGTGGAGCTGCTCTCGGGCGGCGAGAAGGCGATGACCGCGGTGGCGCTCATCTTCTCCATCTTCCTCATCAAGCCGTCGCCGTTCTGCCTGCTCGACGAGGTCGACGCGCCGCTCGACGAGGCCAACGTCGGCCGCTTCAACGATCTCATCCGCGAGCTCACCGATCGCTCGCAGTTCATCGTCATCACGCACAACAAGCGCACGATGCAGATCGCCGACACGCTCTACGGCGTGACCATGGAGGAGCCCGGCATCTCGAAGCTCGTCTCGGTCAACCTGTCGATGCTCGGCGAGCGCCGCGGCGAGCCGGACCAGCGCCGAGGCCTGCACGTCGCCTGACCGCCACGCCGGCGATGTTGCCCGCGGCGGCGGACCGCGCAAGACTAGCCGCATGCGACGCCTCCTCATCGCCCTCGCGCTGATCGGCCTCGCCGGCGACGGTCGTGCCGCGCCTCCCGCGGCCGAGCGCGAGGTCGCCGCGCTCGAGCTCGGCGGGAAGCCGCCGCTCGAGCTGTCGGTCGTCCGGCAGCGCCTCCCCGACGGGGGCCTCAAGCTCCGCCTCCTCGTGAGCGAGAAGGGCGGCAAGAAGCCGGCGAGCGCCGTCCTCTACGAGGGCGGCGGCGACGACGACGGGCCGGGCGACAAGGCCTTCCGCGGCGCGACGATCGAGCCGTACCCGCTGCCGGGCGGCAAGCGCGGCGTGCGGGTCGACTTCGAGTTCCAGGTGCCCGGCTCGAAGAAGCACCGGCAGGTCGACACTTACCTCGCGTCGATCGACGGTGCGCCCCGGCTGGTGCTCGACGCGACGACCCGCCGCGAGCGCGACCGGAGCAAGGCCTGCCACGAGGTCGAGCAGGCGACGCTCGCCCAGGACAAGGAGGGCCGCCTCTTCGTGCGGCCGACGAGCGCGCTCGAGTCCGAGCTCAACGACGACGACCTGCCGATCGACAAGGGCTGCAAGGGCAAGCAGGCCGGGCGGCAGGTCACCTACAAGTTCGACGGCGAGACGTTCCTCCAGATCGATCCACCGCCCGCGCCCGCGAAGAAGAAGGCGGCGGAGGAAGCCGACGACGACTGATCGCCCGGCTCAGCGCGACGCGTTCATGAGGGCGTAGAGCCCCGTGGGGGTCCAGAACGCGACGTCGACCCGGCCGTCGCCGTCGAGATCGTACGGGGGCGCGAAGACGTAGCTGGATGGTCGGCCCTGCAGATCGGTGGGCGTCGACGCCTCGGCCAGCTTGCGCCAAGCGCCGTCCGGCTGCACCGAGAACACCATCACGCGCTCGATCGTCTGATCGACGATCACGAGCTCCGGCTTGCGATCGCGGTCGAGGTCGCCGAACCAGAAGTTGATGGCCAGCCCGCCGGCGATGGGCGTCGCGTAGATCGGGACGGGGAGCGCGAACCGACGCTGCCCGATCCCCCGGCAGAGCGTCACGCCGCCGAGGTTGGAGACGACCAGGTCCGGGATGCCGTCGCCGTCGACGTCCGCGACCGCCTCCGCGTAGGAGTCGACCTCGCACCCGACCACCTCGGCGTCGGCTTGCGGCAGCGCTCCCGACCGTCCCCAGTGGACGCCGGCGCGCGCGACGCCCGCGGGCACGAACATCCGCGACACCAGCACGTCGAGGTGACCATCGCCGTCGAGATCCGCCAGGAGGTGCTCCGCGCCGTTCCGGACGAGCGGCTCGGGCAGCGTCGCCTGCAGCTCGAAGTGGCCGTCGCGCCAGCGGCGGACGTCGACGCCGATCGGATCCACCCCGAGGGCGGTCTGCGTCCATAGCTCGATCGCGCCGTCCCCATCGGTGTCGCCGAGCGCGCCCGCGACCGACGCGACGGCGGGCGACGTGAACGCCCCGAGCGCCTCCGATCGGCCGCCCTCGGCCACACGGAACACGTCGACGAGCGGCAGGACGATCTCCGGGCGGCCGTCGCCATCGAGATCCTGGGCGGCGAGGCCGGCCTCGATGCCGCCCGGCGTCGGCTCGGCGCTGTGGAACGCGTCGAAGACGGGCGGATCGCCGCCGAGCCCCACGCGCAGCACGAGCCCACCGGCGGAGCCGGTGGTCCCGTACGCCAGATCGAGCCGCCCGTCGCCATCGAAGTCGGCGAGCGCGAAGGCAGTGCTCCCGGTGCTGGCGTCCCGCGGCGCGAGCGGGGTGAGCGCGCTCAGCGCCAGCGGTCCGAGCGGTGCGTAGCGATCGAGGTCGACGCAGCCGGTGGCCAACACGGCGCCGAGGGCGACGACCAGGGCGCTCGGCCTCGGCATCACAGCGTCGGGGCGGTTACTTCCGGAAGCGGGAGAGGTTCGCGGGCAGGACGTCGATCGTGGGGAACGGCTTGTCGGGGTGCAGCTTCTTCGCGCGATCGAAGAGCGTCTGCTCGGTCTCCGTGTTCTTCGGATCGGGCAGGCAGCACTCGACGGGGCAGACCGCCTGGCAGGCCTCGTAGTCGTGGAAGCCCACGCACTCGGTGCACAGCGACGGATCGATGACGTAGATGTCGTCGCCCTCGGAGATCGCCTCGTTCGGGCACTCGGGCTCACACGCGCCGCAGTTGATGCACTCTTCGGTGATGTGGGTCGCCATTCGGCAGGCTCCAGTTCGTGTTTCCTATAGGGTATCCCCGACGACAGGTCAAACGAAAACACGGGTCTGGGCTCGCCCGGCGGACAGGGCCTCGACGAGGCGCAAGATCCCCAGCGCGGCCTCTTTTCCCCTCAGCGCACGCCGTCGGCGCGGCAGGTGGACGAACGCGACGATCGGGCCCGCGGTGCTGCGCGCCAGCGCATGGTAGAACGCGGCGTTGCAGCAGAACGTGCCCGCGTGCGCCGAGGCCTCGGCTGGCACGCCGGCCAGGCGGATCGCGCCGACGACCTCGTCCACCGGGAAGCGCACCGCGCGCGCCGCCGGTCCGTCGGGCTCGATCGCGACGCCGCGGGGCCGCGCGCCGTCGTTGTCGGGGATGCGCGCGTCGGCCAGGTTGACGGCGAAGCGCTCGACCTTGAGCACCTGGATGCGCGCGGCCTCGCCGACGAGGACGAGCGGCTCGGGCCGGCGCGCGAGGAGGGCGTCGATCGCGGCGGGCAGCCGCGCGAAGGAGGTGGGCAGCGTGGCGACCTCGACCCCCGGGTGCCCCACGAGGTGCCGCGTCGCCCGCTGCGCGCGGTTCTGCGTGCGCCCCGCGAACGGCTCGAACGCCGCGACGATCGCCGTCACGCCGCGCGGCTCCGCGCGGCCGCCGCGCGTGGCCAGCGGAAGCGCAGCGGATCGCCCGACACCGCGATCGGGACGCCGAGGCGGCGGCCGAGCGCCTCATAGGCGGCCGCGCGTCGCTCGCGCTCGAGCGCGAGGAGCCCGGCGACCGGATCGGCGCCCGGCTCCTCGACGAGGGGCGCCACCACGAGCACGCGAGCGCCCCGGCGGCGCAGGCGCGCGAGCGCCTCGCCGAGGCGCGCGGCGAGCTCCATCCCCGCCGGGCCGTCGGCGGGCTCGAGGCCGTCGAGCGTCGAGAGGACGAGCACGCGATCGGGCGCGTGCCCGCCGCGGAGCGCGGTGAACGCCTGCAGGATCCCGCGCACGCCGCGCCCGCGATCCGCGCGCCACGGCAACGGGATCGCGCGCTCGCGGCAGAACGCGCGCAGCTCGCTCATCTGATCGTCGCCGGCGCGCGGCGCCCGTGCGGAGGACGGGGCGCGCCGCAGCCGCTCGCGCGCCTCCCAGGTCGCGCTCACGAGCCGGGACAGCTCGTAGAGCTCGCCGGACGGCGCGGCGATGAGCCGGGCCCACTTCGGATCGTCGATCGGCGGCGGCCGGACCCGCGCGTCGACACCCTCTTGCATGAGCAGGTAGCGGCCCACCGTCGCGCATAGCTCGGCGTCGGAGATGTCGGTCGTGTCCTCGTCGTACGACGCGCTCCCGGAGAGCGCCTCGGTGACGAACCGCCGCTGCCCGGGCCGATCCGACATCGGCACCTGCGCGAGGATGCGCGCGTCGACCATCGCCAGCCCGAGCTGATCGCCGGCCTCGAGCGCGGTCCGGGCGTAGCGGGCCGCCAGCTCGACCGCGAGGTCGAACGGCGCGCGGCCGGGCCGGGCGTCGCGCATCGGGCCGGAGGCGTCGACGAGGACGAGGTGCGCGCTCTGCGTCTCCCGCTCCATCTCGCGCACCATCACGCGGCCGCGCCGGGCGGTCGCCTTCCAGGCGATGTGCTTCCACGGATCGCCGGGGCGGTGCTCGCGCAGCTCGCGCAGCTCACCGCCCTGGCCGGCGAGGCGGGCCGCGCTGCGCTGGGCGCGCTCGGGGCCGCTGAGGCGCACCGCGGCGGGCGCGGGCAGCGGCGCGGCCGGACGCGGGACGATCGAGAGCGGGATCGCGCTCGGGAAGTACGCCTCGATGTGGGTGAGCCCGAGCGCGTCGGTCGCCTCGAAGACGGCGCCGTGGAGCATCGCCGGCCCGACGGCGCGCGGCGTGAGCTTGGTGCTCACGCGCACGTCGGCGGCGGCGGCGACGTCGATCGCGATCTCGCTCGTCTCGAGCGACGGCGACGCGATGGGCCGCAGCGTCGCCGAGCCGATCGGGTAGGCCGCGCGGTTGCGCAGCTCGAGCGAGAGCGTGAGCGCGCGCCCGGGGTAGAGCGCGGGATCGCCGGCGGGGCGCTCGACGCGCCACGCCAGCTCGAGCGCGCTCCGCCAGATGAAGACCGCGACGGGGTACTGCCCCAGGATCGCGAAGAAGAGGAGGGCGGCCGCGCCGATGCCGTAGCCGAGGAGGTCGACCCGATCGGCCGCGAGGCCCGCCGCGACGAGCGCGACCGCCCCGACGCCCACGAGCCGCCCACGCGGCGACAGCGACGGCGGCCGCCCCCGCCGTGCGCCGGGCTCGACGCGCATCACGCCGTCACCTCGCCGCCGGGCGGAACGAGACGCGATCGATCGCCTCGCGCACGGCGAGCTCGGCGACCCCCTCGCCCTCCGCCTCCGCGGCCGCGATGATGCGGTGCGCGAGCACCGGCGCCGCCAGCGCCTTCACGTCGTCGGGCAGCACGTACGCGCGGCCCTCGGTGAGCGCGCGCGCCTTGCAGGCCTCGAGCAGCTGCAGCGCCGCGCGCGGCGACGCGCCGAGCGCGACCCGCCGGTTCTGCCGCGTGTGCTCCGCGAGCGCGACCACGTACTCGATGATCTCGTTGTCCACGTGGACGCTGCGCGCGAGCTGCTGCAGCCGCAGCACCACCTCCGGCTCGAGCACGCGCGGCGTCTCGACCACCGCGCCCGCCGGGTCGCTGTAGCGGCGGAGCATCGCGCGCTCCGCCTCGGCGCCTGGGTAGCCCATGCGCACGCGCATGGTGAAGCGGTCGATCTGCGCCTCGGGCAGCGGGTAGGTCCCCTCGTGGTCGATCGGGTTCTGCGTCGCGAGCACGAGGAACGGCTGGGGCAGGGGGCGCGTCTGCCCCTCGATCGTCACCTGGCTCTCCTGCATCGCCTCGAGCAGCGCGGCCTGCGTCTTCGGCGGCGCGCGGTTGATCTCGTCGGCGAGGATCACCTGCGAGAAGATCGGCCCCTCGCGCAGCACGAACTGCCCCTGCCTCCCGTCGAGGACGTAGGTGCCGGAGATGTCCGACGGCAGCAGATCGGGGGTGAACTGGATGCGCCGGAACGCGCACCCGAGCGTCGCGGCGAAGCTCTTCGCGAGCGTCGTCTTGGCCACGCCCGGGATGCCCTCGATGAGCACGTGGCCGCGCGCGATGAGGCTCGCGAGGATGAGCTCGATCGGCGTCGGCGGGCCGAGGTACGCCGCGCCCACGGCGGCGCGGACCTCGCCGCAGAGGCGCGCGGTCTCCGAGAGGGTCGACGCATCGATGAGGGTGCGGGAGGCGGTCGCGTCGTGCACGGCTCTCTAGGCTCCTTGGCTCGGGGCGGACGGTCCGGCGGCGGCGAGGACCGCGCGCGCGGCGTCCATCGCGCGCGCGAAGGTGCGACGCCGCACCGGGCGACCGGCCGGCGGGGCGTCGGGATCCGGACCGATGGCGAGGAACCGCGCGTACGCGTCGCGCACCGCGGGGCCGAGCGCGACCCCGATGCGGCGCAGGCGCTCCCGGCGCGGCGCGGTCGCCGGCAGCGCGCCGACGGCGAGGGACAGCCGGCGCATGAGCTCGATGCGGAGCAGCTGGAGCGGCAGCGCGTGGTCCGCCGATCCCTCGGTCGGGATCGCGTCGACGATCGCGAAGGCGCCGCGCGGGCCCACCCCCTCGGCGCGGACGAAGCGCCCGTCGCCGTGGCCGATCGCGCGCACGCGGGCGAGCGGCCGCCACGCGAGCGCGAGCGCCGCGCCGCACAGCACGAACGAGATCGGCAGCGCGAACCAGCCGCGCAGGAGCTCCTCGATCGCCCGGTTCTGCGTCGCGAGCAGATCGTTGAAGCGGCCGAGGCCGGCGCGCGGCGCGGTCGGGTGCGCCTGCGGCGTCACCGCGCGGAACGCGCCGGTAAAGAGGTGCACGCGATCGCCGTCGGCGCCGGGCAGGCACAGCTCGCCGAGGAGCCCGCGCGCGAAGGCGGCGTTGCCCTCGAGCTCCATCATGTTGTTGATGAGCACGCTCGGGTCGGCGAGCGCGATGAAGTGCCCGCGGCCGACGCCGCCCTCGACGACGATCGCCTGCGCGGGCGAGAGCGCGAACGTCGCCGGCAGCGAGGTCTCGAAGACGGCGGGGTGGTTGGTGACGAGCCGGGGCGTCGAGCGGCCGAGCGCCGTGAGGAGCGCGACGCGCGCGACCGGGAGCTCGGGGTGACCGGGCTCGCGGAGCACGCCCTCGAGGCGCGCGGCCCCGCGGTGGAGCTGCAGGGCGTCGAGCGCGGGCCCCGCCGCGCCGAAGTCGTCGGCGAGGAGCGCCCGCCCGCCCCGCGAAAGGAAGTCGCCGAGCGCGTCCGGATCGACGGGGCTGAGCGGGTAGACGAAGAAGAGGACGTCGCGCGGCCCGAGGCGGGCCCAGTCGAGGGTCGTCGCCGGCGAGACCGCGCACCCGGCGGCGGTAGCCTCCGCGAGGAAGCGGGAGAGGCCGTTCCACGCCGACGAGTCGGGACGATAGTCCTCTTCGGGGGCGGCCCGCGCGGGCGCGCACAGGCAGAGCGCGACGAGGAGGGCGGCGGCGCGCATCACATGAGCTCGCGGAGCGCCGCGCGCGTCCGGTAGAGCTCGCGCCGCAAGAGGCCGAGCGGCGCGTCGGGCGCGGCCTCGAGGGCGACGAGGTAGCGCTCGTCGACGGCGAGGGCGACGAGGGTCCCGCGCGCGGCCTCGACCACCACCTCCTCGGTGCGCCCGAAGGCCGCGGCGCGGTCCCGGGCGAGGGAGACGATCACGCCGAGGTGGGCGCCCACGAGGCGCACGTCGACGGTGCCGCGCGCGACGAACTGATCGATCGCCTCGCCCTCGAGATCGAGGAACACCGCGGCGCGCGCGCCGGGGGCCGCGGCGACGACCGCGCGCAGCGCGTCGCTGAACGCCGTCGGCAGACGCGCGGCGACGCTCCCGGGCAGCGTCATGGCGCGCCCTCGCCCGAGGCGAGCCGCGCGAGCCGCTCGGGGTGCACCGCGATCGGCGTGCGCTCGACGAGCTCGCGCATCCACCGGTCGAGCTCGCGCGTGCGGAACGCGGTCAGCGCGCCGGGCAGGAGCTCGGCCCGCGCACCCTCCGGACCGACGTGGCGCGCGGGGAGGCGCTCGACGAAGCGGATCACGTGGAAGCCGTAGCTCGTCTCCACGATCCCGCTCGTCGCGCCGGGGCGCTGGAGCGCGAACGCCGCATCGGCGAAGGCGTCCTCGACCACGCCGCGCCGCGGGAACGGCGGCAGGTGCTCCACCTTGAGCGGCGGATCGCCGGGCTCGGCGGCGAGGGCGGCGAACGCCTCCGCCGTCGGCGCGGCCGCGGCGCGCGGCAGGAGCGCCGCGATGCGCGCCCGCGCCCGCGCCCGCGCGCCGGGACCGTCGCCGATCTTCGCCGGCGCGAGGACGTGCCAGACGTCGACCGCCTCGTCGTGATCGAAGTGGAGCTTGTTGAGCTCGTACAACCTGCGAAAGTCGGCGTCGGGGATCTGCGCCGGGGGCGCCTGCGGCTCGAACGCGGCGTGGAGCAGACGGCGGACCGCCGCGGCGCGCGCCTCGGCGCGCACCTCGCGATCGAGGTGGAGGCCGCGCCCGAGCGCCGCGCCGGCGAGCACCTCGGCGTCGACGAGGGCCGCGAGCGCCGCGCGCGCGTCCACGCCGGCGGCGCGCATCTGCGTGCGCACCGCCGAGGCGTGGATCGGCCGGCGGTCGACGAGCGCGACGACCTCGTCCTCCGGCGCCGCGACGGGCACGAGCGCGTCCCGGTCGGCCTCACCCGCGGGCCGGGCCGGCGCGCCGCACGCGGCGACCGCGAGCGCGAGCCACAGGCCCCTCACCCGTCGCGCTCGATGAGGGCGAGCCGCGCGAGCTCGGCGCCGACGTTGAGGACCGAGACGCCGATGACCGCGAGGAGGAGGGCGCCGAGGTAGTCGCGCCGCCCGAGGAGGTGCACGCACTCCCCGAAGAAGACCAGCCCCCCGAGGAGGAGCAGCACCGCGAGCACCTCGAAGAGCGGACGCCTCACGGGCCGCCGCCGTCTTCGAAGCCGAAGAGGCGCCGCAGCGCGAACACGGCCATCGCGGCGAGCGCGACGCCGGCCGCGGCGTAGAAGAGCGACGCGGGCCGCCCGCGCCGCGCGTGCCGGCGGAGGCGGCGGAGCGTGTCGCCGAGCTGAGGGTCGCGCTGCAGGTGCCGCTCGAGCGTGTCCACGAAGAACGCGCGGGCGGCGAGCGCGCCGAGCAGCGCCGCCACCGCGAAGAGCAACGCGGGGGCCGCCGCCGCGCCGCCGCCGAGCTCGACCGCCGCGGCGCCGAGCGGCACCGCGAACCCGAGCGCCGCCGCCCAGCGGAGCGCCCGGTAGAGGCGCAGGCGACGGCGGACGCGCGGGACCGGCGGGGCGTCGGTGCGCGGACGCACCTCGGCCGCGACCAGGCCGCGATCGCGCGCCGTGATCGCGCGCGCGACGGAGGCGAGGTAGGCGACGAGCGTGACGAAGCCGACCCCGAAGACCACCGGCTCGAAGGCCGCCGCGGGGCGCGCCGCGCCGGCGAGCCCGAGCCCGATCGGCACGCCGGCGAGGAGGAGCGCGGCGGCGAGCTCCGAACGCGGCCCGAGGAGGCGCAGCCCGGCGAGGAGCGGCGCGAGCGGGAGCACGAGGGCGACCGCGACTCCGACGCGCCCACCGCCGCCCGCCGCGCTGGCCGCGACCGCCGAGAGCGCGCACAGCGCCGCGCCGAAGAGGATCGGGCGGTCGAGCCGCCCCGCGCCGCTAGGGGGGCTTGCCCGTCCTTGGTTGATTGGGGCCTCGGCTCCCGGACGGGCCAGCTCCATCGCGGCGACCACATTAGCACACGAGGAGGTTTGACAGCGGAAGGCGCGGACCCCTACCTTCTCCCCCGCATGGGCGGAGGATCGTCGGAGGATGCGTCGCGAAGAGGCCGCGCGGCCGTCGTCGCGATCGACGGCCCGGCCGGCGCCGGCAAGTCCACCGTGGCGCGCGCGCTCGCGGAGCGGCTCGGCTTCTCGCTGCTCGACACCGGCGCCATCTACCGCACGCTCGCGCTCGCCGCGGTGCGCCGCGGCGTCGCGCTCGCCGACGGCGCCGCGCTCGCCGACCTCGCCCAAGGGCTCCCCATCGCCTTCGACGGCACCCGCGTCCTCCTCGCCGACGAGGACGTGAGCGTCCTCATCCGCGCGCCCGAGGTCTCGCGCGACGCCTCGACCGTGAGCGCGCACGGCGGCGTCCGCGCCGCGCTGCTCGACATCCAGCGCCGCCTGGCCGCGCGCGGCCGCGTGGTCGTCGAGGGCCGCGACATCGGCACGGTGGTGCTGCCCGATGCGCCGGTGAAGTTCTTCCTCACCGCCCGGCCCGAGGTGCGCGCCCGGCGCCGCTTCGACGAGCTCGTCGCCCGCGGCGTCGCGGTGGACCTCGACCGCACGCTCGCCGAGATCATCGACCGCGATCGCCGCGACGAGGAGCGCGCGGTCGCGCCGCTCCGCCGCGCCGACGACGCCGAGCTCGTCGACACGAGCGAGCTCGACCTCGAGCAGGTCATCGCGCACATGGAAGCGGCCGCCCGCGGCGTGCTCGACGCGTCCACGTTCCGACCGTCCTAGGCGCGCCTCGCCGCTCCTCTAAATGCCTTGACGGACTAGAGAGCCGCGACTACCTTCCGCACCTGCTTCGGCGCCCACCGTCGGAGTAAATGGCCCGATTCACGCAAAAGCGCGACGGGATTATAGAAAGAGAGCATCGCAAAACCGCATGACCGATCTGAACGCCCCCGCAGCAGGCGAAGACAATTTCGCCGCAATGTTCGAGGAGAGCCTCAAGAAGGACTCGATCAAGGAAGGCGGCATCGTCAAGGGCCGCGTCATCTCGATCGCCAAGGACTACGTCGTCATCGACATCGGCTACAAGTCCGAGGGTCAGGTGCCGGTCGAAGAGTTCGCCAGCCCCGAGGGGGAAGGCAAGCTCACGATCAAGGAAGGCGACGACGTCGAGGTCTACCTCGAGAGCCGCGAGAACGAGAACGGCCTCTGCGTCCTCTCCAAGGAGAAGGCCGACCGCCTGAAGGTGTGGGACGAGATCTCGGAGGCGTGCGAGCGCGACGAGCTCATCGAGGGCGTCATCTCCCAGCGCGTCAAGGGCGGCCTCTCGGTCACGATCCGCGGCGGCGTGAAGGCGTTCCTCCCGGGCAGCCAGGTCGACCTGCGCCCGGTGCGCAACCTCGATGCGTTCCTCGGCAAGAGCTACAAGTTCAAGGTCATCAAGTTCAACAAGAAGCGCGGCAACATCGTGCTCTCGCGTCGCGTGCTCCTCGAGAAGGAGCGGGCCGAGATGAAGGAGCAGACGCTCGAGAAGCTGAAGGAAGGCCAGATCGTCGAGGGGATCGTCAAGAACCTCACCGAGTACGGCGCCTTCATCGATCTCGGCGGCATCGACGGCCTCCTGCACATCACCGACATGAGCTGGGGCCGGGTCAACCACCCGTCCGAGATGTTCCAGGTCGGCGATCAGGTCCGCGTCAAGGTCCTCAAGTTCAACTCGGAGACCGAGCGCGTCAGCCTCGGCCTCAAGCAGATCAGCGAAGATCCCTGGACCACGGCGCAGGAGCGCTACACGCCGGGCACCGTGGTGAAGGGCAAGGTCGTCAGCCTCAAGGACTACGGCGCCTTCATCGAGCTCGAGCAGGGCATCGAGGGCCTCGTCCACATCTCCGAGATGTCGTGGACGCGCCGCGTGAAGCACCCGAGCAAGATGGTCGCGGTCGGCGACGCGGTGGAAGCCGTGGTGCTCGACATCGACCCCAAGCAGAACCGCATCTCGCTCGGCATGAAGCAGCTCGAGACGAACCCGTACGAGGCGCTCACCTCGAAGTACCCGCCGGGCACGGTCGTCCGCGGCAAGGTGCGGAACCTCGCCGACTTCGGCGTCTTCGTCGAGATCGAGGACGGCATCGACGGCCTCGTGCACGTCTCGGACATGTCCTGGACGATGCGCGTCAAGCATCCGTCGGAGATGTTCAACAAGGGTGACGACGTCGAGGCGGTGGTGCTCAACATCGACACCGCCGAGGGTGACAAGCCGAAGATCTCGCTCGGCATCAAGCAGCTCGTCGGCGATCCGTGGGATCGCATCCCGGTCGACTTCCCGGTCGGCAAGGTGGTGACGGCGAAGGTGAGCAAGGTGCTCGACTTCGGCGCCTTCATCGAGCTCGACAAGGGCATCGAGGGCCTCATCCACGTCTCGGAGATCTCCGACAGCCGCGTCGAGGATCCGCGCGAGGTGCTCAAGCCCGGCCAAGAGGTCCGCGCCGAGGTCATCTCCATCGATCAGGCCGAGCGCAAGATCGGCCTGTCGATGAAGGCGGCGAACCGCAGCGCGGAGCTCGCCGAGGCGCAGGGCTACGCCGGCGGACAGAGCCCGTCGGCCACGCTCGGCGACGTCTTCCGCGACAAGCTGAAGGGCCTGCAGAAGAACGACGGCGAGTAGCCGCTTCCCGCTTCACGACGACGCCCCGGCGCAGCGATGTGCCGGGGCGTTTTTCTTTTTCGTCTATCGCTTCTCGAGGCGCTCGGCGACCCGCTGGCCGATCCCGACGAAGTTCTCGGCGCTGATCGAGGGCGCGTGGATCGAGATGCTCGGACGGAGCGTGAGCATCGAGCGGCGGACGTGCACGTCGAAGCCGGAGCTGATCATGTCGCGCGCGATGCCCTGCGCGACCCGGCCGGCGCCGCGGCCGCGCAGCTTCACCACCACGCTATCGCTCCCGCCCAGGAGCACCTCGCGGTGCATCGACCCGAGGCGGGCTTCGGCGTGGGCGACGCCGAGCGAGACGAGGAGCAGCGTGAGGATCGTCAGCGAGCGCATCGAAGGCCTCCTGGTGGGTGAGAGTGCAAGGCGCGTGCGCGCGTTCAACTGCGCGAAGGCCTTCAGGGGTCCGCTCGGCGCTGGGGCCTCGCTACCCGAGCTGCGGCGGGGCCGCCAGCCACCGACGAGCCGCTAGCGGCGATCGGATCGACGCCGGCCGTGGCCGCGCGGATCGAAGCCGCCGGCGTCGCCGAACCCGTCGCTGTCGCCGAAGCCGGAGCGGCGCTTGCCGCCGCGCTCGCGGTCGCCGCTCACGAAGGAGCCGTCGTCCACGTCGCCGAAACCGTCCGCGTCTCCGAACCCATGCCCGAGAATCGATGCGCCGCGCATTTTTTCCTCCTCGGCGGAAGCGAAGTGAGATCTCTGTCGCCCCGAGAGCAGCAACCGCCATACCTCGAACGAACACCGTCGGGGAGCCGGTTCTCGCGAGTTTGCAGAGGTGTCACACGAGCTCGCCGGGGCCCGCGGACGCGGGGACGGGGCCTCGTGGCCCCTCCGCGCGATGGCCAGCGGCCAGCGGGCCGGTTATAACCGCGCGATGGAGAAGCGCTCCGCCCTGTACGGCCTTCTCACCTTCGGCGGCCTCGTCGCGCTCTGCTTCGTCTTCATCTTCTTCCTCCTGCGCGCGACGAGCGACGAGGACGCGGGCGGCTGGGGCGGCCCGCCGCCGAAGACCGGCGCGGCGGGCCCGCGCATCGGCATCGTCGAGCTGAAGGGCGTCATCGGCGACTCGATGCCCTTCCTCCGGCGCATGCACGCGCTCAGGACCGATCCGGAGATCGCCGCGATCCTCGTGCGCATCGACTCGCCCGGCGGCGCGGTCGCGCCGTCGCAGGAGATGGCCGAGGCGGTGCGGCGCGCGAAGAAGGAGAAGAAGGTCGTCTGCTCGATGGGCACCCTCGCCGCGTCCGGCGGCTACTACGTCGCGTCGCAGTGCGACCGGGTGATCGCGTCGCCCGGGACGATCACCGCGTCGATCGGCGTCATCAGCCAGCTGCCCAAGGTGCAAGGCGTGCTCGCGCTCCTCCACGTCGACGTGGAGACGTACAAGTCGGGCGCGCTCAAGGACGTCGGCTCGCCGTTCCGCGCGACCACCGACGACGAGCGGCGCTTCTTCGAGCGCTTCGTGAAGGGGATCTACGAGCAGTTCCTGAACGACGTCGCCGAGGGGCGGAAGGGCAAGATCACGCTGGAGCAGCTGCGCCCGATCGCCGACGGCCGGATCATGACCGGGCAGGAGGCGCTGGCGGCCGGGCTCGTCGACGAGCTCGGCAACTTCGAGGCGGCGCTCGACCGCGCGGGCGAGCTCTCGGGCAAGAAGGGCGCGCCGATCCCGGTCTTCCCGCCCTCGATCGGGACGAGCCTGTTCGAGCGCTTCGTCGGCCGCGCCGCCGGCGAGGCGGGGCGCGGGCTCGTCGACGCGGTCCGCGACGAGGCGCAGCCGCGGCAGCGCATCGAGGCGCGCGACCCGCGGCTCTAGCGTGACCACCTGCCCGAAGTGCCAGCGCCCCTACGACGACGGGGTCCGCTTCTGCCCGATCGACGGCGCGCTCGTGGTGCCGACGGCCGATCCCTCGATCGCGCGCAACATCGGCCGCGTGCTCTACGGCCAGTTCGAGCTGCGCGAGCTCGCGGGCCGCGGCGCCACGGGGACGGTCTGGCGCGCGTACCAGCAGTCGATGGACCGCATCGTCGCGGTGAAGATCCTCCACCGCGAGCTCGCGGCCGACCCGGACGTCGTGCGCCGCTTCCTCCGCGAGGCGCGCGCCATCGCCAAGATCGCGCACCCGAACATCGTGACGGTGCACCTCGTCGGCGAGACCGAGGACGCCATCCCGTACCTCGTCATGGAGCACGTCGACGGCATCTCGCTCGAGACGATCGTCGAGGCGCAGGGGCCGCAGGCGATCGGCCGCGTGGTGCACCTCGGGCGGCAGATCGCGGCGGGCCTCGGCGAGGCGCACGCGAACGGGATCGTGCACCGCGATCTCAAGCCGGCGAACCTCATCGTCACCGATCGCGGCCGCGTCGCCGACCAGGTGAAGATCCTCGACTTCGGGATCGCGAAGCTCATCGAGGGCGGCGAGCACTCGCAGCTCACGCGCGGCCAGCAGATCTTCGGCACGCCGCAGTACATGGCGCCCGAGCAGGCGACCGGCGAGAAGGTCGACGCGCGCACCGATCTGTACGCGTTCGGCGTGGTGCTGTTCCGGATGGTGACCGGGCAGGTGCCGTTCGACGCCCCCGCCGGCATGCAGGTGATCCTGCGCCACCTGCGCGACGTGCCGCCGCGGCCGCGCGACCTCAACCCGCTCGTGCCGCCCCGCCTCGAGCAGCTGATCCTCGCCTGCCTCGAGAAGCGACCCGAGCGCCGGCCGAGCGACGCCGAGGACGTGATCGCCGCGCTCGACGAGGTGCACGAGCGCACGCCGACGCGCGAGCGCCCGCGGGTCGCCGCGCCCCAGGCGACGAAGGCGCCGGCGGCGGACGCGCCGTCGCCGGCGACGAGCCAGAGCCTCTCCGGCCCGATGGCGCGCCCGGAGACCCGCCGCTTCGACCGCGCGGCGCTCCTCGTCGTGGGCCTCGCGATCGGCACCGCGCCGATCCTGTACACCTGCCTGCGCACCGGCGATCGACCGCCCGCCGCGCCGGTCGCCGTGCCGGCCGCGGACCTCGCCGTCCCGAGCGGCGCGCCGGACCTCGCGATCCACATCATCGGGGAGCCGGACCGCGCCGCGGCGGACCTCGCCGTCGTCGACGCCGCGCCGGATCTGGCCAAGAAGAAGCGCCGCCACCGCGACGACGACGAGGACCTGCCGACGACGGTCTTCGGCCCGGAGAAGTAGGGCTACTCGCCGGAGAAGCGCGGCGACCGCTTCTCGTTGAACGCGAGCACGCCCTCGGCGGCGTCCTTCGTCTTCGACGCGGTCGCCTGCGCGGCGGCCTCGATCGGGAGCGCGTCGCCGAGCGGCAGGCCGGCGACCTCGTCGACCACGCCGCGGATGAGCGCGAGCGACGCGGGCCCCTCGGCCAGCGCGCGCACGTACGCCTCGCTCTCCGCGGCGAAGCGATCGTCGGCGTACACGCGCTGCACGATCCCGAGCGCGCGCGCCTCGTCGGCGGAGAGCGCGTCGCCGGAGTAGAGGAGATCGAGCGCCCGCGCGCGCCCGACGACGCGCGGCAAGAGCCACGACACGCCGAAGTCGGCGGCGACGCCGACCTTGCGGAACGCGCAGCTCACGCGGCTGCGCGCCGACGCGAGGCGCACGTCGCAGGCGAGCGCGACGCCGAGCGCGGCGCCCATCGCCGGCCCGTCGATGAGCGCGACGGTCGGCCGCCCCATCTCGACGAGCGCGCGGATCGCCTGCGCGTCGCCCTCGAGCTGGCGCTTGCGCTCGTCCCACGGCGTGAGCAGGCGCTCGCCCATCGACTTCAGATCGCCGCCCGCGGAGAACGCGCCGCCGGCGCCGGCGACGACCACGACGCGCGCGCTCGACGCGCGGGCCTCGGCGACCGCGCGGCCGAGCGCGGCCCAGGTGGTGCGATCGAAGGCGTTCTTCACCTCGGGGCGGTCGAGCGTGATGCGCGCGACGCCGTCCGCGATCCGGCAGGTGACGCCGTCGCGGGCGGGCGCGGTCACTTGCCGTCGAGCGGGTGCTCGGCGACCTGGAGGTCGCGCGCGACGGCGACCAGCGTCCCGTCGGCGACGCGGCGGAAGGGCGCGCCGGGATCGGCGGGGAGATCGGCGACGAAGACGACCGCGCGCAGGTGCTCGTGATCGACCGGCCGCGCGCGCTCGGGGCCGGGGCTCGGATCGCGGCAGACCGGGCAGTCCTTCATCCCGTCGATGGACATCACGTCGAGCCGAGCGCCGCGCGTCGCGGCGAGGAGGAACCGGCCATTCGCCAGCGCGAGCGCGCCGAGCGCGTGCGGATCGAGCCCGCGCCCGCGCAGCGCGTGATCGAGGCGCCGCACCGTCACCCCGAGCGCGGCCTGCGCGTCGGCGAGCCGCACCTCCGCCACGTCGAGCTGTCCGGCCTCGTGGAGCCGCGTGAGGAAGAGGTGGAAGAGGAGCTCGGAGTCGGTCTGCCCGCGCAGGTTGCGGCGGAGGAAGTCGGGGATCTCGGCGAGCAGCTCGTCGGCGAGCGCCGTCTGCGCCTCGGTCGGGCGCGCCGGATCCGCGGTGCCGTACGCCGGGCCGAAGCCGGGGAGGGTGCCGTGGTGCGCGAAGAGCCACTGCCGGAAGCGGAAGGGGTGCGTGTTCTCGTTGCGGTTGTCTCCGACGGTGGCGGCGCGCGCGTGCGCGATGAACGTGTCGGTGCGGAGATCGCCGGCGATGGCGTGGAAGTCGACCGGACCGAGCGTCGGCTGCGGCCGCCGCTTGAGCAGCACCTCGCCGCCCTGGTAGAGCCCGATGCCCCAGGCGTCGAAGCCGCGCGGACGCTCCGCGAGATCGGGCAACGCGACGAGCGCCGCCTGCGCGGGACGCAGCGCGCACCGGACGCGGTCCGGATCGTTGCACGACATCGCGACCAACCGGCTCATCGCTTCTCTATTTTAGTGCGCCCGCGCAGCGCCCGCAACGAACCCGACACGGCGCCGCCGGCTCGCCACGCGAAAATTTTTCGGCAACGAATCCGGAGGGCTACGCGGAGGCCTGGACGCCGGGCTGTGCGCCGGTGTGTGCCTCGAGCCACGCGATCACCCGCGCGAACACCTTGCCGCGGTCGGCGGGCGGCTCGCTGAAGATCTCGTGGTACGCGCCGGCGAGCAGCTCGAGCGTCTTGTCGGAGCTGCCGAGGCGCGGAAAGATCTCCGCCGACCCGACCGGATCCGCGACGATGTCCGCCTCGCCGTGGATGAGGAGGAGCGGGAGCGCGAAGCGATCCGCCTGCGCGAAGGCGAGCTGTTGCGCGGCCATCGTCTCGGTGAACCAGCGCGCGGTGGCGTTCTTGAGGTTCAGGCGATCGGCGTCGTAGGTGCGGGCGATCTCCGCGTCGCGCGCGACCTTGGCGCCGCTCAGCCCCGACGGCAGCCCGAGCTTCGGGTACACGCGCGAAAAGAACTTACCTGCCGAGGTCTTCCAGGCAGGAACCGCAAGCCTCAGGCGAAGGAACGGAGACGACAGGACGACGCCCGCGTGCGCGGCGCGGCGATCGACCGCGTGCCGGAGCGTGATGAGCCCGCCCACCGAGTGCCCGATGACGAAGCGGGGCACGCCCGGGTGGAGGCGCTCGCCCTCGGCGAGGACGGCGTCGAAGTCGTCGAGGTAGTCGGCGAACGATCGGATGAAGCCGCGCGTCCCGCCCGACTGACCGTGCCCGCGGTGGTCGTCGGCGATGACCGCGAAGCCGGCGCGGTTGAGCGCGGCGGCCAGCTCGGCGTAGCGCTGCCCGTGCTCGCCGTAGCCGTGCAGGATGAAGACCTTGGCGCGCGGCGTGGCGACCGGCCAGTGGTGGACGACGATCGCGGTTCCATCCTGGCTCTTGATGGTGGGCATCGACAGCTATATACCGCGGGCGGCGAGCGACCGGTGAAGCTCTACGAGATCTATACGAGCGTGCAGGGCGAGACGCAGTACGCGGGGCTGCCGTGCACGCTCGTGCGCTTCGCCGCGTGCGACCTTCGCTGCGGCTACTGCGACACCGAGTACGCCTTCACGGGCGGGCAGGAGGTGTCGCGCGAGGCGATCGTCGCCGACGTGCGCGGCCGCGGCGTGCCGCTCGTCCTCCTCACGGGCGGGGAGCCGCTGCTCCAGCCCGAGCTGCCGGCGCTGGCGCGCGATCTCCTCGCCGCGGGGCACGAGGTGATGGTCGAGACCGGCGGCCACCGCGACGTGACGCCGCTCCCCGACGGGACGATCGTCATCCTCGACATCAAGACGCCGGGCTCCGGTGAGAGCGAGCGGAACCTGTGGTCGAACCTCCTGCGCCTCGGACCGCGCGATGCGGTGAAGTTCGTGCTCACATCGGAGGCCGACTACGCGTGGGCGAAGGACGTCATCGCGCGGCACCGCCTCGGCGAGCGCTGCCCGGTCCTGCTCTCGCCGAGTTTCGGGGTGCTGCCCGCGAGCGAGCTCGTCGCCTGGATGCTGCGCGATCGGCTGCGGGCACGCCTCAGCCTGCAGATCCACAAGTACGTGTGGCCGCCCGAGACGCGCGGGGTTTGACGGAACATTGACGCGTCTCGCCACAGGTGCTAGCGTTTCTACATAACTTGTCGATTTTACTCAGGTCG
>FTFF01001114.1_pt1 | contig 50742 bp, 15 predicted proteins | sample 1640361 | NCBI WGS metagenome assembly FTFF01 (sample SAMEA3914816, study PRJEB12502) | metagenome | biome: forest; material: soil | place: USA | collected 2011-09-16 | depth 0.3 m | reverse complement strand
CGGCGACGCGCGACCCGCGCGGCCGCGTCGGCGGAGCAGCCCGCGGAGGCCGTCGAAGCCGTCGGAGGCGCAGACGCCGTGGCGCACCAGCTCCCACAGCGCGTCGTCGAGGCGGCGGGCCTGCTCGGCCGGATCGCCGCCGGGGTCCTTCGGGCGCGCGAGCGCCGCGAGCTCGCCCACGAACGCCGCCCCCCGCGCCTCGAAGTGGGCGGCGATCCGCCGCGCCAGCTCGGAGAGCCCGGACCACGTCGAAGGCGAGCGCAGGACGTGGGCGGTGTCCTCCTCGAGCGATCGCTCCACCAGCCAGCCGCCGTCGGCGCGCAGGTAGAGCGCGATCGCGCCCGACGGCCCGTACGCGCCGAGGCCCTTCCGCGGTGCGTCCGCTTCGGACGCCTCGGGCGGCGCGATGCGCAGCCGCCCCCACGCGACCTCGCCCGAGAGGCAGAGCTGATCGAGCCACGCCGGGTCGTAGTCGGCGACGCGCGCGGGCAGCACGTCGCGCTCCCACGCCGATGCCGGCAGCTCCACGCCCTGCAGCTGCTCGATCACCGCGCGCAGCCCGTCGACGCCGCGCACCTCGTGCCCCGGCGCCACCTTCTGCCAGCGCAGGAGGAACCGGTAGAGGTCCTGCTGCGAGATCGGGCGCACCTCCGCGCGGCGCTTCCCGATCGTGCGGCGGTGGATCCGCTGCAGGAGCCCGCGCTCGCAGAACTGCACCGCGTCGCCGCGCCGCGCATCGAAGTGGCCCTGCAGCACCTGGCCGTCCGCCTCGAGGCGGCCGAGCGCGATCGCGACGTCGCTCTCGGCGAGCCCGAGCCCTTCTACGAGCTCGGCGGCCGAGCGCGGGCCGCTCATCCGCAGGTGCGCGCCCACCAGCGCGACCGCGGCCGCTTCGTGGTCGTATGCCGGCGCGCCGGCGCCGAGGCGCGCGAGCTCGGCCTCGAGGTCGTCGTCGAGCGCGACGCCCGGGTACGCGGCGCGGACGAGCGGCACGCGCTCGGTCGCCACCCAGCCCCGCGCGGTGGCGGCCTCGAACGCGGTGGCGCGCCGCGCGGCGCGCAGCTCGGCGAAGCACGCGCTCCACGCCGGCGCCGGCCGCAGCGCGCCCGCCGAGAGCAGGAGGTCGTGCAGCTCGTCGGGGTCGCGCGGGTCGGGCGCGACCTCGGCGAGGACGGCGTCGATCGCGGCCGGGTCGATCGAGAGGAGGTCGGCCTCGACGAGGCCGGCCGCGCCGCGGGCGCCGCGCGGGCCCATCGCCACCGCGCGCGATCGCCGCTCCTCCAGCGGCGCGTCGTCGAGGAAGGCGTAGGGGTTCGCGTTGAGGATCGCGTGCGAGAACACCGACGGCGCGACCGTGTCACGCGCGATCACCTGGATCCGCCCCGCCTCGAGGTCGGCGAGGAGCGCGAGCAGCCCGTCGAGGTCCATGACCTCGTGCAGGCAGTCGTCCATCGTCTCCTTCACGAGCGGGTGATCGGGGAGCTCGACGTCGCCGCCGCCGTGGTTGTCCTGGCAGCCCGCCTGCGCCGGGAAGACCGCGGCGAGCAGGTCCGCCGCCTTCATGCGCAGGAGCGGCGGCGGCGTGCGACGCCCGCCCTGGTGCCGCAGCACCGCGAGCGAGCGCGTCGCGTTCCAGCGCCAGCGCGTCTCCCACATCGGCGACTGCAGGACCGCCTGCTCGAGCACGTCGCGCGCCGTCTTCGCGCGGACGAAGTCGAAGATCGTCTCGAGCGGGAAGCTGTGCTGCGGCCCGAGCGAGAGCAGCACCGCGTCGTCGGTGGCGGCGGCCTGCAGCTCGAAGTCGAAGCTGCGGCAGAACGACTTCCGCAGCGCGAGGCCCCACGCGCGGTTGATCCGCGCGCCGAGGGGCGCGTGCAGGACGAGCTGCATGCCGCCCGAGTCGTCGAAGAAGCGCTCGGCGACGAGCTGCGTTCGCGTCGGCAGCGCGCCGAGCGCGGACATGCCCTCCGCGACGTAGTCGAGCGCCTGCGCCGCGCCCGCGCCGGCGACGGCGCAGTGCTCCTCGATCCACGCCATCGCCTCGCGACCCACGCCCTGCTCGCCGTCGGCGATCCGCCGCACGAAGCCGGCCAGCGCCTCGCGCAGCGCGCACACGTCGGCCGACAGCTCCGCGGTGCGCGCGAGCCCCTCGCCGTTCCAGAACGGCACCGACGGCGGCGCGCCGCGCGCGTCCTCGACGCGCACCTGCCCGTTCGTCACCCGCCGCACCTTCCACGAGGTCGACCCGAGGAGGAAGATGTCCCCGGCCATGCTCTCGATCGCGAAGTCCTCGTCGAGCGTGCCGACCGCCGTCTCGCTCGGCTCCTCGATGACGACGTAGTCCGCCTTGTCGGGGATCGCGCCGCCCGAGGTGAGCGCCGCGAGCCGCGCGCCGCGTCGCCCGCGCACGCGCCCCGCGATCCGATCGAGGTGGAGGTGCGCGCCCGCGCGGCCACGCCGCGTGGTGATGCCGTCGCCGAGCATGGCGAGGACCTGATCGAACCGCGCGCGGGGGAGCGCGGCGTAGGGCGCCGCGCCGCGCACGAGCGCGTAGAGCGCGTGCTCGTCCCAGTCGGAGGCGCCGGCGATCGCGACCAGCTGCTGCGCGAGCACGTCGAGGGGCGCCTCGCGGACGATCGGCCGGTCCAGCGTGCCGCGGCGCATCGCGCGCACGGCCGCCATGCACTCGAGCAGCTCGTCGCGGGTGAGCGCGAAGATGCGACCCTTCGGCGTGCCGCCGACGGTGTGGCGGGCGCGGCCGATGCGCTGGCGCATCACCGAGATCGCGCGTGGCGAGCCGATCTGGCAGACGAGGTCGACGTGCCCGACGTCGATGCCGAGCTCGAGCGAGGCGGTGGCCACCACCGCGCGCAGCTCGCCCGACTGCAGCCGCCGCTCGACCGACAGCCGCGTCTTCTTGGCGAGCGCGCCGTGGTGCGCGGCGACCAGGCTCTCGTCACCGAGCGCCTCCTTGAACAGCGGCTCGAGATCATGCGCGACGCGCTCGGCGAGGCGGCGGCTCGGCACGAAGATCAGCGTCGAGCGGTGCTCGATCACGTGCGCGGTGATGCGCTTGTACACGTCGGCCCACGCGGTGCGCGAGGCCACCGCGCCGAGCGGCTCCTCGGGGACCTCGATGGCGAGGTCGAGCGGCTGACGACGGCCGGCGTCGACGAGCGCGCACGGCCGCGCCGCGCCGTCGGCGGTGCACCCGACGAGGAAGCGCGCGGCCTCGGCCGGCGGCTCGATCGTGGCGGAGAGCCCGACGCGCTGCAGCCGGCGCGCGGCTCCGGGCAGCGCGGGCTGCGCGTCGCCGGCGGGGCGGTCGCGGCCCTCGACGAGGGCGGCGAGGCGCTCGAGCGAGATCGCGAGGTGCGCGCCGCGCTTGTTGCCGACGACGGCGTGGACCTCGTCGACGATCACGCTCTCGACGTCGCCGAGGATGGCGCGACCGCCCGCGGACGTGAGGAGGAGGTACAGCGACTCGGGGGTGGTGATGAGGACGTGCGGGGGGCGCCGCAGGATCTTGGCGCGGTCCGCCTGCGTGGTGTCGCCGGTGCGCAGCGCGGTGCGGATGGGCGGGATCATGCGGCCGAGGCGGAGCGCCGCCTCCTCGATGCCGCGCAGCGGTGCGAGGAGGTTGCGCTCGACGTCGGCGCCGAGCGCCTTGAGCGGCGAGACGTAGACGATGCGCACGCGATCGTCGAGCGCGCCGGCGGCCGCGCGGCGCACGAGCGCGTCGAGCCCGCCGAGGAAGGCCGCGAGCGTCTTGCCCGAGCCGGTCGGCGCCATGATGAGCGTGTCGCGCCCGTCGAGGATCGTGCCCCAGCCCTCGGCCTGCGCGTCGGTGGGCGCGGGGAAGCGCTCGCCGAACCACGTGGCGACCGCGGGGTGGAACCGCGCGAGGATGGACCCGGACACTGCTCGAATGTTCACATGGGTCACCGGGCGCGGCAAGTCGATCCGCGCTTGGTACAATTCGGCGACCCCGTGAGCGATCACGATCCAGGGCACGGTACCGGGCCCACGCTCGGGCCCAAGCCGGGCAGCGAGCACACCAAGGAGACGCTGGCCCCGAAGAGCGGCTCGGGGGGGGACGAGCCCCGGTCCGCGTCGGTGGCGGTCGATCGCCGATACCTCCTCGTCTTCGCGGGCGCGTCCTCGTCGCTGCACAACCTCCCCGTCGCCGGCGAGGTCACGATCGGCCGCGGCCCGGAGTCGACGCTGCGCCTCGACGACGGCTCGGTCTCGCGTCGGCAGGCCAAGCTCGTCCTCTCGACCGACGAGGCGCGCCTCGTCGACCTCGGGAGCCGCAACGGCACGCTCGTGAACGGCGAGCGCCTCGTCGGGGAGCGGCTGCTCGCCGCGGGCGACCTCATCACGTTCGGCGCGGTCACGCTCGTCTTCCATCGCTACGCGCGCGCGCCGCACCGCCGCCGCGTGCTCGAGGCCGGCGCCCTGCGCGCCCGCCTCGAGGAGGAGATCGAGCGCGCGATGCGCTACGGCCGCGCGCTCACCCTCCTCAGCCTCTACCTGCCGGGCGGCGACCCGGTGGGCACCGGGCCGCGCGTGCTCGCCTCGCTGCGCCTCCTCGACATCGTCGGCAGCGACGGCCCGGAGCGGTTCACGATCCTCCTGCCCGAGTCCGATCCCGAGACGGTGGGCGCGTTGATCGCGCGGCTGCGCGCCGAGCTCGCGCCGATCGCGCCGACGGCGCGGATCGGCGTCGGCTCGTGCCCGGGCGACGGCTGCGACGCCGAGACGCTCCTCGACGCCTGCCGCGCCGCCGCGGCGCATGCCGGTCCCGGCGAGCTCGCGACGCCTTGGGATGCCGCGCGCCACGTGCGCGTCGGCGAGCTCACCCTCGTCGTCGCCGATCCGAAGATGCAGCGCGTCTACGCGCTCCTCGAGCGGCTGGCCCACAGCGAGCTGCCCGTCCTCGTGTGCGGGGAGACCGGCTCCGGCAAGGAGATCGCGAGCCAGGCCCTGCACCACTGGTCGCCGCGGCGCGCGGCGCGCCTCGTGACGATCAACTGCGCGGCGCTCCAGGACACGCTCATCGAGAGCGAGCTCTTCGGCTACGAGAAGGGCGCCTTCACCGGCGCGTCCGCCGCCAAGAAGGGCCTGCTCGAGGTCGCGCGCGGCGGCACCGTCTTCCTCGACGAGGTCGGCGAGCTCTCGGCGTCGGCGCAGGCCAAGCTGCTGCGCGCGATCGAGGCGCGTCGCGTCGCGCCGGTCGGTTCGGTCGCCGAGCGCGACATCGACATCCGCCTCGTCGCCGCGACCAACCGCAACCTCGAGGACGAGGTCCGCAACGGCCGCTTCCGGGAGGACCTGTACTTCCGCCTCAGCGCGGCGACGGTGATCCTGCCGCCGCTGCGCGATCGCCGTCGCGAGCTGCCGCTCCTCTTGCGGAGCTTCGTCGCCGACGCCTGCGCGCGGGCCGATCGACCGACGCTCGAGATCTCCCGCGGCGCGCTGAGCGCGCTCGGCGACTACGCCTGGCCCGGCAACGTCCGCGAGCTGCGCAACGTCGCCGAGTACCTGGCCAGCACCGTCGTCGAGCCCGTCGTCGAGCGCTCGCACCTGCCCGAGCGGCTGCGCGGCGAGCCGGCGGTGCCCGAGGCGCTCCTCACGACGGATGCGGCGCCCGCGCTGTCGGCGGAGGTGCCGCCCCGCGACATCTACGACGAGATCCGCGAGCTCGAGCGCGCGCGCATGGCCGCCGCGCTCGCTGCCACCGGCGGCAACCAGACCAAGGCGGCCGAGCGAATCGGCATGCCGCTGCGCACGTTCGTCACCAAGATGAAGCAGTACGGCCTGACCGGGGCCGCCCGAACGGCGGGATGATCCCCGCGGCGGGGCTACGATGACGAGCGCGCGTGAACGGCCGCAGCCCGGCTATACGCCGCCGCAGACCTTCGACGAGTACCGCCTCGTCGCGCTGCTCGGCACCGGCGCCATGGGCCAGGTCTACCTCGCGCACGACACCGTGCTCGATCGGTCCGTCGCCATCAAGTTCATCCGCACCGATCACGATCTCCGCGCGCGCGAGCTGTTCCTCTCGGAGGCGCGCGCGATCGCCCGCCTGCACCACCCGAACGTCGTCGGCGTCTTCCGCACCGGCGACGTCGACGGGCGCCCGTACCTCGTCTCGGAGTACGTGCGCGGCCGCGCGCTCGACGCGCTGCCGAAGCCGGTCGCGCCGCGCCAGCTCGTCGCGATCGCGGTGGGCCTCGCGCGCGGGCTCGCCGCCGCGCACCGACGCAACGTCCTGCACCGCGATCTGAAGCCCGCCAACGCGATCGTCTCCGAGGAGGGCGAGGTGAAGCTCCTCGACTTCGGGCTCGCGAAGGTGATGGCCGGCGGCACGCCCGCCTACGGCGTCGTGGCGCCTCCGGCGGCGCCCGCGCGACTCGCCGCGCGCGTCGACGAGTCGCTGTCGGCGACGTGGTCGATCCCTCCGGCGGCCGACTCCGCCCGCACGCACTCGGACACCGGCGGGCAGTCGAGCGGGGCGACCGCGGAGGGCGCGCTCATCGGGACGCCGCTGTACATGGCGCCGGAGGCGTGGCGCGGCGAAGCGGCGACGGTGCGCTCGGACCTCTACTCGCTCGGCGCGGTGCTCTACGAGCTCGCGGCGGGACGCCCGCCGCACGACGCGCCGCACCTCGCGGAGCTCATGCTGGCGGTCCGCGACGAGGACGCGCGCCCGCTCGCCGAGGCAGCCGAGGTCGACCCGCGCCTCGCCGCGGTGGTCGATCGCTGCCTGCGCCGCGATCCCGCGGCGCGGTTCCCCTCCGCGGACGCCGTCCTCGAGGCGCTCGAGGCGCTGGTCGTCGACGGGCCGGCGCCGCCCATCCCCGAGGGGAACCCGTACCGCGGCCTCTCCGCCTTCCAGGCGCCGGATCGCGGCCTCTTCTTCGGTCGCAGCGCCGACGCGCGCGCGCTCCTCGAGCGGCTGCGCAGCGAGCAGCTGGTCCTCGTGACCGGGGACTCGGGCGTGGGCAAGTCGTCGCTCTGCCGCGCCGCGGTGCTGCCCGTCCTCGAGGAGGAGCGGGACGCGAGCGGCGCGCCGCGCTGGGCGATCGCGACGGTGGTGCCGGCGGGTCACCCGCTGCAGGCGCTGCGCGCGGCGCTCGCCGCGACGCTGCACGTCGCCGAGGCCGAGCTGCGCGGCGAGGTGCGCGCGGTGGTGGGGACGGTCCGGCGTGCGCTCGTCTCGCCGCACCGCGGGCTCGTCCTCTTCGTCGATCAGCTGGAAGAGCTGGTCACCGTCGCGAGCCCGCGCGAGGCGGCGGCGACGGTGGAGCTCCTGCGCGCGCTCGCGGGCGCGCTCGGCGACGTGCGGATCTTGGGATCGGTGCGCGCCGACTGCCTCGTGCGCGTCGCGACGCTGCCCGGTATGTTCTCCGAGCTCAGCCGCGCGATCCACCTCCTGTCGCCCCTCACCGTCGATCAGATGCGCGAGGCGGTGCTCGGACCCGCGCGGCGGAAGGGCGTGGCCTTCGAGTCGGAGGCGATGGTCGAGGCCCTCGTCGAGGCCGGCGGGCGCTCGGGTGGCGCGCTGCCCCTCCTGCAGTTCGCGCTCGCCGAGCTGTGGGAGGGACGCGATCGCGAGCGCGGGATCCTCTCGGCGGCGGCGCTCGAGGCGATCGGCGGCGTCGCCGGCGCGCTGGCGCGACACGCCGACGCGGTGCTCGACCGGCTCTCGCCCGTCGAGGCCCAGGCGGCGCGGCGCGCGCTCGTGCGGCTCGTGAGCGCCGAGGGCACACGCATGCGCCGCGGCCTCGACGAGCTGGGCGGCGACCGCGCCACCGAGGTCGCGCTCGAGGCGCTGACCCGCGCGCGCCTGCTCGTCGCCCACGAGGCCGGTGGCGGCGCGCGGTACGAGGTCGCGCACGAGGCCCTCATCGGCGGCTGGCCACGCCTGCAGCGGTGGCTGGCGGAGGACGCCGAGGCGCGCACGCGACGCGACCGCGTGGAGCGCGCGACCGAGGAGTGGGAGCGCCTCGGCCGCCACGCCGAGGCCTTGTGGAAGGACCGCCAGCTGCTCGAGCTCGAGGGGAGCTCGGCGCGCGATCTCGGCGCGCGCGAGCGGGCGTTCGTCGCCGCGTCGCTGCGCGCATCGCGCCGCCGCCGCTGGACCCGCCGCGCCTCCGTGCTCGCCGCGCCGTTCGTGGTGGCGCTCGCGTACGGCGCGGTGTCGCTGCGCACGCACCGCGAGCTCGCCGTGCGCGTCGACGTCGCCCTCGACGAGGGACGCCGCAAGCTCGCCTCCGCCCGGGCCGCGGTCACGCGCTGGGACACGCTCCGGAGGGAGGCGTTCGCGCGCTTCGACGCCCCCGACGTGAAGGCGGGGGAGCTCCGCTGGGCCGAGGCGCTCGAGGCGGGCGAGGCGGCGGCCGCCGAGCTGCGCGACGCCGGCCAGGCGCTCGAGGCCGCCGTCGCGATCGATCGCACCCGCAGCGACGTGCGCGCGCTCCTCGCCGATGCGCTCTACGAGCGCGCGCTCTTCGCCGACGCGGCGCGCCGGACCGCCGAGCGCGACGAGCTCCTCGCGCGCCTCGCCACCTACGACGACGGCGGCGCGCGGCGCGCTCGCGTCGAGGCGCCCGCGCACGTGAAGGTCGACCTGCCCCCCGCCGCGACGATGACGGTCGAGCGCTACGAGCGGGACGGCCGGGACCGCCTCGTGCCGCGCCGGATCGAGCCCCGCGCGCGCCCGGGGGAGCTGACGCTCGAGCCCGGCTCCTACCGCCTCGCGATCGAGCAGAAGGGCCGGCCGATCGTCTACCTCCCGCTGGTCGTCTCGCGCGACGAGCGCCGCACCGTCGAGATCGCCCCTCCGCAGCGGACGCCGGCGGGCTTCGTGTACGTCCCGCGCGGCCGGTTCCTCTTCGGCACGCCCGCCGACGAGCCGATCCGCGCGGTCCTCGGGACGGTCCCCATGCACCCGGTCGAGACCGGCGACTACTTCATCGCCAAGCACGAGACGACCTACGCCGACTGGATCGCGTTCCTCGAGACGCAGTCGAACGCCGACCAGGCCAAGCGCGCGCCGAACATCACGCTCGGCGGGCTGCAGGGCAGCGTCTCCCTCCGCCGGCGACCCGACCGCCGCTGGCAGCTCACGCTCCAGCCGGACAACCGCCACCACTACGTCGTGCTGGGCGGCGAGAACCTGACCTACCCATCGGGGTTGTCCCAGGACTGGCTGAGGCTCCCGGTCTCCGGCGTGAGCTTCGCCGACGGGCGGGCATACGCGGCCTGGCTCGCCCGCAGCGGCCGCGTGCCCGGCGCGCGGCTCTGCACCGAGCTCGAGTGGGAGCGTGCCGCGCGCGGCGCCGACGATCGTGAGTTCCCGCACGGCGACCGCCTGCACCCGCACGACGCGAACTACCTGCCCGAGGAGGGCTTCCTCTCCGACGGTCCGCACGCGGTCGGCTCGCACGCCGCCAGCCGCAGCCCGTTCGGCGTCGACGATCTCGCCGGCAACGTCTACGAGTGGGCGACGAGCTCGCTCGGAGGACGGCCGAGCGTCCTGCGCGGCGGACCCTACGCACAGACCGAGTTCATGCAGCGCGTGACCGTCCGCGGACCCTCCGAGCCCGGCCTCAAGGACATCGGGCTCGGGCTGCGGATCTGCGCGGCGGCACGCTGAAGCTGCACAACGCCGTTTCGGCACACCGCCAAATCTCGGCTTCCGCGCCGAAACTGCGCGAGTAGGTTTTTTGAATCAGTGATTTCAAATTGGTAGCGATTGGCCCGGCACCTGCTTCGTATTGCCACATGCGAATCGCCAAGCTGCAGATCGCTCTCGCCCTCGGCCTCGCCGGGTGCGTCGGGATGGTGGGCGCTGAAGATCCGAGTGCCCAGGGGGCCATCGTCCGCAAGCCGATCGGGAACGGTCCGGCGCTCAACGGCCATAGCCTCTCCGTCTCGTACGCTGGCAGCTCCCTCGAGGCGCTGTGGCTCGAAGGCTCGCAGCTCGTCGGCTGGGCGAACGGCGAGGCGCAGTATGGCGATGCCCTCGTCGACACGACGCTGTCCGCGCACAACGCGCCCGGCGGCGGGGAGGGCGACGCGCTGCTGCGCATCGACGGCGTGGTCGGCCCGCTCGACGAGGACGTCTTCGAGTACACCGTCACCCGCGAGGACGGACGGCCGCTGTGCGACGACGGCGGCCCGGCGGTCGCGCTCGCGGGCGAGTGGGACTACTCGGCCGGCTGGGGCGGCGGCGGCCACCGCGACGACGGCTCGAGCTTCACCTTCGCCTGCGTCGGGCGCTCGCTCGGCAAGTGCGTCGAGGGCGGCTACAAGCCCTGGGCCGGGCTCGGCGACTACCACCAGGCCTGCACGCGCATGATGCGCGCCGACTACTGCGGCAACGGGCTCTCCGCCACCGAGGACGGCCATCCGATCCACATGTGGGACGACCTCGGCATCCTCGCGATGCCGGAGAGCGAGGCCGGCTGGTCGCTCGAGAGCATCTGGGGGCCCGACGGCGCCTCGTGCGTCTCCCACGCGCGGATGGACGCGCTCGTCTCGCAGAGCTACCTCGCGTACAGCATCTCGCCAGGCGACGGCGAGACGGGGCTGGGCCCGTACGGCGCCAGCGCGGGCGGCCATGCCGTGCACCGCCCCGGCTCCGCGACCTGCCTCAGCGGCAACACGTTGCGCCTCCTCTTCACGTGCGATCAGGCGACGGTCTTTGGCCCCATCCTCGTCGAGACCCAGCCCCCGCCCCTCACGTCGAGCTGCCACGGCGACTTCTGCACCCTCTGACGCGCTCGACCGTCCGACGGCAACGGGAGTACGCTGCCGCGCGGGAGGGGTCATGTCGCGCGCGCTCTGGGACCGCTACAAGCAGCTCTACCGGGTCTACGAGTCGATCGGGCTCGGGCTCGACCTGTCGCGCGTCGGGTTCACCGACGCCTACGTCGAGGAGCTGCAGCCACGCTTCGCGCGCGCGTTCGCGGCGATGGCGGCGCTCGAGCGCGGCGAGATCGCCAACGCCGACGAGAAGCGCATGGTGGGCCATTACTGGCTGCGCGCGCCGGAGCTCGCGCCGACGCCGGTCCTGCGCAAGGAGGTCGAGGACACCCTCACGCGCGTGAAGCGCTTCGCCGCGGCGGTGCACTCCGGCGAGATCCACGCCGAGAAGTACGGGCCGTTCATGCACCTGCTCGTCGTCGGCATCGGCGGCTCCGCGCTCGGGCCGCAGCTCGTGGCCTCCGCGCTGGGGAGCGCGCGCGACCGGCTGCACCCGCACTTCATCGACAACACCGATCCGGACGGCATCGACCGCGTGTTGCGGCAGCTCGACGGACACCTCGACGAGACGCTCACGATCATCATCTCGAAGTCGGGCGGCACCAAGGAGACGCGCAACGGCATGCTCGAGGTGGCCGCGGCGTACGGCGCCGCCGGCCTCGACTTCGCGCGCCACGCCGTCGCGGTGACCGGCGTCGGCTCGGACCTCGACAAGCTCGCCGAGCGGAACGGCTGGATGGCGCGCTTCCCCATGTGGGACTGGGTCGGCGGCCGCACGTCCGAGACCTCGGCGGTGGGCCTCCTGCCCGCGGCGCTGCAGGGCATCGACGTGGCCGCGCTGCTCGAGGGCGCGCGCGCGTGCGACGAGCTCACGCGCGTCCCCGATCTCGATCGCAACCCCGCCGCGCGCCTCGCGCTCGCGTGGCACTGGGCCGGCAAGGGCCGCGGCGAGAAGGACATGGTGATCCTGCCCTACAAGGATCGCCTCGCGCTCTTCTCGCGGTACCTGCAGCAGCTGGTGATGGAGTCGCTCGGCAAGGAGAAGGACCGCGCGGGGCACGTCGTTCACCAGGGGATCGCCGTCTACGGCAACAAGGGCTCGACCGATCAGCACGCCTACGTGCAGCAGCTCCGCGACGGCGTCCCCAACTTCTTCGCCACCTTCATCGAGGTGCTGCGCGATCGCGGCGCCGGCTCCATGTTCGTCGAGACCGCCGCCGACGGCGCGCCGGGCCCGGCGACGGCGGGCGACTACCTGTCGGGGTTCCTGCAGGGCACGCGGCAGGCGCTGCACGAGAACGGGCGCGAGTCGATCACGATCACCATCGAGCGCGTCGACGCGCCGGCGGTGGGCGCGCTCATCGCGCTCTACGAGCGCGCGGTCGGGCTCTACGCCGAGCTCGTCGACGTGAACGCCTACCACCAGCCCGGCGTCGAGGCGGGCAAGAAGGCGGCCACGCGGGTGCTCGCCGTGCAGGCGAAGGTGCTCGCGCACCTCGAGTCGAACCGCGGCGTCGCGGCGACGGCGGACGAGATCGCGCGCGCCGTCGGCCTCGACGACGAGGCCGAGATCGTGTGGAAGATCCTCGAGCACGCCGCGGCGAACCCGGATCACCGCGTGCGCCGCGCGCCCGCCGCCGACCCGTTCGCCGCGACGTACGCGCGCTAGCTAGAACGTGCCGTGCACGCCCGTGGGGGCGAGCCCGAGCCGCACGACGCCATAGCTGCGCTCGCTCCGGGCGCCGATGATCCACATCGGGATGCCGGCGGTGATCGCGAGCGCGCCGGGCACGATGAGGGCGGTGCCGGCGGCGTTGGCCGCGGTCCACTCGTCGGGGTGCCGATCGCGCGCGGTCCCGGCGATGGCGGCGCCGCTCACCACGAGCGCGGTGCCCATCACCGACAGGACGATGCCCGCGACCTTCACGCGGTGCGAGCCGCGGCGGTCCAGCATCGGGCGCGCGGGGGCGGGCGCGATGTACACCTCGTCCGCGCGCGCGCTCCCGCGAGGAACGGCGACGCCGGCCATCAGCGCCGTGGCGACCAGAGCTCCGACTAGGGGTTTCATGATGGGCCTCCGCGCACCAAGGCGTGCACCTCGCGCGCCAGGATCGAGCCCCACACGGCGCCGCCTCGACGGGGCGGCCCACCCCAGGTGTGGCATCATGCCGCACGCATGAGGCTGCTCCGCTCGGGGACGTTCTGGATCTTCGTCGGCCTCGTGCTCGGCATCCTCGTCGGCGGATCGTTCCCGCAGGACCAGCACCCGACCGCGTACGAGGCGTTCCGCTTCTGCTCGCGCGCGTTCATCGCGCTCATCAAGGGGCTCATCGTCCCGCTCCTGTTCTCGACGATCGTCGTCGGCATCGCGCAGACCGGCGACCTCAAGGCGGTGGGCCGGATGGGCGGCAAGGCCCTCCTCTACTTCGAGGTGGTCACCACGCTGGCCTTGTTCATCGGGCTCGCGGTCGTGAACGTCCTCCGCCCCGGCGACGGCCTGCCGCTCGATCTCGGCGCCCACGGCGCGGCGCCGGTGCTCCACGCGCGGTCGGGCTGGGAGATCGCGCTGCACCTCTTCCCGTCGAACCTGGTGCAGCACGCGGCCGAGGGCGACGTCCTGCCGGTGGTCGTGTTCGCGACGCTCTTCGGCATCAGCGTCACCCGCGTCGGCGAGCGCGGCGAGGTCGTGCTGCGCTTCTTCGAGGCCGTCGCGCAGGTGATGTTCAAGTACACCGACCTCGTCATGCGCCTCACGCCCATCGGCGTCTTCGGCGCGATGGCCTACAACGTCTCGCACATGGCGGCGGGCCAGCTGTCGGGCGGCGTCCTCGTGAAGGGCTGGCCGGCGGTGCGCATCCTCGTCGGCCGCTACGCGATCCTCGTCGGCAGCCTGTACCTCGCGCTCGCGCTCCTCGTGGTGCTCGTCTTCCTGCCCGTCTGCCGCATCGTCGGCGTGCGCTTCTTCTCGTACCTCAAGATGGTGCGCGATCCCGCGCTGACCGCGTTCTCGACGGCGACCAGCGAGGCCGCGCTCCCCGGCCTCCTCGAGGGCGTGGTCCGCTTCGGCGTCCCGCGCCGCGTCGCGAGCTTCGTCATCCCCGCGGGCTACTCGTTCAACCTCGACGGCTCGACGCTCTACCTCGTCCTCGCGTCGGTCACGATCGCGCAGGCCGCCAAGATCGAGCTGTCGATCGGGCAGCAGCTCATCATGGTCTTCACCTTCATGCTCACGTCGAAGGGCGTCGCCGGCGTGCCGCGCGCGACGCTCGTGATCATCGCCGGCACCTGCGCCTCGTTCGGCCTCCCCGGCGAGGCGGGCATCGCGATGCTCCTCGCCGTCGACGAGCTCATGGACATGGCGCGCACGACCGTGAACGTCCTCGGCAACGGCCTGGCGTCGATCGTGATCGCGCGCTGGGAGGGCGTGCTCGGCGCGCCCGACTGATCAGTTCACCGTCGTCGGCGCGGCCGTGGTCACGCCGGCGCCGTACCACGGGATCTTCATCGTGACCGCCGGCGACGCGACGCCGGTGTTCACGTCGATGGTCACCATGCCGGTCTGCTGGGTGAAGCCGAACAGCCGCTGCTTCCAGTAGCCGAGGCCCCAGATGTCGTTGTAGCCGGTCGCGCCGATCTGCGTCGCCTTGCCGGTCTTCACGTCGACCTTGACGAGCACGTCGGTGGCGGCGGCACCCCTGACCGTCGCGTAGGTGGCGCCGAGGACCGAGACGAGGTCGCCGCTCGAGCCCAGCCCGGGGCCGTAGCTGCCGATCTTGGTCTGCGCGCCGGTGTTCGGGTCGATGCGGTAGACGCTGCCGTCGATCGCCGCGCCGACCAGCGTCTCCGCGCCGCCGACCGCGTCGATCTGATCGGTCGAGATGAACGAGAGGCCGTTGAAGTCCCCGCCGGCGAAGGCCGCGAGGTAGGTGCACGCCGCGGTCGCCTTGTCGACGCCGTACACGGCCGTGTACGAGATGCCGATCATCTTGCCGTCGCGATCGATCGCGATGTCCGTCATCTCGTCCGCGGCGTTCGGCCACTGGAAGGCGCCGACGGGGTTCACCGCGAGGTTGTCCGGATCGACGGTGTAGAGCACCGACGCGGTGTGGCTGTAGACGAGCGCGTCGCCGCCGGGCAGCATCCCCGCCAGGTCGCCGCCGCCGCCGTCGATGCCGGGCTGACCGCTGCCGCGCCCGTCGGAGCAGGCGGTGGTGAGGGTCGAGGCGAGCGCGAGCGCGAGGAGGCGTCCCATGCCTCGATCTTGCCAGCTCGGGGCGCTCCTTGTCGATGCGCCCGCCGGGATCTACGCTCCACCCCTTCTGGAGGCGCGCAATGTCGCAGATGAAGATCGGCCTCATCGGCCTCGGTGTCATGGGCGAGAACCTCGCCCTCAACATCGAGGAGAAGGGGTTCCCCATCGCCGTCTACAACCGCTCCACCGAGAAGGTGGACGAGTTCATCAACGCGAACGTCGGCAAGAAGGTGAAGGGTTGCCGCGCCCCCAAGGAGCTGATCGAGGGCCTCGAGAAGCCGCGCCGGATCCTCATGATGGTGAAGGCGGGCAAGCCGGTCGACTCGACCATCGAGAGCATCGCGCCGTACCTCGACGAGGGCGACATCCTCATCGACGGCGGCAACGAGTTCTTCACCGAGACGGTGCGGCGCGGCGCCGCGCTCGAGGCCCGCAAGGTCCACTACGTGGGCATGGGCGTCTCCGGCGGCGAGGAGGGGGCCCGCAAGGGACCGTCCCTCATGCCGGGCGGACCGCGCGCGGCCTACGACGCGCTCGCGCCGATCCTCACCAAGATCGCCGCGCAGGTCGATGACGGCCCCTGCGTCGACTACATGGGGCCGGGCGGCGCCGGGCACTACGTGAAGATGGTGCACAACGGCATCGAGTACGGCGACATGCAGCTCATCGCCGAGTGCTACGACGTGCTGCGCAACCTCGGCGGCCTCGGCGTGAAGGAGCTGGCCGACACCTTCGCCGAGTGGAACCAGGGCGACCTGCAGTCGTTCCTGATCGAGATCACCGCCAAGGTCCTGCGCAAGAAGGACGACCTCACCGGCAAGCCGCTCGTCGACATGATCCTCGACTCCACCGGCATGAAGGGGACCGGCAAGTGGACGGTGCAGCAGGCCGCCGAGCTGGCGTCACCGCTGCCCACGATCGCGAGCGCCCTCGAGGCGCGCATGCTCTCCGCGCAGAAGGCCGAGCGCGTCGCGGCGTCGAAGATCCTCGCCGGGCCGCGTCCCGAGCCGGTGACCGGGACCGACAAGAAGCAGCTCATCGCCGACGTCCGGGCGGCGCTATACGCCTCCAAGATCTGCTCGTACGCCCAGGGGATGAACCTCCTGTCCACCGCCGGGCGGACCTACGAGTGGGATCTCCACCTCGGGCGGATCGCGCGCATCTGGAAGGGCGGCTGCATCATCCGGGCGAAGTTCCTCGACCGCATCAAGCAGGCATATGAACGCGATGACAAGCTCACGAACCTCCTCGTCGACGGGGAGTTCGTGAAGGAGCTGGGCGAGCGACAGGACGGCTGGCGACGGATCCTCGCGCTCGCCATCCAGCAGGGCCTCCCCATGCCCACCATGACCGCCTCGCTCGCCTACTACGACGGGTACCGCCGCGAGCGGCTGCCCGCCAGCCTCACCCAGGCGCAGCGGGACTTCTTCGGCGCGCACACCTACCAGCGGATCGACCGCGAGGGGACGTTCCACACCGAGTGGTGAGGCCGGGACCTCGCCGAAGCGTACGCGCGTCGTCATCGGAGCGTTACTTGTCGATCTTCTCTTGGAGGGCCGTGGTCGAGCGGTAGTGACGCTCGACGTCGGGGCGGAGCGAGCGCACGACGGCTTGCACCGTCGTGTCCGTCGCGCCCGGCAGGAGGCGCTGGTTGATGAGATCGAGCACGCCGCGCTCGGCGGCCGCCTGCGCCTCGATGTACGCGCGGTCGAAGCTGGCGCCGGTGGTGCCGGCCAGCCGCTCGTAGGACGCCTGCGCCTCGGCCTGGAGGTCGTCGGCGACCGTCGACGGCGCGGGCGCGACCTGGCCGGCGCGGGCCAGCTTCGCCGTCTGCTCCTCGGCGCGGCGCGCGTCGCGCAGGATGGTGCGGGCGAGCTCGCGGACGCGTGGATCGCTGGCGCGCAGGGCGGCCAGCCGCGCCTGCTCGCTCTCCAGCCGCGTCGCGACGTGCGCGATCGTGAGGATCTTGCCGTCGTCGAGCGACTCGCGCGGCGGAGGCACGGCGATCTCGCGCGCGCCGGTGGCCACCTCGCGTGGGGCGGTCGCCTGCAGGGCGTCCTGCGGCGTCTGGTAGGCCTCGCGGGTCTGCAGGTCGCCCGGCACCGGCGGCGCCCCCACCGTGGCGGGGCTCGCCGGCGCGGGCCGGTACGCCGGCCCTCCGCAGCCGAACGCTCCGACGACCAGGGACAAGACGACGCGGCGCACGATCACTCCTTGATCTTCATCTGGAGGCTGCGCGCCTCGTCCAGGTGGCCCTGGACCGCCGGCCGCAGGTCGCGGATGAGGGTCTTCACGTCGCCGCTCGAAGCCTCCGGCAGGAGCGTGTTGTCGATGAGCCCGAGCACGCGGCGGTGGCCGGCGATCTGCGCGTCGAGGAACGCGCGGTCGAAGTCGACGCCGGTCTTGAGGTTGAGCTGGTTGAGGACCTCCTGCGCGTCGCTCTGCAGCTCGGTGCCGACGGGCGTCGAGACCATGTCGAGCTTGCGCTTCTTGATGAGGTCCTCCTCCTTCCGATCGGCGCGCGCGTGCTGGCGGAGGATCATCTTCGCCAGGCGTCGCACCCGCGCGTCGTGCGAGCGCTGCTCGGCGAGCTTGGCCTGCTCGATCTCGCCGGCGTTCGCGACGTGGGCGACGAAGAGGATCTTGCTGTCGTCGAGCGCCTCGGCGGCGGGGGCGATCGCGGACGGAGCGCCCTCCTCGTTCGCGACGAACCGCACGAGCGGCTCGCCCATCACCGGCAACGCGAGGTAGGCCACCGGATCGCTGAACGCCTCCTTGTGCGCCTTCGAGGAGTCGGCCGCGGCGGCGGCCGGATGAAGGACCAGCGCGGCGATCGCCGCAGCGCCCCAGAGCAAGGCCTTCGACGTCATCGACATGGGTCCCTCCGGCGGAAGAGGAGATGCATCGGCAGTGCCGTCGCCCAGGCGGCCTGGATCGCGGTCTCCCACGGCCCGGCCACGCCCCGGGACGTGGCGGATTGGCCCGCTGGGGCGAAACAGCGTCGTCGGGCATGGGGGTTGCCTCGGCCTGTCCAACCGAATAAACAAGGGCATGGCCGAGCCCACGACGCCCGTCGCGCCGCTCTCGTTCGAGACCGAGCCGAGCCGCTACCACCACTGGAAGCTCGTGTTGCCGTCGGACGGGAGCGGCATCGCCGAGCTCCTCATGCAGGTCGATCCCGAGCATCCGCTGCGCCCGGGCTACGACCTCAAGCTCAACTCGTACGACCTCTCGGTCGACATCGAGCTCGCCGACGCCGTCGAGCGCCTCCGCTTCGAGCACCCCGAGGTGCGCACCGTCGTCGTCGGCTCCGGCCGCGACCGCATCTTCTGCGCGGGCGCGAACATCCACATGCTCGGCGCCTCCTCGCACCCCTTCAAGGTGAACTTCTGCAAGTTCACCAACGAGACGCGCCTCTCCATCGAGGACGCGAGCGCCCACTCCGGGTTGAAGTTCCTGGCCGCCTGCTCCGGGCCCACCGCCGGCGGCGGCTACGAGCTGGCGCTGGCCTGCGACGAGATCGTGCTCGTCGACGACGGCAGCTCGACGGTGAGCCTGCCCGAGGTGCCGCTGCTCGGCGTGCTGCCCGGGACCGGCGGCCTCACCCGCGTGGTCGACAAGCGCAAGGTGCGCCGCGACCTCGCCGATCTCTTCTCCACCACCGCCGAGGGCGTCCGCGGCAAGCGCGCGGTGCAGTGGAAGCTCGTCGACGCGGTGGTCCCGCGCAGCAAGTGGAGGGACGCCGTGCGGGAGCGCGCGGCGCGCCTCGCCGGGTCGACGCCGTCGACGGCCGACCCGGGCGTCGTCCTTTTGCCGATCGCGCCCGAGGTCGCGGGCAACCGCGTGCGCTACCGCTACGTGGAGCTCGTGCTCGACGCCAAGGGCCGCACGGCGACGCTCACGCTGAGCGGCCCGACCTCGCCGGCGCCCGCCGACGCGGCCGCCGCGCGCGCGCTCGGCGCCGAGCTGTGGCACCTGCGCGCCTTCCGCGAGCTCGACGACGCGCTCCTCCGCCTGCGCTTCAACCACGAGGACGTCGGCCTCGTCCTGGTGCGCACCCGGGGCGACGCCGACCGCGTCCTCGCGCACGACGCTCTCCTGTGCGCGCACGGCCACGACCGCTTCCTGCGCGAGGTGCGGCTCAAGGTGGCGCGCGTGCTGCGCCGCCTCGACCTCACCGCGAAGAGCCTGTTCGCGGTCCTCGATCCGGAGAGCGCGTTCGCCGGCTCGCTGCTCGAGGTCGCGCTGGCCTGCGACCGGCGCTACATGCTCGACGACGCGAGCCGGCCGGTGCGCGTGCAGGCGAGCCCGCTGTCGGGCGGGACGCTGCCGACCTGGGCCGGCACCTCGCGGCTCCACGCGCTCGGCATCGAGGAGGAGCTCGGCGGCCTCTCGCAGCGCGCGCTGTCGGCGCAGGAGGCCGACGAGGCGGGCCTCGTGACCGTGCTCGCCGACGAGATCGACTTCGACGACACCCTGCGCATGGCGATCGAGGAGCGCGCGTCGCTCTCGCCGGACGCGCTCACCGGCATGGAGGCCTCCTACCGCTTCGTGGGCGCCGAGACGATGGAGACCAAGATCTTCGGCCGCCTCTCCGCGTGGCAGAATTGGATCTTCACCCGGCCGAACGCCACGGGCGAGATGGGCGCGCTGTCGCTCTACGGGCGCCCCGAGCGCCCCAGCTTCGATTGGAGGAGGACGTAGCCGATGAGCGTCGCCGCGGTTTCAGACGACAAGATCCCGAACAACGTCGACCTGGCGTCGGACAAGCGCCTCCAGCGCGCGCTCGAGCAGTGGCTGCCGAGCTACCTCGGCTGGTGGCAGGAGATCGGCCCCGAGCGCTCGTTCCAGGCGCGCGACGTGTACCTCCGCACCGCGATCTCCGTCGAGACCGACGGCTGGGCGAACTTCGACTACGTGAAGATGCCCGACTACCGCTGGGGCATCTTCCTCACCCCGCGCGAGGAGGGCAAGACGATCGGCTTCGGCGATCACATGGGCGAGCCCGTGTGGAACGAGGTCCCCGGCGAGTACCGCAACATGCTCCGCCGCATCATCGTCACCCAGGCCGACACCGAGCCGGCGAGCGTCGAGCAGCAGCGGCTCCTCGGGATGACCGCGCCGTCGCTGTACGACCTGCGCAACCTCTTCCAGGTGAACGTCGAGGAGGGCCGCCACCTGTGGGCGATGGTGTACCTGCTCCACTCCCACTTCGGGAAGGACGGCCGCGAAGAGGCCGAGGCGCTCCTCGAGCGTCGCTCGGGCGACGCGGACAAGCCGCGCATCCTCGGCGCGTTCAACCAGCCGATCACGAACTGGCTCGACTTCTTCTTCTTCACGATGTTCACGGACCGCGACGGCAAGTTCCAGCTCTACGCGCTCGCCGAGTCCGGCTTCGATCCGCTCGCCCGCACGACGCGCTTCATGCTCACCGAGGAGGCGCACCACATGTTCGTGGGCGAGACCGGCGTCGACCGCGTGGTGCAGCGGACCGCGCAGGTGATGCAGCAGGGGAAGGACCCGCGCCAGGAGGGCGCGATCCCGATCGAGATCCTGCAGAAGTACCTGCACCTCTGGTTCAGCCTGTCGGAGGATCTGTTCGGCGGCGAGATCTCGTCGAACGCCGCCGACTTCTTCGCGTCGGGCTTGAAGGGTCGCTACAAGGAGGCGCAGTACGAGGACCACAAGGTCCTCACTGGCGAGTACCGCATGACCGTGCCCGATACGACGAAGGGCGTCGGCAAGCTCGTCGAGAAGGACGTGCCGCTCCGCACCGCGATGAACGAGGTCCTGCGCGACAACTACGTCGACGACTGCCAGCGCGCGGTCGACAAGTGGAACCGCACGCTCGAGCGGCATGGGCAGTCGGCGCGCTTCACGCTGCCGTCGCGGCGCTTCCACCGCAACCAGGGCCTGTTCGCGCCGCAGCAGGCGGGCACCCGCTTCGATCCCGCCGGCGCGCCGCTCTCGGACGACGACTGGAGCCGCCGCCGCGACGAGTGGCTGCCCTCGGCGGCCGACATGGCGTACGTCGAGTCGCTGATGAAGCAGGTCACCGCGCCGGGGCAGATCGCCGCCTGGGTGGCGCCGCCGTCGAAGGGGATCAACGGCCAGGGCTTCGACTTCGTCTACGTGAAGTAGGTGTAGACTGCCGACGCTCCGATGAAGAAGAAGAAGAAGACCCAGGGCCCGCCGAAGCCGTCGGTGGGGCGAAAGCGCCCCGCGGCACGCAAGGCCACGGCGCGCGCGCCCGCGCCGAAGGCGGCGTCGCGCCCGCGGCTCGCCTTCACGCCCGACTTCATCGAGGAGCTGGAGGCCGCGCTCGGCGAGCTGCGGCGGCTGTCGCAGGAGCTGGTCTCGACGCGCCGCGAGCTGCTCGCCGAGGAGTCGAGCGCGCGCGGCACCGAGGGCGCGCTGCGGCGCGAGCTCGAGACGCTGCGCACCGAGCTCAAGACCGCGCGCGCGGAGAGCGAGATCGCGCTGGCGAACGCGCGCCGCGTCGAGGGTCGCCTCGAGGCCGCCGCCGAGGCCGAGGCGCGCGCGCGCGAGGCGCAGCGCGAGGCCGAGCACGCGGCGGATCGCGCCCGCGACGAGCTGCTCTGGCTGCGCCGCGAGCTCGATCGGATGCGCGCGGCCGCCGAGCCCCCGGCGGTCGCTCGCTGACGCGCCCGTGCGCCGGCTCGTCCTCCCCGCGCTCGTCGTCGCGATCGTCGGCCTTCGGCCCGCACCCGGCCGCGCGGAGGACGCCGCCAAGCTCTTCGTCGCGCCGCGCCTCCTCGAGCACGTCGAGGCCGTCTACCCCGCCGAGGCCCAGCGCGACGGGCTCTCCGGCACCGTGGTCCTCGAGATCGATCTCGACGAGCAGGGGGCGATCACCGGCGTCGAGGTGAAGGAGCGCGCGGGGCACGGCTTCGACGAGGCCGCCCTCGCGGCGGTGAAGCGCTTCCGCTTCAGCGCGGCCACGCACGGCGGCGCGCCGGTCCCTTCCCGCGTCACCTACGCCTACAAGTTCGTGCTGAAGGTCGTCGAGCGGCCGAAGCCGCCGCTCGAGGCGCCGCTCGGCGTCGACAAGACGGTGCGGCTGCGCGGGAACATCTACCTGCGCGGCACGCGCGCGCCGATCGCGGACGGCTCGATCACCGTCGTGCCTGACGCGCTCTGGAAGGCCGCGCGCAACGTGCGCGCAGTCCGCCAGGAGATCCGCGCCGAGGACCGCGTGCAGGTGCCGAGCGACCGCGCCGGCGGGTTCGTGGTGATGGGCATCCCGCCCGGCCGCTACCACCTCGTGGTCACCGGCCCCAACGCCCGCCGCTTCGAGGTCGACGAGACGATCGGCGAGCGCGACGTGCTCACCGTCAACTACTACCTCGAGCCGAACCAGTACTCGCGCTACGAGTCGACGGTGCGCGCCGATCCGAACCGCGAGGAGATCTCGCGCGTCTCGCTCCGCACCGAGGAGCTCATGAAGCTCCCCGGCACCTTCGGCGACGCGCTGCGCGCGCTCGAGAACCTGCCCGGCATGGCCCGCGCGCCCTTCAACACCGGGCTCCTCATCATCCGCGGCGCGAAGCCCACCGACAGCCGGGTGTACCTCTCGGGCGGCGAGGTGCCGCAGCTCTACCACTTCGGCGGGCTGCGCTCGGTCGTGCCGACCGAGCTCATCGAGCGCGTCGACTACTTCCCCGGCAACTTCTCCGCGCGCTGGGGCCGCGCGATCGGCGGCGCGGTCGACCTCGATCTGCGCGCGCCGCGGCGCGATCGCTTCCACGGCTCGGTCGAGGTGAACGTCTTCGACGCCGGCGCCGTCGTCGAGGGGCCGATCGGCAAGGGCGGGTTCTTCGTGGCCGCGCGGCGCAGCTACGTCGACGCGATCCTCGCCGCCGCCGCGCCGTCGGGCCTGAGCTTCCAGTCGGCGCCGGTCTACTACGACTACCAGGCCGCGTTCGAGCACCCGCTCGGGTCGGGCAAGATCCGCGTCCTCGTGAGCGGCGCCGACGACCAGCTGAAGCTCGTCTTCGACAAGCCCACCGACTCCGATCCGCTCATCTCGCGCTTCGGCACGCACATCGGCTACCACCGCCTGCAGCTGCGCTGGACCGGCAATGCGGGCGCGTGGTCGCTGTTCCTCCAGAGCTCGACCGGGTACACCGCCCAGGACGGCACCGTCGGGCGCGCGCTCAACTACGACATCTGGAACGCGGGCACGGACCTCCGCGTCGAGGGTCGGCGATCGTTCGGGCCGCGCTTCAAGCTCCTGCTCGGCCTCGACACGCAGTACGCCTACGTGAGCCTCGCGAACACCGCGCCGCCGCCGCCGCGCGAGGGTCAGATCCTGCCGCCGGTCTCCGCCAACGCGCTCGTGCGCACCGAGCAGCGCTTCCACGGCGGCGCGATCGGGCTCTACGCCGAGCTGCAGTGGAAGCCCACCGAGAACGTCACGCTCACGCCGGGCCTGCGCTTCGACTGGTACTCCGGCATCCGGCTGCCGACGTTCGACCCGCGCCTCACCTTGCGCACGCAGGTCGCGAAGTACACCTGGCTCAAGTCGGGCATCGGCGTCTACTCGCAGATCCCCGCCGCGACCGACTACAACGCCGCCTACGGCAACCCGAACCTCCGCCCCGAGAAGTCGATCCACATGGCGAGCGCGCTCGAGCAGGGCCTCCTGCCCGGGCTCATGCTCGAGATCGGCGGCTTCTACAAGTACCTCTGGGACCTCGCGGCGCCGTCGTCGGAGTTCGTGATCCAGGGCGGCAAGACCCGGACCGAGCGCGTGGCGTCGATCGGCTACGGGCACATCTACGGCGGCGAGGTGATGCTGCGCCAGGCGATCTCGAAGTACTTCTTCGGCTGGATCTCCTACACGCTCATGCGCTCGGTGCGGCGCGACTGCGGCGCGTGCGAGCTGCGGACGTTCGACTACGACCAGACGCACGTCCTCGTCATCGCGCTGCACGGCTACTTGCCGAAGGGCTTCGAGGTCGGGCTGCGCTTCCGCTACATCACCGGCTACCCGCAGTCGAAGCCGTACGGCGGCTACTACGACGGCGACGCCGACGTCTACGCGCCGGCGCAGGGGGCGGTGAACACCGAGCGCCTCGGCGACTACCACGCGCTCGACCTGCGCGTCGACAAGACGTTCCTCTTCAAGAAGTGGGTGCTGAAGCTCTACCTCGACGTCTTCAACGTCTACAACCGCCGCAACGAGGAGGTCGCGCAGCTGAGCTTCGACTACACGCGGTCGACGCCGGTGCGCGGCCTGCCCATCGTCCCGTCGTTCGGGATCCGCGGGGAGTTCTGACGGTGCGCGCGCTCGTGATCGCGCTCGTGCTCTCCGGCTGCGCCGGCGTCCGCGGCGTGGCGCTCCGACCGGCCTCGCCCATCCCGCGGCAGCTGCTCTTCGGCGATCCCGAACGGCTCGACGTCCAGCTGAGCCCAGACGGCGATCAGATCGCGTTCCTCGCGCCCCGCGGCGAGGCCCTCGGCGTCTGGGTCGCGCCACGCGCCGAGCCAGCGCGGGCGCGCGCGCTCGGCGAGCACCGCGCGCTGCGCACCTCCGAGCTGACCTGGGCCGCCGACAGCCGCCACCTGCTCCTCGCGCAGGACGCGAGCGGGCGCGAGGAGACGCACGTCTACGCGATCGACACCGTGACCGCGGAGCTGCGCGATCTCACCCCCGGTGACGGCGTGCAGGCGAAGGTACTGCGCGTCAGCCGGCGCCGGCCCTCGGCCGTCGCGATCGCGGTCGCCGATCGCGAGCACCGCCTGCCCGACGTGTACGCGGTCACGCTCGCCGACGGCGACCGCCATCGCATCGCCCGGAACGAGGGCTACACCACCCTGCTCGTCGACGACGCGTACCGGCTCCGCGTGGTCGGACGCCCGACCGCGAGCGGCGGCTACGAACTCTTTCGCTGGGTCGACGATCGGCCCGTGGCGCTGTTCGCCAGCTCGGCGCAGGACACGATCAAGGCCCACCTCTCGCTCGATGCGGACGGCACCTGCCTCGTCGTCGGCGACGTGCACGGCCGCGACAAGGCCGCCCTGGTCAAGATCGATCTCGACACCGGCGCGCGCGTGGTGCTGGCGGAGGACGCCGACGCCGACGTCCTGGAGGTCACGATCAACCCGCGCACGGGCGTGCCCGACGCCGCGGCGGCCAGCTACCTGCGGAAGCGCTGGCACGTGGTCGACCCCGCGCTCACCGCCGACTTCGACGCGCTGGCGAAGCTCGACGGCGAGCTCCAGATCACGAGCCGCAGCGATGACGATCGCTTCTGGATCGTGGCCCTCGATCGCGATACGGCGCCGATCTCCTATCACCTCTACGATCGGCAGCGGCGCGCCGCTGCCGATCGTAGAGGTGATAGGAGATCGGCGCCGTATCGCGATCGAGGGCCACGATCCAGAAGCGATCGTCATCGCTGCGGCTCGTGATCTGGAGCTCGCCGTCGAGCTTCGCCAGCGCGTCGAAGTCGGCGGTGAGCGCGGGGTCGACCACGTGCCAGCGCTTCCGCAGGTAGCTGGCCGCCGCGGCGTCGGGCACGCCCGTGCGCGGGTTGATCGTGACCTCCAGGACGTCGGCGTCGGCGTCCTCCGCCAGCACCACGCGCGCGCCGGTGTCGAGATCGATCTTGACCAGGGCGGCCTTGTCGCGGCCGTGCACGTCGCCGACGACGAGGCAGGTGCCGTCCGCATCGAGCGAGAGGTGGGCCTTGATCGTGTCCTGCGCCGAGCTGGCGAACAGCGCCACGGGCCGATCGTCGACCCAGCGAAAGAGTTCGTAGCCGCCGCTCGCGGTCGGGCGTCCGACCACGCGGAGCCGGTACGCGTCGTCGACGAGCAGGGTGGTGTAGCCCTCGTTCCGGGCGATGCGATGGCGGTCGCCGTCGGCGAGCGTGACCGCGTACACGTCGGGCAGGCGGTGCTCGCGATCGGCGACCGCGATCGCGACGGCCGAGGGCCGGCGCCGGCTGACGCGCAGTACCTTCGCCTGCACGCCGTCACCGGGGGTGAGATCGCGCAGCTCCGCGGTCACGGTGTCGATCGCGTAGACGTGCGTCTCCTCGCGCCCGCTCGCGTCCTGCGCGAGGAGCAGGTGGCGGCTGTCGGCGGCCCAGGTCAGCTCGGAGGTGCGCAGCGCGCGGTGCTCGCCGAGCGCGCGCGCCCGCGCTGGCTCGGCGCGTGGCGCGACCCAGACGCCGAGGGCCTCGCCGCGGGGCGCGAGGAACGCGATCTGATCGCCGTCTGGGCTCAGCTGGACGTCGAGCCGTTCGGGATCGCCGAAGAGCAGCTGCCGCGGGATGGGCGAGGCCGGTCGGAGCGCCACGCCGCGGACGCCGGCGCAGCCGGAGAGCACGAGCGCGATCACGAGCGCGCGCACCGTCAGAACTCCCCGCGGATCCCGAACGACGGGACGATGGGCAGGCCGCGCACCGGCGTCGACCGCGTGTAGTCGAAGCTCAGCTGCGCGACCTCCTCGTTGCGGCGGTTGTAGACGTTGAAGACGTCGAGGTAGAGCTTCAGCACCCACTTCTTGAAGAGGAACGTCTTGTCGACGCGCAGGTCGAGCGCGTGGTAGTCGCCGAGGCGCTCGGTGTTCACCGCCCCCTGCGCCGGCGCGTAGACGTCGGCGTCGCCGTCGTAGTAGCCGCCGTACGGCTTCGACTGCGGGTAGCCGGTGATGTAGCGGAAGCGCAGCCCGACCTCGAAGCCCTTCGGCAAGTAGCCGTGCAGCGCGATGACGAGGACGTGCGTCTGGTCGTAGTCGAACGTCCGCAGCTCGCACGCGCCGCAGTCGCGCCGCACCGAGCGCATGAGCGTGTAGGAGATCCAGCCGAAGAAGTACTTCGAGATCGCCTGGCGCAGCATCACCTCGCCGCCGTAGATGTGCCCGTAGCCGATCGACGCCACGCGCTCGGTCCGGGTCTTGCCGCCCTGGATCACGAACTCCGACGACGGCGCCGCGAGGTCCCAGAGGTACTTGTAGAAGCCGCCGATCTCGAGCATGAGCCCGGGCAGGAGGCCCTGCTCGAGCGCGCTCGCCATGTGGATCGACTTCTCGGGGCGGAGGTTCGGGTTGCCGTAGGCGGCGTTGTAGTCGGTCGCGGCGGGGATCTGCGAGTAGACGCCGATGCCCGACTTGAGCCAGGTGTACTTCGCGACCTGCGTGCGCAAGGTGAGGCGCGGGTCGAACGTCGGCAGCCGGATGCCGGAGTACCAGTCGAAGCGCAGGCCCGGCGTGAGCGTGACGTTCTCGGTGGGCTTCCACTGCAGCTCGGCGTAGAGCCCGATCGCGCCGCCGTGGAAGCGCTGCTCGGTGCGCACGAGCGCGTTGGCGGAGACCGGCGGCAGGATCTGACCCTCGCGCGGCGGCGGCGGCGCGGTGTTCGCGAGGCTCACGTAGGCGTACTGCGTGTCGAGGCCGAGCAGGAGCTTGAAGCGCGGCCCGAACGATCGCCGACCCTCGACGCGGAGGTCCGTGCCCGCGTTCCAGATGTCGTAGTTGAGCGCGCGCCCGACGGTGCCGTCCTGGGCGGTGTACCCGGTCGAGCTCTGGAGGAACAGCGACCACGCGCCCGCATTGCCGGTCCAGCGCAGCTGCAGGCGGTGGTAGCCGATGTGCGTGCCGAAGCGCGAGATGAGCGGATCGGAGTCGGTGGGCTTGTCGAAGACGAGCTTCAGCTGGTCGTCGGCGCCGCTCACGAGGACGCGGATCTTGCCCGACCCGAGCGGGTGCTCGAACGCGGCCTGGTAGTCGTAGTAGACCGGCGCCGACTGGAAGCTCAGGCCCGACGGCGCGGCGGCGGCGAGGATCGCGTCGACGTAGCTGCGCCGCGCGGCCACGAAGAACCCGCCCTTGCCGATCGGCCCCTCGACGACGGCGCCGGCGTCGAAGACGTTCACCTCGACCGAGCCGTGGAAGCGATCGCGCCGCGGCGCGCGCAGATCGAGGTCGACCGCGCCGCCGATCGCGCGGCCCCAGCGCGCGGAGAAGTTGCCGGGGAAGTAGTCGACGCGCTCGATGAGCTCGGTCGGCACGACCGAGCGCAGCCCGCCGAAGTGGTAGAGCTGCGGCACCTCGCCGCCCGAGAGGTACACCCGGCTGTCGGTGGGCTTCGCGCCGCGGATGATGAGGAGCCCGGTGTTGAAGGGCGCGCGGGCCATGCCGGGCAGGTTCTCGAGCGCGCGCAGCGCGTCGCCGAAGGTGCCGGGGAGCTTCATGAGCTCCTCGGTGCGGAGCGAGACGCGCGAGATCTCCTCGCGGTTCGGATCGGCGCGCACCGTCGACTCGTAGCGCGAGTACTGGTTCGGCTCGAGGTAGTAGTTGACGGTGAGCACGTCGCGCTCGCCGATCGTCTCGTCGACCTCGAAGCGGCGGGCGTTGGGGCCGGTGACCACGAGGTGGTAGCGGCCGGGCGGGATGCCCATCACCACGAACCCGCCGGCGCGGTCGCTCGGCACCTGCACGCGGTCCTCGGCGCGGATCTCCTGGCGGACTGCGCGCACGTTGCGCGCGGCCTTCCAGAGCGCGTCAGGCACGACGGTGATCGAGCCGTCCGCGATCGGCGCGCGCGTGCCGCGCAGGTAGATGTTCCCGCGCAGCCGCACCGTCTTGTCGACGCCGAGCGGCGCCTCGAGCGGCGGCTTCGGCCGCTCGACGACCTTCAGCACGAACTTGTAGGCGTAGGTGACGCGGGAAGGGACCGGCGCGCCGCCGTGCGTGGCCGCGCTGAAGCGGAAGCGCTTCACCGCCGCGAGGGCGGCCTCGTCGAAGCCGTGCCCCGCGCGCTCCTTCACCTCGACGCCGGTGATCGCCCCCTGCTCGTCGAGATCGATCTCGAGGACCACGGTGCCGGAGAGCCCGTCGCGCTGGGCCTCGGCGGGGTAGACGGCCTCGACGTGCTCGAGGAGGCGCGGCGCGACGAAGAGCTTGGCGGCGTCCTCCGCGCGGCCGGGTGCGGGCCGAAGGCCGACGATCGCGACGACGAGCGCGGGGAGGACGAGCCGGCGCACGGGCGCGTCAGCGAGCGACCGCCGGGGGCTCGGCGGCCGCGCGCATCCGATCGAGCTCGCGGCGCAGCCAGAGCAGCTCGTCGCGGGCGCGATCCGCCGCGTGCTCGGCCTCGCGCTGCGCCTCGCGCGCGCGCGCCTCGGCCTCGGCGGCGGCCTCGAGGCGACCCTCGACGCGGCGCGCGTTCGCCAGCGCGATCTCGCTCTCCGCGCGCGCGGTCTTGAGCTCGGTGCGCAGCGTCTCGAGCTCGCGCCGCAGCGCGCCCTCGGTGCCGCGCGCGCTCGACTCCTCGGCGAGCAGCTCGCGGCGCGTCGAGACCAGCTCCTGCGACAGCCGCCGCAGCTCGCCGAGCGCGGCCTCCAGCTCCTCGATGAAGTCGGGCGTGAAGGCGAGCCGCGGGCGCGACGCCGCCTTCGGCGCGGGCGCGCGCGCCGTGGCCTTGCGTGCCGCGGGGCGCTTTCGCCCCACCGACGGCTTCGGCGGGCCCTGGGTCTTCTTCTTCTTCTTCATCGGAGCGTCGGCAGTCTACACCTACTTCACGTAGACGAAGTCGAAGCCCTGGCCGTTGATCCCCTTCGACGGCGGCGCCACCCAGGCGGCGATCTGCCCCGGCGCGGTGACCTGCTTCATCAGCGACTCGACGTACGCCATGTCGGCCGCCGAGGGCAGCCACTCGTCGCGGCGGCGGCTCCAGTCGTCGTCCGAGAGCGGCGCGCCGGCGGGATCGAAGCGGGTGCCCGCCTGCTGCGGCGCGAACAGGCCCTGGTTGCGGTGGAAGCGCCGCGACGGCAGCGTGAAGCGCGCCGACTGCCCATGCCGCTCGAGCGTGCGGTTCCACTTGTCGACCGCGCGCTGGCAGTCGTCGACGTAGTTGTCGCGCAGGACCTCGTTCATCGCGGTGCGGAGCGGCACGTCCTTCTCGACGAGCTTGCCGACGCCCTTCGTCGTATCGGGCACGGTCATGCGGTACTCGCCAGTGAGGACCTTGTGGTCCTCGTACTGCGCCTCCTTGTAGCGACCCTTCAAGCCCGACGCGAAGAAGTCGGCGGCGTTCGACGAGATCTCGCCGCCGAACAGATCCTCCGACAGGCTGAACCAGAGGTGCAGGTACTTCTGCAGGATCTCGATCGGGATCGCGCCCTCCTGGCGCGGGTCCTTCCCCTGCTGCATCACCTGCGCGGTCCGCTGCACCACGCGGTCGACGCCGGTCTCGCCCACGAACATGTGGTGCGCCTCCTCGGTGAGCATGAAGCGCGTCGTGCGGGCGAGCGGATCGAAGCCGGACTCGGCGAGCGCGTAGAGCTGGAACTTGCCGTCGCGGTCCGTGAACATCGTGAAGAAGAAGAAGTCGAGCCAGTTCGTGATCGGCTGGTTGAACGCGCCGAGGATGCGCGGCTTGTCCGCGTCGCCCGAGCGACGCTCGAGGAGCGCCTCGGCCTCTTCGCGGCCGTCCTTCCCGAAGTGGGAGTGGAGCAGGTACACCATCGCCCACAGGTGGCGGCCCTCCTCGACGTTCACCTGGAAGAGGTTGCGCAGGTCGTACAGCGACGGCGCGGTCATCCCGAGGAGCCGCTGCTGCTCGACGCTCGCCGGCTCGGTGTCGGCCTGGGTGACGATGATGCGGCGGAGCATGTTGCGGTACTCGCCGGGGACCTCGTTCCACACGGGCTCGCCCATGTGATCGCCGAAGCCGATCGTCTTGCCCTCCTCGCGCGGGGTGAGGAAGATGCCCCAGCGGTAGTCGGGCATCTTCACGTAGTCGAAGTTCGCCCAGCCGTCGGTCTCGACGGAGATCGCGGTGCGGAGGTACACGTCGCGCGCCTGGAACGAGCGCTCGGGGCCGATCTCCTGCCACCAGCCGAGGTAGCTCGGCAGCCACTGCTCGAGCGCGCGCTGGAGGCGCTTGTCCGACGCCAGGTCGACGTTGTTCGGGATCTTGTCGTCTGAAACCGCGGCGACGCTCATCGGCTACGTCCTCCTCCAATCGAAGCTGGGGCGCTCGGGGCGCCCGTAGAGCGACAGCGCGCCCATCTCGCCCGTGGCGTTCGGCCGGGTGAAGATCCAATTCTGCCACGCGGAGAGGCGGCCGAAGATCTTGGTCTCCATCGTCTCGGCGCCCACGAAGCGGTAGGAGGCCTCCATGCCGGTGAGCGCGTCCGGCGAGAGCGACGCGCGCTCCTCGATCGCCATGCGCAGGGTGTCGTCGAAGTCGATCTCGTCGGCGAGCACGGTCACGAGGCCCGCCTCGTCGGCCTCCTGCGCCGACAGCGCGCGCTGCGAGAGGCCGCCGAGCTCCTCCTCGATGCCGAGCGCGTGGAGCCGCGAGGTGCCGGCCCAGGTCGGCAGCGTCCCGCCCGACAGCGGGCTCGCCTGCACGCGCACCGGCCGGCTCGCGTCGTCGAGCATGTAGCGCCGGTCGCAGGCCAGCGCGACCTCGAGCAGCGAGCCGGCGAACGCGCTCTCCGGATCGAGGACCGCGAACAGGCTCTTCGCGGTGAGGTCGAGGCGGCGCAGCACGCGCGCCACCTTGAGCCGCACCTCGCGCAGGAAGCGGTCGTGGCCGTGCGCGCACAGGAGAGCGTCGTGCGCGAGGACGCGGTCGGCGTCGCCCCGGGTGCGCACCAGGACGAGGCCGACGTCCTCGTGGTTGAAGCGCAGGCGGAGGAGCGCGTCGTCGAGCTCGCGGAAGGCGCGCAGGTGCCACAGCTCGGCGCCGAGCGCGCGCGCGGCGGCCGCGTCGGCGGGCGCCGGCGAGGTCGGGCCGCTCAGCGTGAGCGTCGCCGTGCGGCCCTTGGCGTCGAGCACGAGCTCCACGTAGCGGTAGCGCACGCGGTTGCCCGCGACCTCGGGCGCGATCGGCAAAAGGACGACGCCCGGGTCGGCCGTCGACGGCGTCGACCCGGCGAGGCGCGCCGCGCGCTCCCGCACGGCGTCCCTCCACTTGCTGCGCGGGACCACCGCGTCGACGAGCTTCCACTGCACCGCGCGCTTGCCGCGGACGCCCTCGGCGGTGGTGGAGAAGAGATCGGCGAGGTCGCGGCGCACCTTGCGCTTGTCGACCACGCGGGTGAGGCCGCCGGTCCCGGGCAGCACGCCGAGCAGCGGCACCTCGGGCAGGCTCACCGTCGAGCTGCCGTCGTCGACGAGCACGATCTCGTCGCAGGCCAGCGCCAGCTCGTAGCCGCCGCCGGCGGTGGGCCCGGAGCAGGCGGCCAGGAACTTCAACCCGGAGTGGGCGCTCGCGTCCTCGATGGAGAGGCGCGTCTCGTTGGTGAACTTGCAGAAGTTCACCTTGAAGGGGTGCGAGGAGGCGCCGAGCATGTGGATGTTCGCGCCCGCGCAGAAGATGCGGTCGCGGCCGGAGCCGACGACGACGGTGCGCACCTCGGGGTGCTCGAAGCGGAGGCGCTCGACGGCGTCGGCGAGCTCGATGTCGACCGAGAGGTCGTACGAGTTGAGCTTGAGGTCGTAGCCCGGGCGCAGCGGATGCTCGGGATCGACCTGCATGAGGAGCTCGGCGATGCCGCTCCCGTCCGACGGCAACACGAGCTTCCAGTGGTGGTAGCGGCTCGGCTCGGTCTCGAACGAGAGCGGCGCGACGGGCGTCGTGGGCTCGGCCATGCCCTTGTTTATTCGGTTGGACAGGCCGAGGCAACCCCCATGCCCGACGACGCTGTTTCGCCCCAGCGGGCCAATCCGCCACGTCCCGGGGCGTGGCCGGGCCGTGGGAGACCGCGATCCAGGCCGCCTGGGCGACGGCACTGCCGATGCATCTCCTCTTCCGCCGGAGGGACCCATGTCGATGACGTCGAAGGCCTTGCTCTGGGGCGCTGCGGCGATCGCCGCGCTGGTCCTTCATCCGGCCGCCGCCGCGGCCGACTCCTCGAAGGCGCACAAGGAGGCGTTCAGCGATCCGGTGGCCTACCTCGCGTTGCCGGTGATGGGCGAGCCGCTCGTGCGGTTCGTCGCGAACGAGGAGGGCGCTCCGTCCGCGATCGCCCCCGCCGCCGAGGCGCTCGACGACAGCAAGATCCTCTTCGTCGCCCACGTCGCGAACGCCGGCGAGATCGAGCAGGCCAAGCTCGCCGAGCAGCGCTCGCACGACGCGCGGGTGCGACGCCTGGCGAAGATGATCCTCCGCCAGCACGCGCGCGCCGATCGGAAGGAGGAGGACCTCATCAAGAAGCGCAAGCTCGACATGGTCTCGACGCCCGTCGGCACCGAGCTGCAGAGCGACGCGCAGGAGGTCCTCAACCAGCTCAACCTCAAGACCGGCGTCGACTTCGACCGCGCGTTCCTCGACGCGCAGATCGCCGGCCACCGCCGCGTGCTCGGGCTCATCGACAACACGCTCCTGCCGGAGGCTTCGAGCGGCGACGTGAAGACCCTCATCCGCGACCTGCGGCCGGCGGTCCAGGGCCACCTGGACGAGGCGCGCAGCCTCCAGATGAAGATCAAGGAGTGATCGTGCGCCGCGTCGTCTTGTCCCTGGTCGTCGGAGCGTTCGGCTGCGGAGGGCCGGCGTACCGGCCCGCGCCGGCGAGCCCCGCCACGGTGGGGGCGCCGCCGGTGCCGGGCGACCTGCAGACCCGCGAGGCCTACCAGACGCCGCAGGACGCCCTGCAGGCGACCGCCCCACGCGAGGTGGCCACCGGCGCGCGCGAGATCGCCGTGCCTCCGCCGCGCGAGTCGCTCGACGACGGCAAGATCCTCACGATCGCGCACGTCGCGACGCGGCTGGAGAGCGAGCAGGCGCGGCTGGCCGCCCTGCGCGCCAGCGATCCACGCGTCCGCGAGCTCGCCCGCACCATCCTGCGCGACGCGCGCCGCGCCGAGGAGCAGACGGCGAAGCTGGCCCGCGCCGGCCAGGTCGCGCCCGCGCCGTCGACGGTCGCCGACGACCTCCAGGCCGAGGCGCAGGCGTCCTACGAGCGGCTGGCCGGCACCACCGGCGCCAGCTTCGACCGCGCGTACATCGAGGCGCAGGCGGCCGCCGAGCGCGGCGTGCTCGATCTCATCAACCAGCGCCTCCTGCCGGGCGCGACGGACACGACGGTGCAAGCCGTCGTGCGCTCGCTCCGCCCCGACGTCGAGCGTCACTACCGCTCGACCACGGCCCTCCAAGAGAAGATCGACAAGTAACGCTCCGATGACGACGCGCGTACGCTTCGGCGAGGTCCCGGCCTCACCACTCGGTGTGGAACGTCCCCTCGCGGTCGATCCGCTGGTAGGTGTGCGCGCCGAAGAAGTCCCGCTGCGCCTGGGTGAGGCTGGCGGGCAGCCGCTCGCGGCGGTACCCGTCGTAGTAGGCGAGCGAGGCGGTCATGGTGGGCATGGGGAGGCCCTGCTGGATGGCGAGCGCGAGGATCCGTCGCCAGCCGTCCTGTCGCTCGCCCAGCTCCTTCACGAACTCCCCGTCGACGAGGAGGTTCGTGAGCTTGTCATCGCGTTCATATGCCTGCTTGATGCGGTCGAGGAACTTCGCCCGGATGATGCAGCCGCCCTTCCAGATGCGCGCGATCCGCCCGAGGTGGAGATCCCACTCGTAGGTCCGCCCGGCGGTGGACAGGAGGTTCATCCCCTGGGCGTACGAGCAGATCTTGGAGGCGTATAGCGCCGCCCGGACGTCGGCGATGAGCTGCTTCTTGTCGGTCCCGGTCACCGGCTCGGGACGCGGCCCGGCGAGGATCTTCGACGCCGCGACGCGCTCGGCCTTCTGCGCGGAGAGCATGCGCGCCTCGAGGGCGCTCGCGATCGTGGGCAGCGGTGACGCCAGCTCGGCGGCCTGCTGCACCGTCCACTTGCCGGTCCCCTTCATGCCGGTGGAGTCGAGGATCATGTCGACGAGCGGCTTGCCGGTGAGGTCGTCCTTCTTGCGCAGGACCTTGGCGGTGATCTCGATCAGGAACGACTGCAGGTCGCCCTGGTTCCACTCGGCGAAGGTGTCGGCCAGCTCCTTCACGCCGAGGCCGCCGAGGTTGCGCAGCACGTCGTAGCACTCGGCGATGAGCTGCATGTCGCCGTACTCGATGCCGTTGTGCACCATCTTCACGTAGTGCCCGGCGCCGCCCGGCCCCATGTAGTCGACGCAGGGGCCGTCATCGACCTGCGCGGCGATCTTGGTGAGGATCGGCGCGAGCGCGTCGTAGGCCGCGCGCGGTCCGCCCGGCATGAGGGACGGTCCCTTGCGGGCCCCCTCCTCGCCGCCGGAGACGCCCATGCCCACGTAGTGGACCTTGCGGGCCTCGAGCGCGGCGCCGCGCCGCACCGTCTCGGTGAAGAACTCGTTGCCGCCGTCGATGAGGATGTCGCCCTCGTCGAGGTACGGCGCGATGCTCTCGATGGTCGAGTCGACCGGCTTGCCCGCCTTCACCATCATGAGGATCCGGCGCGGCTTCTCGAGGCCCTCGATCAGCTCCTTGGGGGCGCGGCAACCCTTCACCTTCTTGCCGACGTTCGCGTTGATGAACTCGTCCACCTTCTCGGTGGAGCGGTTGTAGACGGCGATGGGGAACCCCTTCTCCTCGATGTTGAGGGCGAGGTTCTCGCCCATGACACCGAGGCCGATGAGGCCGATCTTCATCTGCGACATTGCGCGCCTCCAGAAGGGGTGGAGCGTAGATCCCGGCGGGCGCATCGACAAGGAGCGCCCCGAGCTGGCAAGATCGAGGCATGGGACGCCTCCTCGCGCTCGCGCTCGCCTCGACCCTCACCACCGCCTGCTCCGACGGGCGCGGCAGCGGTCAGCCCGGCATCGACGGCGGCGGCGGCGACCTGGCGGGGATGCTGCCCGGCGGCGACGCGCTCGTCTACAGCCACACCGCGTCGGTGCTCTACACCGTCGATCCGGACAACCTCGCGGTGAACCCCGTCGGCGCCTTCCAGTGGCCGAACGCCGCGGACGAGATGACGGACATCGCGATCGATCGCGACGGCAAGATGATCGGCATCTCGTACACGGCCGTGTACGGCGTCGACAAGGCGACCGCGGCGTGCACCTACCTCGCGGCCTTCGCCGGCGGGGACTTCAACGGCCTCTCGTTCATCTCGACCGATCAGATCGACGCGGTCGGCGGCGCGGAGACGCTGGTCGGCGCGGCGATCGACGGCAGCGTCTACCGCATCGACCCGAACACCGGCGCGCAGACCAAGATCGGCAGCTACGGCCCCGGGCTGGGCTCGAGCGGCGACCTCGTCTCGGTCCTCGGCGCCACCTACGCGACGGTCAGGGGTGCCGCCGCCACCGACGTGCTCGTCAAGGTCGACGTGAAGACCGGCAAGGCGACGCAGATCGGCGCGACCGGCTACAACGACATCTGGGGCCTCGGCTACTGGAAGCAGCGGCTGTTCGGCTTCACCCAGCAGACCGGCATGGTGACCATCGACGTGAACACCGGCGTCGCGTCGCCGGCGGTCACGATGAAGATCCCGTGGTACGGCGCCGGCGTGACCACGGCCGCGCCGACGACGGTGAACTGATCAGTCGGGCGCGCCGAGCACGCCCTCCCAGCGCGCGATCACGATCGACGCCAGGCCGTTGCCGAGGACGTTCACGGTCGTGCGCGCCATGTCCATGAGCTCGTCGACGGCGAGGAGCATCGCGATGCCCGCCTCGCCGGGGAGGCCGAACGAGGCGCAGGTGCCGGCGATGATCACGAGCGTCGCGCGCGGCACGCCGGCGACGCCCTTCGACGTGAGCATGAAGGTGAAGACCATGATGAGCTGCTGCCCGATCGACAGCTCGATCTTGGCGGCCTGCGCGATCGTGACCGACGCGAGGACGAGGTAGAGCGTCGAGCCGTCGAGGTTGAACGAGTAGCCCGCGGGGATGACGAAGCTCGCGACGCGGCGCGGGACGCCGAAGCGGACCACGCCCTCGAGGAGGCCGGGGAGCGCGGCCTCGCTGGTCGCCGTCGAGAACGCGGTCAGCGCGGGATCGCGCACCATCTTGAGGTACGAGAAGAAGCGCACGCCGACGATGCGGCAGACGGGCAGGAAGACGAGCACCACGAGGAGCGCGAGCGCGAGGTACAGGCTGCCGACGAGGATCGCGTAGCGGCCGACGAGGATGCGCACCGCCGGCCAGCCCTTCACGAGGACGCCGCCCGACAGCTGGCCCGCCGCCATGTGCGAGACGTTGTAGGCCATCGCGCCGAAGACGCCGATGGGCGTGAGGCGCATGACGAGGTCGGTGTACTTGAACATCACCTGCGCGACGGCCTCGAAGAAGCGCAGCACGACCTCGCCGCGCTCGCCGACGCGGGTGACGCTGATGCCGAAGAGCGTCGCGAACACGACCACCGGCAGGACGTCGCCCTCGGCCGCGTGCTGCACCAGGTTCGACGGGAAGAGGTGCAGCGCGATCTCCCAGCCCGACCGCGCGTGGAGCACCGGCGCCGCGCCGTGGGCGCCGAGATCGAGCGGCAGGCCGTCGCCGGGGCGGAGGACGTTCACGACCGCGAGCCCGATGAACAAGGCCAGCGTGGTGACCACCTCGAAGTAGAGGAGGGCCTTGCCGCCCATCCGGCCCACCGCCTTGAGGTCGCCGGTCTGCGCGATGCCGACGACGATCGTCGAGAACAGGAGCGGGACGATGAGCCCCTTGATGAGCGCGATGAACGCGCGCGAGCAGAAGCGGAACGCCTCGTACGCGGTCGGGTGCTGGTCCTGCGGGAACGATCCGCCGACGAGGATGCCGAGCACGAGGCCGACGAAGATCCAGAACGTCCCCGAGCGGAGCAGCCTCATGCGTGCGGCATGATGCCACACCTGGGGTGGGCCGCCCCGTCGAGGCGGCGCCGTGTGGGGCTCGATCCTGGCGCGCGAGGTGCACGCCTTGGTGCGCGGAGGCCCATCATGAAACCCCTAGTCGGAGCTCTGGTCGCCACGGCGCTGATGGCCGGCGTCGCCGTTCCTCGCGGGAGCGCGCGCGCGGACGAGGTGTACATCGCGCCCGCCCCCGCGCGCCCGATGCTGGACCGCCGCGGCTCGCACCGCGTGAAGGTCGCGGGCATCGTCCTGTCGGTGATGGGCACCGCGCTCGTGGTGAGCGGCGCCGCCATCGCCGGGACCGCGCGCGATCGGCACCCCGACGAGTGGACCGCGGCCAACGCCGCCGGCACCGCCCTCATCGTGCCCGGCGCGCTCGCGATCACCGCCGGCATCCCGATGTGGATCATCGGCGCCCGGAGCGAGCGCAGCTATGGCGTCGTGCGGCTCGGGCTCGCCCCCACGGGCGTGCACGGCACGTTCTAGCTAGCGCGCGTACGTCGCGGCGAACGGGTCGGCGGCGGGCGCGCGGCGCACGCGGTGATCCGGGTTCGCCGCGGCGTGCTCGAGGATCTTCCACACGATCTCGGCCTCGTCGTCGAGGCCGACGGCGCGCGCGATCTCGTCCGCCGTCGCCGCGACGCCGCGGTTCGACTCGAGGTGCGCGAGCACCTTCGCCTGCACGGCGAGCACCCGCGTGGCCGCCTTCTTGCCCGCCTCGACGCCGGGCTGGTGGTAGGCGTTCACGTCGACGAGCTCGGCGTAGAGCCCGACCGCGCGCTCGTAGAGCGCGATGAGCGCGCCCACCGCCGGCGCGTCGACGCGCTCGATGGTGATCGTGATCGACTCGCGCCCGTTCTCGTGCAGCGCCTGCCGCGTGCCCTGCAGGAACCCCGACAGGTAGTCGCCCGCCGTCGCCGGGCCCGGCGCGCCGTCGGCGGCGGTCTCGACGAACATGGAGCCGGCGCCGCGATCGCGCAGCACCTCGATGAAGGTGGCGAAGAAGTTGGGGACGCCGTCGCGGAGCTGCTGCACGTAGGCGTGCTGATCGGTCGAGCCCTTGTTGCCGTAGACGGCGATCCCCTGGTGAACGACGTGCCCCGCGCGGTCCTTCTCCTTGCCGAGCGACTCCATCACCAGCTGCTGCAGGTACCGCGAGAAGAGCGCGAGGCGATCCTTGTAGGGCAGGATCACCATGTCCTTCTCGCCGCGGCCCTTGCCGGCCCAGTGCCACGCGAGCGCGAGGCGCGCGGCGGGGTTGCGATCGAGATCGGGGACGCGCGTGAGCTCGTCGCACGCGCGCGCGCCCTCGAGCAGCGCGGCCACGTCGATGCCCTGCAGCGCCGCGGGCAGGAGGCCCACCGCCGAGGTCTCGGACGTGCGGCCGCCGACCCAGTCCCACATGGGGAAGCGCGCCATCCAGCCGTTCCGCTCGGCGAGCTTGTCGAGGTCCGAGCCGACGCCGGTCACCGCGACGGCGTGGCGCGCGAAGTCGAGGCCGGCGGCGCCGTACGCCGCGGCCACCTCGAGCATGCCGTTGCGCGTCTCCTTGGTGCCGCCCGACTTCGAGATGATGATCGTGAGCGTCTCGTCGAGGTGTCCGTCGAGCTGCCGCAACACGCGGTCGATGCCGTCCGGATCGGTGTTGTCGATGAAGTGCGGGTGCAGCCGGTCGCGCGCGCTCCCCAGCGCGGAGGCCACGAGCTGCGGCCCGAGCGCGGAGCCGCCGATGCCGACGACGAGCAGGTGCATGAACGGCCCGTACTTCTCGGCGTGGATCTCGCCGGAGTGCACCGCCGCGGCGAAGCGCTTCACGCGCGTGAGGGTGTCCTCGACCTCCTTGCGCAGGACCGGCGTCGGCGCGAGCTCCGGCGCGCGCAGCCAGTAATGGCCCACCATGCGCTTCTCGTCGGCGTTGGCGATCTCGCCGCGCTCGAGCGCCGCCATCGCCGCGAACGCGCGCGCGAAGCGTGGCTGCAGCTCCTCGACGTAGGCGTCGGTGAACCCGACGCGCGACAGGTCGAGCCCGAGCCCGATCGACTCGTAGACCCGGTAGAGCTGCTTGTAGCGGTCCCAGAGCGCGCGCGACATGACCCCTCCCGCGCGGCAGCGTACTCCCGTTGCCGTCGGACGGTCGAGCGCGTCAGAGGGTGCAGAAGTCGCCGTGGCAGCTCGACGTGAGGGGCGGGGGCTGGGTCTCGACGAGGATGGGGCCAAAGACCGTCGCCTGATCGCACGTGAAGAGGAGGCGCAACGTGTTGCCGCTGAGGCAGGTCGCGGAGCCGGGGCGGTGCACGGCATGGCCGCCCGCGCTGGCGCCGTACGGGCCCAGCCCCGTCTCGCCGTCGCCTGGCGAGATGCTGTACGCGAGGTAGCTCTGCGAGACGAGCGCGTCCATCCGCGCGTGGGAGACGCACGAGGCGCCGTCGGGCCCCCAGATGCTCTCGAGCGACCAGCCGGCCTCGCTCTCCGGCATCGCGAGGATGCCGAGGTCGTCCCACATGTGGATCGGATGGCCGTCCTCGGTGGCGGAGAGCCCGTTGCCGCAGTAGTCGGCGCGCATCATGCGCGTGCAGGCCTGGTGGTAGTCGCCGAGCCCGGCCCAGGGCTTGTAGCCGCCCTCGACGCACTTGCCGAGCGAGCGCCCGACGCAGGCGAAGGTGAAGCTCGAGCCGTCGTCGCGGTGGCCGCCGCCGCCCCAGCCGGCCGAGTAGTCCCACTCGCCCGCGAGCGCGACCGCCGGGCCGCCGTCGTCGCACAGCGGCCGTCCGTCCTCGCGGGTGACGGTGTACTCGAAGACGTCCTCGTCGAGCGGGCCGACCACGCCGTCGATGCGCAGCAGCGCGTCGCCCTCCCCGCCGCCGGGCGCGTTGTGCGCGGACAGCGTCGTGTCGACGAGGGCATCGCCATACTGCGCCTCGCCGTTCGCCCAGCCGACGAGCTGCGAGCCTTCGAGCCACAGCGCCTCGAGGGAGCTGCCAGCGTACGAGACGGAGAGGCTATGGCCGTTGAGCGCCGGACCGTTCCCGATCGGCTTGCGGACGATGGCCCCCTGGGCACTCGGATCTTCAGCGCCCACCATCCCGACGCACCCGGCGAGGCCGAGGGCGAGAGCGATCTGCAGCTTGGCGATTCGCATGTGGCAATACGAAGCAGGTGCCGGGCCAATCGCTACCAATTTGAAATCACTGATTCAAAAAACCTACTCGCGCAGTTTCGGCGCGGAAGCCGAGATTTGGCGGTGTGCCGAAACGGCGTTGTGCAGCTTCAGCGTGCCGCCGCGCAGATCCGCAGCCCGAGCCCGATGTCCTTGAGGCCGGGCTCGGAGGGTCCGCGGACGGTCACGCGCTGCATGAACTCGGTCTGTGCGTAGGGTCCGCCGCGCAGGACGCTCGGCCGTCCTCCGAGCGAGCTCGTCGCCCACTCGTAGACGTTGCCGGCGAGATCGTCGACGCCGAACGGGCTGCGGCTGGCGGCGTGCGAGCCGACCGCGTGCGGACCGTCGGAGAGGAAGCCCTCCTCGGGCAGGTAGTTCGCGTCGTGCGGGTGCAGGCGGTCGCCGTGCGGGAACTCACGATCGTCGGCGCCGCGCGCGGCACGCTCCCACTCGAGCTCGGTGCAGAGCCGCGCGCCGGGCACGCGGCCGCTGCGGGCGAGCCAGGCCGCGTATGCCCGCCCGTCGGCGAAGCTCACGCCGGAGACCGGGAGCCTCAGCCAGTCCTGGGACAACCCCGATGGGTAGGTCAGGTTCTCGCCGCCCAGCACGACGTAGTGGTGGCGGTTGTCCGGCTGGAGCGTGAGCTGCCAGCGGCGGTCGGGTCGCCGGCGGAGGGAGACGCTGCCCTGCAGCCCGCCGAGCGTGATGTTCGGCGCGCGCTTGGCCTGGTCGGCGTTCGACTGCGTCTCGAGGAACGCGATCCAGTCGGCGTAGGTCGTCTCGTGCTTGGCGATGAAGTAGTCGCCGGTCTCGACCGGGTGCATGGGGACCGTCCCGAGGACCGCGCGGATCGGCTCGTCGGCGGGCGTGCCGAAGAGGAACCGGCCGCGCGGGACGTACACGAAGCCCGCCGGCGTCCGCTGCGGAGGGGCGATCTCGACGGTGCGGCGCTCGTCGCGCGAGACGACCAGCGGGAGGTAGACGATCGGCCGGCCCTTCTGCTCGATCGCGAGGCGGTAGGAGCCGGGCTCGAGCGTCAGCTCCCCCGGGCGCGCGCGGGGCTCGATCCGGCGCGGCACGAGGCGGTCCCGGCCGTCCCGCTCGTAGCGCTCGACCGTCATCGTCGCGGCGGGGGGCAGGTCGACCTTCACGTGCGCGGGCGCCTCGACGCGAGCGCGCCGCGCGCCGCCGTCGTCGTAGGTGGCGAGGCGCGCGAGGAGCTCGTCGCGCTCGGCGGTCCGGCGCGCCGCGTCGGCGAAGAGCGCGCGCTCGTAGAGCGCATCGGCGAGGAGCGCGCGCACGTCGCTGCGGGTGCGATCGATCGCGACGGCGGCCTCGAGCGCCTGGCCGGCGTCGCGCAGCTCGGCGGCCGCCGCCTCGCCCGCCTCGAGCGCCTCGGCCCAGCGGAGCTCCCCCGCCTTCACGTCGGGGGCGTCGAAGCGCGCGAACGCCTCCCTCCGGAGCGTGTCCCAGCGCGTGACCGCGGCCCGGGCGGAGGCGAGCTTGCGGCGTCCCTCGTCGAGGGCGACGTCGACGCGCACGGCGAGCTCGCGGTGCGTGCGCAGCGACACCGCGCCGTACGCGAGCGCCACCACGAACGGCGCGGCGAGCACGGAGGCGCGGCGGGTCCAGCGGCGGCGGCGCGATGCGCGCAGCGACGCGGCGACGAACGCCCGCTCGCGCGCGCCGAGATCGCGCGCCGAGCTCCCCTCGAGCTCGAGCAGCTGGCGGTCCTTCCACAAGGCCTCGGCGTGGCGGCCGAGGCGCTCCCACTCCTCGGTCGCGCGCTCCACGCGGTCGCGTCGCGTGCGCGCCTCGGCGTCCTCCGCCAGCCACCGCTGCAGGCGTGGCCAGCCGCCGATGAGGGCCTCGTGCGCGACCTCGTACCGCGCGCCGCCACCGGCCTCGTGGGCGACGAGCAGGCGCGCGCGGGTCAGCGCCTCGAGCGCGACCTCGGTGGCGCGGTCGCCGCCCAGCTCGTCGAGGCCGCGGCGCATGCGTGTGCCCTCGGCGCTCACGAGCCGCACGAGCGCGCGCCGCGCCGCCTGGGCCTCGACGGGCGAGAGCCGGTCGAGCACCGCGTCGGCGTGTCGCGCCAGCGCGCCGGCGACGCCGCCGATCGCCTCGAGCGCCGCCGCCGAGAGGATCCCGCGCTCGCGATCGCGTCCCTCCCACAGCTCGGCGAGCGCGAACTGCAGGAGGGGCAGCGCGCCACCCGAGCGCCCGCCGGCCTCGACGAGGGCCTCGACCATCGCCTCCGACTCGAAGGCCACGCCCTTCCGCCGCGCGGGTCCGAGCACCGCCTCGCGCATCTGATCGACGGTGAGGGGCGACAGGAGGTGGATCGCGCGGCTGAGCTCGGAGAACATACCGGGCAGCGTCGCGACGCGCACGAGGCAGTCGGCGCGCACCGATCCCAAGATCCGCACGTCGCCGAGCGCGCCCGCGAGCGCGCGCAGGAGCTCCACCGTCGCCGCCGCCTCGCGCGGGCTCGCGACGGTGACCAGCTCTTCCAGCTGATCGACGAAGAGGACGAGCCCGCGGTGCGGCGAGACGAGCGCACGCCGGACCGTCCCCACCACCGCGCGCACCTCGCCGCGCAGCTCGGCCTCGGCGACGTGCAGCGTCGCGGCGAGCGCCGCGCGCAGCGCCTGCAGCGGGTGACCCGCCGGCACCACCGTCGCGATCGCCCAGCGCGGCGCGCCGCTCGCGTCCCGCTCCTCCTCGAGGACGGGCAGCACCGCGGCGCGGCAGAGCGACGACTTGCCCACGCCCGAGTCCCCGGTCACGAGGACCAGCTGCTCGCTGCGCAGCCGCTCGAGGAGCGCGCGCGCGTCGGCGCTGCGACCGAAGAAGAGGCCGCGATCCGGCGCCTGGAAGGCGGAGAGGCCGCGGTACGGGTTCCCCTCGGGGATGGGCGGCGCCGGCCCGTCGACGACCAGCGCCTCGAGCGCCTCGAGGACGGCGTCCGCGGAGGGGAACCGCGCCGCGGGATCGCGGCGCAGGCAGCGATCGACCACCGCGGCGAGGCGCGGGTCGACCTCGGCTGCCTCGGCGAGCGGGCGCGCGTCCTCGTCGCGGACCGCCAGCATGAGCTCCGCGAGGTGCGGCGCGTCGTGCGGCGGGCGTCCCGCCGCGAGCTCGTAGAGCACCGCGCCGAGCGAGTAGAGGTCCGAGCGCACCGTCGCCGCTTCGCCGCGCCACGCCTCCGGCGCCATGTACAGCGGCGTCCCGATGAGCGCGCCCTCCGCGGTCGCCCCGCTCGACTGCCCGCCGGTGTCCGAGTGCGTGCGGGCGGAGTCGGCCGCCGGAGGGATCGACCACGTCGCCGACAGCGACTCGTCGACGCGCGCGGCGAGTCGCGCGGGCGCCGCCGGAGGCGCCACGACGCCGTAGGCGGGCGTGCCGCCGGCCATCACCTTCGCGAGCCCGAAGTCGAGGAGCTTCACCTCGCCCTCCTCGGAGACGATCGCGTTGGCGGGCTTCAGATCGCGGTGCAGGACGTTGCGTCGGTGCGCGGCGGCGAGCCCGCGCGCGAGGCCCACCGCGATCGCGACGAGCTGGCGCGGCGCGACCGGCTTCGGCAGCGCGTCGAGCGCGCGGCCGCGCACGTACTCCGAGACGAGGTACGGGCGCCCGTCGACGTCGCCGGTGCGGAAGACGCCGACGACGTTCGGGTGGTGCAGGCGGGCGATCGCGCGCGCCTCCGAGAGGAACAGCTCGCGCGCGCGGAGATCGTGATCGGTGCGGATGAACTTGATGGCGACGGACCGATCGAGCACGGTGTCGTGCGCGAGGTAGACCTGGCCCATGGCGCCGGTGCCGAGCAGCGCGACGAGGCGGTACTCGTCGAAGGTCTGCGGCGGCGTATAGCCGGGCTGCGGCCGTTCACGCGCGCTCGTCATCGTAGCCCCGCCGCGGGGATCATCCCGCCGTTCGGGCGGCCCCGGTCAGGCCGTACTGCTTCATCTTGGTGACGAACGTGCGCAGCGGCATGCCGATTCGCTCGGCCGCCTTGGTCTGGTTGCCGCCGGTGGCAGCGAGCGCGGCGGCCATGCGCGCGCGCTCGAGCTCGCGGATCTCGTCGTAGATGTCGCGGGGCGGCACCTCCGCCGACAGCGCGGGCGCCGCATCCGTCGTGAGGAGCGCCTCGGGCACCGCCGGCTCGCCGCGCAGCCGCTCGGGCAGGTGCGAGCGCTCGACGACGGGCTCGACGACGGTGCTGGCCAGGTACTCGGCGACGTTGCGCAGCTCGCGGACGTTGCCGGGCCAGGCGTAGTCGCCGAGCGCGCTCAGCGCGCCGCGGGAGATCTCGAGCGTCGGTCGATCGGCCCGCGCGCAGGCGTCGGCGACGAAGCTCCGCAAGAGGAGCGGCAGCTCGCGACGGCGATCGCGCAGCGGCGGCAGGATCACCGTCGCCGCGCTGAGGCGGAAGTACAGGTCCTCCCGGAAGCGGCCGTTGCGGACCTCGTCCTCGAGGTTGCGGTTGGTCGCGGCGACGAGGCGGATGTCGATGTCGCGCTCGGCGACCGAACCGACCGGCGCGACGCGACGCGCCTCGATCGCGCGCAGCAGCTTGGCCTGCGCCGACGCCGAGAGCTCGCCGACCTCGTCGAGGAAGACGGTGCCGCCGCGCGCGACCTCGAGCAGGCCCTTCTTGGCGGCGGACGCGCCGGTGAAGGCGCCCTTCTCGTAGCCGAAGAGCTCGCTCTCGATGAGCGTGTCCTGGAGCGCCGCGCAGTTGATCGTCACGAGGCGCGCCGCGCGCCGCGGCGACCAGTGGTGCAGGGCCTGGCTCGCGATCTCCTTGCCGGAGCCGGTCTCCCCGCACACGAGGACGGGCAGCTCGCTGTGGGCCAGCCGCTCGAGGAGCGCGTAGACGCGCTGCATCTTCGGATCGGCGACGACGAGGGTGAGCTCGCCGACGCGCACGTGGCGCGCGGCATCCCAAGGCGTCGCGAGCTCGCCGGGACCGGCATGCGCCGCGGCGGCGCGGCAGGCGTCGAGGAGCGTCTCGGCGTCGCAGCCGTCGCCCGGGCACGAGCCGACGCCGATCCGCGCCGTCGGCGCGATCGGCGCGAGCTCGGCGCGCAGCCGCGCGATCAACGCGCCCACCGTCTCGGGATCGGACTCGGGCAGGAGGATCGTGAACCGCTCCGGGCCGTCGCTGCCGACGATGTCGAGGAGGCGCAGCGAGGCGAGCACGCGCGGCCCGGTGCCCACCGGGTCGCCGCCCGGCAGGTAGAGGCTGAGGAGGGTGAGCGCGCGGCCGTAGCGCATCGCGCGCTCGATCTCCTCCTCGAGGCGGGCGCGCAGGGCGCCGGCCTCGAGCACGCGGCGGCGGTGCGGCGCGCGCGCGTAGCGATGGAAGACGAGCGTGACCGCGCCGAACGTGATGAGGTCGCCCGCGGCGAGCAGCCGCTCCCCGACGAGGCGCTCGCCGTTCACGAGCGTGCCGTTGCGGCTCCCGAGGTCGACGAGGCGCGCCTCGTCGGTCGAGAGGACGAGCTTGGCCTGCCGACGCGAGACCGAGCCGTCGTCGAGGCGCAGCGTCGACTCCGGGCCGCGGCCGATCGTGACCTCGCCGGCGACGGGGAGGTTGTGCAGCGACGAGGACGCGCCCGCGAAGACGAGGAGGTATCGGCGATCGACCGCCACCGACGCGGACCGGGGCTCGTCCCCCCCCGAGCCGCTCTTCGGGGCCAGCGTCTCCTTGGTGTGCTCGCTGCCCGGCTTGGGCCCGAGCGTGGGCCCGGTACCGTGCCCTGGATCGTGATCGCTCACGGGGTCGCCGAATTGTACCAAGCGCGGATCGACTTGCCGCGCCCGGTGACCCATGTGAACATTCGAGCAGTGTCCGGGTCCATCCTCGCGCGGTTCCACCCCGCGGTCGCCACGTGGTTCGGCGAGCGCTTCCCCGCGCCCACCGACGCGCAGGCCGAGGGCTGGGGCACGATCCTCGACGGGCGCGACACGCTCATCATGGCGCCGACCGGCTCGGGCAAGACGCTCGCGGCCTTCCTCGGCGGGCTCGACGCGCTCGTGCGCCGCGCGGCCGCCGGCGCGCTCGACGATCGCGTGCGCATCGTCTACGTCTCGCCGCTCAAGGCGCTCGGCGCCGACGTCGAGCGCAACCTCCTCGCACCGCTGCGCGGCATCGAGGAGGCGGCGCTCCGCCTCGGCCGCATGATCCCGCCCATCCGCACCGCGCTGCGCACCGGCGACACCACGCAGGCGGACCGCGCCAAGATCCTGCGGCGCCCCCCGCACGTCCTCATCACCACCCCCGAGTCGCTGTACCTCCTCCTCACGTCCGCGGGCGGTCGCGCCATCCTCGGCGACGTCGAGAGCGTGATCGTCGACGAGGTCCACGCCGTCGTCGGCAACAAGCGCGGCGCGCACCTCGCGATCTCGCTCGAGCGCCTCGCCGCCCTCGTCGAGGGCCGCGACCGCCCCGCCGGCGACGCGCAGCCCGCGCTGCCCGGAGCCGCGCGCCGGCTGCAGCGCGTCGGGCTCTCCGCCACGATCGAGCCGCCGGCCGAGGCCGCGCGCTTCCTCGTCGGGTGCACCGCCGACGGCGCGGCGCGGCCGTGCGCGCTCGTCGACGCCGGCCGTCGTCAGCCGCTCGACCTCGCCATCGAGGTCCCCGAGGAGCCGCTCGGCGCGGTGGCCTCGCGCACCGCGTGGGCCGACGTGTACAAGCGCATCACCGCGCACGTGATCGAGCACCGCTCGACGCTGATCTTCGTGCCGAGCCGCCGCCTCGCCGAGCGCGTCGCGCATGATCTCGAGCCGCTGTTCAAGGAGGCGCTCGGTGACGAGAGCCTGGTCGCCGCGCACCACGGCGCGCTCGCCAAGAAGACGCGGCTGTCGGTCGAGCGGCGGCTGCAGTCGGGCGAGCTGCGCGCGGTGGTGGCCACCGCCTCGCTCGAGCTCGGCATCGACGTCGGGCACGTCGACCTCGTCTGCCAGATCGGCTCGCCACGCGCGATCTCGGTGATGCGCCAGCGCATCGGCCGCGCCCGCCACACCGTCGGCGGCACGCCGAAGGGTCGCATCTTCGCGCTCACCCGCGACGAGCTGCTCGAGTGCATGGCGGCCGTGCGCGCGATGCGCCGCGGCACGCTGGACCGGCCGATCGTCCGCGAGGCGCCCCTCGACGTGCTCGCGCAGCAGCTGGTCGCGATCGCCGGCGCCTCCGACTGGGACGAGCACGCGCTCTACGCGCTCGTGCGCGGCGCGGCGCCCTACGCCGCGCTCCCCCGCGCGCGGTTCGATCAGGTCCTCGCCATGCTCGGCGACGGCATCACCACGCGGCGTGGCCGCGCGGGCGCGCACCTCCACCTCGATCGGATCGCGGGGCGCGTGCGCGGGCGACGCGGCGCGCGGCTCGCGGCGCTCACCTCGGGCGGCGCGATCCCCGACAAGGCGGACTACGTCGTCATCGAGGAGCCGAGCGAGACGGCGGTCGGCACGCTCGACGAGGACTTCGCGATCGAGAGCATGGCCGGGGACATCTTCCTCCTCGGGTCGACCTCGTGGAAGGTGCGGCGGGTGACGAACGGGCAGGTGCGCGTCGAGGACGCGCGCGGCGCGCCGCCGTCGGTGCCGTTCTGGAACGGCGAGGGGCTCGCGCGCACCGCGGAGCTGTCGGCCGACGTGTGCGCGCTGCGCGAGGCGCTGGCCGGCTTCGTGCGGCGGATCGCCGACGGCGAGCAGGGCGTGGGTCGCGAGGCGATGGCGTGGATCGAGGAGCACTGCGCCGTCGCCGGCGCGGGCGCGGCGCAGGCGCTCGACTACGTCGCGGAGGGCATGTCCGCGCTCGGCGCGCTGCCGACGCGAACGCAGCTCGTCGCCGAGCGCTTCTTCGACGACTCGGGCGGCATGCAGCTCGTCCTGCACGCGCCCCTCGGCGCGCGGATCAACCGCGCGTGGGGCCTCGCGCTGCGGAAGTCGTTCTGCCGCAGCTTCGACTTCGAGCTGCAGGCCGCCGCCACCGACGACGCGGTGCTGCTCTCGCTCGGGCCGCAGCACAGCTTCCCGCTCGAGACGATCTTCGACTTCGTCCGCGCGAAGACGGCGCGCGACGTGCTCGAGCAGGCGGTCCTGCAGTCGCCGATGTGGGAGACGCGCTGGCGCTGGAACGCGACGCGCTCGCTCGCGGTGCTGCGGCACCAGGGCGGGCGTCGCACGCCGCCGCCGCTCCTGCGCATGAAGGCGGCGGACCTGCTCGCCGCGGTCTTCCCGGCGCAGGCGGGCTGCCAGGACAACCACGGCGGCGGCGACGTCGAGCTCCCCGATCACCCGCTCGTGAAGGAGACGATGGACGACTGCCTGCACGAGGTCATGGACCTCGACGGGCTGCTCGCGCTCCTCGCCGACCTCGAGGCGGGGCGGATCCAGGTGATCGCGCGTGACACGGTCGCGCCGTCGGTGTTCTCGCACGCGATCCTCAACGCGAACCCCTACGCCTTCCTCGACGACGCGCCGCTGGAGGAGCGGCGATCGCGCGCGGTGGCGATGGGCCCGCGCGGCGCCCGCGGCGCGGCCGGCCTCGTCGAGGCCGACCTCCTCTCGATCGACCCGGCCGCGATCGACGCCGTCCTCGCCGAGGTCGCGCCCGACCCGCGCGACCCCGACGAGCTGCACGACCTCCTGCTCTCGGCGGGCGCGCTGCGGCCGGCGCCGGCGTGGAGCGCGTGCTTCGCCGAGCTGCGCGCCGCGCGGCGCGCCACCGCGTTCGAGGCCGCCACCGCGCGGGGCTGGGTGGCGACCGAGCGCGTGCCGCTCGTCCGCGCCGCGTACCCGGGCGTCGCGCTCGACGACGACCTCGAGGCCGAGCTCGCGCGCCTCGGCGCCGGCGCGCCGGCATACGACCACGAAGCGGCCGCGGTCGCGCTGGTGGGCGCGCACCTGCGGATGAGCGGCCCGCGCTCGGCCGCCGAGCTCGTAGAAGGGCTCGGGCTCGCCGAGAGCGACGTCGCGATCGCGCTCGGCCGCCTCGAGGCGGACGGCCAGGTGCTGCAGGGCCACTTCGATGCGCGGCGCGGCGACGCGGTGCAGTTCTGCGAGCGCGGGCTCCTGCAGCGGATCCACCGCCGCACGATCGGGAAGCGCCGCGCGGAGGTGCGCCCGATCTCGCAGCAGGACCTCTACCGGTTCCTCCTGCGCTGGCAGAAGGTGGCGCCGGGGCACGAGGTGCGCGGCGTCGACGGGCTGCGCGCGGTGATCGAGCAGCTGCAGGGCGTGGAGCTGCCGGCATCGGCGTGGGAGCGCGACGTGCTGCCCGCGCGCGTCGCCGACTACGACCCGGCGTGGCTCGATCAGCTCTGCCTCTCGGGCGAGGTCGCGTGGGGGCGGCTGCGCATCGCGCCGCCCGAGGCGTCCGAAGCGGACGCACCGCGGAAGGGCCTCGGCGCGTACGGGCCGTCGGGCGCGATCGCGCTCTACCTGCGCGCCGACGGCGGCTGGCTGGTGGAGCGATCGCTCGAGGAGGACACCGCCCACGTCCTGCGCTCGCCTTCGACGTGGTCCGGGCTCTCCGAGCTGGCGCGGCGGATCGCCGCCCACTTCGAGGCGCGGGGGGCGGCGTTCGTGGGCGAGCTCGCGGCGCTCGCGCGCCCGAAGGACCCCGGCGGCGATCCGGCCGAGCAGGCCCGCCGCCTCGACGACGCGCTGTGGGAGCTGGTGCGCCACGGCGTCTGCGCCTCCGACGGCTTCGACGGCCTCCGCGGGCTGCTCCGCCGACGCGGCCGCGCGGGTCGCGCGTCGCCG